>OLFV01000080.1_pt1 | contig 110576 bp, 98 predicted proteins | sample 1605551 | NCBI WGS metagenome assembly OLFV01 (sample SAMEA3888922, study PRJEB22519) | human gut metagenome | biome: human gut; feature: human-associated habitat; material: faeces | place: Denmark | collected 2011
GTGCCAGCCGCTCTTTTCCCCCTGAAGGGGGAGCTTTCAAACCACAAAGGAGTTTTTGATGAACACTCCACTTTGGAATACGCCGATATCTCTGGGTGCAATGCGGCTCAGAAACCGCATTGTCTTCCCGCCCATGTCCACCAAGTTCGCCTCGCCGGGCGCGGGGGAAGTCACCGAACGCATGCTGGCCTATTATGAGGCGCGCGCCCGCGGCGGCGCGGGGCTGGTGATTGTGGAAGCATGCTGCATCCATGACGCCGGTTCGCCCACGCCCCGCTGGCTGCGCCTGACGGACGACGCCCGCATTCCCGCGTTTGCGGAGCTGGCGGAGCGCATCCGCAGACACGGCGCGCGCTCCTCCATCCAGCTTGCGCATACCGGGCGCGCGGCAAGCGCGCAGGCCACGGGCCGGGCCGTACAGATTGTTTCCCATGTGCCGGGCGTCACCCCGTACAATGACGCCCGCGTCCTCACGAAGGAGGATCTGACGGAACTGGCCGACTGCTGGGGCAGGGCCGCGCTCCGGGCCAGACAGGCCGGGTTCGACTCCGTGGAGCTGCACGGCGCCCACGGCTACCTGCTGAGTCAGTTTCTTTCTCCGTTCACCAACCGGCGCACGGACGAGTATGGGGGATCGGCGGAGAGGCGCATGCGCTTTCCGCTGGAAGTGCTGCGCAGGGTGCGCGAATATGTCGGCCCGGACTTCCCTGTGGGCTACCGCCTCAGCGCCGAGGAGCGGCTGGAGGAAGTCGGCATTGCGAACGGCCTGAAACTTGAGGATGGCGTGGCCTTCGCCCGCCGCCTTGCGGACGAGGGCATCTCCTGGATACATGTCTCCGTCGGCCTGCGCGAAACCAACTTCATGGTGTCGCCGCCCGCCTGCGTGGACAAGGGCTGGATCTCCGGCGTGGCCCGCGCGGTCCGGGAAGGCGTGGGGCATCGCGTGCCGATCATCGCCGTCAACCGCATTACGGACGAAAACGTGGCCGAAGACATTCTCCGGCGCGGCGACGCCGATCTCACGGCCATGGGACGCGCCCTGATCGCCGATCCGGATCTGCCGAACAAGGCCGCCGCCGGACAGAGCGAAGACATCATCCGCTGCGTGGGCTGCAATGACGGCTGCGTGGGCGGCTCCGCGCGCGGCACGGGCGTGGGCTGCGCTCTCAATCCCCTGACAGGGCGGGAAGAGATGTACGATCTGAGCCGCGTTTCTTCCCCGAAAAAGGTTCTTGTCATCGGCGGCGGAGTTGCCGGCATGCAGGCCGCGCTCATCGCCGCCCGGCGCGGCCACCATGTGGAACTGATGGAAAGGGAAGGCCGGCTCGGCGGCCTGCTGGCTCTCGCGGCCCGGCCTCCCTTCAAGCAGGATCTCGATCTGCTCGCTCCCCGTTTCGAGCATGCCCTCAGGGCTGCGGGAGTCGCGGTTCATCTGAACAGCGAGGCCGACGTCGACAGCGTGCGCGCCGCGCATGCGGACGCCGTCATTCTTGCCGCGGGAAGCGTGCCGGTCTTTCCCGGCTTCTGCAAGGCTGCGCCCAATGCGGTGACGGCGGACAGGGTTCTGTCCGGCGCGGTGGCGCCGGGCACAAAAGTGCTGATCATGGGCGGCGGGCTCATCGGCTGCGAAACGGCGGAATTCCTCGCCGAACGCGGGCACACCGTGACCGTGCTGGAAATGCAGCCCGAAGTGGCCAGGGATATGGAGGGCCGCACCCGGCGCTACATGATGCCGCGTCTGAAGAAATACGGCGTCACGCTGCTTACCGGCACGCAGGTCCTGCATATCGACGACAGGGGCATCGTGACCGTGAAAACGCCGGACGGCGGAGAACGGACGCTCCCGGCCTTTGACACGCTGGTGGCCGCCGTCGGCTACAGACCGGAAACACGCCTGGCCGAAGAACTGCGCGCGGCCGGGATTCCCTTCACGAGCATCGGCGACTGCGACCATGTGGCGAAAATCCTCAACGCTGCGGAAAGCGGCCTGGCCGCGGGCGCGGCGCTGTGAGCAGATGTTAACCGTCTAAAAAACATGAGGCATGACATGATTATCGACTTCAGGCTCCGCCCCGCCACGCGCGGATTTCTCAACATGCACATCTTCCGCAATCAGGATCGCATCGCCCGCTGGAGCGGAAACCTCGGCATGACCCCGCCCCCTTCCGCGAAGCGGGGCGACATGGAACTCATGCTGAAGGAAATGGAGGAAGGCGGCGTGACCATGGGCGTGGTTCCCGGCAGGCAGGCCAATCCCTTCATGGGCAATGTGCCCAACGACGATATTGTGGAAATAGTCAGGGAATACCCGGACAGGTTCATCGGCGTGGCGGGCATTGACCCCACCGTGCCCGGCAGGGCCATTGATGAAATCGAGCGCGTGGTGGTCAACGGGCCGCTGGTCGCCGTGGGCATGGAACCCGGTGTGCTTCCCAACCCCATGTACTGCGACGACCGGCGCATCTACCCCGTTTACGAGTATTGCGAGCGGCACGGCATTCCGGTTCTGCTCATGGGCGGCGGAGGCAACGGCCCGGATCTCAGCCACAGCAATCCCGAGCATATCGACCGGGTATGCGGCGAGTTCCCGAACATGACCGTCATCAACACCCACGGCGGTTACCCCTGGGTGCAGCAGATCTGCTTCACCGCCTTCAAGCGCCCCAATCTGTACCTGTGTCCGGACATGTACATGTACAATATCCCCGGCGTGTCCGACTATGTGATGGCGGCCAATACCTTCCTGCAGGATCGCTTCGTGTTCGGCACGGCCTACCCCTTCATCGGCTTCAGGGAAGGCGTGGAAGGCTTCAAGGCCCTGCCCTTCAAGCCCGAAGTTCTGCCCAAGCTGCTGTGGAAGAACGCGGCCAGGGTGCTCAAGCTCGACCTGCCGGAACAGGCATAACCCTATAACCACAAGGAAGCTCGCATGAACAGACTCGTCAGACATCTGGCCTTCGCTCTCGCGGCGCTGGGCCTCGTCTCCTCCCCCGCCCTTGCGGCGGACTTTCATGAAATCAAGGCCGCGGCCTCCCCGGCGGGCGGCGCGTGGTATGTGGGCATGGGCGCCATCGGCAAGGCCATTTCCTCCAAGCATCCTGAAATCGACGTGGCCATCTTCCCGGGCGGCGGGCTGGCCAACCCCCTGCATGTGGATATGGGGCGCAGTGATTTCGGCATCGCGGCCCATGCCGTCATCGTGGCGGCGGGCAAGGGCATCGAGCCGTTCAAGAAACCCGCTGAAAATCTGCAGAGCATGCTCAATCTGCACGACTCCACGCTGATGCACTTCATCGTGAACAAGAAGTCCGGCATCACGAGCCTGCAGCAGATCAAGGACAGGAAGATGCCCGTGCGCATCTCGCTGAGCCACACGGCGGGCAACTCCTACCTGTTCAGCAAGTGGATTCTGGAAGAATACGGCATCAGCCAGAAGGACATCACCTCCTGGGGCGGCAAGATCTATACGCCGTCCACCAGTGACGCCGCGGACATGATGAAGAACGGGCAGCTTGACATCATGGTCTGGATCGGACCCGGCGAAGCCTTCATCATTCAGGACATGATCAACAGCGTGGATCTTGATCTCCTTCCCGTGGACGAAAAGGTCATCGACGCGGTTGACCAGAAGTACGGCCTGAAGAAGGGCATCATCCCCGCCAAGTGGTACGGCGGCAAGTTCGGGCATGAAACCGTGACCGTGGACGCCAGCACCGAACTCATGGTCAGCAGGAATGTGCCCGAAGATCTGGTGTACAACATGGTCAAGGCCATCTGCGAAAGCCGCGACGACATCGTGATCGCCAGCCCCTACTGGGCCAGCTTCACGCCGGAAAGGGCCGCCGAAGAGCTTGCCCTGCCCCTGCACCCCGGCGCGGAAAAGTACTACCGCGAAATGGGCTACATCAAGTAGTCCCCGGCGCGGCCCCACCGCTCTCGCGCCCCTCCCGCCATCCGGCGGGAGGGGCTTTTTCGTCACAGCGCATTCTGTTCCTGCCCGGCCGAAAACAGCCCAGGGAGGCCAGCGCCATGAACATTGATCCCGTGCCCCCTCCGTGCCGCATGACCATGCGGCGGCGGGCCGTCATCTCTGCTCTCGATGCCCGCAAGCCCCGCTCCGCCCGGCAACGGGCACGGCCTCTGCGGGGCCGCCATTCGGTCGGCCTCCGGCGGTCAGGGATAGTTTCAACACTATTCTGCAACAGAGCCTGACGCCATCAACATTTTGCTGTGACACAGCCAATAATTTTTACCACATCTGACATGTGGCGGCATCCGCCATCGTGCATCATGCTCAGGGGAGGTGAAAAGAGGCTTTTCTGATTTTGGAAAATATTCCTGTTTATCATGAACAAAAATTATGCAACAGATATCCGAAGGTGTATAAATTTTATTCAGCTTTCCGTCTCTTTCTCAAAAAAACAGTGCTCACCTCATAATATATACAATAATTTCAAACAAATAAAATTTTGGCACGCGGTTTGCTATAGAGAAGGCAAAGCGACATTCTCCCCCTCTGAAAGGCGCGCCGCTCCGTTTTACCGGGAATGCGCCCGCCCTGTGGCGGACGCGGGCGGGGCGGCGCCAATTCAGCTTCGGCCTTATGCCCTAAGGATTTTCCGCTTCCCGCTTTTCGGAAAATGGCCGACGGCTTCCCGTCAGGGAAGCGTGGGAATGAAGGTTCCTGATACCAGGGACTTTCAGGATATATACAAGGGGAATCAGGCACCCTCCAACGCCTTTTCCATACAGTCCTCTCCTTCTCGTGAAAGACGCCGAAAGGCGGACGTCCCTCCGGTTCTCCTCCGGAGGGACGTTTTTTATGATCCGCTGAAGCGTTTTTGTTTTGAAAATACTCCGAAAAAGTTCCGGAGACTGAGCGGAGGGAGACCTCTCTCTGCGCTCCTTATCCGTAACGCGCTTCACGCGCAAAAACTGTACGCCGGAACAGGGGATTCCGGCCGGCAGCTACCTTCAAGAACAGCACGCGCGCCCAAAAACAATGGGGATCGCGGAATATCCCGCGATCCCCGGACAGTCTGAAGCCGTTCCCGTGTATTCGTACGCTGAACGCGCTACTCCTCAAAATCATCCGGCAGTTCAAAGTTGAAATATACGTTCTGCACGTCGTCATGCTCTTCAAGAGCGTCATTCAGTTTCATGATCTTGCGGGCAGTTTCCGCGTCCACAGGCACTGTTACTTTCGGCACCATATTAATTTCGGCGGATTCCATTTCCACGCTCTGTCCTTCCAGGGCTTCGCGCACGGAGTTGAAATCCTCAAAGGAGGTGTAGATGCCCCAGCTTTCATCCTCGTCGCGCACATCGTCCGCGCCGGCTTCCAAAGCCAGATTCATCACAGCATCCTCATCTGGGTACTTTTCCCTGGAGAGCATGATCACACCCTTGCGATCAAACTGAAAGGCCACGGAACCGCTCTCACCGAGACTGCCGCCATGTTTGGTAAAGATATGGCGCACATCCGCCACTGTGCGATTCTTGTTGTCCGTGGCGGTTTCCACGATCACTGCCACTCCGCCGGACGCATAACCTTCATACATGATCTCCGTGAGATCGCCGCCAGCGTCCTGCCCCGTTCCCTTGCGGATGGCGGCCTCGATCTTGTCCTTGGGCAGATTTACGGCCTTGGCCGCGGCAATGGCGGAGCGCAAACGGGCATTCCCCGCCGGATCGCCACCGTTCTTCGCGGCGATGATGATTTCCTTGGCGGCCTTGGTGAATACCTTGCCGCGCTTGGCGTCCTGAGCGCCTTTGCGCAGCTTGATGTTAGCCCATTTGCTGTGTCCAGACATAAATTAAGCCTCCGCACGCTTTGCGGCCTCTTCCGGGCCGCCCTTGTATCCCATGCCGACTTCAAAAATTTCCTTGCTTTCGGCCCGGGAGCTGTTGGGTTTGAAGGTTTTGACCGAGGAAAAGCGCTTTTTCAGAGCTTGCGCCAGTTCCTGGAAATCAGGCCCCATAAATATCTTGGCGATGAAGCTTCCGCCCGGCTTCAGCCAGCGGTCAGCCACTTTCACCGCTTCAAGGCAAAGCTCAAGAGAACGCGCCTGATCCGTGAACCTGGTTCCCGTGGTGCGGGGAGCCATGTCGCTCATGACCAGATCAAAGGGACCCGCTTCATCCAGCAGACGCTCGAAATCCTCCGTGCGCTCAAACACGTTCTCCTGAAGAAAGGTCACGTTGGCGGGGAACACCGTCCCGGTTGTCTGGAGGTCACACCCAAGCACATGTCCGGATGCTCCCACTCTTTCCGCGGCATACAGGCTCCAGGAACCGGGCGCAGCACCAAGATCCAGCACCTTCATGCCGGGTTTCAGCAAACGGAATCTTGCGTCCATTTCCTTGAGCTTGTACACTGAACGGGCAGGATAATTCTCCCGCTTTGCCTTCAGAAAATAGTGATCACGATACGTCTTCATAATTGATCGGATTTTCTTATCCTATTTTTTCCCCGTAGCCAAGAGGCATTGAGGGCCTCCCCGTATGACTCCACGCCCTCTCCGCATCCGCATTCGTGATTCTCTCGGACGTATCCGGACTCTGACCGAAGGCCCGGACTCTTATGAACGGCTGGATGAAGGAGCTTCACACTCCATCAGCAGATGTTCCCGGCCGGTTCTTCTCCTGGGTATCGGGCCGCATCCGGCACAGCTTCTTCCCCTTGTCAGAAGATTGCAGCCGGAAGACAGCTCCGTTTTCTGGCTGGAAAGTCCGGATTTTCTTGACGCCCTGCACGATGCGGGGGCCACTTTGGAACTTCCGGCGGGCTGGCGGAAAATCGATCCCGCGCAGGCCGCCCTCCTGCTGCCCGGGCTGATTCGCGAAACCTCCCCGATCATGTTCGCATACCGGCAGGGCCGGCGCCTTTTTCCCGAGTTCTGGGGGCCCCTGCTTGCCTTATGTCTCATCCCCGATGGCTTCAGCCCTGAGCACGCCGCTCCCGCAGCCCCCCCCTCTGTTCTTCTGCCTGGAAACGCGTCTTCCCTTCTGCACCGCGAGCTGACGCAGGCATTGGAAATGGAAGGGCTTTCCCCCGTGCATCTCCCGGATTCATCAGTGTCGCCGTCTGGAAATCATGTCGACTTGAAGGAGTTTTTTGCACGGCTCAAAAGGCAGCGCCCCTCCCTCTTCTTGTCCGTCAATCTGCGCGGTCTGGATCCGGAAGGACGCGTCTTCCACCTGCTGCGGGCAATGGGCATCCCTGTATGCATCTGGTTTGTAGACAATCCCTGGCAGATTCTTTCCTCCCTGCGTCTGCCGTGGTGGAAAGACGCGCTCCTGCTGACTACCGACGCCACTTTTCTGCCAGAACTGCGCGCCTGCGGAGCCGCAAATGCCGAATTCATGCCGCTGGCGGCCTCCTCGTTTTTTCTTGATCCCGAACCCGCGATCCTGCCGCCCGGCATCAGGGTGCTTTTTGTTGGACGCAGCAGCTTTCCCGGAAAGGATGCCTTTTTCGCCGCCGCGCCGCGCCACGCCGAGAGGGAAGCAGAAGCGCGCGCCATGCTGCGCAGGGGAGAGCGCCCGGACTATCACTGGTGGAAACGCCGGATTGAAGAGGAACAGGGGAAACACATTCCCTCCTGGCCCGGACATGCGGCGCGGGAGGCAGGCAGAGGAACGGAGGAACTTGCCCTGAACAATCGTCTTATGTGGCTGAATGAAGCCGCTTCGCTCGGACAGAACGGCATGCCCGCGCTGGAGCTTGTCGGAGATGAGGGTTGGAAAAACCGCCTCGACGCCCCGGCGCATTTTTCCCCTCCGGTGGATTACTATGCCATGCTCCCGGCCCTCTACCGCGCCGCCCCATTTACGCTGGACGTCACAAGTCTGCTGCTGCCCGGAGGGCTTACCCAGCGCCACTTCGACGTATGGCAGGCGGGCGGTTTCCTGCTCACCGCCACCGGATCGGGGATGGATATCTTTCCTCCCCATCTTGCCGCGCCCATCACTCTGCGCCGCCCCGGCGATCTCGTTCTCAGCATAAAGCATCTGGAACATTCCCCGGCGTACAAAACCGAACTGCGCACGGCGTGGCAGAACGAAATCTCCCGGAATCATCTCTACCGGCACCGTATCCGGGCCATCTGGGAAATGGCGAAAAAGCTTGACGCGACTTCCTTCCGAGTGTAAAGGCAAATAGTTCCTGATAAGTAATCATTGCTTGAAGGGAACAATGCGCTATCCATAAGCCATGCGGGGATTTCGCATCATATTCAGTCTATGGAGGCTTTCAATGACCAGACAGTTTGAAGTGTACAAGTGCATGCATTGCGGCAATATCGTGGAAGTGGTGCACGGCGGCGGCGCGCCCCTGGTGTGCTGCGGTGAAAATATGAAACTCATGGCTGAAGGAACCAGCGACGGCGCGAAGGAAAAGCATGTTCCCGTGCTGGAAAAGACGGCCGCCGGCTGGAAAGTCAGCGTCGGTTCTGTTCCTCATCCCATGGAAGAAGCCCACTATATCGAATGGATTGAGCTTCTTGCCGACGGCAAGAGCTACAGAAAATTTCTTAAACCCGGCGAAAAGCCCGAAGCGGAATTCTGCATTGACGCCGCCCATGTAACGGCTCGCGAATACTGCAATCTTCACGGCCAGTGGAAGGCAGAAGCCTGATTTCCCGGAGCAGCTCCGCCCCCCTGTTCCCGGGCAGGCGGAGCCGTTCATTAACCCCCTGTTTCAAGGAGTATCATCATGGAAAAGTATGTTTGCACCGTTTGCGGCTACGAGTATGACCCGGCCCAGGGCGACCCGGATAACGGCGTCGCGCCCGGCACCCCCTTCGACAAACTGCCCGAAGACTGGGTCTGCCCCATCTGCGGCGCTCCCAAATCCCAGTTCGATCCCGCGTAGGCGGTTTCAGGCGTTCCCTTTCGGAGAGCTCTCCGCGCCGTCCGAAAGCAGACGTTTCAGCGCATTACCAGTCAAAGGGAGGACCGTCCTCCCTTTTTTCACTTCAAGGAGATACCATGCAGCCTGTTCTTCTGAAACCCGGCATTCACTGGGTGGGCGCAGTCGATTTCAATCTGCGCAACTTCCACCACTACAGCCGTTCTCCCGAAGGCAGTACCTACAATGCCTATCTGATTCAGGACGAAAAAAACGTTCTGGTGGATACCGTCAGCCACCACTATTTTGACGAGCTGGTCGCCCATATTTCCGCTCTCGTCGATCCCCGGAAAATTGACTATATCATCTGCAACCATCTGGAGCAGGATCACGCGGGTGTTCTGCCCCGCATCGTGGAGCTGTGCAAACCAGAAAAAATCTTCTGCTCCACCATGGGGCTGAAGTCCATCACCCGGCAGTTCAACACCGAAGGCTGGCCCATTACGGCGGTGAAGGACGGAGAACGTCTGAATATCGGCAAGCGCAACATCACCTTTCTTGAAACCCGTATGCTGCACTGGCCGGACAGCATGGTTTCCTATGTCGAGGAAGACCGCGTGCTGTTCAGCAATGACGCGTTCGGGCAGAACGTGGCCACCTCCCGCCGCTTTGTGGACGAGTACGAACGCCCGCTCCTGCTCCGCGCCATGAAGGACTATTACAATAATATCGTCCTGCCCTACTCCCCCATGGTGCTCAAGACTCTGGACCGCGTCGTCCAGCTTGGTATTCCGCTTGACATCATCGCTCCCGATCACGGGCTTATTTTCCGCACTCCGGAAGATATCAGGTTTGTGCTTGATTCTTACCGTGCCTTTGCAGAGCAGAAACCCAAGCTCCGCGCCGTGGTCGCCTATGAAAGCATGTGGGGCGCCACGGAAAGCATGGCCTATGCTGTAGGCGACGGCCTCGACGATGAGGGCGTGCCTTATGTGCTCATGGACATGCAGCACAATCATGTGAGCGCGGTAATGAATGAACTGGCCGACAGCGGCGCGCTCATTCTCGGTTCTGCCACGCGCAACAACATGCCCATGGTCAACATGATGGCCCTCATGGCTCATGTAAAGGGACTGAAACCGCAGAATCTCGTGGGGGCGACCTTCGGCGCACACGGATGGTCCGGCGAAGCGCCCAGGATGATGGCCGAGGAGCTGGCCGCCATGAAGGTTGAAGTGGTCGGAGAACCCGTTCGCGCCCACTTCGGCGCCAAGGCCGAAGAACTGGCCGCCTGCCGGGAACTCGGCGCGGCTGTGGCCCGAACCCTTAAGGAAAAGGTCAAGGCGTTCGCATAACGCCCCTGCCGCCCGCCGGATCCCCTCCGGCGGGCGTTCCGCGCCCGACAGCGTTCCGCGGCGCGGCAAGTCGCTTCCCCCGGGGATAAGGAGACTGTATGGATCTGGTCATGCTTTCACGGCTGCAATTTGCCGTGGCCGTTTTCTTCCATTTTATTTTTGTGCCTCTGACGCTGGGGCTCACCGTTCTGCTGGCCATAATGGAAACCATCTATGTGCGCACCGGCGACGAAACCTACAAGCGTATGGCGAAATTCTGGGGAAAACTTTTCCTCATCAATTTCGCTCTCGGTGTGGTCACGGGGATTACCCTTGAGTTCCAGTTCGGCACCAACTGGTCAAAATACTCCGCCTATGTCGGCGACATTTTCGGCTCGCTTCTGGCCATTGAGGCCACGGCTGCCTTTTTTCTGGAATCCACATTCGTTGCGGTGTGGACCTTCGGCTGGGATCGGGTAGGCAAAAAGGTACATTGCTTCGCCATCTGGGCCGTGGCGTTTGCCTCCAACCTTTCCGCCGTATGGATCATCATCGCCAACGGCTTCATGCAGAATCCCGTTGGCTACGTTATCCGCAACGGCCGCGCCGAACTTGAGGACTTCCTGACCGTGGTGACCAACCCCTACGCCTGGGGCCAGTTCTTCCACACCATTGCCTCATCATGGATGCTCGCCGGGTTCTTTGTGCTGGCGGTCTGCGCCTGGCATCTGCTTCGCAAAAACGGAGATCCGGTTTTCGCCAAATCAGTGAAAATCGCCGCGCCCTTTACCCTGATTCTCGCGCTGCTCGTGGCCGTCGCGGGACACCATCAGGGGCAGATCGTCGCCCGTCATCAGCCCGCCAAGCTGGCTGCCATGGAATCGCACTGGGAAACCCGGGAAAATGCTCCCATGTATCTTCTTGTGTGGCCTGATCAGGAAGAAGGCAAGAACAGCGTGGAAGCCATCGGCATCCCCGGCGTACTCTCTTTCATGGCGCACGGCAATTTCTCCCAGGAAGTCACAGGACTCAACGCCTTCCCCAAGGAAGACATTCCCCCCGTGCTGCTGACCTTCCTCTCCTTCCGATTCATGGTCGCACTGGGCGCGGTGTTCATCCTCCTGTCCGGCTGGGCGTGGCTGAAGCGTCGCAATCTCGCGGAAAGTCCCCTGCTCGCCAGACTGCTCATCTGGACCATTCCTCTGCCCTATCTCGCAATCATGGCGGGATGGATGGTTGCCGAAGTAGGCCGCCAACCCTGGATCGTCTACGGTCTCATGCGCACTTCGGACGCAGTGTCGCCCGTGCCCACTTCTTCCGTGGCGCTCTCTCTTGCGGCCTTTGCCGTCATCTATACGGCTCTGGGCATTCTGGACATCTACCTGCTGGCCAAGTATGCCCGCAAGGGCCCTCACGCCCCGGAAATTCAGCCTGAAAGCGCCGGAGAATAGCCATGCTGGAAACAATCTGGTTTATACTGTGGATTCTGCTGTGGGCCGTCTACTTCATTCTTGACGGCTTTGACTTCGGCATGGGGACGCTCATGCCCTTCCTGGCCCGGAGCGATGCGGAAAAACGCGTGATCTACAATGCCTCCGGCCCGTTCTGGGATGGGAATGAGGTATGGCTGATTACAGCCGGCGGCGTGACATTCGCCGCCTTCCCTCTGGCCTATGCAACCATGTTCAGCGCGCTTTATGCTCCGCTGCTCATACTGCTTTTCGCCCTGATCTTCCGCGCCGTCGCTTTTGAATTCCGCAACAAGGTCAACTGCGGGCTGTGGCGCGGAGTGTGGGACACCTGCCTCTTCCTCGGCAACTTTGTCCCCGCGCTGCTTCTCGGCGTGGCCTTTGCCAATCTGTTCCGGGGCATTCCCATTGATGCGGAAGGAGTATATCAGGGGAACCTCTTCACCCTGCTCAATCCTTACGGACTCGCGGGAGGCCTGCTTTTCGTGATCATGTTCGCCTATCACGGAGCACTGTGGCTTGAACTCAAGGCGGAAGGCCCCCTGCAGGAACGCGCGGGCCGCACGGCCAAAGCGCTGTGGCCCCTGCTGCTTTCCCTGGTGCTGGCCTTCCTTGCCCTGAGCGCCTTCTATACCGACATGTATACCTCCATCGCCGCGCACCCGGTTATTTACGCGGCGCTGATCGTCGCCGTGGTCGGTCTTGTGGCGTCCCGTCTGGCTCTCGCCAATGGAGCCATGTGGACGGCGTGGTTCATGAGTTCCCTGTTCATTCTCGGTCTCACCTTTTTCGGAGCGGGAAGCATGTTCCCCAGTCTGATTATTTCCAGCATTGACCCCTCCTTCAGCGTGACCCTCGCCAACGGTTCATCCAGCCCGCTTACGCTCAAGATCATGCTGGCCGTCGCGCTTACCGCCGTACCGGTGGTGATTCTCTACCAGGCCTGGGTCTACTATACCTTCTCCCACAAGATAACGGCGAAGGAACTGGAATCCGAACACGCCTACTAGAGCGTTTTGCATTTGAAAATATCTGCCGACCGGCTCTTGCGTTCCGGCTCGCGGAGTTCACGCCTCCACCGGAGCGGCCGCAATTCACTTGCGGCTGCTCCGGTGTCGCGCTGCCCCTGGCCGTCAGCGCGCAGCGCTTGCGGATAAGGAGAGCTGAGATGGGTCTCGTCCTGCTCGATTCCGTAGAGCACTTCATGAGCGAAATGCTCTAGACCACCTCTTGCAGAAAGAGAAATCCGGAAAGTTTTCCCTTTCCCCGCTTTCACACCCGCTTCCGGATTTTCCCCCGAGGCGGTTTTTTTTATTCAATTCAGCGCGGGGCGCCTTGAAATTCTTCCGGAGCGTTTTGCATTCGAAAATATCTGTCGGCCAGGACACTATGTCCCGGATCGCAGGTTTCACGCCTCCTCTGGAGCTGACCGCCGCAAGTGAATTACGGTTGCTCTGCTCCGGTGAGCCTTTCTCCGCGCCAAAATCAACTCTATCATTTTTTTCTCAGGCTTCCCGCAGTATCATCTTGTTCCCACTGCCGTTTCATGCCACAATCATCAGAGTTTCTCACAGGCTGGAGCAGTCATGAAAAAAAACGACACGTTCTGCTGGAAATTCGTCCGTATCGGAGGACTGGATCAGGTTACCCTGCAAACGGCGGATGAACTCACGCATCTGGACGAGCTTGACCCCAAGCTGTGGGCGGCTCTCAGCTGCCCGGCCGCAGGGCTGGAATTTGATGAACGTACCCTGGAACTGCTGGATACCGATCATGACGGCCGTATCCGCATTCCCGAAGTACGGGATGCAGTACGCTGGACCTGTGCGCGTCTGGCAGACCCGGCATCATTGGTCAATCCGCCGGATGACATGCCCCTGAGCGCCATCAGATCGGATACGCCCGACGGACAGGCGCTGCTTGCCGCGGCACAGCATATTCTTGAAACCCTCAACAAACCGGAATCGGACAGCCTGAACCAGAGGGAAGTCATGGATGCCGCCGCGCACGCGGCACAGCATCTGTTCAATGGGGACGGAATTTTCCCTCCCGACGAACACCTGCCCGAAGATGTGCGGTCATTCATCAGTCAGGCGCTGACCTTTGTCGGCGGCAGAAAGGATGCCGGAGGCCAGCCCGGCATCGACAGCGAGATTTCCGCGGCGTTTCTCCAGCTTATCAGTGACTGGAAGGCCTGGCAAAGCGGCATGTCCGCGCTGTCTCTTCCCCTGGGAGATGATACCGCAAGGGCATGGGCGCTCATGCGGCAACTCCGTCCCAAAATCGATGACTACTTTCTGCGCTGCCAGCTGGCATCCTTCGCGCCCGGAATCGAAACAGGACTTGCTTCCTCCGCCGAGGAAAAATTTCCTTCCGAGGATGAGCATGGCATTCTGCAAAGTTCAGCTCTGGCAGAACTGCCTCTCGCCCGAGTGGAAGCGGAACGGCCGCTGCGGCCCGACTCAGGCATCAATCCCGCCTGGGCGGATCAAATTGCGGAACTGTTCCGTCTTCTCGCTCCACTTCTGCCGCGGAAGGACAGCATGAGTCGGGCGGACTGGCTCACCGTCCGGACCGCTTTCGGTTCCTATGTCGAGGCAGTGAACGGAAAGCCCGCGCCCCAGACCTCCGCTCCTGTGGACATCCCTCCTTCAGCACAACCGGAAGACATGGAAAAAATTCTCGGCACAGCGGGGATGGACAAGCTGCTGAACGGCGACGCGGCAGCCAGCTTCGACAGGCTGGTGCAAAAGGATCTGGCCGTCCCGGCTGGTTCCGGCGGCATTGCTGATGTGGAAAAACTCGTTATCTTCCATCGCCATCTGCACCGCCTGCTGATGAACTTCGTTTCCTTCCACGACTTTTACAACCTGAGCGGTCAGGCTGCATTTCAGAACGGCGTACTCTATATGGACGGCCGCAGTTGCCGCCTCTGCGTGCCTGTAGCCAATGTGGACAAACATTCAGCCATGGCGGCATTCAGCAATCTTTGCCTTGCCTACTGTGAATGCAGACGGATCAGGAAAAGCTCTGCGGACAGAGCCCCGGAAGGAACCATTACCATTGTCGCCGCCGTCACGCAGGGCGATGCCGATCTGCTTATCCCCGGGCGCAACGGCGTCTTTGTGGACAACATGGGCAACGACTGGGACGCCACGCTGATCAAGCTGGTGCAGGCACCCATCAGCCTCCGTCAGGCCCTGTGGGCGCCATACAAGCGCATGGCCCGCATGGCCACGGAACAACTGGCCAAATATGCATCCAGCAAGACTTCCTCCGTAAGCGCTACCGCCGCCAAGAAACTGGATACTCTTACCAAGGACGTAAGTTCCGGCAAGAGTCCCGGTTTCGACATCGGCAAAAGCGCCGGAATATTCGCTGCCGTAGGTCTGGCCATGGGAGCTCTGGGCACTGCCCTTGCCTCCATTGTTCAGGGGCTGCTCTCCCTGAGCTGGTGGCAGTTGCCTCTGCTGGTTCTCGCCCTTCTTCTGGTATTTTCCGGCCCCTCCTTGCTCATGGCCTGGCTCAAGCTGCACAAACGGACCCTGGGCCCTCTGCTTGAAGCCTCCGGCTGGGCGGTGAACAGCTTTGCGCCGATCAATCTGCGCATCGGTGCGGCGCTGACGCAGAAGGCGAAACTGCCGCCCAACGTCCATCGTGACATGAAGGACCCCTTTCGGGATCGAAACCCGGCAAAGTGGCCCGCCCTCCTCCTTCTGATCGCTCTGCTGTCCGGAGCCGTCGCCGGAGGACTGATCTACACGGGCCTTGTGGACAACCCCTTCTCTGCACTGTCGGAACACCTGGAACACAGCGAGAGTCAGACACCTTCTCCCGCAAGAAAATAAGGCGCACCACCCGTGAAGTGCGCCGACGTATTGCCGGTCGGAAACAGATTTCCGACCGGCAGACATTTTAATCCCCATCAGGATATTCTGAAATCGAAGAGAACTGTCCGGCCAGTCCCTCTTTCCGGCCGCAGACTCCACACTTTCGCCGGAGTCTCGCCTCCGTGGGGCATTTCGACGGCGAAAGGGCCTGGATTCCCGCAGAGTCCTATGCTCCCCAGACCTCACGCATGACGCGCAGCGCGTTGCCGGAACAGATCATATCCATTTCGCGCGGGGTTAAATATCTTTCCAGGGCAGCGGCCAGGAGCGGCATTCCCGAATAATCATCAAATTCCAGTCTGCTGGAAATGCCATCAAAATCAGAGCCGAAGGCCAGCGCCCCGATCCCCGCCTTGTCCCTGATATGCAGAACATGGCGCACAATATCTTCGATCAGGGTGACCTCACTGTCCCTGCGCAGAAAAATACCGAAGAAATTTACCCCGATCACGCCCCCGCTCTCTCCGATCAGGCGCAGCAAATCGTCAGACAAGCAGCGGGAGTGATCACACAGAGCTCTGGCGCAGGAGTGAGAGGCGACAAAGGGCTTCCTGGAAAGCTCCGCCACATCGCGGACCCCGCCGTCGGAAAGATGGGAAACATCAATAATGATTCCCAGCTCATTCATACGCCGAACGACATCTTTCCCAAAAGGCTTGAGCCCAAGCCCCATTCGCGCCGCTTCGCGTGAATGGGGAAATCCCAGCTCATTCTCATAGTTCCAGAGCAGCGTTGCCATCCGCACTCCTTTTGCGAACCAGTCATCCAGATACTCCAGATTTCCTTCGAGAGCCACGGCATCCTCCACTGTGAGGATGGAGGAAATATATCCCCTTCTGGCATTGGCCGTGATATCCGCCACGGAGAGAGCGGAGGACAGGGTTTGCGAGTGTATCCCCAGTTCCCGCCGGTATATCTCGAAACAGCGTTCAAAAATGGCGTGGGGAGGCATATCGTCCGGTTTTCGCAACTCCGGTTCACGGGTCAGAATAAACAATGCGAAACACTGGGCCAGAGCCCCCCCCCGACGCAGCTTGTCCGGCGTGACGTGTCCCGTCCAGTCCGCAAACGGCACATCACCCTTTCTCGTCATAGTATCACAATGCAAGTCGATGAAACGCATGTTCATGAAAACACTCCCACGCGCGGAAAATTTCTGTTTTCCGGCGATCCCGGCAGCCAGTCCCGTCAGAACCGATACCGACTCTCAAAAGCCATCGCCGCCCGGCAGGAAACAGCGCTGCGGACGTTCCGCTGAAAAATCGCATTGATAACGCCGCGCGGGGCCGCCGTCCGGTCAGAGTCCATGCCAATAAAAATGAGCCCCTGCAAATGACGACCCGGCTTGCAAGGACTCATACGATTCCGCCTGGCGGAAGAGGAGGGATTCGAACCCCCGGAGGACGTAAATCCTCAACGGTTTTCAAGACCGCCGCATTCAACCGCTCTGCCACTCTTCCATAACTGAGGCTGTTAAACCTGCTTCCCCCGCAGGGGATTCGCAATGCGTCATCCCTTGTAGCCGGACACCCGGACACAGGTCAAGAGCGTTTCCGAAAATCCGGACGGCCGGGAGCTACTGGACAATAGAGCCTTTTACCACAAAGATCTTCATGTCAGGACGGGCCTTGCCGAGCATCGCGCCTGCGTTTCCGGCCCTCATTCCGGAACGGCAATATACCACCACGGGCTTGCCATCCGGCACTTCGGCCAATCTGTCCTTCAATTCTTCCACGGGAATGTTCACCGCGTTGGGCAGATGCTTCTGCGCAAACTCGCCGGGAGTCCGCACATCCAGGATGAAAACATCCGGAGTCTGCTCAATAAGGGAAAGCGCTTCCTGAGGAGCTACCGCTGCAGGAGCTGAAGCTTCATTTTTCGCCGCGGACGGTGCCGCGTATCCCATAAACAGCATCAGACAGATAAGCGTAAACCGTAAAACCCGTTTCATTGCACTCTCCGTCGGGCCATGCCCGCATGTTATGCCGGTTTTCCTCTGCCCCGCATTTCTGCATCATTCTGGACAGCTTTTCGGAAGTCCGCGGCCTCATAAGCCCCGCGCGCTTCCGGCATTACCGGGCCGATCCCGGCAATGGCCCTCTGGCCTAAAGAAGGAAAACCCAAAGAACCCGGCTCTCCTATCATGAAAAACATGCGGCGTCATCCCTGTCTTCGGGCCGTCGGAGCCAATTCCGTCCGGCTGAGTCCGCTCACTGACGGCATGACAATATCTTGCGACAGGTAGTCGTGTTCCTCTATTTCCCCATTGCCATACGCATGTTTTTACCCTAGACTGACACAGTTCACGGGAACTCTTCGCTGCATTTCTCAGATTGCCGATGGTTCCGCCAGCGTCCCGCCGTTCCCGACTTCTGTCGCGGTCCGGACGCGTCAATCAGTCACCTCAAACCAGCACGAGGCATCGGGATGGAGGAGAGGAATCACACCAGCGCACCTGAAACAGCAAAAAAATGTTGCTGTTGCGGTTGGGGCGCCTTCCTTGTGGGCCTGGTCGTGGCCCTGATTCTGGGCTGGGCGGTTCTGCCCGCTCTTATGCAGAAAGAACTGAAACAACCGGTCGCGTTCAACCACGTTCTCCATGTGGACGAGCAGGGCATGGATTGCAGGCAATGCCACTTTGCGGGGCCTGACGGCCAGTTCAGCGGCGTGCCTACCACCGCCTCATGTGCGGAATGCCACTCGGAAGCCATCGGCAATACTCCCGAGGAAATCCGTTTCGTGCAGGACTATGTCCAGACAGGCCGCGAGATCCGTTCCGAGTGGCTCATTTATCTGAAGCAGCCCGATAATGTCTTCTTCAGCCATTCCGTTCACTCCGTAGAACGCTGCTCGACCTGCCACACAGAATATGCGGAGAATCCGGGTGCTCTGTGCAAGGTATGCCATATCGACATGTCGAAGGTGACCACTCCGCCCGTCTATTCGGAAAACCGGCTTTCCGGCTATCCGAAGGGCACCATGCTCATGTGGGACTGCGAGCGCTGCCACGCCAACCCCAACCACCTGAGCCCGGCGACCAATGCGAATAACGCCTGCTTCGTCTGCCACAAGTAGCGCCCAGGCGAGCCAGTGAGGAAATCATGAACAGAAGAGGATTTCTCAAATTTGCCGCCGGCGGGACCGTGGGCCTCGTGGCGTCTCCCATTATCTGGAATACTCTGTACGATGCCGTGTACTGGTCCCAGAACTGGGGCTGGATTCCCCGTGTTCCCCGGGGCGACAGCACATATATGCGTACCATCAGCAAACTTTGTCCCTCCGGCACAGGCATCCGTGTCCGTCTGGTGGACGGACAGCCCGTGCGCGCTCTCAGCGATCCGGATAACCCCCTGAGCCGCGGAGCGCTCACTGCGCTTGCCGCAGCCGAAACACAGCTCATGGTCAGTCCAGCCAGACTGAAAGAGCCTCTGCGCCGCACCCCCGACGGCGCTCTGGTCGCCATTTCCTGGGAGGAGGCGGAAAAGCTGCTCAGGGAAAAGCTGGCCGAAGCCGGCGGCTCCACGGCCTGCATCTCGGGAGACCCCACCAGTACTGTGAATGAGCTGCTGTCCAGCCTTGTGGAAAGCCGTGGCTCCGCCGATTTCTATTTCATGCCCGATGACGAACAGGCCGCTCTGGCTGCGTGGAGCGCCATGGGCGGCATGGGACGTCTGGGCTATGATGTGGATAACAGCGACTTCATCCTCGCCATCGGTGCGAATATGCTGGAAAGCTGGGGCACAGTGGCCCGCAACCGCAGGAACTTCAGCGCCGGACGCCCTGCCGGGCAGGAAGCGCGGGTGAAGTTTGCCTATGCCGGGCCGGTGCAGAACAATACCGCCGCGGGCGCGGACTGGTGGCTGCCCTGCCGCGACGGGATGGAAATGGAGCTGGCCCTGGGCATAGCCCATCTTCTGATCAAGGCCGGGCATGCAGTGCCTTCCGCCGGTCTTGACGATTTCAAAGCTCTTGCGGGGGAATATACTCCCGAAAAGGTTGCAGCGCTGACCGGTGTGGACGCCGGACGCCTCGCTGAAGTAGCCAAAGCCCTTGCGGGGGCGGAAAAGCCTCTTGTTCTGGTGGGTTCAGCCCTTGGCGCGGGCGGCGGAGCGGGAGCCGTTATGGCGGGCATCGCAGTAAACATGCTGCTTGGCCGTGTGGGAGCGGAAGGCGGACTCGTCAACCTGCCTTTTCCCACCCCTGTCGTGACCGGAGCTTCCGACTATCGCGCAGTGGTGAACCGCAACCTCATAGCATGGTCGCAGAGCGTAGCTTCCGGCGAAACAGAAGCGCCGCGCGTGCTGCTCATATATGACGCCAACCCGCTGTATTCACTGCCTTCCGATTCAGGCATGGAAGAAGTGTTCACCAGAAGCGGCTTCAAAGTCGCCATGGCGAGCTTCCTCAGCGAGAGCTGCGCGAGATGCGATCTTGTTCTCCCTGCCGCCATGGGGCTGGAACGCTTTGACGACTGCTACACGCCCTACGGTTCCGGAGAAGTCAGCTGGTGCATCAGCCATCCTCTGGTCAAGCCCTTCTATAACTCCCGCCCCATGGGCGAGGTTCTCATCTCCCTGGCGAAGGAGCTCGGTGTCGAAACCGGAGTGAAGGACATGCCCGGACTGCTGTATAAAAAGGCTTACAGTCTCGGTGCCAATTTCCGGAAAATGGTGGAAAGCGGAGCCGTATTCCAGAAAAAGGCATCCGGCGCGTTTTCCGTGCCCGTATACAACACGGACGCGATCAGAACAGCCCTGACGCTGAAGAAAAAAGCAGCCCCCCTGAGCCTGGCGCCTGTTGTCGTACTCGGCATGGGCACTGCCCAGACAGGCATTCCGCCCTTCGCCACAAAAATCATTACGGAATACCAGCTTGCCGGGCATTCCAGCGTGGCGCAGATGAATGCCGCTACAGCGGACAAGCTCGGCGTGCGCAAGGGAGCCCGCGTAACTGTCGGCAACGGCAAGGTGAAGGTTCCCGCTCTGGTGGACATTTTTGAAGGCGTACTCCCCGACGCTGTCGCTCTGAGCGCCGGACTCGGCCACACCGCCTTTGACGAGTTCAGCCGGAACAAGGGGAGCAACATCATGACATTGACCAGCATCACCCGCGAACCCGGCACAGGCCTGCCGGTATGGAGTTCCGCAGGTGTAAGCGTGGACAAGGCGTAGGGAGCGAGAAATGTCTGAAGTTATCGATTTCAAAATCAGATGGGGCATGGTCATCGACCTTGACAAATGCACCGGATGCGGCGCGTGCATGGTGGCCTGCCAGGCGGAAAACAATCTTGCCCCCCAGGTCGATGCCAGCAACAAGCTGCGCGCCCTGAACTGGCTTACGGTGTACCGCCTTTCCAACGGCAAGTCCTTCCCCGACCACGAAGTGGCATATCTGCCCCGTCCCTGCATGCAGTGCGGCAAGCCGTCCTGCGTCAGCGTGTGCCCTGTGGTCGCCACCGACAAGCGCGAAGAAGGCGGAATCGTCAGCCAGATTCCTCCCCGCTGCATCGGCTGCCGGTACTGCATGGCCTCGTGTCCTTACCATGCCCGCTACTTTAACTGGTATGATCCCAAATGGCCGGGCGATCTGGATCGTACGCTGACTCCCGATGTATCCACCCGCCCGCGCGGTGTTGTAGAAAAGTGTTCGTTCTGCCATCATCGCTGGATGCACGCCAAGGATGCCGCCATCCTGAAAGGCGAGGACCCGATGGATCTGCCTGACGGCGCGTACATCACCGCCTGCACGGAAGCCTGCCCGAACGGGGCGATTACGTTCGGCGATCTGAACAACCCCAAGCACAAGGTGTATGAGCTCAGGCAGAGTCCCCATGCTTTCCGCCTGCTGGAAAGACTGGGAACCGAGCCGCAGGTTTACTACCTGAGCAAGCGGGAATGGGTCCGCCGTCAGGGCGACAACTATCTGGAACACGAAGCCACCGGCGATAACAAGAAGGTGTAGGTTATGGATTACAGCAAACCTGTTGACGCGGCCCTGTTCCCTGAAGGCTGTCAGCGCTGCTCCCTGACCAGATTCATGGCCTGGATGGGCATTCTGGGCGTTATTCTGCTATGGGGGCTTTATGCCGCCGTGCGCGTGCTTGGTTTCGGTCTGGGTGAAACCGGCATGGACGATTACTTCGGTTTCGGCCTGTGGATCACCTTTGACCTCGCAGTCATTGCGCTGGGCGCAGGAGCGTTTTTCACCGGGCTGCTCCGCTATATTCTGAACATCGACGAACTGAAAAACATCGTCAATCTGGCGGCGGTCATCGGTTTTCTCTGCTATACGGGAGCCATGCTCATCCTGGTGCTGGATATCGGCCAGCCCATCCGCTGCTGGTTCGGATACTGGTATCCCAACGTCCACTCCATGCTGACGGAAGTCATCTTCTGTATCACATGTTACTGCATCGTGCTCATTATCGAGTATGTGCCGCTGATTCTGGAAAACCGCCAGCTTGCCAGATCCCGTTTCATCAGCGCCCTGGCACACAACTTCCATCTGCTCATGCCTCTGTTTGCAGGCATCGGCGCCTTTCTGTCCACATTCCATCAGGGATCGCTCGGCGGCATGTACGGTGTGCTGTTCGGCCGGCCCTACCTGTATCGGGAAGGCTTCTTCATCTGGCCCTGGACCTTCTTCCTGTTCATCCTGTCCGCCATCAGCGCCGGTCCCATGTTCACCGTTCTCGTCTGCACAATCATGGAAAAGATGTCCGGCCGCAGACTGGTGACCTGGGAGGTAAAGCAGCTCATGGGCAAGATCGGCGGGACCATGCTGCTGGTCTATACCGTGTTCAAACTGGCGGATACATGGTTCTGGGCTGTAGACCTTCTTCCCCGGGAAGGTCTGACCTTCGATCAGATGTTCTACGGCTGGATTTACGGAAAATGGCTGATGTGGACGGAGCTGCTGTGCATTATTCTGCCGGTGATTTTCCTGCTGAAAAAATCCACCCGCGAGAACCCCAAAATCTTCTATACCATGCTGACGCTTACCTGCATCAGCATTACCCTGAACCGTTATCTGCTCACGGTGCAGGCTCTGGCCATTCCGGTCATGCCCTTTGACGCATGGCGCACCTATGCGCCGAACTGGGCCGAATGGGGCGCATGTGCGCTGGTCATGGCCTATGCGGCCATGGTACTTTCCCTTTCCTACCGCTATCTGCCCATGTTCCCGCAGGAAGCCAGGCTGAACGAGAACAAGTAACCGCTTCCGGCATCAGAGCTGTTCGCCTCTGAAGACCACTCAACGCGAAAGCCCGGCCGACACCTGCCGGGCTTTCGCGTTTTCCATCTCGGGAAACATTTACAGAACGCCGCTGTTCCGTTACTTATCACCAGATACATTTCTCCAATACAGGATCTTATTCATGCCGCTTAACTATGTGGATATCGCCCTGCTGGCCGTTGCAGGCATTTTCTCCCTGAGGGGCCTGCTGCGCGGCTTTGTGGGAGAAGTCGCGGGACTGGTGGGGTTGCTCGTCGGGCTTGTTCTGGCCCGCATGTTCGCCCCTCAATGCTCGGAGTTCATGGAACCCATGCTGGGACGGGGCGCACCTGTGGCAGCGTGGGTCGGCCTGCTGCTGGGCGGAATGGTCATTATCGGCCTGTTGGCCCGTCTGGTACAGAAAATTCTCCATATCGCCTGCGCCGGATGGCTCGATCATCTCCTGGGACTCGGCATAGGAGCGATAAAAGGCGCCATCATCGCCTCCGCTCTGGCGTATGTCATCCTGTGGATTGCGCCGGAGCACGAGTTTGTCAAGACATCCCAGGTCATCCCTCCTCTTTTTGAATTCGTGCGCTGGGTGGCCGGTTCCCTCAATCTGAACATAACTCTGCCCTGAGGAGTATTCGGCAGGGCAGTTCCGGCCAGACGCCATATTTCGCCGCGCAGTCTGCAGTTTTGTCCAATTCCTGGATTCGGGAGCAGATTCCCAGAGCAATTTGACCTTGAACTTGCTCCAGGAGGCAGGCGGAGCGAGAATTCGCCGTACTTCCACTCTGTCCGGTGTCGCTGCAGCCGGAGAAAACGCGACGACGCGGGCATGACGGGAAAATCGCAACAGATACTGCAAAAGCCCATTTGCCATAAACGGAGTGAACATGAATACAGATGCAAACAAGGAACAGCGGGCACTGGAACACATTCAGAGTGTGGTGGACAAACTTCTCGATCCGGAAGGCGGATGCCCCTGGGACAGGGCGCAAACTCCCGTTTCCCTTTGCGAATATATCATTGAAGAATGCCATGAACTTGTGGACGCCATACGCTCCGGCAAACCCGGACATGCCTGTGACGAAATGGGAGATCTGCTCTTCCTGCTCATCATCACCGCCCGGCGCTTTGCCGACGCCGGAAGTTTTTCACTGGCCGACGCCCTGAATGCAGGCGCGGACAAGATGACGCGCCGTCATCCCCATGTATTCGGAGATGCTCACTTTGCCAGCCAGGCCGAATTTGCGAGGGCCTGGGCGGAAATCAAAAAGGCGGAAAAAGCGGAAGCGGGAGAAAGGGACGGCGGGCTTCTCTCCTCCGTACCTGCCGGCCTGCCTCCGCTGACCAAGGCCTACCGTCTGCACAGCAAGGCGGCTCAGGCAGGCTTTACCTGGGACGAAGAAGAGGACGTGGAGCGCCAGATCGAGTCGGAATGGCTGGAATTGCTGGATGCCAGGGCATCCGGAGATGAAACGGCCAAGGAACATGAACTCGGCGACATGCTTTTTTCGCTGGTCGAACTGGGCAGACGCATGGGGATCAAGGCCGCTCATGCCCTTGATATGGCCGACAACCGTTTCCGGCGCCGTTTCGAGGCCATGGAAAAACTGGCAAAAGAGCGGGGAAGGGACTTTGCCGCTCTTGATCTGGATGCCAAAGATGAACTCTGGAATGAAGTCAAAGAGCAGGAAACCTCCTCCGGCTCATCAGGCGAGCACCACGTTCCGTTTGTCAGCCCGTCCGCAGTTTCCGGCGAATCCGGGAAATAAGCCACGGGCATGATATCCGCTCCCGCTGCAGGTTCCTTTCCCTTTTCCCCTTTCGTCCCCATGGAAAAGGGGAGGAAGCGCTCCTTTTTCCTCTGGATTGTTCTCGGTCTGCTGATTCCGTTTTTTCTGAAAACAGAGGGCGGGACTTTTCGACTTTATGAACAGCCCGCCGATACACCCGGCCTACCGTTCTCTGGTGGACTGGATTCCGGCTGAACAAATCCGTCTGGATGTGGCTGTCTGGTATCCCACCCGCGCTGAACCGGGAAAAATCAGCACCGGAGGGCAGGAATTTTACGCAGCGCGCAACGCCCGACCCATCCCCGGAACATATCCTCTGATCATATTGTCCCACGATTCCGCAGGAACACGCTTTTCCTATCATCACCTTGCCGAACGTCTTGTCGGGCAGGGTTACATTGTCGCCGCTCCCCAGCATGACGGCGACAATGCGGACGACATGAGCCTGCTGTTTTCCGATGTACAGTTGACCCAGCGCAGCCGTCAGTTGCGCAATACTCTTGATCTTGTCCTGGGAGATCCGAATATCGGCCCGCTGATTGACGCGTCCAGGATAGCTCTGGTTGGTTTCGGCAGCGGCGGCAGTGCCGGCCTGCTCAGCGCAGGAGCGGCACTGACCCCTGACGAATGGAAAAATTTCTGTCCCACTCTGGAAAAACTGGGGAAGCAAGATCCATACTGCGTTCCTCACATTGCCGAACGTATGGATGCCCTGACGGAATTCATGCGTTATCGCGCACAGGCCAGGAAAGATGCGGCTGACCGTCGCCGCTCTGCACTGCTTGCGCGTGAGGCCGAACTTTCCCGACTCAACTCCGCCATGGAAAAAAGGCACAAACGGCTCAGCTCGCAATATCGAAAAAAAATGCTGGGTATTCCCCTGCCGCCGGCCTTTCTTCCGCCTCTCCCCCCCCTCCCGCCGCGTGAACGCATCCACGACGAAAGGCTCAAGGCTCTGATTCTGGTCGCTCCAGGCTATGCTATGCTCTTTGACACCGACTCCCTTGCAAACATACATATTCCTGTACTGCTTATCGGCACGCCGGAAGATCGTCTGAACAAGCCAGATACGCAATCTGCCATGCTGAGTGCCGGACTTGTGAACACCAGGGTGGAAAGCGCCATTCTTTCCGGTGCGGACAGCCTTTCTCTCATGGCACTTTGCCCGCCCGAACTTGCCGTCAGCCTGCCGGACTTCTGCTCCAATTCCGAACCCGAAAAACATCTGAGACAGGAAAACGCGCTTGTTTCAGCATTGCTCGCCTTTCTTGACAAGACTCTTGCTCCCGGAGGCTCCCCACCCGTCCAACAGGACGCCGCACTCGCCGACCCCCAGATGCCTCGCAAATAAAAATCTGGGCACGTCTGAACCCGACGTGGAATACGGGAGGTGTCGGACTTCCATGGCCGTCAATGCAATGCGCTTTGCGAAGAGAACATTCCGACTTCAAAAATGCTTCCATAACATGCGGAAATGTTTCAGTTAAGCCATACAACAATTCTTTCTCTCCACAAAAGTCAATAAAAAGCTGTATTAAAGTTGATGCGCTATCAACCGCAAGCTTCAACAAGTTCATAAAAAGTGAGGTATTCATGAGATTGCAGAAAAAAACTGCCGTCATCACCGGGGCTGCCAACGGTATAGGACGCGCCATGGCTCTGCGCTTTGCCCGTGAGGGGGCCGGTATTGTCATCGCCGATCGGGACAGGGAACATGGAATGTCGACAGCCGGTGAAATTCTGCAAAGCGGAGGCCGTGCTCTGTTCAAGTACTGCGACGTCAGCAGGGAAGAAGATGTCCTTGCCGTGCTTTCCTCTGCGCGGGAGCATTTCGGAGCCGTGGATATTCTCGTCAACGACGCAGCCTGGCAACTCAACAAGCCCCTCTTGGAAACCACGACCGAGGAATTCTCAAACGTCATGGCTGCCAATGTGACAGGCTCCTTCATCTTTATGCGCGAGGCGGCAAAAATCATGATTGAACAGGGGCGCGGCGGAGCTATTCTGAATTTTGCCTCATCCTTCGCCATTGTGGGCTCACCGGGCTACTTCGCCTACCATGCTTCCAAGGGCGCCATCGCATCCATGACAAGAGCCGCAGCCATTGCACTGCTGCCTTATGGAATCCGGGTCAATTCCATTGCTCCCGGCACGGTGGATACTCCCGGACTGCATGACGGCGCGCGGGATACAGGTGACGAAACCATTGGACTGCAGAGCTTCATGGCCCTTCAGCCCATGAAACGATTCGGGAAACCGGAGGAAATCGCCAATGTCGCTCTACTCATGGTCAGTGATGAAGCATCGTTTGTAGACGGCGCCATGTGGGTGGTGGACGGCGCATACACAATCTAGCGCAGCGATGGGGGAAAGCTCCGTCGATATTTCCCCCACCTCGACTCCATTCTTCTGCCGCTCTCCGAAATTGCGGAGCCAGCAGCTTAGAGCGTTTTGCATTTGAAAGCCTACCAGCCGGGACTCCATGTTCCGGCCCGCAGGTTTCACGCCTGACGCCGGAGTCTCGCTCCACTCGACTCCGGGAGCTTTTTCGATTCGAAAATGCTCTGATAAGATGTGTCCTCCTGAAAATATTCTCTTGCCAGTGCCGATTCTCCACGCTGGTTTCCGGTGGTGTTATTGATCCAGCAGCATTACTCTGCCGCGTCCATAGAGAATATGTCCCTGTTCTTTCAGTGAAGCCAACGCCTTATTGACTGTGATGCGATGTAACCCAAGTATGCGGGCGATATCCTGCTGGGAAATCTGAACTTCGCGTCCCCCGTGCCGGACCGGAGTATTTTCCGCCATATCGCGCAGACAATTCAGAACACGTTCTTCTGGTGTATGTATCACAAGGGATACAAGTTCACCTGTCATGCTGGATATTTTCTGACTCTGCCCGTTCAGCAGCGCAATACGGAATGCCGGATTGCTGTCAATCAAAGCTCTGGCACGACGTAGTGAAAAAAATAACAGTACTGTTTCAGTGGTGGCAAAAACACGAAACAGAGTAGGAAACTCCCTGTAAAGGTGAGCTTCGCCATAAAACATGTTATTGCGGATGAACATGCAGATCCGCTCTCTGCCATCAGCGGAAATAACACTGAGAGCCAATTCTCCTTTCACTATATAATAAAGACGACTTAATTTCTCACCTATATTGGAAAGCTGCGCTCCCGGCATCAGCGTCATCCTTTCTCCCAGTTTCCAGATTTCCGGACATGTGGGAGAATCCGAAGTGATATAGTAGGAAAAACGAAATGTATCCGGCATGTCCCCTCCTGAAATTTCAGAAAAGATACTGATCAGGCGCGATGAAGAAGAATACTTGGCATATTTTTCCCGATATAATGACACTCTGCTATAATATTTGTGTATTCCGCGCAATACCGCTCTGAAAATTCCCGATGTGAATATTTTTCAAAAATATGAAAAAAAAATTTCATTTCCTTGAAAGGGATAAAAATTTATACAATAAAATAAATATGTTATACAATAAAAAAATCTCTTCTTAAATACACGTTCTGTAATCAGAGTGACAGAAGCGTCTCCATATTATCTTTATATTCACAATCAGGCTCCTCGAAAAGTTCTCTCCCGAACGAGCCCAGCGTATTGCCGGCACCGCTGCAACATGGAGAGCCATGCCACACATCCGCTGATTCCTGAGGCGGTAATCCAGAGTACCGGTGTACTCGCGAGGTTCTGCTCATGCCCCCAAGACTTTCTCCTCTGCAAAAGCAGATGCTCTGCTTTGTCCTCGGCCCGTTGGCGTGTTTTCTCATCAAGGATCTGCCGCCTGCGGCGGGAATGGCTCCGGAAGGCATGGCCTGTCTTGCCGGATGCGTATGGCTGATGATCTGGTGGGTAACGGAGGTCTTTTCCATGCCCGTCACATCAATCATGAGCATTCCCATTTTCGGCCTTCTGGGCGTCCTTCCTCCCGCCAAGGTCTTCGCTGCGCTCGGCACACCGCCCATGATGCTGGTATTCGGAGCCACCATCATTGTGGGCTTATGGAAAGAAAGCAACTTTATAGAGCGTTATGCCTACTGGTGCTTCAATCTGCCCATCGTCAAGGGGAGTTCCGCCCGTCTTCTGTTCGTTTTCATCATGGGAGTGGGCATTATGTCGGCCATTGCCCCGAACGTCCCCCTGGCCATTCTGTTTGTTTCCATTGCCGTGACCATAGGCCGGGCCTGCAAACTGGCTCCACGTTCCAATCTCATGCGGGCGCTCTGCGTGTTCTCAGCCATTGCCCCGGCTGTCGGAGGTGCGGCCACCCCGCTGGGAGGCGCGCCGAACATGATCGTCATTGCGCTTATCGCGACGACCCTGCACTACGATATCTCTTTCTGGGAATGGTCGGCTCTGGGCATCCCTCTGGTGCTGGCCGGTCTTGTTCTCATTTTCTTTATTTGCGGCCTTGTTCTTCCCCTCAGGGGGGAGGAACGCCGCCTGCCCGTTCCGGAAGAATACCTCAAGAGCAAACTGCGCGAGCTGGGTCCGGTTACAAGATATGAACATATCGCCATGGCAGTCATGGGCGTCGCGCTGCTGCTCTGGTGTTTCGGCCCGCAGCTGGCCAGGCTGGCCGGATGGGAAGCCGGAAGCAGGATACTCACCGCGCCGGTGGTCGCCGTATTCATGGGAGCCGCCGCATTTCTCATTCCCCTGCGCAAAGACGGGGAATCCGGCAGAATTGTTTTCGCCATGAACTGGGAGCAGGCCGTCAAACATATCGGATGGGCATTTCTGATCATCCAGATCGGCACCATCACATTCGGAGACGTTCTGCTCCAGGGCGAACTGGACAAATGGGCCGCTGATCACATCCAGAAAATGGCGGGAGATCTGTCCGGAGCATGGGTCTGGTTCATATTCGTCGTCCTTACCGGGCTCGCCTCCCAGATAGTCACCAACCTCGCTCTGGCCGCTCTGGTTTTGCCCATAATGGCAAGTCTGGCGCTTTCCTATGGATTCCATCCCGTCGCAGCCTGCCTTTCCGTCGGGTTCGCCTGCAATGTCGCAACAATGTTTCCCTTCTCCTCGGTTACCGTCGCCGCGGCCATGATGGGGGCAGGAGAATATCTGAGGCCGAACGATTTCATCCTGACCGGCCTGCTGACATCGCTGTGCATATCCATTCTCGGCTTTCTGGTCTGCTGCTTTCTCGGTCCTGCGCTGCTCCCCGCATGGAGCGGCGTCTGAGTTCATCTCCATTCATCTTACTCAAACCAAGGAGCTGTCATCATGAAAAATTCATTGTTTCACATCAGACACATGCAGGCGGATGTTCTCGTCATCGGCGGAGGGCTCGCCGGATGTTCGGCAGCCATACGGGCAAGAGAACTGGGAGCCTCCGCGCTTCTTGTTGAAAAGTCTCATGTGCGCCGAAGCGGAAATGCCTGTTCGGGTGTCGATCATACCTGGTGCTATTTTCCCGAGGCACATGATCCGCAGGGTTTCACCCCGCGTCAGCTTCTTGAGGATCATCTTGCCAGACTCGGTCCCATGCAGGATCATGATATGATCATGACCATTGCCGAAAATATCGGTGACCGCATCAAGGAACTGGAAACCTGGGGTTTTCCGTTCAAAACGAACGGAAAATACAACTTTGTCAAAAAAATTCACAGAGTTCCCAGTTTCATGCACTGGGCAGGCAGGGATCAGAAAGTCCTGTTTGAACAAAAAGCCAGGGAAGTCGGAACGGACATTCTCAACCGGGTCATGATCATCGATCTTCTGAAACAGAACGGACGCGTGGTCGGCGCTCTGGGAATGGGACTGCGCGAACCGATTATCTACATTTTCTCCTCCAGAGCCGTGGTCATGGCATCAGGCGGCATATCGCGCATATTTCCGCCGGCCACCTGCCTGGACTTCAACAGACAGCGTCTGCCCTTCGGTACAGGAGACGGCATTGCCATGGGCATCCGGGCCGGCGCGGAAATGGTACGTCTGGAATTCTTCACCCGCTGGGCGGGTCTGCACAACCTGTGCAAAGCCGGCCGGGGAACATGGATAGGCGTAGTGGAAGACGCCGCGGGCAACCCCCTTTCGGGGAACAGGAACGCAAGTTCCCGAACTCAGATTGATGCCACGGTGGAGTCTTACGACGACGTGACAAAAGCCTGGAGAGACGGACGCGGCCCCCTGTACATGAGCTGCCTGAACACATCAAGGGAAGACTTCGACTACATGTGCTGGGCGCTCTCCAATGAAGGCAACCAGGTTCTTCTGCAGCAGCTTCATGACTGCGGGCTGGACCCGCGCCGCACACGCATTGAATTCTCCTCATATGAACCGGAGATCACCGGCGGATTTGCCCCAGACACAAAATGCGCGACAAATGTCCCCGGACTGTTCGCGGCGGGGGGAGAGGTCATCGGCAACATGAAGCGTTCCGCCTCTCCCAGCGCCTACGTCTTCGGAAAAATAGCGGGGGAAAGCGCCGTTCACTCCGCCAGGGAAAATGTCTTTGCCGATATGAAATCGTGCAGCGAGACCATTGCCTGGCACATTGATCGTCTCCAGCGCATGCGTCTGCGTACCCAGGGCGCACGCTGGCAGGAAGCAACCGGGGCCTGCCAGGATATTATGGGAACCTACTGCTGTGAAACGAAATATGAAAATCTGCTGAACGCCGGATACGAGCAGCTTCTGCGCGTGCGCCGCCGGGCAGAACAGACCTTGTGCGCCGCCGGGCAGCACGAACTGGGACGCTGTCTGGAGGCATTCAATCTCATGGATATCGCTGAAGCCGCCCTTCTCTGCTCAAGGGAACGCCGGGAAACCCGCCTTAACCGCTATGATCCTTTCAGGCGTGTTGACCATGCCGAAGAAAACCCCGCTATGGACAAGTTCCTTGTTTACAGCCGCAAAGATAATCAGGCCAGCTTCCGCTGGCGCGCAATGCGGGTCCTGAACTGACATGTTCCAGGAGCAGGTGGTGGGCAGAAGCTTCTGCCGGATATGATCCTGCCCTGTCCTGTCCGCAGGCTTCGCTTCCGGAACCGGAGACGGGCGCAGGCGCCCCCCCTCCCCCAAAAGACAACTGACAAAATGCCTACAAGGAGAAACTCATGCCCCCGAAATTCAGTTTTGAAGACGAGTCCGCATTCCTGTATATTCACCCCACAATCACCCTTCGCCGCCCTCCATGCCAGGCAGTATGCCCGGCGGGCATCCCTGTCTCCCTCATGAACCGTCTGATTGCTCAAAAAAAGACACGGGAAGCCCTGCATGTCCTGCTGGATGTCACCCCCTTCCCGGAATGGCTGTGCGGGGAATGCGGCAGGCCCTGCGAAAAAGCCTGCAACAGAGGTCATCTCAATCAGACAGCAGGCCCGATACCCATTGCCCGTCTGGAACGCCATGCGGCCTCCTGGCTGCCCGACGCCACCCCGCCGCGCGCTGTTCCAAGCGGCCGCAAAATCGCTGTGCTGGGCAGAAACACGACAGGGCTGGCCGCAGCATATTTTCTGTGCCGTCTGGGGCATGGTGTGACCATCATGGGGAACGAAAAAGAGTTTGAGGAATCCTGCGCGTCTGCTGAAGCGCGCGACGCGCTTGAACGGGTTCAGCGCTATCTTTCCGACTGCGGCGCGGTCTTCGCTGAACCCATCCCGGCCCCTGAAACGACAAGTGCCGGGTTTGATGCTGTCATTTTCTGCTCCGGGATGGATAAGGCGGAACATGCCATATCCGGAGAGAGAAACGGCGGCAGTTCCGGCATCTCACTCCCCGGCGTTGCGGGCAGGCACAGTCTGCTTGTATCATGCGGCTCCGGAAGGGAGGCGCCTCTGTTCGTCCTTACCGAAAAAAGTTCTTCCCCGGCGGCAGCGACGGCGGCAGCCCGCCTTGCGGCAAGCGCGGCGGATACAGTACTTGCCGGCTCCTCTCCGGAAAGGCTGGCATGGCTCCGCATTCTGTCCGACGGAACGGTGGAGCGCGAAATGCTGCCCGTCAACATGTCGGAAGACCTGAAGCCCGTCACAACCGTCAGAGCTGAAGACCTGTGCAATCCCTCCTATTTTGCCGGGTATCCCGCTTTCAGAGAACAGCTCTCTTCTCTGGAGTCTCTGGAGGAGCAGGCCATGGGATGTTTCCACTGCGGCAAATGCATCGGCTGCGGGACCTGCGTTTCCGTATGTCCGGGCGATGTCCTTGAGATGGAGAATGACAGACCCCTTGTACGGTATCCGGATGAATGCATCCATTGCGCCGCATGCATGCTTGATTGTCCGAGCAGCGCAATATTCTTCCGTCTGCCTCTGCCCGCCACCCTGGGGGCTCCCATGAAGTATCTGGCGTGATACTCCTCACGGATGAAGGCGCAGCGACAGGATTCGCCGCTCTCTTCACCCGTGAGATCCCACTCATGCAAAAACTGCCGTTTTGGAGCATTTTCAAGGCGAAAATGCTCCAAAACGGTCTATACCAGGCGCTGCAACAGTTCACGGCGCTCGCCGGGCAGCAGACGCACCGGCGCGACGTCGATCAGCGTATAGCAGCCGAAATGACGGATTTCGGCCATGCGGGCCGCGGCGCGGGCGGCAGCCACCAGCACCTGAGCTGTGAGGGCGGGATTATTGATACGCATGTCGAAGCTCAAATGCTGATTGGAAGTGCGGCCCGACGCTCCCAGGCGCTCCAGCAGCACCCCATGGGAGGCATCCGCCACAAAAGGCATTTCATCCGCCGTCACCTCGCGCACGTCCAGCGGATCATGGGCAAAGTAGGGATCCGCCTTGATTGCCGCGCGCACGTCGTCAATTTTCGCGCCGTTTTTAAGTGTCACATAGACAAGACGGGAATGCCTCCCGCCCCCCATGGGGATGGTGATGGCCGTGGCATCCTCGACACCGGGGATGGCTCTGGCTGCCACGGAGTGGCCCATGGAACGCCCGCGCCCGAAATTGGTGAAGGAAGTGCCCACCGGCACCATTGCCTCGAACAGCGCACGCAGCATGGAATCCGTGCCGGGATCCCACCCGGCGGCCGTAATGCTCACGGCCTGTCCGGTTCTGGCCGCCGCATCCAGCCGCTCTACGGTTTCCACGATGCGATCGTGGATATCAAAGCTGTCGACAGTATTAAAACCCTGCTCCAACAGCGCGGCCGCACTGTCCGGAACCTGACGGGAGGGGGAACAAATCAGCACGGCATCCGGCCTGCCCGCTCTCCCGACCAGCTCTTCCATGGATGGAAATTCCGGCACTCCGCGCAAATCATGCGGAGAACTCCCCAGGGACTCCTTCCGGCGCACAACTCCGATACAGTCAAAGTCCGGCGCGACTTCCAGCGCTTCCACAGCAAAACGGCCAATGTTCCCCAATCCAAGTACTGCTGCCTTAAATGCCATATTCGGCTCCCTCACCGGCAAGACCGGCGTCTAGAGTGTTTTGCGTTTGAAAATATCTGCCAGCCAGAACCCCATGTTCTGGCCCGCAGCTTTCACGCCTGAAGCCGGAACCAAACGCTGCAGGCGAATTGCGGCGACACCGGACAGGAGGACGTCGCAACGCTCCCGACCGTCAACGCAAAGCGCTTTACGGATAGGGAGGGCGGAGATGAGTCTCGCCCCGCTCGGCTCCGGAAGCATTTTCAAGATAAAAATGCCCTGATGCAAAAACAGCGGCGGAATGCCGTCCCGGTACGGCGCGCTATATGCCCGCCAGCACCACCCGCTGCAAAGCATAAAGAATGACCGGCACGGTCAGGACACTGACCGCCGTGCCCAGAAGAATGATCTGCGAACAGTCCCTCTCGCCCACACCATAGGTTTCACTGATGACGTACGATATCGACCCGGTGGGCATGGCGGCCAGAACCACACCCGCCACGAGCCAGGCGGGAGAGACATCAAGCGCATCCAGCGCCAGCCATGTCAGCAGAGGCATGAGAACCAGCTTGACAAGCTGGACCACAATCTGTCTGCCGGGGTGACTCTCTCCTCCCACCTCGCTGGTCATCTGCATGGAAAGCACCATACCCTGAGCCACAAGCGCGCACGGCACGGCAGTGGCGGCCCCCATGCGCAGAAACTTGAGCAGGACTTCAGGAATGGGCAGACGCGCCACGCACGCTGCCCCACCCAGTAATGTGGCGATCAGAATAGGATTGCGCAGCAGGGAAAGCATCACCTTGCGCAGCAGTTTTCCACGGCTCAGTTTTTCCCCATTGCCGTACCATTCCAGCAGAAACATGCAGAAGACAATAAGCGCCGTGGCCATGACAATGGTAATGGTGCTGGCAAGCACCACTTCATGATTACCCGGCATGAACTCCATGAGAATGGGCAGACCGAGAAAAGCGGCATTGGAAAAGCCGGCCAGAAATCCCATCAGCGCGGCCTCGGCCCTGAACTTGCGCAGACCGCGCGAAAGCAGCAGTTGCACCAGCCAGCAGCACACGAACGATATGCCGAGAGTGCCAAGAATATACGGCCCCTGTGCCAGATCCTCGGGAGAACACAGCGCGGTGGAACTGAACACGAGGCACGGCATGGAGATATTGAACACAAACTGATTGAGCGCCGCCGCGCCGCCGCTCGGGATCAGGCGCAGCCTGTCCGCAAGGATGCCGGAAAACAGCAGCAGCGCAACAGGAAGCAGCACAAGCAGAATTGAAAGCATGATTTAAATCCGTTTTCGGTTATCGCCGGAAACCCTTCCATACGGCTGGTTGCCAAAACAGCTCAGCGGTTCCGCTCACAGTTCCCGTTCCGCCTGCCCGGACTCCCGCTCCTCATCCTGCTCTTCCGCCCTCTTCCCGGCCCGCGCCGCCTCATCTTCCAAAGCCCGCAGACCTTTTTCCATGCGGCGTTCAAAGGTTCCGGCATCTGCCCTGATTTTATCCATGACAGCCAGATAAAGCCTCAAGTGAACAGTTTCCCCGGTCAGAATTTCCAGAGCGGGCACAAAGCCGCGCGCCACGGCGCTTTTATAGGCTTCCGTCAGTTCCGCGCGGGAAGATTCCAGTTCCTTCTCCAGAAGATTGCGTACCTCTTTTGCCCACTGTGCGCTCTTTTTCCGTTTGCGCTCCAGAAATGCAGCCTTGCGCTTTTCAACACTGCCGAGACTTTGCAGCGCATAGGCCGCCACACCCAGCAGCGCTGCGGCGGGCAGCGCCACAGGATTGGTCACCAGCAGAAAGGCGGCGCTGCCCAGCGCTACAAGATTGAACAGCCCCCCGGCAACGATCGCTCCGGTTCCCGCTCCGGCCAGAAACAGGGCAACCTGTTTCATATGGGCATTGGTCTGCACAAGAAAATGATCCAGACGGCCCGCCGTGCTGCATATATCCCCGAGTTCGGCGGCGCTTTCCTCCACGGCCTTCAGGCAAAGAACGGAAAGTTCGTTGAGTTCCCCCTGGAAAAGGCGCAGCTTCTCGTTCCATGCCCGCATTTCCTCCTGCTGACCGGCCAGAAACTGTTCTATGCTGCGGCGGGCGATGCGAGGGGCCTCCTCCTCGTCGAAAACCTTCCACTCCGCTTCCCGCGCAAAGGAAGCTCCCAGCAGATCGGCATGACGGTGCGCCGCATCCATGACGCGCAGAACCAGATCCTCCTCCCATGCGTCCAGGGCGCGATCCCTCGCGCGCTGCCATTCATCCACATCATGCGCGGCGGCGGCAATGACGGATCGGGCCTGATCGGCATGACTGGCCGCAGCCCTTGCAAGCTGTTCCGTATGACGCTCCAGCAGCTCAAGGAATTGCGCCGGAGGCAGCCCCGCCCTGTATCGGATGAATGCCTCGCGGCTCCGCTCCCGGACCGTGTGCGCCAGCTGACGGGCCCGGGCGCTGACACGTTCGCGATAAAGGCTTTTGTCTCCGGAAATCCGCATGGCTTCGGCAAGCAGGCGGAACAGCTCTTCCAGCGCCCGGCGCGTGGCATGACGCACGCCGGAATGGAGAGGCGCGAACAGATTGCCCTCCCTGTGGCCGCAGCGCAGACGCATGGCAACCCGCGCGTTGATTGAAACAAGGCCGAGTACGGCAAGATGTCCGGCTCCCCGGCAGGCTTCCCGCAGAACCGACAATGCCCGCGCCTCTGCCTCGGCCAGACTTTCCGCCTCGTTAAGCCGATCTCCGCCGGTCAGTACGCCGATGATGGACAGGGCACGACCAGCCGCAGCCAGCTTGCGCAGAAGCCGCAGTTCCGACGCGGAATCAGGCCGCCGAGCGTCCATGACAAAGATCAGACAGTCAGCCTTGAGGCTTTCCTCATAGGCAAGATAATCGTGAAAAGAATCCGCGGCATTCAGGCCGGGAGTATCCACCAGCACCATGCCGGAGCGCAGAGGCTCCAGCGGCAGAGCCATGGACACCCGGGCCACAAGAGAAGAAAAACGCCCGTTGACCGCCAGATATTCCGGAATGGCCGCACGGCTTGTCAGCTCGGCAAAACCGTGAGGCCGGGCATCCCCTGCGCGCCTGCGCAGTTCTTCCAGCCTTGCGCGCAGCAGCATGTTGTCCGCCTCTCCCGCGAGATAACGATCCAGATATGCGAACTGCTCTTCATCCAGAAAGGTGACGGCATATCGCGGACTTTCCGCGAATGAAAACTCCGCCACAGCAGCGGTTTCAGGAACTGACTCCCGCACGGGAGAAAGATCGTCCCCCAGCAGGGCATTGATCAGCGAGCTTTTGCCCCTCTTTCCCTCTCCCACCAGAGTCACGCGGAAAGGCTGATCCGCAAGCAGCTTGCGGAAATCCGCCAGTTCCTTCTGAAGTTCCTCTTCATCCAGCACCCAGGCGGCGCGGGCCAGTTCCGAGGCTCCGGCGGCCATGCGCCGGTTGAAACCTTCCATTTCCGGCGACAGGCGGGGAGATGGAGAATCTTCCCTGTCTCCGCGCGGCAGCAGCTTCTGGGCGATGCCGACCATGCCCTGCACAAGCTGAACCGTTCCGTCCACGGCAAACTTTCCCGCCTGCACGCCCAGCCGTGCCCCCTGTTCCAGACTGTGGACGACACCACCCTCCTCTTCCAGCTGGCGGCGGCGCGCCGCAAGGCGCTCCTCTTCAAAGGCTATGCTGATGGATTCACGCAGGCGGCGAGGGACATCCCACACGGGCACAGCATGCTCCCGCTGGGCATGAAGACCATCCAGACCACGAAGCAGGGCGGCAATCTGTTCACCGGAAACCTTCTCGTCCACGGCTTCGCGGGCAAGCGACGCGGCGAGCACATCGGGATTTTCGACGGGATGCAGCAAAGCGTAGTGAAAACGGGCCTGAAATGACGCGCCCAGCGCCTTTTCTCCAAAAATGGAACGCACCAGCTCCGCGGTGGCCTCATATTCGGGATAGGTCAGCATACCTTCGCTCTGGGCCACAGCCGCAAGGAGCAGAAGCACACGATCATCGAAAGAGGCCCCGTCTTCGGGCATGACTTCCGCATCAACCCGGGGAAGTTCCGGAGTCATGGCGCGCGCCGTGGCGGACAAGACTCCTCCCTTTTCCCCCGCTGGTTCGGGGGGAACGATCTCGGGCGGACGATCCGCTTCCACCTTTTCCTCCGGACGGCGGGAGTCTTCCGCACCAGGTTCTCCGGATAAAGGGCGGCGGGAACCAAATGGAAAAAAGCCGCTCATGTCACTGCTCCGGCTGCCGGGGCACTGCGGAAGGCAGAGCGAACGCGTTGGTCTGATAGGCGCGCAGCAGGGGCGCCGCATACAGGGAGTCGTACCTGTTCTGGGCGTCCGCAAGCTCCTGGGCGGCGGCCAGGGGTTCCCTGGCCGCCGCATAGGGGCGTCTGGTGATCATGGCGCTGAAGGAGTCCGCCACGGCGCAAAGCCTGCCTACCTGGGAAATGGCGGAGGCTCTGAGCTTCTGCGGATATCCGCTGCCGTCAAGCCGTTCATGGTGCTGGATAATCGCCTGATTAAGCTCGTCAAAAGACAGATTCAGCTTCTGCATCATGCGTATGCCCGCCAGGGGGTGCGCCACAACTTTTTCCAGTTCTTCCTGTTTGAGCGGCGTGCCTTTCTGAAGTATGTAGCTCGGTATCTTGGTCATGCCCGCGTCGTGCAGCAGCAGCCCCAGCGCGGTGCGATCGAACTGACGGCGCTTCATTCCCTCGGGAGAGGAAATCTGCACCAGTATCCAAGTCCCCACGCACATGGTATTCAGGGCATGACGCACATGATCGGAATCCCCGGTATGCAGGCGGCGCATGAAAAGACGTGACCGGAACAGATCCTGCCACAGATATTCGGTGAAGACCATGACATCCTTGTACAGCGGCTCGAACACGGCGGCGACGGGCTGCTCGAAGAAGGCGGTCAGGCGCATGATCAGAGCGCGCAGCAGAATGTCGGCGGATTCGCTTTCCTTCAGATTATCATCCACCAGCACAAGATCGGCCTGCTTGGCAATGTGTTCCACATAGATGGGATGATCGCTGCGGGAAACGAAAAGAGCGCCTTCCCGGCACAGGCCCAGAACATCTTCCGCCTGCTCGTTGCTCAGACGCTGCCCCTTGCGGTACAGAGGGTAAAGCTGGGCGATATCGTCACGAAAGCGAAACAGATCCACAGGGGGGCGGTATTTGGAAAAACTGGAAAGAATTTCCTCGCTGATCTGGTAGTATTCTTCCGAAATCTTCTCGGGAACCGCGGCTTTCTTCTTCATGGCCATTATATCATTTCCTGTAGATTTTAACGAGATTGGTTCCTCTGGCGGGCTGACCGACGGCAGGTTCGCCCGCCGTAATGACCACGTCGCTCCCGACGGGAAAATCCGCCGTCATGGCGATGAACCGCTGCACACGCGCAAGATGCCCCACTTCCGGATCCTCATCGACCAGAGAGGGGAAAACCCCCCAGGAGAAGTTCAGAGTATGCAGCACGCCGGCATCCGCGGTCAATGCGTGGATGGGCTGCCGGGGACGGCAGGCGGAAAGCAGACGGGCCGACCTGCCGGACAGGGAATGGGCGGCAATGGCCACAGCGTTGGCCTTGTCCGCCAGCAGACAGGCCGAGTAGGCCAGAAACTCCGGAGCCCCGCTGGCCTGATCCGGAGAAACGAGACGGCGGGTTTCCACCAGATACGCTTCCGCCTCGGAAGCTATTCTGTTCATATATTCCACGGTTTCCGCAGGGTAAGCCCCCATGGCGGTTTCTTCCGAAAGCATCACGCAGTCCGCTCCGTCCAGCACGGCATTGGCCACATCGGTGGTTTCCGCCCGCGTGGGTGAGGGGCTGCTTACCATGGAAAGCAGCATCTGCGTCGCCACGATCACGGGCTTGGATGCCTGATTGCAGGCCCTGATAATGCGCTTCTGCAGGGCAGGCAGCTCGGGCAGAGGGCATTCAACGCCCAGATCACCGCGCGCCACCATGATCATGTCGCTGGCCTCCAGAATTGCGTCCAGATCGTTCACCGCGCCGCGGCGCTCCAGTTTCGCCACCACAGGGACGGAACGTTTCTCCTCGCGCAGCAGCGCCCGGACCTGCCAGATATCCGCCGCGCTCTGCACAAAGGAAACAGCCACGGCGTCCACCCCGAGTTCCAGCCCGAGCCGGAGATCCCGCCGGTCCCTGTCTGTGAGCGCAGGCAGCGCAAGAGTCTTGCCCGGCAGCGCAATACCCTTGCGCGACGTGACAATGCCCGCGCCCAGGGACTCCAGCACGACCAGCCTGCTCTCCACGCGCTCCCGCACCCTGAAGCGCAGCCCTCCGTCAGCCAGCACCAGCACATCTCCGGGCGCCAGCTCATCCATCAGGGCCGGGTTGTCCAGAGGCAGCAGGGGGAGTTCCGGTTCCGCTCCGGAACGGACGCCGAGCAAAAGCTGATCGCCCCGCGCGACTTCAAGACTGCTCCCCTCCAGCGCGCCCAGGCGGATTTTCGGCCCGGCAAGATCCTGCAGTATGGAAAGAGGGCGTCCGATCTCCTTTTCCACCTTCCGGATTTCCTGAACGAGATTGCGGAAAAACTCCGCGCTGCCGTGTGAAAAATTAAGCCGGAATATGGAAGCGCCCGCTTCCGTCAGACGGACAAGCATCTCGCGGGAGGCTGATGCGGGTCCGATGGTCGCGATGATCTTTGTACGCATGCTTTCCCCGTCAGGAAGGCAGTCCGGGCATGTCCGGTGTTTCCGCCTGAATGTCTTCCCAGTGCATTCTGCAGATGAAAACCTCTGCCGACCAGCCCCATGCTCCGGCCCGCAGGCTCCGCACGACGCCGGAACATGGCGCCGCATCGGCTTCGCCGTCTTGGCAGGAACTCTTTTCCCCATGAAGGGAACACTCAATCCATAAAGGATTTTTTTGATGAAAAAACGGAAAATATCATAAATAATATGGAAGGTGCTGTCCAGCAGAAGAGTGCCGCCTTCCGGGCGGGAGGGATGCCGTCAGAGCAGAGCATCCGGAGCACACAGGCATCGTCTGCTTATCCGAGCGCTGTTAACGAGAATTCTTTGGAAGTGAAAGCAGATAGTTGCTGCCTTGTCTCTGCTGTCGCCATTCGCAAGTCTTCTTCGTCGCCTGACGACTGCCGCTCGTCAGCGTGAAATGCGGGTTGCCCTTGCGGCCATGTTTAAATAGAGCCGTTATGGAAAGCTCTTTTCAAGTTTATGGTTGATAAGGAGAATCATGCTCCTTTAACCGCCGGAGGCGCGAGCGTCAGCGAGCTTTGAGCGACGCCCCCGCCGCATGAGCATGCGGCACGGAGGGGGGCGAGGAGCGGTCGAATGTCTCGCGAAGCGCGGTCGAGAGCGGCAAAGCCGCGCGAGACGAACGTCGTCAGCCGTTGCCGGAGGCCTTTCACCGCGCCGGAAGTGCGGTTGCCTTCACTGCAGCGAATGCTGCTGCTGAAACGGGGCAGAAGAACGCCCACTGACTGCTGCATCAGCCAGAAATTTTTTGACACAGCCTTATGAAAAAGGGCCGCCGGAAAACGCCCCTGCCGGGAAATTGAAATATCCCGGAAATTCACGCTGATTCGTCAGAGTCTTCTTGCCGTCGGGCGTTCATGTTGCTACAATATGCCTCTGGGGAATGATTCGGAATGGGGAATTATTACAGACAAGGTGAAGCGACGCTATGGATTTCGGCACACTGATAGGCATCCTCGTTGGTTTTGGCCTGGTTATCGGTTCCATTGCCATGGGGCCGGAGCCGATGGGCTTTCTTGATTTGCCAAGCTGCATGATTGTATTCGGCGGAGTTTTTGCCGCCACGCTCATCAGTTTTCCGCTGGAGGAGGTTGTTCAGGCGTTCAAGGCGTCCGCCAAGACCTTTTCCAGCAAGCGCACGAAACCGGAAGATGTTGTGGATACCATGATCCAGGTGGCAGAGATTTCCCGGCGGGAAGGGCTGCTTGCGCTGGAACGTGTGCAGACGGATAACAGAGTGTTGAAAAAGGCTCTTCAGCTTATAGCCGACAGCGCTGAGCCTTCCCTGATCCATGATACCATGGCGCTTGAAATCGTCTCCATGAAGCGCCGGCACGGCATCAGCATCGCTGTCCTTACCAAGATGGGCGGGCTGGGACCCGCCTTCGGGATGATCGGCACGCTGATCGGTCTGGTGCAGATGCTCACCCAGCTTTCCGATCCGACAAAACTGGGGCCGGCCATGGCCGTAGCCATTATCACCACGTTCTATGGCTCACTGCTTGCCAACGTCATTTTCAACCCTCTGGCGGCCAAGCTGCAATCCCGCAGCGAGCAGGAAGTACTTAATCTCAAGATAATTTTTGAAGGGGCGAAATCCATTCTGGAGAACAATAACCCCCGGCTCGTGTATGAAAAGCTGGCTTCTTTCCTGCCGCCCAAAGTCAGAAAGGTGGATGCCTAGATGAGCGATATCGACGACGATGAGAGCAGCAAGCAGGAAGTTGATGAAAGTTGGATGGGGACATTCTCCGATTTATGTCTTTTACTTTTGACGTTTTTCATCCTGCTTTGTTCCATGTCCACCATTGAGGTTATCAAGTTCAAAAGCGTGTTCGGCTCCATGCGCGAGACGTTCGGCGGCATCCGGACGGAGGATCTCGAGTCCGGCGCGACGCACGATTCCATGAGCAAGTCCGAACAGGAGGAGCAGTCCATACAGCAGTTCCTGCGGGTTCGGGAAGAGCTGATGGAAGCTCAGCGACGCTCGTACAATGAAATTCGCAGCTTTATCACCACCAAGGGGATGGAGGGTGAGGTCAGCGCGGTATTTGATGAGGGGGTCATTACCCTGACTGTTCCCGCGTCTGTGCTGTTCGCCCGGGGAGAGGAAGAGCTTTCTCCGCAGGCTGAACCGGCGCTGCGTTCACTTCTGCATATTTTCATGGAAGAGCGGGATCAGAATATCAATATCAAGGGGTATACCGACAATTCGCCCGTTCCGCAGGGTAAACGCTATAAGAACAACTGGGAACTCTCGGCCCTGCGCGCGGTGAACGTGTTGCGCTGGTTTGTGAACGAGGGGGTGCCTATCGTGCGGCTGACTGCTACGGGTATGGGCGATCTTAATCCTCTCTTTCCCAATGATACACCGGAGAATCAGGCACGGAACCGGCGGGTGGAGTTTACGCTTGAGCGTCAAGTGAGGGCAAAATGAGCGACGAGGATTTCAGCACTGACCTGTCATTTTCCCTGCCGGAGGAGTATTCCTCGGAAAAACGCAGGGCCAGTGTACGCGTCAGGCCCATGGGAATGCGGGTACGCCTGACGGGCAGAGATGAGGTCTCCTTTTTTGAGGTGGATGATATAAGCGCAGGAGGGCTGCACATGAAATCTCCTGCACGGCTGTTTGCCGCGGGCCAGAACATCGTTCTGGACATTTTTGTCCTTGATCGCTGCTGTATAGGCGCGCTTAAGGCCCGTATCGTACGCTCCACCGAAAACGGCTGTGCGGTCGCGTTTGAGACGCTTTCCCGCGATCAGGAATTGAGGCTGGACAAAATCGTTCTTGAAATGCAAAAAAGGGCTATCGCGCAGCTCAAAAAAGAGCAGCAGGAAAAAGAAGCCCGCCGCGCGCGGGAAGAGGTCGCTTCCGCGGAATGCGATCCTTCCGATGTCAACTGCCTGAATATCAAGCTCTAGAGCGTTCCATGGGCCGCCCGTCCGTGGAACGCGCGGACGGGAAACCTCCAAGAAGGGATGCTCGTGGAAAACAACCACAAGGTTCTTATCGCCAATCGCGGCGAGATAGCCGTCAGGATCATGAAAGCCTGCCGGAAACTGGGTCTGGAATTTGTCAGTGTTTACACAGCGGAAGATTCGTCTTCCGGTCATGTACGCCTCGCGCGGGAAACAGGCGGCCCCAAAAGTCTGTACCGCATTTCCTCGTATCATGATGCCAACGAACTGCTCAGCGTTGCCGATGATGCCGGAGCCACGGCTGTTCACCCTGGCTATGGATTCTTTGCCGAAGATTTCCGTTTCGCCCGCCGCGTGACCGAGCGCAGCCGTCCTCTTATTTTCATAGGACCTTCCTGGCGTGTCATTCGGGAGCTGGGTGACAAAATCAATACCAAACGCCTGGCGCGCAGCCTTGGAGTCCCCACGGTACCTGGTTCCGACCGTCCTATTTATGATGAACTGGAAGCGGAAAAGGTGGCGCGCACGCTGTTTGACTTCCAGCTTCAGCAGGGGGTGGCCAGGCCTCTGGTGCTGGTCAAGGCGTCCGCCGGGGGCGGCGGTATGGGTATTGAAGAAGTGCGGGACGTGGATCTCTTCCGCTCCGTGTATCGCCGTATCCGCAACTACGCCATGCGTCAGTTCAAGGATGAAGGCGTGCTTATCGAGCAGCGCATCAGGGACTTCAATCATCTTGAAGTCCAGATCGTGTCGGATCGCAGCGGAAAGAATCCTGTTCATTTCGGCACCAGAAACTGTTCGATTCAGTCCACGGGCCTCCAGAAGCGGGTAGAGGTCGCTCCGGGCTTTGATCCTTCTTCCGTCCATTACGACTTTGACGCTGCCAGAGTGCTTGAGGATATTACCGGCCATGCGCTCGCCATGGCCCGGAAGGTGGGATATGACAACGTGGGCACCTGGGAATGGATCGTGACCAGGGACGGACATCCCTATCTGATGGAAGTGAATACCCGGATTCAGGTGGAAAACGGCGTTTCCGCCTCCATTGCGCGGGTAAACGGGGAGAAGGTGGATCTCATTGCCGAGCAGATCCGCGTGGGGCTGGGCGAGCCGCTCGGCTACACGCAGGAAGATGTCACCTTTGAAGGGGTGGGCGTGGAATACCGCATTATCGCGGAGGATCTTTCTGCCAACTTCACGCCCTGGGTTGGCAATATCGAGAGATTTTCCTGGGAAGAACATCCCTGGCTTTCCATGCATACTCATTTGCCGCCCCTGTCGCCCGAGGCCCCGTATGCCATTCCCACCGAATTCGATCCCAACCTCGCGCTGGCGATTATCTGGGGAAAAGATCTGAATGAGGTCAGGGAACGCGGCATGGATTTTCTTGAACATCTTGTGCTTGAGGGCCGTAACGGCAAAAGTGAAGGCCTGAAGTCGGATGTGGAGTTTCTCAAGCAGAACACGGCGCGCATGCTGCGCTTTTAACATTTCGGAAAGACCGGCGGCGTCCGGCTTTCCCGCAGGATAGAATTATGGAATGGGACAAGCAGCTCCAGCAACTTTCCGAGCGCCTCAGCTACATGCGCGATATCTTTCCCGAGAAGCATGTGGAGGATATGTCCCTGCTCGGTCTGCAGTTGGACGAACTGAGGCAGGGGATCGCGCGGGGGACGGTCAAAGATCCGCGCGAGGGAATTGAGTCGCTGGAAAATTTATTCTTTTTCATCGAATGCAAGCTGGAAGACAAGCTGACGCCGATGGACAAGGTACGTATTGTGCGACACCCGCAGCGCGTCTGTCTGCGTGACATTCTGGAAAATGTCTATGACAATTATACGGAAATAGGCGGCCAGGATGAGCATACCAATGACCCTGCCATGCTTATAGCGCGTGCTTATATTACGCGTCGGCGGGGCAAGAAGGTGTATAACCAGTCAGTCATGGTCATTGGCCATGAGAAGGGACACGGCGAGGAATTCCGTAACGGCGGTTCCGCCAAACCCTGGGGGAATGCCAAGGCGCAGCACTATATGCAGGTGGCGGAAACAGAAGGTATTCCCATTCATGCCTATATATTTACTCCTGGCGGGGACCCGGTCGAGGACTATCCCGGAGCCGCCCAGCAGATAGCGCGCAATATCTATGAAATGGCAGGGCTGGAAGTGCCCGTGGTAGCCATTTTTTCCGAAGGCGGTTCCGGCGGAGCGGAGGCTATTTCCCTTGCGGACAAGCGTCTGATGTTTTCACACGGATACTATTCCGTCATTTCTCCCGAAGGCGCGGCGGCCATTGAGGGACGGCTCAAGCGGGGGGAACGCTCATCCTCTGAACTCATTGAGCGCTGCGCGGCGGATCTGCACCTGACGGCTGACGACAATGTGCGCTTCGGGTATATTGATCGTGTGATACAGGAGCCGGTACTGGGGGCGCGCCCCTATCACTTTGAGTTTTTCCGCTCCATCCGCCAGGAAGTCATCCGCGCTACGGATGAGGTCGTACTCAGTGTCCGCGGCCCTGCTTCGCTGCGGGCCATGGCCCTGCGCGGACTGCGCGACCGCGAAATCAATCTTGATGATATGTATGTACGCTGGAATCTGTCCAAAAAGGCCCGGCTCCGCCTGGTGGAAAAACGCCAGAAGCATTTTCTGCGTCTGTCGGAAGGGACCTATTTCAGCGGACGTTCCTGGTGGAAGCGCGTGACGGATGAATGGTCCGCCAAGTGCAGTGAAATGTACAACAAACTCAAGCATGATCTGTATCTGAGCAAACGCCGCAGCGTGTCCAACGCACTGGAAGAGGCGAATGCCGAACTGGACATACTGAAATACCGCCTGACAGCACCCTGGCGCAGGATGCGCAGCGCTTTCAATCGTACGCCCAAGCCTCTGGCGACAGAGGAGGAATTGACAGCTCTTTCCGAATGGGATCGCACGCAGGAGCGCGGAGACTGGACATGGGTAAGCCCCAAGGCGCATGAGGATCGCGCTGTAACCTGCCCGAACAGCGCTCTGCATGGCTGCATGGATTTGTGGGCTCCGGATCTGTATAATGAGTTTGCCGGCGTGTGCACGACCTGCGGACATCATTTTCCCATGGAATATCAGTGGCTGATGTTCAACTGCTTTGATGACGGTTCCATATCCGAGTTTAATGAGGAGGTTCAGGCGGGCAATCCCCTGGCCTTTCCCGGAATGGATGAGCGCCTGGCCACGGCAAGGGAAAAGACCGGACTGCGCTGTGCCTGCATTACATTTGAGGCCAGGGTTGAAGGCACGCAGGCTGTTGTTGCCGTTCTGGCCGGGGCTTTCCGGGGAGGTTCCGTGGGGGCGGCTGAGGGCGCGAAGTTCGTGGCCGCCGCAGAGCGCGCGCGACGCAAGCGTTTTCCCTTCATCGTGTACTGTCATGGAACAGCGGGCATCCGTATTCAGGAGGGCACGCACGGCGTCATTCAGATGCCGCGCTGCACGGTAGCCGTGCGCCGCTATGTGGAAGCCGGCGGCCTCTACCTTGTTATCTATGATACCAACTCCTACGGCGGACCTGTGGCCAGTTTCCTGGGCTGCGCCCATTACCAGTTTGCCATACGCTCTTCAAATATCGGCTTCGCAGGGCCGGGGGTCATCAAGAATACCACCGGCCGTGACATCCCGCCGGATTATCATAACTGTTATCAGGCCCTTGCCCGGGGGCATATCCAGGGAGTATGGGACAGACGCGACGTGCGCACCAACCTTAAACAGGCCCTGCTCACCATGGGCGGAAGAAATCTTTATTACCGATAGGCAAGGTGTACCATGCTGGACGTGACCAGTCTGCTGGAATCAATAAAAGCCGAACCGTATACGGAAATGCCCGTGCGCGCGCCTCATACGGGCGTGATCAATTTCGCCGGGGTTCGGGAAGGCGACAGGGTGATGGGGCCCTGCGGAGAATGGAAGGAGGTGCCGGGCACGCGCATCGCCACCATCACGCGGGAGCATAATCCCAAACCTGTGGCGGCCTTTGACAAGGGTGTGATTCAGGTTCTGAATCTGGAGATGGAAGGGCATTTTGTGGAGGCCGGGACAGAGATCGCCGTGCTGCGCCATTATCTTTCCCGTGATGAGGTTGTACGCATCATTTTGCGTAAAAGCCTCCAGTTGTTCTGCGCCCCGGAGCGGGCCAAGTACTACTTTGTGCCCGATGTGGACAAAAAGGTGAAAATTTCCGGTTCGCGCTCCGTGACAGTGCAGGATGGCATGGAACTGTTCATTGTGTCCCGCATGAAGCGCGAGGTTCCGCTGATTTATCACGGCGCCGAAGGCGTGATTTATGAAGTGTATTTCAAGCAGAATGAAAACGTCGATGCAGGCAGTCCGCTGATTGGCGTCTGTCCTCCGGATCAGATTGCCCAGATTGAAGATGTGATCGCGCGTGTCCAGATGGACTGGACAGAAGCCGAGTAATGTCCGGAGTCTGCATGGCAGCCGGGAAGAAAACGATGTTTGTCGAAATCAGGAGATGGTGCGGGCATGGGCAGAATTTTGCAGATCCGCGTCAGCGCATGGACATATGACGAAGATGATGTTCTGCGCGCGTGGCCTCGGCTTTGTGCCGCTGTATGGCCGGAACTGGATAAGTGGGCCCCGGTGGGTGGCAGGCGCGGAGTGATGGAACTTGCTGAGGCCCTGCCCGATGTTGTTCGTTTTGGCGGATGGCCGGAGGAACTGAAGACACGGACGGCGGAAGCCGTGCGTGCTGTGGCAAAGTGCCGGGAGGGGCTTGTCCAGGCCCTCGCAGACTGGAAGCCCGAGGAGGCCAATCGGCTCAGTGACTCTCTGGAAGAAGCTCTGGATACTCTGGAGAAACTCATGCCCACGGACGCTTGAACGCCATCTGTGGAAGGCTGAGGACAGACTTGAGTTCCGGATACTTCCGGTTTACACTTGAAAAGGTATTTCTTTCAGGAAGATAAGAGCGTTTTTCCCTTTCAGCGCACTCTGAAGTCCCGGCCCGAAGGTCGGAAGTCAGGGCGCGACGGGCGGATATGCTCACCTGCAAAACTCTCTATTCGGAAGGGAGGTTCCCCCTATGCTCAATAAAGTTATGATTATCGGTCGTCTTGGTAGGGATCCTGAAGTTCGCTATACCCAGAGCGGAGCCCCCGTAACCACGCTGAATATTGCTACGGATGAATCCTATACCGACAGGGACGGTAATCGGACGGAGCGTACGGAGTGGCATCGTGTGGTGGTTTTCCAGCGTGCCGCCGAAACATGCGCCCAGTATCTTTCCAAGGGAAGTCTGGTGTATGTGGAGGGAAAACTTCAGACCCGCAAATGGCAGGATCAGAACGGACAGGATCGTTACTCGACGGAAATCAAGGCAGATCGCGTTCAGTTCCTGGATCGCAAGGGGGATCGCGGCGGTATGGAGGACGGAGGGATGGAAGAACCCGCGCCGCGCCGTGCCGCGCCGTCCGGCGGCAGCCGTGGGGGGGCAGGACAGCAGCGCCGCGCTCCTGTGCGCCAGCAGCCCGATATGGATGAAGACCTTGGCCCGGCCTTCCCTTCCGAGGCCAGCAATATGGACGATATTCCGTTCTGAAGGCGGCGTGTGCGGGATGCGCGGAGAGTCTCCCCTCCTGTCTGCGATGTGCGTTTCGGCAAAGGGAGAAATCCGCAAAGCAGACGGGGGGAGGATTCCTTCGGCACGGCTCTGGTAATGTTTGTGGTTGACGTGCTCCGGTTTCCTGAGACGCGGATGGCGGTGAGCCCGGAAAGAATCCTTGCTGCATGACAGTACGGCCTGGAAAAGAGAAAGGGGATTTTCCTGTCCTGCGGCGTCCGTGGAGTTTTTCAGCCGCAACGATGAGTGGAGCATACTGTATGCCTACGATCTTTTCCCACCCGGCTCCCATGCTGGCTCTTGCTCTGGCGGTCGGCAGCAGGGGCATTCCGGTTCCCCTGCTGTTGTTTGGCATGGTCTGCACCATTCTGCCGGATGCTGATGTTCTGGGGTTCAGGTTTGGCATCTCCTATGGAAATGTACTGGGGCATCGGGGCATTTCCCACTCTCTGGCGTTTGCCCTGACTGCGGGAGTCGCGGGGGCAATTGGTGCTCCTCTGCTGCGTTCCGGACGCATGAAGGCCTTTTGTGTGGGCTTTTTTGCCGGTGTCAGCCATACTGTTCTTGACGCCATGACAAGCGGGGGACTGGGCGTTGCCGCTCTCTGGCCGTTTGATCAGGGAAGGCACTTTCTGCCATGGCGGCCCATCAGTGTTTCACCAATCGGGCCGCGCTCTTTCTTTACACAGCGCGGAGTGGAAGTTCTGCTTTCAGAACTGCGCTGGGTGTGGCTGCCCTGTCTTCTGGCAGGATGCCCGGCGTTCGCGGTACGGCACATTTTAAATCGAAAAAACAGAAATGCGTGAATTTCTACGCCGTTATGCTCTGATTCTGGCCTGTTTCATTCTGGCTCTGCTTTCTTTCTTCGTACGCTGAACATATCCTTGACCGCCGGAGGCGCGCCGCGTCAGCGGCGTATGGAACAACGCCCCCCGCCGTATGGTAATGCGGCATGGAGGGGGCGAGGAGCGGAGCCGGGTGAAGCGCAGCTTCACGAGGGCGCAAGCGAGCCGGCCGAGGATACAAGTTGCCTTTGTCCGTGTGGAACTCGGGCTGTCTTTGCGGCAACGCATGTTCCGCCTCGCTGCCGGAGCGGAACCGCACGCCTCGCGCAACGCCACCAGCACGGTTCTGCAGCAGAGGTCAACGCATTACGTCTTGATAACCGCGGCACAGATGCTCCGCGGCGTGAAATGTTTCGGAGTGCCAGAGCTTTTCGCCATCGAAATGCTCTACTGGGCCGAGCAGGGTGAGACTCATCCCTGCTTTCTTTCTTCGCAAGGTGCTGTGCGTCAATGGCTAGAGCATTTTCGTCTTGAGAATGCTCCCGGAGTCAAGCGAAGCGAGACTTCGCCGCGACGCCATCCCCTTCTCCGGTGTCGCCGCAATTCACTTGCGGCGTATAGCTCCGGCTTCAGGCGTGAAACCTGCGAGCCGGAACATAGGGTCCTGACTGGCAGACATTTTCGAGGGCAAAACGCTCTGGAGGTTCCGTATCGCCCCACCTGGCCGGCGTCGCCGCAGTTCACCTGCGGCTGCTCCGGCTGAATGAAGCCTGCGGGGCAGAACATGATGCTGGCAGATATGTTCAATTGCAGAATGCTCTAAAGTTCTCCGGAAAGTTCTTTCCGGTACAGGATTTCCGCTGCGGCGTGCGGATCGTCCTGCGGCATGTCGAGACGGAAAATGCGGAGCCTTCCATGCTTGTCCATCTGTCGTGCATAAAGCCTGTCATAAAAAAAGAGAATGTCGCGCACGGCGTCTTCGAAGCGTTCACTCTGAACAGCCCTGCCGCAAAGAGTCGCACGTTCGTCCCCCAGACGGGGGCGGATACGTTCGATGCAGTCAGCGAGCGCGCTCTTGAACTCCGCTCCGGTATACAGGCGCAGCAGCCGTCTGATACGTCCCTCAAGGGGGACATGCAGCTCCACAACCCTGCCAGTGCGGATATGTTCGAACAGTTCTCCGCACAACGATACCGTACCGATACGGCGATCCTCGTCTTCCAGCCAGACGGGACGCGTGGGATCGAGCTTTCTCCACTGTTCAAACAGGGTATTTTCCATATGCTCATTGCAGGGCTGAACGCCCATGCCGATGCCACCGAAAGCCGAACCCCGATGGCAGGCAAGGCCTTCCAGATCCACCACCTGAGCGCCCAGCGCAGCGAGTTCGTGCAGAACTTCCGTTTTGCCGCTGCCGGTCATGCCGCTCAGGACAAGTGCATTGACGGGTTTTGCCAGTTCCGAGCGCACAAAGGATCTGTATGCCTTGTACCCGCCTTCAAGAATAAAGACGGAAAAACCGCCTGCTTCCATCAGCCAGGCCAGTGCCCTGCTTCGCATTCCGCCGCGCCAGCAATGCAGCAGAACTCTTTTTTCCTTCTTTCCGTTCCGGTTGATTTCCCGTCGGCCATGCAGGCAATTCCGGCAGAGCTGCCGCGCGCGGCCAAGTTTGGCCGCCAGTTGCGGCCCGATGAGTTCCAGAGCGACGTGCAGAGCCGCCTCGGAACCGCTTTTGGCATGGGCAGTCCCCACGGCCTCGCGCTCCTCGTCGGATAACAGGGGAAGATTGAGCGAGCCGGGAATATGCGCATGGGCATATTCCGAAGGTGAGCGCACGTCAATGAGCGGAAGACCTTCATCTCGAAGGCGCAGAAATTCAGAGGGAGATATGTATTCCGACATGGGAAGGAATATAGGACAAGGAAACGGAAATGTCAGTAGCGGCGGATGAACCGTTGCGCCCGGTTCTGCAAGGAGGAGCGGCTTTCGTCAAGGCTTGCCTTACCCCGCTTTTGGAGCTATTCATGCCGGAATGTCAACGCAACGCCTTCTTTTTCTCGCTCCTGCCCAGGCTGTAACCCGCATTTTCCCGCAACTGCGTGATGCGGGCTTTGAAGTTGCGCTCGCCGAAAATCTGAAAGGAGCGACTGTATTTGTACGCAAGTCCGGCCCCGGCCTGATTTTTGCGCGTCCCTCCCTGCCGGGATTTCAGGTTGAGGATCTGCTGGCCGTGAGCGCTGACGATGCGGATTTTCCTCCTGTCATCGTGATCAGTGAACGGGGGACCGCGGATGAAGCCCGGCGTCTGATGGGGCTTGGAGCGCGCGACTACTGGCTGGAACCTCTCAGTTTTGATAAAATCGTTGCCGCTGCGCGCGAGCCTCGCCCTGCTGTTCCCGTTCCCTCGTGCAGTACGCTGGGAGGGCATCGCCCGGAGTCGCGTCCGTCCGGAAGCGGCAGAAATGCGCCGCGTATCGTAGGCAGCCATCCCGCCATGCGGAGAGTGATGGCACTGGCCCGCCAGGTCGCTCCCTCGCGCGCCACGGTGCTCCTTTCCGGAGAATCCGGCACAGGCAAGGAAATGTTTGCCAGGACGCTCCATGCCTGGAGCGATCGCGCGGACGGCCCGTTTGTTGCCGTCAACTGCGCCGCGCTGCCTGAGCATCTGCTGGAGAGCGAACTTTTCGGACACGAGAAAGGTGCTTTTACCGGGGCCATTGCCCGCAAACCGGGCAGGTTTGAGCTGGCCGACGGCGGAACCATTCTGCTGGATGAAATCTCAGAGATGGAACTGGGGCTTCAGGCCAAGCTTCTGCGTGTTCTTCAGGAAAGCGAAATTGATCGCGTGGGCGGTACGGAAAGCGTCAGGGTGAATGTGCGCGTAATCGCCACGACAAACCGCAATCTGGAAGAATGGGTCAGGGAAGGAAAGTTTCGTCAGGATCTTTTCTTTCGCCTCAATGTCATTCCCCTGCGTCTTCCCTCTCTCCGGGAGCGAGGAGAGGACGTACTGGAACTGGCCCGTTTTTTTATGAACATGTATGTGCGGGAGTATGCCCTTCCTTCCACCGAACTTTCTCCCGAGGCATCCCGCTGGCTGCTTGACTATGACTGGCCGGGCAATGTGCGTGAACTTCAGAATCTCATGGAACGGGCGGTTCTTCTTGCCGGGGGGAAAGCCATTCTGCCGGGGCATTTTCTTCTGGATCCTGATGCGTGGCCGCTTTTTGCGGGCGAGGAAAGCGACTGCGCCGGGCAGAGTGAAGACGGGCCCCAGGCAGGGAACCTCGACGGGAGCGCAGGAATCGAAGCGGAAACTGACGTGCCCGTTTCTGACGCGGATAACCCGCGGCTGCGGGAGGAGGGGGAAAAAGCTTCGGAGACTCTGTTCTCCGGCGCTGTCATTCCCCTGCATGAAATGGAACGCATCATGATTATGAAGGGATTGTCCGCCACTGACGGCAACCGGACGCAGGCCGCCGAGCTGCTGGGTATTTCGGTGCGTACTCTGCGCAACAAGCTGAATGAGTACCGTGGAATGGGGCTGGAAATCGACTAGTGCGGCTTGATTTGAGTGTGCAGAAAAGCGGCGCGGAGGGATTTGAAGGAGAGACTGATGCAGGTATGGCCAGTCTGTTCCTGGATATGCTGACGATATGACTGATGGAAGCATTTGCTTTGTCCATGTTGTCGGAGTACGGGATTTCCGTGAGGTCCCGTACCGGGACGGCCGGAGGCGACGCCCGGCCGCTTCGGCCCGTTTTGGAGCGGGCACGTTACCGGAAAGCGGCTCCGGCGGGGCCGCAGTTTTTCGCAAAAGGCGGATGGAATGAATATTGCGCGCAAAATAATCAGGGCTCACCTTGTGCAGGGAGAAATGTCGCCCGGCAGCGAAATCGGGATACGCATGGATCAGACGCTTACCCAAGATGCGACGGGCACCATGGCATGGCTTCAGTTTGAAGCGCTGGGGCTGCCGCGGGTTAAAACGGAGCTTTCCGTCAGCTATGTGGATCACAATACCTTGCAGATGGGGTTCCGCAATCCGGATGATCATCGCTTTCTGCGCACATGCGCCGGAGCCTTCGGGGCAGTATATTCTCCTCCGGGGGCGGGGATCTGCCACCAGCTTCATCTGGAAAATTTTGCCAGGCCGGGTAAAACCCTGATAGGTTCAGACAGTCATACACCCAATGCAGGGGGGATGGGCTGCCTTGCCATCGGCGCGGGAGGGCTTTCCGTTGCGCTGGCCATGGCCGGGGAACCATATTTCCTTCCCATGCCCAGGGTTGTAAGGGTTCTTCTGCATGGTCGACTCAGCGGCTGGGCTCAGGCCAAGGATGTCATCCTGCATCTGCTGGGCCTTTTATCCACAAAGGGCGGTGTGGGCAGGATCTTTGAATACGCGGGGCCCGGCGTCTCCTCGCTGTCAGTGCCGGAGAGGGCGACGATCGCGAACATGGGAGCCGAGCTTGGCGCGACGGCGTCGGTTTTTCCGTCTGATGAGCGGACGCTGGACTTTCTCCGCAGTATGGGGCGGGAGGATGAATGGAGCGAACTGTCCGCTGACGAAAACGCGGCGTATGACGAGGAACTGGAAATTGACCTGTCTGCGCTGAGTCCTCTGGTTGCCTGTCCGCATATGCCGGACAAAGTTGTGAGTGTGGCGGAACTGTCGGCATCTTTGCCTGAACTGCATGTTGATCAGGTTGCTGTGGGATCATGCACCAATTCATCCTACGCCGATTTGCGTCTTTTCGCTGATATTCTCAAGGGGCGCAGGGTAAATTCCACGACTGACTGCTGCGTATCCCCGGGTTCGCGTCAGGTGCTCGGCATGCTGGCGGAGGATGGTGCGCTCATGAGTCTGCTGGACTCCGGCGCGCGCGTACTGGAATGTTCGTGCGGACCTTGCATTGGCATGGGCAGTTCTCCCGTAAGCGGCGGTGTTTCCGTACGCACGTTCAACAGGAATTTTGAAGGGAGGAGCGGGACCAGGGATGCCCAGGTATATCTGGCGAGTCCGGCGGTTGCGGCCCAGTGCGCTCTGGCGGGGCGTTTTACCGATCCCGTGACATGGGGAGAAGCCCCTGCCCGGGTTCCTTTCCCTGCATGCATACCGGACAGCCGCAGGCACTTTATCTTTCCTCAGGAGGAGGGGGACTCTCGCCCCGAGATCGTGCGAGGTCCGAATATTGTTGCGCTGGAACGTTTTTCCCCGCTGGAGGATCAGCTTGAGGGAGAAGTTGTGCTCAAGGTCGGCGATGGCATCACCACGGATCATATCATGCCCGCCGGGGCGGAAATTACCGCACTGCGTTCCAACGTGCCTGCCATTTCCCGATATGTGTTCAGCCGGGTGGATGCCGATTTTGTCCGGCGCGCCGAAGAAGCGCGGAACAAGGGGAAAGGCGGCGTTATCCTTGCCGGGGAGAATTACGGACAGGGGTCCAGCCGCGAACACGCGGCGCTTGCGCCGCGGCATCTTGGCATCCGGGTGGTGCTTGCCAGGTCTTTCGCTCGTATTCACAGGGCGAACCTGATTAATTTCGGCATTCTGCCCCTGACCTTCGTTGCTCCCGCTGATTACGAGATGCTGCACTGTGGCGGGATTCTGCGCTTTTCATTCGCGGAACTCTTCCCGGGAGGAGAAATGGGTATTGCCGCGGCAGACACAGTGGTACGCGTTCGCAATGACCTGTCTTCCGCCGAACTGGAAACCATCCGGGCGGGCGGCCTGCTGAACAGGGTGCGCACAGGAGGGGATTCCCGGCATTAAACAGGAGGAGCTGGCGCTGTTCACGGAATTGAATGGCGCGAGTCCTCCTGTCCCCGTTTCCCATGCTGCCATCCTCCCGCAGTGTGGGAGCCGATGAAGAAGCTGATCCCCTGCTGGGGAACGGGAGTCATGACGGGAGACGCTTCTGCTGAAAGATGCTCTCAAAACGAGATAGTGACCGGCTGCTGGAGCCGGTTGGCAAACATACCATTCAAGGGAGTCACCATGCTTGACGGCATCCGCGCCAACGCCCAGTCCTGGGGAGTCAAACTGGCGTTTGGCATCATTATCCTCGTCTTCGTGTTTTGGGGCATAGGTTCCTATACCGGCCCCAAGGGCTATGTCGCCACTGTCAACGACATGCACATCACGGAAATCGAATTCCAAAAGGCATATGGCTCAATGGAGCAGAACCTGCGGGCAAGCTATCCCGATCTGACACCTGAACTCCTCAAGGGGCTTCAGCTTGAACAGCAGGTACTCCAGCAACTGGTGATGAAGAAACTGCTGGAATCGGAAGCCGGGCGCATTGGTCTTGAGATCAGCCCGTATGAGCTGCGTCTTGCCGTGCAGGAGATGCCGTACTTTCTTGATAAGGACGGCAGATTCGACAAGGATGAGTATCTTCGTGTACTCAAGGCTTCCGGTCTGACTCCGGCGCAGTTTGAAGCCGGACTCCGGGAAGACCTGCTCCCGGAAAAGCTGCAGAAGCTGCTGACTGCCGGAGCCTGGGGATCGCCGGAGGAAGCCCGTCTGCGGTATATGTATGAGCGGCAAAAGCGGAGTGTGGACTATATTCTGTTCCCGATCTCCGACTACAGCGCGGTCTCCGCTCCTTCCGATGCGGAAGTCCGGACAGCATATGAGGCGAGATCTTCCCGCTATGCCTTGCCCGCGCGGGTGAAGCTGGAATATGTCCTGCTTGATCCGGAGAAAATGGCTGAACCTTCCTCTGTCAGCGACGAAGCCGTCGCTGCAGCCTATGATGCACGCAAGGCCCAGTTCGCCGAGCCGGAAAAGATACATGCCCGACATATTCTGATCCGTGTCGGTGAAGAGGCTCCGGAAGCGGAGGTGAAAAAGGCGGAGGAACGCATCAATGAGGTTGCGGCAAAAATACGTGAAGGGCTGGATTTCAGCGATGCCGCGAAGGAATACGGACAGGATCCCAGCGCCGCGCAGGGCGGAGATCTTGGCTTCTTCACCCGGGAACAGATGGTCAAGCCTTTTGCTGATGCCGCATTTGCCCTGGCCGAAGGGGAACTTTCGGCGCCGGTGCGGACACAGTTCGGTTTTCACCTGATTAAGGTGGAGGAAAAGCAGGCCGCCAAGCAGCGGACGCTGGATGAGGTGAAAGATGAACTCCGTGCCGCTCTGGCCGTAGATGCAGCAACTGAAGCTCTGCAGGCAAAGACGGATGCTGTTCTTGCCGCTGCCCTGGGAAATGGTGACATGAATGCCGCCGCCGCGCGAGCGGGGTTGCAGGCGGTGGAAACCGGCCTGGAAAGCGCCGAAGAACTGACACAGTCTCTTGGGTTGCGTCCCATTGATGTACAGGCTGTCATGAGCACTCCCCCGGGCACAGTGGTGGATTCCTCTTTTGCGACGCTTAAGGGGACGCTGGTAATCCGGGTGACGGAATCCGTCCCCGCCATGACTCGTCCTCTGGATGAGGTCAGGACTGAACTTGTGGCGGAACTGACCAGGGAAAAGGCGATGCAGGCCGCCATGGACGCCGCTCGAAGTGCGGCAGCGAAAGGTCTGGATGCCGCGTTGCTGGAGCGCGTGAAGCGTTCGGAGTTCTTCGGGCGGGACGGCAATGTTCCCGGACTCGGGTTTAATATGGACATGGCGAGAGCCGTATTTTCCGAAGAGGGAAAGAATGCCGTTACCGGGGCCAAATGGAATGCTGAACCATGGCGCATGGAAGATGGAGCGGTTCTGGTGCGCCTTGCCGCCGTGGAAGAGCCTTCGGCGGAAGAGTGGAAGGCGGCTGAACCCATGTTTCTGAGTCAGCTTGACAGCAGCCGGGCTTCCGTACTGTTCCAGAATTTTGTCGCGCTGCTGTACGGCAAGGCCGATATCCGCGTTCTTAATCCCGCCCTGATTCAGAGAATGGAGACTGAATAGGAAATGTTGAAATAAAGTTTTCGGAGAGTTGTTTCAGAGGTATCCTGAGGGAATGTGATCATGAAGCGGGAGTGCCTCGGCAGGGGAGCAGCCGTTCAAAGACGGCGGCTCCCCTTGACTTAATGATGGTGAGAGGGCTATCATCCTGTACATTGCTTTGCGTTGTTCCACCTGATTTCAGGTTCGTCCGGACTCTTCATTTGAGTCGTTTCCAAGGAGGAGAGGATTTCATGAAAAAGCTGCTGACACTCGGCCTGGGCGCGTTCTTCGCTGTCTCCATGGCCATGCCCGCCTTCGCCGAGCAGCCCGACATGCCGCAGGAGCCTGTGAAGATGGCTCGCACCAAGAAGCCGGTAATGTTTCCCCACAAGATTCACACCACCCCCAACTGTGCGGAATGTCATTCCACCATGCCCAGGCACTTTCCTCCTCTCGCGCTGGATGTCAAACAGCAGTGTACGGTTTGTCATCACCTTGTTGGCGGAGAGGAAATTGTCATGGCCTGTTCCAGTTCGGGATGTCATGATGAATTTGATCCGCGCGACAAGAGTTCAAGCAGCTATTATCGCATTGCTCATGCCCGTGATGTGGCGGAAGGATACAATTCCTGCCTGAGCTGTCATTATGAAGTAGTAAAGACAAGGCCGGAGAAGAAGCAGCTTCTGACTGCCTGTTCCGGTTCCGCCTGTCATCCCAAGAACTGAGGTTCCGCCGGAGGCTTTTCGGGCCTTCGGCGTTGTTTTTTCGACCTGCGTCGTCATGACGCCAAAGGAGTTCAGCATGAAGAAGCTGCTTCTTTTCGGGTGCGGTACCCTGCTTGCCGCTGTGTTGACTGCTCCCGCGCTTGCCGCTCAGCCTGCCGTTCCTTCCGGGCCTCTTACCATGTCCCTGACCAAGAAGCCGGTGATATTTGACCATGCCCAACACAGCAGGCTCGAATGCGGAGCATGCCATCATCAGGTCGCCGGGAAGGAAAACTATCAGAAATGTTCCACTGCCGGCTGTCATGACGTGCTGGGCGCGAAGGATAAGAGCGAACACAGCTATTACCGTATTGCGCACGACCGTAAAATTGCCGCACCATATCACTCCTGTATGAGCTGCCATACTGAGGTGGTCAAGCAGATGCCTGACAAGAAAAAGGCCATGACCTCCTGTATTGGCTCTTCATGCCATCCTAAAAGTTAGTTCTGTACATATTTCAGGTTGCCGCGGGCGGGATATTTCTTCCGCCCGTTTTTGTTTTGCGGCAGTATGAGAGGCCGCTCATGGCGCAAATGCCGGTTCACTTGCCTGGCGTGCCTTTTATGTGTAGTCTGACCATGTTTTGACTTGGATGTCTGAACTTTTCCCTTAAGCAATTTCAGTTTGAAGTTGCTCCCGAAGTCGAGCGGAGCGAGACTTCGCCGCACCGCCGGAGCAGCCGCAATTCACTTGGGGCGTTAAGTTCCGGTTTCAGGCGTGAAACCTGTGCGCCAGAATTTGGAATCCTGGCTGGCAGATACTTTCAATCACAAAATGCTCTAACGAGGATCATATGGAAAGCCCGGACGAATTCAGGCGTGCTGCCGTTGACGTTGTCGCTCCTTCCGATGCCTCCGCTCCGGATGCCGACGAAATCATTGATTTGACGGATATTGTGGAGAGGGGAGAGATTCCAGCAGGGGATATTTCCCGGAAGGACAGCACGATTGCGGAGTCTGGACGGGAAAAAGCGGAAGAGGCTTCTCTTGATGTTCTGATGGCCGATTTGCGTGGCAGCGGGAACAGCGATGTGCCGGAGGAGGATCTGAGCAGCGAGTTTGATCTGGATTCGTTGCTCGATGCCGTGGTTAATCAGCAGGATGGAAGGGACGGTGTTTCTGCTTCGGTAGAAGAAGGTCCCGAGAGAGTGGACACCGTATCCATGGCAAATACTGCGGACGCTGTGGCAGATGATGAAGAGTTCGATGCGTTGCTTCAGGATATTGTGGGGGACATCGAGCCTTCTCCTTCTTCTGAAGTGCCGGCAGATGATGAGGAAACAGGGGAAATAGGTCTTGATGATCTGGATTCGCTACTTGCCTCTCTGGGAGATGCCGGCTCGGAAAGGCTTTCCGATGAGTCTGACAAAAGGGAACCAGGTGAGGAGAATCCGGAAATTGGTCAAAAAGTCTCTTCCGTTACTCCTCCGTCCGGAGGGGATTCCTCCGGAGAACTGTCAATGGATGAACTGGACAGTCTGCTGGATTCACTTGAGATGCCCGGGGCGGATGCCGTTGTTCCCGGGGGAAACGCAATATCTGAGGAACGGGAGAGTGCGCTGACAGAGAAAGTTCTGCCTTCATCAAAAGCGGAAGGCGGAGTAAATCAGGTGGTTTTTGACGCATCGCTGAAGGGAGACGAACAGGAGATGGAAGAAGAGTCCGGTCTGGCGGATCTTGATCAGCTTCTGGATTCCCTGATGGCGAATGAGCCGGAAAAGAGGGATGAGCCTCGTGCAGCTTCTGAGAGTGACGAAAAAGGTTCCGTTCCCGTCTCCATAGTGGAGGAATACCCTGAAGAAATGCTCTCCACGCGGGGTAAGGGCCATGTTTCGGCGGGGAACGCTGAAAAAGGAATCATGTCTGCGCAGCAGGCGAAGGGGCCGGAAGAGGAAAAGCTCAATTTGGAGTCGCTTGCCCGGGAACTGGCGGACGTAAAGACGGCGTGTGATACCGCTCTTGCTGCTGCCGTCGCGCGTATATCGGAACTGGAATCCCGTCTGGCGGATGAGCAGGAGAAAGCAGTGGCGGCGGCCTCTTTAATGGAACGCCTGGATGCTGTTGACTCGCGTCTGGATGAACTGGGGCAGGCGCTCGCTTCTGAAAGGGCCGCGGCAGAGCCGGACGAGGAAGCGATAAGGACTGTTGTGGCGCGGGAGTTGCAGAATGAGGGCAATGCGCCGTCCTGTGTCGCGGGACTGATGGAACGTCTGGATGCTGTTGACTCGCGTCTGGATGAACTGGGGCAGGCGTTCGCTTCTGAAAGAGCCGCGGCAGAGCCGGACGAGGAAGCGATAAGGACTGTTGTGGTGCGGGAGCTGTTGAGTGAGAGCAACACTCCGCCCTATGTGGAAGGCATGGTCAACGAACTTGTCAATTTTGAAAATCGTATTATCACTCTTGAAAGTCGTTTGGAAAAACTGGAGGTTTCCAGTGAAAAGGCAGCTGCAGAAGCAGCAGCTCGCGTCATTCGGGAAGAAATGAATGCCATGTTTGCAGAATTGGGGCAGAGAGAATAAACTGGAAATATATTCAACTGGTTCTGTTGCATAATTGTGTCGAGAATTTTTCTGTATTGCCGGAGGGGTATGCCTGTCGGGGGTTGAGCGATGATGCTCCGTTCCCATATCGTCGTAATGTAGTTGCGACATGATGAGCCGGTTTCAGGAATGCTCTGGAGTATTTATACAGGGAATTTCAGTTGAACCAGCCTCGTTTGCGGAAAAAGACAAGAAGTCCGATCCCCAGACCAAGCATGCCGCATACTATGAACCGGAATCCCCATTCGCTTTCCATGAATGGCATGCGAGGGAAATTCATACCGTAAAATCCGGTGATGAAGGTCAGAGGCATAAAGACTCCGGAGATAATGGTCAGTACCCTCAGCCGTTGTTCCGCCTGTTCCCGGGAATGGGAATCCGCCAGCTGCATGAGTTCATTGATGCGCTCCTGAACGCGCTGCAGACTGCGGAGAAGATGGTTGTGAGCGTCAATCTGTTCAGTTATGCCGGAGCGCATGGGGCCGAAGGTCCTGTCCCGGGCCAGAAGACTTGCAAGAAGGGTGAGACAGAACAGCTTTTCTTCGACCTGTCCCGCAAGATGTCCTACCCTGCGGCGAAATCGGGCAAGTTTGCGGGCATCCAGTTTGTTCAGATCGGTTTCAGCCGCAGATGCCAGATGTTCGACACCGTTGCGGGCGATCAGCAGATTATTGATTTCCATTTCCAATATGGCTTCCTGGAGGTAAAGGAAAAGCTCTGCGGAGCATGTGATGACGGGATGTTCATCTTCCTGGAGACGTTTTCCCGCTTTTTCAAGAACAAGTGCCTGTCCCTGGATTCTGCTGATCAAAAGGCGGGGAAGCATAACTACGGTAAGGTATTGTATCGCATTGGCGCTGATGCCTTTGCCGGGAATGCGCAGCGGCATGCGCAGGACAATGCCTCCGGCTGACAGTCCTGCCGCATGGGGAAAGTGGCGGGGCTGCATGGCGCAGGCCTTGTCATCACTGCTCAGTTTCAGCATTGTCAGAATATCTTCCCATTCTTCAGAACTGGAATGTTCCAGATGCATCCAGAACAGCGGACCGTTCTGCCCTTTTCCGTCCACCGGCAGTTCCATACGGTTTTCCAGAGAGATAAGTTCGGCTCTTTCTTCATTGATTTTCAATAGTTGTCCACGCATTGCTTCTCCATGCAGAGTTGATTTCTGTTCGTAAAGTTACGGGTAGGCAAACGTTGATGAAAGCGTTTTCCGAGGTTGCCGGCAAAGTCGGCAGGCCCGGAAATTGCGGGCAGGTCGCAGTACAAATCAGCGGCTCCATCCGGCAGAACAAAGCAGACACCGCTTCATGGCTTTCCGCAGTCATTTCCTCTTGCCACTTTCCTTTGAAACTGCTGCGTCCGGAACGGGGCGCTTGCCTAACCCGCCTCATCCGGTTAGATTCGGAACGGAGTTATTTTTATGGAGAAGGACAAAGGACAATGGCATCTTATTCACCAGGACAGAGAATTGAAGCCCGCTGTACGCGCTGCCGCGATATAACGGGGCATATCATCGTTGTTGTACTTGACGGTGAAGTCGCCAAGGTAGAATGCTGTGCATGCGGCAGCGTGCACAAGTATTATCCGGCAGAAAACAAGGCGCGTCCAGTTAAGGAACGCCCCTTGCGCGTTCAGTCAGGACAGGAGCGCGGAGAGGCCGTGTTGAACCGCAGCAGTGCGCGAACCCGGGTTGAGCTGGCTGCAGCTTCCGGGGCCGGAACAGGTACCGTTCCCCGGCCTGCGAAGCTCAGCCGTGCGGAACAGCAGAGTGCAAAGCTGCGTGAGGAACTGGAGCATCAATGGCAGGAAGCGATGGCTCGTAATCCCGGCATGCCGAAACCGTATGCCATGGATGGAGCGTTTGCTCTCGGTTCACTGGTGGAGCATCCCAGTTTTGGAGTGGGAATGGTGTTGAGTGTGACGCCGCCGGACAGAATCGACGTGTTGTTCCGCGAGGGAATCAAGGCGTTGCGGTGCCGTTGCTGAAATCTTATCAGCCTTGCGGCATTGACAAAATATGCGGCGGGTGAAATTCTGCTGGATAGTGACTGAAGGAATATCCTTGGAAGTATTTTCATTTGAAAATACTGGGGAACGATAGTTTCAGAGTTGGCCTGTCTTGCAGACAGGAAGAATCCGGGGCCTGGAATTGCTGCGGATTGTTTCATTTTATTTCTGTTGCTGATTGAAGATCCGCTGATGCGGATTTCAGGGAGGCAGCGGGAATTTCAATGACAACAGGTTCATGGGAGGATGCATGTTCGTAGTGGGCAATCTTTTGATGACAGTGGCCAGACTTTTGGAAACCGTCATTAACCTGTATACGATTGTCATTGTCATTTCCGCACTGCTGTCGTGGGTAAATCCCGATCCGTATAATCCTGTCGTACGTGTGTTGCGTTCTCTGACGGAGCCTCTATATTATCGTATTCGCAAGCGTTTCCCCTTTGTATTCATCAATGGATTTGACTTGTCACCCTTGATGGTACTCTTGATTCTTCAGCTTTTTAATGGTGTGGTGGTTACGTCTCTCTACCAGTTTGGAAGGGGGTTGTGATCGCTCATGGAAAGGATCGCTGACGACGTACGGAATATTTTCGGGCGTCGCTTTTCAGCGGCAAAACAGGGAAAGGGCCGCGCTGACTTGCGGCTCAAGGTAATAACCCCAACACATCGGAGTCTGCCCCATGGAAGCACAAGATCTCGAACTGCTTGAAAAGTATGCCTCCGCCGATCCTGAACTGAAGACCCTGTGGGAAGAGCATATGCTCTATGAAAAGCAGCTGGAAAAGCTGGAAGCCAAGCCGTTCAAGACTCCCGCGGAAGAGCAGGAGGTAAAGGCTCTTAAAAAGCAGAAGCTTGACGGCAAGACACGCTTGCATGTCATGCTCGACAAATACCGCCATATGTAAGCGGTCGATGCCCGCGCGGCGGATTCCCGGCGCGCGGGCTGTTTTTTTCGCAACGGCTCTGTTTATGGCGTGGAGTTGAGGCTGGCCTTGACCGCCAGAGGTGCGGGCGTCAGCGAGCCATGAGGCTGCGCCCCCCCCCCGCGTCACGCGAAGCGGAGCCTTCGGGCAGTGAAGCCGCACGAAGGCTCAAGCCAGTTGTAAATGCATGTTGACGTTCGCCCGTGCGGGCACTGGCTGCCTTTGCGGCGCACATGTTGCCGCTCTGTCCGCGCAGACAGTGTGTCTCCTGGGTAAAGCGTCAACCGGGGGCCTAAATAGAGCGTTTGCAAAATATCTTCCGGTTTTTCGGAAAAGAGTCTGTCTCCTGACAGGAGAGGCGGAAGTTTTCCGCAGCGGGGGAAGAGAGTAGGGAACTTTTTTCCCATTAAGATATTTTGTCAGGGTTTTCCGTGTATTTGTACATATGCGGGAGACTTTTCTTCTTGCCTTGAGGATAGGGTCACATGAAGATGACAGGAGCGCGCATTCTGCTTGAATGCCTGAAGCGAGAGGGTGTGGATATTGTTTTCGGCTATCCCGGTGGGGCTGTGCTGGATATTTATCACGACCTTAACCGGGATGAGACTCTTCGGCATATACTGGTGCGGCACGAACAGGGCGCTGCCCACGCTGCAGACGGGTATGCCCGTGCGTCCGGCAAGGTGGGGGTATGTCTGGTGACATCCGGCCCCGGGGCCACGAATATCGTGACAGGTCTGGCCACGGCCTATGCCGACTCCATCCCCGTTGTAGCCATCACCGGGCAGGTACATACTCATCTCATCGGAAACGACGCGTTTCAGGAAGTGGATATCGTGGGCATCACGCGTCCCTGCACCAAGCATAATTTCCTGGTCAAGGATCTGAAGCGACTGGCGCTGACCGTGCGCGAGGCGTTTCATCTGGCCCGTTCCGGACGTCCCGGCCCTGTACTGATTGACTTTCCAAAGGATCTCATGACGCAGAGTACCGAGTTTGTCTGGCCGGAAGAAGTACGCATGCGCTCCTATAATCCAACCTATCGTCCAAATCTCAATCAACTGCGCCGTGCCGCCGAGCTCATGGCGGTTTCAGAGCGTCCTCTTCTTCTGGCGGGGGGGGGCGTCATCAGTTCCGACGCTTCCAGAGAACTGCGCGCTCTTGCGCACGACTTTTCCATTCCCGTAACGTCCACTCTGATGGGACTGGGCGCGTTTCCGGGGGACGATCCTCTGTTCCTTGGCATGCTGGGCATGCATGGTACATATGCGGCCAACAAGGCGGTAAACAAGGCGGATCTCATCATTGCTGCGGGTGCGCGTTTTGACGACCGCGTTACGGGCAGGCTGGAAACATTCGCTCCCAAGGCGAAGATTATCCATATCGATATTGATCCTACCTCCATCCGCAAGAATGTGGAAGTCGATGTGCCCGTAGTAGGCGATTGCGCCATGTCTCTGGAGGGACTGCACGAAGTGCTCCGTACCCGGGATGCGGAAAATCCGCATGACTGGGAGGCTTCCCATGCGGCGTGGCTGGGACAGTTGCGGGAGTGGCATGATGCCCGGCCTCTGACATACTCCAGCGACGGGGACAGCCTCAAGCCCCAGCAGGTGGTCGAAGCGGTGCAGCGCATTACCGGCGGCAAAGCCGTGTACACCACGGAGGTGGGGCAGAATCAGATGTGGGCGGCACAGTTTCTGACCATCACCGAACCGCGTACCTTCATTACTTCCGGAGGGCTCGGCACCATGGGGTACGGGCTGCCTGCCGCCATCGGCGTGCAGTTCGCTCTTCCCGACAGGCTGGTCATCGACATTGCCGGTGACGGTTCAATTCAGATGAATATTCAGGAGCTGATGACGGCGGTATGCAACCGGCTCCCCATCAAGATACTGATCCTCAATAACTCCTATCTGGGCATGGTTCGCCAGTGGCAGGAACTGTTCTATGAGCACAACTACAGTTTCACCTGCATGGAGGAAGGGCAGCCAGATTTTGTGAAGCTGGCCGAAGCCTATGGAGCGGAAGGATATCGCATTTCCACCATCGGGGAACTGGACAGTGTCCTGCCCGTGGCTCTGTCTTCTCCCTCGCCCGCCATTATCGACGTAAGGGTGGCCAAAGAGGAAAATGTGTATCCCATGGTTCCTGCAGGAGCCGCTCTGGATGAAATGTTGCTGGTGTAGCGCCTTCGGGGGCAGACAGCCCGATAGCCGCGGGGTACGTCGCGGTTACGCGCAATTTTCGCTTCATGCGGAAATCAAGGAGTTCTTTCATGCGTCAGGTCTTATCGGTTCTGGTGGAAAACGAGCCCGGGGTACTTTCCCGCGTGGCCGGACTTTTCAGTGGGCGAGGATTCAATATCGAATCTCTTAATGTGGCTCCCACGCTTGATCCGTCCGTTTCGCACATGACCATCGCCACCTATGGGGATGCCCAGATTATTGAACAGATCATCAAACAGTTGCGTAAACTGGTAAGTGTCATCAAGGTAGTGGAATTTGCCGACAGCGCGGTGGTGGAGCGTGAAATGGTCGTCTTCCGCGTCAACGCGGAGGAAAGCAAGCGCAGCGAGATTTTGCGCATTGTGGATATTTTCCGCTGCAAGGTTGTGGATGTGAGTCTCAATGAGTTTACCATAGAGGCCACAGGTTCCCACGATAAGCTGGAGGCTATTCTTACTCTGCTGACGCGTTTCGGAATCAAGGAAATAGCCCGCACCGGGACTGTAGCCATGCGCCGTGCGCTGCAGAATGTGGACTAAGTGCGGGAGAAGTGGATCGCTTGACAGCGCGGGAGCGCCGCAACATTATTACTCCATGCCGTGATGCGCCTGTTCCGAAATGCGCGGGCAGGATTTGCCGGTTCAGTTCCGGCGCGGAACGGCGCTGCGGTACAGAGCATTTCTCTTGACAGGGAACCATATCGGTTAAAGAATGCCCTTGTGGCGTCGGCGTTTCGGGAAGACTGCAAATGCTCATATTTTTTCTGCCGGTTACAGGTGGAAGAATAGCGGACTGCGGCCCTTTTCCTGTCTTGTTGTTTCCCTATGCCTGCAAGGGCGGGCTGCGGGGATGGCGCGGGCTTCCATACCGGAAGCCGTTTACAGTTCGGCACTGCGGCATTTCGCCGCGTGCCGTGGTTTATCATTCGGAGGATTTCATGAAAGCCTATTATGATCAGGATGCCGACCTTTCGGTGCTCAAAGGCAAGACCGTCGCCATTCTCGGATACGGCAGCCAGGGCCATGCCCATGCCCAGAATCTGCGGGATTCCGGGGTTAACGTCATTGTCGGTCAGCGTCCCGGAAGCCCCAATCATGCCCTGGCAAGAGAACATGGATTTGAACCCGTTTCCGCCTCTGAAGCAGCCGAAAAGGCTGATCTGATCATGATTCTGCTGCCTGACGAACATCAGGCCGCCGTTTATGAGAAGGATATCAAGCCGCATCTCAGGGCTGGAAAGTCTCTGCTTTTTGCGCATGGCTTCAATATTCATTTCGGCCAGATTGAGCCCCCGAAGGATGTGGATGTTTTCATGATCGCTCCCAAAGGTCCCGGTCACCTGGTTCGCCGTACCTATGTGGAAGGGGGCGGGGTGCCCTGTCTCGTGGCTGTGCAGCAGGATGCCAGCGGCCAGGCGCTGCAGAAGGCTCTCGCCTATGCCAAAGGCATTGGCGGCACCCGATCCGGAGTTATTGAAACCTCGTTCCGCGAAGAGACGGAAACCGATCTTTTTGGCGAGCAGTGTGTTCTCTGCGGCGGCGTGACCGCTCTGATCAAGGCAGGGTTTGAAACTCTGGTGGAAGCTGGATACCAGCCTGAAATGGCGTATTTTGAATGCATGCATGAAATGAAGCTCATTGTTGATCTCATGTATGAAGGCGGCATGGGCAAAATGCGCTATTCCATCAGCAATACTGCCGAATACGGTGACTACCGCACCGGACCGCGCCTGATTACCGCGGAAACCAAGGCAGAAATGAAACGAGTGCTGCAGGAAATCCAGCAGGGTACTTTTGCCCGTGACTTCCTGGTGGAAGCCCGCATGAATTACCCCCAGTTCAAGGCTATGCGCCGCATGAATGCCGAGCATCCCATCGAACAGGTGGGAACCAAGCTGCGCGCCATGATGCCCTGGCTGAAAAAATAATCCTTTCTCCGTCATCCCCGCCGGGGCGTTCTGAAGCTGCAATTTTCAGAATGCCCCGGGACGGCCGGGTAGGTAATGTCCTGAAGTATTTTACCCTGAACATGTTCCTGGTGGTGAGGCAGCAATCATCTTTTCCGCTCTCCGCATCCACGGATTCCGTGTTGACGGCAGATGATACCGCGTTGCCTTTTATTCGGTGCCGCGTGAAATTTTCGGGCGAGATGCAGGGAACTGGCAGGTATTTTCAACAGCAGAACGGTTCAGTACTCCGAACCATGTCACGTTGCGGAGTATCAAGAGCAAACAGCATTCAGCATGGGAATGCTCCGATTTTCATCTATCCGCAGATGCCGGCCTTGTCCGGTTCAGGAATACATGTATGCCCAATATCCGTTCCTCATATACCGACAGGGTGAATTTTTTCGGGGGGGAAAATCCGCTTGAACTTGCGGCCCGTTTCGGGACGCCCCTGTATGTGTATAACGAACACATTCTTCGCCGTCGGTGCCGCGAGCTTGCAGGGCTTTCCGCGCATCCAGGTTTTCACGTGAATTACTCGGCCAAGGCGAATACCAATCCAGTGCTTCTTTCCATCATTCGTGAAGAAGGCTGTGTAGTGGATGCCATGTCGCCTGGGGAGATTTTTCTTAATCTGCATGCAGGCTTCACTCCCGACCAGATTCTGTATGTCTGCAACAACGTGGATGCTGACGAACTGAAGAACGCCGCGGACAGGGGACTTCTTGTCAGCGTGGACTCTCTCTCCCAACTGGAGCTTTACGGGCGCGTCAATCCCGGCGGCAGGGTGATGATCCGTTTTAATCCGGGAATCGGCGCGGGACACAGCGCCAAGGTGATCACTGGAGGAAAGGAGACCAAATTCGGGGTTGAGCCTGCACGGATGGATGAGGCTCTTGCCGTTGTGGCCAGACATGGCTTGCGTCTGGTCGGCATCAATCAGCATATTGGTTCCCTGTTCATGGATGGCGAGAGCTATGTCGCCGCTATGGATGTGCTGCTCGCTCTGGCCGCACGGCTGAAGGAAAAGGGAGTAAGGCTGGAACTCATTGATTTCGGCGGGGGGTTCGGTATTCCTTACCATAAATATGATGGTGAAAAGCGGCTGGATATGGCCGGACTCGGCATGCTGTTGCATCGCCGTATTTCTGACTGGAGCGCCGAATATGGTTATGCCGGACGTTTCTATATTGAGCCGGGGCGATATGTTGTGGCGGAATGCGGCCTTGTGCTCGGGCGCGTGAATGCGGTCAAGAACAATGGCTCCAATATATACGCCGGAACGGATATCGGTTTTAACGTGCTGGCTCGTCCCATGCTGTATGACGCCTTTCATGACATGGAAATATACCGTGAAGGAGGCGTTCCCGACGAAGAACTCGTGGAACAGACCGTGGTCGGCAACATTTGCGAATCCGGTGACATTCTGGCCAAAAAGAGGCTCCTGCCGCGTTTGCGGGAAGGGGATATTCTGGCCGCTCTCGATGCCGGAGCCTATGGGTATGTCATGGCTTCCACCTACAACAGCCGTCTGCGCCCTGCCGAGGTACTCATCGGTGAAGACGGCGCGGCCCGGCTCATTCGCCGTCGCGAAACCCTGGAAGATCTTGCGTCCACATTGCTATGCTCTTTGAATTGAGGCGTTTTCTGCGAACCCTCCCGCTCGGCGTCATATGGGGGCTTGTCTGGCCTCAGACGGCGACGATGTTGTGTACCATGATTATCGGCCTGACCGATATATGGGTGGCGGGGCGTATTGATTCCGGCACACAGGCGGCAATCGGTTTTTCCACGCAGATTCAGGCGTTTCTCATGGTGCTTGGGATGTCGCTGGGGGCTGGGGCCATGGCTGCGGTAAGTCAGTCCATGGGAGCGGGAAGGCGTGACCGTGTTCGCCGCTATACGGGGCTTGTCATGGCACTTGCCGTGCTGTTCGGCCTGTTGCTCAGTTTTTTTATGTATATGGGCGGAGATACGGTGCTGGGCATGATCCATGTGCCTGCCGGTCTTGAAGATATCACCCGCTTTTTCTATCATATGCTGCTGCTCGGCCTGCCCGCGCAGTACATAATGAATGTCGGATCCGTGCTGTTCAGGGCCAGCCGCAATGTTCTGATGCCTCTGATTGCGGTAACCGCCGCATGTCTGATCAATGTGTTCGGCGATCTCGGTTTCGGGCTGGGAATGTGGGGACTGCCCGCTTTCGGCGCATCGGGCATCGCATGGTCAACCTTTGCTGCCGTCTGCGTGGGGGCGGCGCTGCTGTTGTTTCTCTTGCGCCATGCCGGGCTGACGCTGCCGCGTGTTCTGCCTTCTGCCGCCTGGATGTGCCGGGCTGCCCCCTATTTGCTCAAGGTTTCCCTGCCTGCCTTGTTGACGCAGTTTCTCTGGCAGGGAGGGTATCTTTCCCTGTTTGTCATAATGGCGGCTCTGCCGGATAGTGTGGATGAACTGGCTGGCATGACCGCCGGCATCCGGGTGGAGTCCATGTTGTTCATGCCTGCCGTGGCGTTTAATATGACCGCCGCCATCATGGTGGGAAATCTTCTCGGTGCCGGCAAGGTGGCCGAGGCACGGCGCACCGGACTGGCAATCACCGTATTGGGCGCGCTGTGCATGAGCATGGCTGGCGCGTGCATGTGGTTCTTCATGGAAGCTCTCGCCCGTTTTTTTTCTCCGGATCAGGCTGTACAGGAACAGATTGTGTCGTATCTTTTCTACAACATCCTTTCCACCCCGTTTACCGTGGGCAGCATGATCTTCAACGGTGTCATGACCGGAGCTGGCGCCACGCTGTACACGCTGGTGGTGAACACGTCCTGCATCTGGCTGGTGCGTCTGCCCCTGGCCTGGCTGCTGGCGCATATCGTGTGGGGGGGATCGCGCGGAGTCTACACCGCGATGCTGATTTCCATGATAGTCCAGGCATCGGCCATGCTCTGGGTCTTTTTCCGCAAGGATTGGCCGGGATACGCCATGCGTCGTTCCGGCGTTCCGGCAACCCGTTAACGAATTTTTCATTGAATCTTTCCGCGAGCATTCTGCTATCGGAAGCATCTGCCGGTCAGAACCGAATGTTCCGGCCCGCAGTTTTCACGCGCGGTCGGAGTCGCGTTCCTTCGACTCCGGGAACATTTTGAAGCCCAAAGGTTCTGATGCCATACCGGCGGTTCTGCTGACCTGCCCCTTACTCTTTTCTGGAGGAGAATTTGAATACTGACTTTGTTCCCGTCACACTCGATTTGTATGATGACTATATGGCTTTTTTTCATGCTGCGCCGCGCCGTTCCGCTGACTACACTTTCACAAATCTGTGGGGCTGGGCTGAATATTACGGCCTGAGCCTGAGCTTTCGCGATGACCTGTGCTGGGTGCGCCAGAATCGTCCCTTTCCCCGCATATGGGCCCCGGTGGGAGACTGGGGAAAAGCTGACTGGGAAAGTCATCCGGAACTGCGTGAAGGCGTGACTCTGTACCGGGTTCCCGATGAGATGGCAGAAGTGCTTCGGGAACATCTGGGAGAAGAGCGGGTTGCTGCCGAACCATCCAGGGAGCAGTGGGAGTATCTGTACAGCCGGGAGGAACTGGCAGCCCTGAGCGGAAACAAATTCCACAAGAAAAAGAATCTGGTGAATCAGTATCGCAAGCTCTACGGAATCGACTATCGTACTCTTGACGTCAGAGAACATCCCGCCGGCCTTGAAGATGTCCTGCAGCTGCAGGAGGAATGGTGCCGCTGGCGTGACTGCGGCAGCAGCCCCTCCCTACAGGCGGAAAGTGATGTCATTTTTCGCGTGGTAGGCAACTGGGCGCGGCTGCCGGGGCTGATGGGCGGCTCTCTGTATGTGGAGAACCGTATGGTGGCCTTTACCATTGGCGAACCTCTCGACGAAACAAGTCTGGTACTGCATTTCGAGAAGGTGCAGCCAGATTACAAGGGTGTGTATCAGGCCATAAACAACGCCTTCGCGCGGCACGCGCCAGAACAGTTCATGCTTCTCAACCGCGAGCAGGATATGGGTGAAGAGGGATTGCGCCAGGCCAAGGAAACATATAATCCCACAGGATTTCTGCAAAAGAGTACGGTAAAGGTGCGCGCGGCGGTATAGAGTTCTGCATTGTCGGCATGTTCCCGGGATTGGGGTGATGCGTCACAAGTGAATTGTCGCTGTTCCGGGCGATGAAGCTGCGGCTTCCTGATATGCGATGGGGGGGAGCGGAAAGAAGTCTTGCCTCCCTGACCTTCGGGAACAGTTCTAGAACGTTTTGCGATTGAAATATCTGCCGGCCCGGACCTATGTTCTGGCCCGCAGGTTTCACGCCGCCGGAGCTATACGCCGCAAGTGAATTGCGGCGACGCCGGAGAAGAGGGGGCGTCGCGGCTTCAGTCTCGCCTCGCTCGACTGAAGTAGAGCATTTCATAAGCAAAATACTCTAACGTCCTTCCAGTGTTTTTTTGCCGGTAAAGAGGCGGAAAGGCGCCGTCAGCACACTGCCCACCAGATCGAGGGTGGATGAGCCGATGTTTCCCGACGTGTTTGTGACCGCTCCCATGATTTGGTACGATGTTTCCGGTTTATCCACAGTTCCCCGGATACGGACGGGAATTTCAGGTACGCCGAGCAGCGTGGCTGTGGCATCGGCCGAGATGGCGCGCGTGGCAAGGTTCAGCGTGCCGGCACCTCTGACCGTGAGCATGGGGCCGCGCAGCAGAAAGTTTTTGCTTTCGGCGACTCCCCGTCTGACATCCCCCGAGGCGGAAAGAATATCAAAAGAAGTGCGCGCTCCGGGACCTGTTTCTCCCGGGGAGAAACGGGGCGCTGTGCCAGCGGAAGGTTTCTGTTCCGCGCCTGCCGAGCAGAAGTATCCATCTCTGACCGAGAAATTCCATGTTCCGTCGGCAAGGGTCAGAGCATCGCTCCAGCGCCGCATACGGGCGCTCAGTTTCATCTGCCCGTTTCCCGTGCCCGCAAGCAGGGTATCCTGTTTGCGGGCCTTGCTGAGAGCAAGGGCATCGACTCCGGTCAGGAGAAGCTGAAAACGGCTGTTCAGTTCTGGTGGAGAACCTTCAAGCCTGCCATGAAACGCGCCGCGCAGACTTCCTCCTCCTGCCAGAGAGGCTGTGATGTCGCCTATATTCAGAAAACCCCCGGACAGGGAGAGGGGGATACTGACATTCCGCAGCGGGGTGGAAAACAGATCCAGACGTGTGGCGCGGAGCATTATGTTCAAATCGTGGTTTTTCAGAAAATCCAGAGGAAGAAGGCTGGAACGTGTCTCTTTTTTTTCTTCCCGGGGCAGGTAGGGGGCGAGATCCACATGATCGAATTTCAGATCGGCCCGTAATTCACGCCGGGGTAATGTCCTCCATTGCGCCGTTCCCGAGAATGAGCTTGCATCCAGACTGCCCTTGATGTCTTCAAGAGAAATTTCGTTATTTCGCATTCTTATCCGGGAACGAAGCTTTGCGCTGGCAAATGTTGCCGGATCTTCCGTCGCGGGCAGGGCAAAACCGAGGGAAGCGGCAGCCCGGCGCAGATGTGTGGCGGAAATTTCAAGGTCGGCGCTCAGCAGAGGAGTGCTGTTCAGATCGCTCAGCACGGCGTTTCCTCTGATGGCCGCTCCCGGAAAGGACAGATTCGTTTTTTCACTCTTCAGAAGACCGTCATGCAGATTGAAACTTACATTTCCAGTACCGGAAACTTTCAGGGCCGGGACTTTTTTCGCGTTGTCAGGAGAAGCGAATATTCCTTCCGGCCATTCCACGGAAAGGCTTGTCTTCTGGGGAGCCATGCTGATAGACAAGCTGTTGGCCATGCGGAAGGTCAGGGCCGCCTCCGTTCTCATGGAGGCATTCCAGTCCGGAGTTTTCAGGGATATGGCCCAGGTGCCTGCAAAATCCGTTTCAGCGGGGAGTCTGCCATTATCCGCCCCGGCTGTTTTCCGACCCTTGGCACGAATATTCAGAGCCAGTTCGGAGCAGGCCAGGCGGGTTCCTCTCCGGCTGGAGAGAAAGCCGTCTGAAAGATTGACGTCGACCTTTCCGCCGAGGCTTTCCAGCCTTGCCCGGGGCGTATCTCCGCTGAAGGAAAGATCCGTTTCCAGCCGTGCCGTGCCTCCGGCTGCGGAAAAACCGGCCAGTGCGCGGACAGGGGCCTGTGCGGCTATGCCTTGTGCTTCCGCCACGATACGGCATCTGTCGGCAAGGTGCACACGGGCCTTGCCGCTGCCGCCGTAAAGATCATCCGCCGCGATGCTCAGCAGCACCCCATAGCCGGCATCCCGAGGGGCGGGAGCGGCGGGATCAGCCTGCGGCATGGCGTCGAGGGAAGCTCCCTGTGCGGGAGTAATGAGGCAGACGGCTCTCTTCGCCGTCAGCCCGATAATATCTGCGCTCTTCGCGTGCAGCAGGATTTTATAGCCCACGGGGGCGGGAGTCTCATCATTGCTGAGCGGCAAAGCCGGGGGAGGAAGCGCGGGAGGCTGCGGGTTGGCTTTTTCTTTTCCTGAACCGCCGAGTTCGGGGAAGATGCGATCCAGTTGCGCATGCTCCAGAGTTCCTGTGATGGTAACGTCAGGATGAGAGAAGTCGGCGCAGGACCCTTCTCCTTCAAGTGTCATTCCCTCAGTGCGGGCAACCAGGCGAGGGGCGCTTACCCCTTGCGGGGTCAATCTGAATTCCAGCAGCCCGGTAATGCGGTCGAGAGCCTGCTGCAGTCCGGCGGGCATGGCCCTCCCGAAGCCGAACCAGCGGATCAGGCTGAACTGCTCAAGTTCCAGCGTTCCGCGCAGTTCGGGATCAAGCGTTTTAAATCCGGAAAGAGTGCCGTTCAGAACCCCCCGGTTCTTGTCGAAGGCGATGCGCATGTTTCTGATGTCCAGCGTATCCGGGCCGGTACAGGAAAAGGGAATGGTCAGAGAGAGCGGCGTGAGGTGGCTGTTCATCGGAAACAGCGCCTGAAGCTCCAGCTCTCCTGAACCGCTGAACACGGCGTCGCGCGGGTTCAGAGAAAAGGTCATTCCCAGTCCGAGGCGTGCAGGCTCGGGCAGGGGGAAATAGCGGTAGGGAGCGGCAATGCGATGTCCCATTGCCGCATCCAGAGAGTTCATCTGTGCATCGAGGGAAAGCCGCAGTCCGGCATAAAGGGTGGCGTCCCTGCGGATATTGATATCTTCCGCCGTCAGCCGGACAGGGCTCAGATTGAGAGCAATATGTTTTCCAAGGCCGATTTCCGCTCGTTCCGCCCGGATATCCGCATGTCCGTTTCGCAGTCCGGGCCATGCGGCATCAAGTGTCAGGCCGGTCAGTGCAAGGCGGCAGGAACCATCTTCCTCAAGAATATTTATGGTTCCGTTTTTCAGCATGATATCCATGCCGGACAGTTGGGACGGCCATGAGAAGTTTTTGCCTGTTCCCGTTCCGGATTTTCCGGAGGAAAAGACGGAGCCGGCCGAAACATCGCGAGGAGGTTCCTTTTTCCGGGTCAGGCTGAAGAGCGGAGAAACGAGTTCTACCCTGCGGAGTACGGGTTTTAGGCGCAGCAGGGAAAGCCAGCTGAGTTCCGCACGGCAGTACTCTACGCTGATGGTCATGTCGTGCCCTGTTTCGGGGTGAAGCTCAAGCCCGTGTATTTCCACTCCGGCCCGGGGGACAAGGCTGAAGGAAAGATGTCTGATGCTCGGATTCAGCCCTGTGGCGTCATGCAGGACATCGGATACCGTTTTTCCCAGGCGGGCCGGCTGAAGATACCTGAGATAGAGGATATCCGCCGCGGCAAGGAAAATGCCCCAGATCAGAAGCAGAACTATGCCCGGCCGTATGCGCATTTTCTCTCCTCTTGACGCCATTGAGTACTTTTCGTACCGCTTAACGATCCGTTCCGCGTTTGCGCGGAGCGTTCCGACGCCCTCATGATACGGAAGTCGGCCTTCCGGAACAAGCGTCCGGTGCGGGATTTTCCTTACTTTTTTGCTGCGGAGCGTTTCATGAATATTCTGTTTCTGCCCACTCTTTCCGTACTGCTGTTCTGGTGTGCGGCCTGCGCGGCTCTGCCCTTTCTCGTTTTGCGCGACCGGCGGCTTGCCCGGATCAGAAAGCGTTCCCTGTTTGACAAAAGTGCAGATCAGATATCAGGACTGTGTGTCATAATGATGCTGCTCCTGGCCGCTGCTGTTGGTGCGGATGTCTGGTTTCACGGGCGGATGGATGCCGTGGCCTCATCCCTGAGCCGCCCTGTATGGCTGTTGTTCGCTGGAGGAGAATGTCTGGCTGCTTTTTTTGTCTTGTGTTCCCGCATTCTCGGAAGGAGGCGATCCTTCGCCATTGCCGGGACCTTTCTGGCCGGGGCTGCCGCCGCGTTCTCATATCTGATGTTTCTGATCCTGCTCTGGAGTCTGCTGCGTGGTGAACAGGCACCCGGGGGCATGGGCGTTCCGCCAGGAGCCGATGCTCTTTCCATCTTGAAGGGGCTTGTCGGACAGTTCCGGGACTGGGTGTTCCGTTTCCGGGCGGATTGGACGCTTCCTGCGCTGGCAGCAGGTTTTTTCTGTTTTCTTGCTCCCTCGGCCGCTCAGACAAGCGCGTTGCTCTGGCATCTTGTCAGGCGTGGCTCAGATGATTTCGGACGCGACTACTATACGTTTGCCGTGGGCGGCCGCGCCCGCCGTGCCGCATGGAGCGGCGCTCTGCTGCTGCCTTTTGCTGCTGTGCTGTTATGGGTGACGCCTCCTTTCGCGGCAGGGAAGGCAGGGATTCTGCCCTTTGGAAATCTGGCTCCCGAGATAATGACCCTGCTCTACAACATGCTGCCGCTGGGACTGCCTCTTGCCGTGCTGTGCTGCTATCTTCCAGGCCGCTCGGCGTCACCTCTGCGCAGAAAATCTCTCATTTTTCTGGCACCATTCATGTTTTTTACCGGCCTGTTTGCCATACTGGTCCGGATCTGGGGATAGCTCCCACACGAGCAGGCTTCAGGACACCGGACTTGCGCAGCCGGCGTATCCGCAACCCGGAGGATTTCCCGCTCGTTGCCTTTTGCGCTGTTCGGACGTAGATTCAGCACTTCTCCGTGTCACGTCAGGCTCTCTGCCCAAAGAGAGCAGCGCGTGGCGGAAGCCCGGAATATCCGGGTCGTGAACTGTGGCAGTATATTGTCGGTTGAAATATTTTTCGCCTGTTCTGGAGGGCGGTATGCATAAGGTGTTGAGGTTTTTGTCCATATGCTCCCTTGCGATGGTTTTTTTTCTTGCCGGGGGCGGAGTGATGCGCGCACGCAGCGCAGACGCCGACTACGATGCGCTGCGGCGTTTCAGTCAGGTGCTCGATATGGTTGAGCAGTACTATGTCAAGGATGTCGAACAGAAGGAACTCATAGATGGAGCGCTCAAGGGCATGCTCCAGGGACTGGATCCTCACTCCACGCTGCTTTCCACCAAGGAATTTCAGGAAATGCAGGAAAGCACCAACGGGGAATTTTTCGGCGTCGGTGTGGAAATCACCATGGAAAACGGACAGGTGCTGGTGGTGGCTCCCATTGAGGACACGCCCGGCTACAGGGCCGGGCTGCGCTCCGGCGATATCATTGTGGCCGTGGACGGACAGTATACCATGGAGATGAGCCTTTCCGAGGCTTCAAGCAAAATGCGCGGCAAACGCGGCACGGAAGTGGAGCTTCTGGTTCTGCACAAGGGCGAGCAGCGTCCCGTGACCATGCGCATCAAGCGTGAAGCCATTCCTGTGGTCAGCGTCAAGGCGCGGGAGCTGGAACCTGGTTATCATTGGATACGTCTGACCAGGTTCAGCGGGCGCACCACTCAGGAACTGCTGGATGCACTCAGGGATGCGAAGAAGAACGATATTAAGGGCATTGTGCTTGATTTGCGCAATAATCCGGGCGGCCTTCTGGATCAGAGCGTCAGTGTGTCCGATGTTTTTCTGAAAGATGGTGTGATCGTATCCATCCGTGGACGGGAGGAAGGCAACTCGCGCAGTTACTCCGCGAAATCCCAGGCCGATGATGTAGATGTCCCCATGGTTGTGCTGGTCAACGCGGGGACGGCTTCGGCAGCGGAAATTGTGGCCGGAGCTCTGCGGGATCAGAAGCGGGCGCTTATCCTCGGTGAAAGGACTTTCGGCAAGGGATCGGTGCAGAACATTATCCCCCTGCCGGATGGCACAGGACTTAAACTGACCGTTGCCCTGTACTATACGCCTTCGGGCAAATCCATTCAGGCCGAAGGCATTGTTCCGGACTTTGAGCTTGCCTGGGAGGCTCCCCGGGAGCAGGATAAGAGTGACCTTTCTCTGCGAGAGCAGGACTTGAGCCGACATCTGGAACAGGCCGGAAAAAACGGCAAGTCCAGGAAAAAGGCCGATGACAAGGCAGCAGAGGAAAACGAGCAGCTGCTTGCACGGGATAACCAGCTGCGCATGGCTCTGCAGTTCGTCAAGACGCTTCCTGCGTTGCGGCAGCTGCGCTGATTTCTGGTCCGGAACAGTGATGAAGCTGAAGGAGGATGGTGCCCCGCGGCTTGCGCCGTGCAGGAAGCCGTCCTCTTTTTTTTCCTTGCGTATTCTGCGCGCACTGGCCGGATCGGTTGTGGCCGTTGCCGCGTTGGGACTCGTTTTTTCACTGGCGCCTCGACGTTCCGATATTCCCGGGGAGACTGCTGCCGGAGGAGGGATGCCTGAAGGCGTCATGTATCTGCACGAAGGCCCGAGGCATCTGGCCGAACGTAGAGAGCCGCGGGAACTGGAGATGCTTTCCGACCGGCTCGCCCGGGATTTGGCAGATCGGGTGAGGTACGGCGGAATGTTTTCGTCACCGCCACCTTTCAGTGAAAGAGGTGATGCACAGAGTGGGGCGGATGGTTCAAATATGCCGGAACCATCTGATAAAACAGATGGTTTTCGAGAAAAGGATAAAGATCCCCTTCTGGTGATCGTCATTGACGATCTGGGCGAGAATATGGCTCATATCCGTCGCTTGCTGGCATTGCCGTATCCCGTTACCCTTGCGATCTGGCCAGGAGCCACACATGCCGGAAAATCGGCGGAGCTGGCACACGCAGCGGGAAGACGGGTTCTGGTGCACATGCCGATGCAGCCTTGCGATCCGCGCCAGAAAATGGGAAAGTTCGGACTGACTGTAGATATGCCGGAAAGTGGCCTGGCATCAAGGCTGCGCCAGGCACTGGCGCGTGTTCCCCATGCCGTGGGCATCAACAATCATATGGGCTCCTGCTTTACCTCAGATGAAATCTCGGTATCCCGCTTTTGCCGGGAATTGCGGCGGCAGGCTCCGGACTTTCTGGTTCTGGACAGCTTGACCCTGGATACTTCCGTCCTTTATGAACAAGCGCAGAAGCAGGAATTTCGCGCTTTCCGCCGCGATGTGTTTCTTGATGACATCGCGGAAAGGAAGGCTGTACTCCGCGAACTGGACAAAGCCGCTGTTCTGGCACGCAGGAATGGAATGGCCGTTGCCATAGGTCACCCCTATCCTGAGACGCTGGCCGCTCTTGCGGTCTGGAAAGGGTATTCCCGGCCGGATCTGAAGGTTGGAGACTTTCCCGATGTCGGGCAACCCTGACCTGTTTTCCGGCTGTTTTACTGCAACATCAAGGAGATGAGCATGATTGAACGTACATTTTCCATTATCAAGCCTGACGCCGTGGCCCGCAACCTGACCGGTGAAATTCTGGCCATGATTCAGGAGAACGGCCTCACGATCAAGGCCATGAAGATGATCAGAATGACGCCCGAACAGGCGGAAGGTTTTTATGCAGTACACAGGGAAAAGCCGTTTTTTTCGAGTCTGGTGAGATACATGACTTCCGGCCCTGTGGTCTGTTCCATCCTTGAAGGAGAAGATGCTGTCCGGCGCTACCGTGAACTTATGGGAGCAACCAATCCCGCCAGCGCCGCGGAAGGAACCATCCGCAAAAAATACGCGGAAAGCCTGGAGGCCAACTCCGTCCACGGTTCGGACGCGCCGGAAACGGCGGCGTATGAAATGGCCTATTTCTTCAACGCGCTGGAGATTGTGGGATGAGCGCGTTTTCCCGGGAGGCAGGGAAAAGCGTCAGCCTCCCCGCAGTCGGCTGCATCGGCTGCGGCAATATGGGCGGAGCGGTTATGCGCGGCCTGTGCGCGCATGAATCTCTGCGCCTGGTCGGCCATGATCATACCCGTGCGAAGGTGGACGCTCTGAGTCCGGCGGAAGCTCCGGGACGCGTGGCGTGGGCGGAAACTCCGGAAGACCTCGTGCGGCAGGCCGGCATTGTGATTCTCGCCGTCAAGCCGCATCAGATGGAGGAGATGCTGGCGAGCATCCGTCCCTGTCTGAATGCCGACAAGCTGGTCGTATCTCTTGCCGCCGCCGTGTCGGTGAAGGAACTGCAGCGGAACGTCGAAGGCGTGTGTCCTGTTGTGCGGCTCATGCCCAATCTGCCGGCCAGGGCAGGAAAAGGAGCCTTTGCTCTCTGCCTGGACGATGAAAGCTTGTGTGAAACCCAGAAAGAGCTGCTGCTGGAACTGTTCAGGGTCATGGGGCTGGTGCTGGTGTTGCCTGACGGCAAGTTTTCCGCCTTCTCCTCCGTGGCCGGCTGTGGCCCGGCCTTTGCCTGTCTGTTTATGGAAGGAATGGAAAATGCGGCCGTGGCTATGGGGTTCAAGGCCGAACAGGCCCGCAGGCTTGTCGCGGCGACTGTTGAAGGCACTGCATCCCTTGCCCTGAGGGATGACATCCCGTTCGACGAACTGCGGCGTCAGGTTTGTTCCCCCGGAGGCACGACCATCTACGGGATCAATCATATGGAACGCATGGCCGTCCGCGGGCATGTGACGGATGGCGTGCTTGAATCCATGCGCCGGGATCGGGAGCTGTCCGGAAAATAGATGAAGGTCTCGCTTGAGAGCTTTTCCGTTTTTGAAATGCTCCCGAAAAGGTTCCGGGCGACGGGCGGAGCGAGACTCCTCTCTGCGCTTTCTGTCCGCAAAGCGCTCCGCGCTCACGGCCAGGGGCGTCGGAACTGCCGCAATCCGCCAGCGGCGCCGGGTTCCGGCGGAGGCGGATTGCGGTCAGAAATTTGGTTCTGGCTGCTAGAGATTTTCAATCACAAAACGCTCTGGGTGGAAGCGGGACATTCATCATGGGAGGCAGAAACTTGAGTTCCGTCTGTTCCGGGATGACTTGTCGTGTGCGAGCGCGGGGGAAGCGTGAATATCGTTTTTGTCAATTACAGTCTGTATGGCGGTTGTTCCGGCGTACACATCCACTTTCTTGCCAATGCCCTCCAGGACAGGGGACACCGTTGTTATGTCATTCTGCCTGTGGAGGAGTACGAACCTGACTATTTCGGCACGCCGCGCTATTCCTTTCTTGCCGTGGAGGAAGCTGTTGCTCTGCTCCGGAGAGATTCCCCTTTGCTCCGTGACGCCGTATTTCATGCATGGACGCCGCGCGAAATTCCCAGGAAACTCGCGGGAAGCCTGGCACAACTGGCCGGCCGGCCTTATTTCGTCCATCTGGAGGACAACGAGGAATACATTCTGGAGAGCCTGCATCATATGCCTTATGCCAGCCTGGTACAGGAAGTGAAGGCCGGAAGAATCGCCTGCAACGACGCGTTCAGTCACCCTCTGTATTACCGCGAATTTCTGAGGGGAGCCGCAGGCGTCACCTGTATCATCAAGGCGCTGACACGCTTCGTGCCATCCGGTGTGCCTTCGCTGGTTTTCTGGCCTTCCTGTGAAGATGCCTTTTTCCGCATTCCGGCAGAGCCCAACTGGAAAGTGCGACATCAGCTTGGCCTGCGTGATGATGAAACTGTACTTGCATACCCTGGCGCGGTGCATGTGGCGAATGCACGGTTCATGGATGAATTTTTCCGTGCGCTTTCACTGCTGGCGGAACAGGGGCATCCGGTTCGGCTGATACGATGTGGGTTCGACTGTGACGCCCTGCTGAGCCGGGAGGCTCTGGAAGCGCGTTCCCGCTGGTGCATTCAGGCTGGACACGTTGTGGCCAGAGAGCTTCCCCATATTGTCGGGGCCGCGAATATTCTCGTGCAGCCTGGTGTGCCCGGGCCGTTCGATGACTGCCGTTTTCCCTCCAAGCTGACTTTTTTCCTGGCCAGCGGCAGGCCTGTAGTCACAGCTCCCACCAATATAGGCAAACTGCTGCGTGACGGTGAGCACTGTCTGTATCTTCATGATTCCTCCGCCGCTGACATTGCCGCTCAGGTACGCCGTCTGATGGAAGATCGCGCCCTGGCGCGCCGTATCGGAGAGAACGGCAGAGCTTTTGCCCGTGAGCACTTCAACTGGGGGCGCGCCGCCGCAGCGGTGGAGGCATTTTATCTCAAATGGGGATTTTCCCATGCGGGATAGGGAAATGGTGCCCGAAGAAGGGCGCAACACAGGCTCCGACTTCCTGCGAGAGCGTTTCCGCCGGGGGGATTTTGATCGTCCCCCGCTGTCCGGGCCTGCTTATGATGCATGGAGAGAACTGGAGGAGGCGAATCGTTTTCGGACTGCTCCGCCCCTTTCCGACGGCGACGAACCGCTCATCTCCGTACTCATGCCGGTTTACAACCCGGCGGAGACTCATCTCCGCGAAGCGCTGGAGTCGCTGGCAAACCAGACATGGAACGGATGGGAGTGCTGTATTGCGGATGACTGTTCTTCCCTGCCGCATGTGCGGCCCATGCTGGAAGAGGCGGCCCGGCGGGATCATCGTTTTCGCATCATCTTCCGCAAAGCGAACGGGCATATCTGTGCGGCGTCCAATTCTGCGCTGGCCATTGCAAGAGGAGCATGGTGCGCGCTGCTGGACGATGATGATATCCTGGCCCCCGAAGCTCTGGCGGAAATGGCCCGCGCGGTGCAGGAACATCCTGAAGCTGAAGCGTTTTTTTCTGATGAGGATCAGATCTGGCGGGACGGAGAAAGCGGAGCCACTCTCCATGACAATCCACTGTTCAAGCCGGAATGCGATCCGGATTTGCTGCTGGGCTGCAACTGTATCAGTCATTTCGGGATGTATCGCGCATCAACGCTGCGACAGTTGGGCGGCTTTCGGATCGGGTACGAGGGGGCGCAGGATCATGATCTTGCTTTGCGGGTGCTGGAAGCGGCAGGAGCCGGGCGCATGCGGCATATTCCCCGTGTGCTGTACCACTGGCGCAGACATACCGGAAGTACGTCCGGGAACCTGGGCGTCAAGCCATACGCGCGGGAGGCGTCTCTGCGGGCGAGGAAGGATCACGCCGAGCGTTCGGGAATTTCAGTCATATTTGAAACCCGGCCGCAATCTGTATATACCGGGCTGCGTTTTCTTCCTCCCGCGCCGCTTCCGGCTTTGAGTCTCTGTATCCTGCTCGATCTGCAGGAGTTTGGGGAAGTACCGGATCTTGCGGGACGGGTGCGCGCCGCTCTGGAGCGTGCGGCGTATGCCAAGAGGGAAACGATTCTTTGCTGCCGGGGTTGTACGCCATCCGGATATGCACGGGAGGCAGAAAGACATCTGGAGCGGCTGGCAGCGGATTTTCGCTGCCGTCTGTTCCACGAACCGTGCAATGATATGCCTGCGCTCGCCAATCTCGCTGCCGGGCACGCACACGGCGGGACGCTGCTCTTTCTTCAGGCTGGCGATATTCCACTGGTGCCGGATATTGCTGAGCGACTGGTCGGGGCCTTGTGGCGTCCTGATGTCGCGGTGGCTGCCTGCCGGGGCATCACGCCGGAGGGGGCTGTCGCTCAAGCCGGGTATGCCGTGGGATATGGCCCGGAAAGCGCGGCGGGCGAGGGCGGGGCCTGGGCCTGTCCTTCCTGCGCGGGCCTGGAACTGCGTTCGGGGGGATATTTCGGCTGGGCGCACATGGCGCACAGCGTGCCGGGGGCCTATCTTTCCGGCATGTGCTGTCGCCGGGAACACTTTGAACAGCTTGGCGGGTTCAGGGAGAGCGAGGGCTGTCCTGCCGATCTTGATCTCTGCCTTCGGGCTCGCCGTGAGTTCGGGCTGCGGACCGTTGTTCTGCCGGGAGCCGATCTCCAGTATCGGAAAATTCCACGGCCCGCAGCGATGTCCTCCCGTATGGAGCAGGGAGGAATTCCCTTTCAGAATCCCCATCTTGCCTGGACTCCGGGCGGATGGAAACTCAGACCCCCGAGGCGTTTGTCATGACCATGCCCGATCGCCGCCTGCTGCCGCACGTCAACTGGGGGCTTGTGTTCTGTTTTATCCTGCTTTTCGCGGTGGGAAGCGTCAATCTTTATTCCGCGAGCAGCATACGCATGGAAGATGGCATCTTCCTGTCTTCCTTTTACCAGAAACAGCTGGTCTGGGGAGGAATGGGACTGTGCCTCATGCTGCTGCTGATGTGTATTGACTATCGGCACATTGAACGTCTGGCCGTGCCGTTTTATCTTGTCGTTCTGGGGCTGCTGTGCCTGGTTCCGATTGCGGGCAAGACAGTCTACGGAGCGAAGCGCTGGCTTGATTTCGGCGTATTCAGCCTCCAGCCGGGCGAACTGGCGAAATTTGCCGTACTCATTCTGGGGGCGAAGGTTCTGTCTCGGGGGGGAGAATCACTGGACTGGCTGAGGCTGTTCAAGGTTCTGGGCATAGGTCTGGTACCGTTTGCCCTTATCGTGCAGCAGCCGGATCTGGGCACAGGGCTGACTGTCATGGCGCTGCTCGGAGGCATGGTGCTGTTTCATGGGGTGCAGTGGCGCGTACTCAGAGTCTGTCTGCTGCTCATTCCTCTTATGCTCCCCATGGCCTGGTTCGTTCTGCACGATTATCAGCGCGAACGCATCATGACCTTCCTGGATCCAACCCGAGATCCGCGCGGAGCGGGATACCATATCATTCAGTCCCAGATCGCCATCGGATCAGGTGAAATGTTCGGCAAGGGTTTTCAGGCCGGTACACAGAGCCAGTTGCGCTTTCTGCCCGAAAAGCACACCGACTTTGCCGTGGCTGTTTTCGGCGAGGAATGGGGATTTGTGGGGTGTATGACGCTTGTTACACTTTTCTGCCTTTTTCTCTATGCCATTTATAATACGGTGCGTGATGCCCGAGAGCGTTTTGGAAGCACCCTCTGTGCCGGAATCTTCTTTTATTTTTTCTGGCAGATTATAGTAAATATCGGTATGGTGGTCGGACTCATGCCAGTGGTAGGCATTCCATTGCCCTTCATCAGTTATGGAGGGAGTGCCATGCTGGTCAACTGCGGCCTTCTGGGAATAGTGCTGAGCGTTTCCATGCGTCGTTTTGTATTCAAAGGATAACTGCAATCTGGAGCATTTTCGCATTGAGATACTCCCTGAGTGGAGGAAGATTCAGGCGGAAAGGTGAAACCTGCGGGTCAGAACATAGGGTTCAGGCCGGCAGACACTTTCAATGACAGAATGCTCCAGTGATACATGAGGAGTGTAACGTGAGCAGAGAAGAGATCAATGCGTTTCTTGGAGCGGGAACCGTATATCAGGGCAAGCTGACCTTCCAGGGCGCTGTGCGCGTGGACGGGGTGTTCAGCGGAGAAATATCCTCCGAGGGAGCGCTCATCGCGGGGAAGGATGCGGTAATCGAAGCCCGCCTGGATGTCGGGGAACTCATTTTGTCCGGAACATTTACAGGACAGGTTTTCGCCAAGAGGCGGGTTACCGTGCACAAGGGCGGCGTGCTGACCGGCACGGTGGTAAGCCCCGCGCTGGTAGTGGAGGAAGGCGCCGTCATTGAGGGCGATATCCACATGCGCACCAATCCGCAGGAAATAAGCTCGCAGGCCGAGCGTGCAGAGGCTCTGCCGGAAGGAATGCAGTAGCCGGTATTTCGTGTGTTCCGCGTTAGTAAAATCACAATCATCGCGGGAATTGCACTGACAGCAACTTTGTGAAGTTAGCCCGATTTTTTGCGGGAGAGCTTTGACATTACGCCGCAAAACATGTACTTTTCAACGAGCCAGACGGCTACAGGCGCGGGAGTACGCGAGGATGCGGATGCCCGTGGTGATCGCAACTTTTGCGCGGAGGATGTTCAGACGTGATCAGTATTGACGTAACACTCTTTTTCCAGGTGGTGAACTTTCTCATCACGCTGTTTATCCTGAATGTGCTGATCATTCGTCCCATCCGGGATGTGCTGGCCCGCCGCCGCGCTCATAATGAGGCTCTTGCGGGAGATGCCGGCAGTATGCAGGATATCGCCGCACGCAAGCTGGAAAGTTATGAAGCCCGGCTTGTTCATGCAAGGGCGCAGATGGCGTCTTCCCGCGACGCGGCAAGGAAAGCCGGCGAGCAGGATGCCCGGCAGCATCTGGAGTCTGCCGGAGCTGAGGCCCGTGCGATCCGGCAGGAAGCCGCAGAGCGCATGCGCACGGAAAGCGCTGCGGCCCGGAAGGCGCTGGAAGGCAAGGTTGCCGCATATGCGGAGAGCGCTATCGGCAAGATGCTGGGCGCGTGACCCGGCGGATAATTCGCAAGGAGAACAGCGTGGGAAAACTGGTGATATCTCTGGCCGCCCTCATGGCGGTACTTGCCGCTTCCGGTCACGCCATGGCTGCTGACGAACACATGCTGGCATGGGACAACTTTGCACTGCGTGTGCTGAACGTCATCATCTTTATCGGTATTATATGGTATGCCGCCGGCGCGCTTATCAGGAAGTTTTTCGTCGGACATCGCGAGGCTGTAGCCCGGGAGATGGCCGAGCTGGAGCGCCTGAAAAAGGAAGCTGCCGAACATCTGGCCGATGTGGAGCATCGTGTGGCAGGCGTGGAGCAGGAATGCGAAAAGCTGCTTGCTGATGGCCGTGCCCAGGCGGAGAGCCTGAAAGCCGCTATCCTGGCTGATGCGGAAAGACAGGCGGCATTGATTCTGGAACAGGCCCGCCGCAGTGCCGAGCAGGAAGGAAAGTCTGAGTCTGACGCCATTCGTGCCGGTCTGGCCGACGAAATTGTCAAGGCCATGGAACAGGGGCTGCTGAAAAGGCTTGGCTCTGCCGAGCACCAGAAGCTCATTGACAAATCGCTGACCAAGGTGGTGCTCCAGTGATTGGCAATGTTGTATCCCGGCGTTATGCTTCCGCTCTTTTCGCTCTTGGCAGGGAAGCCGGCGAAAAGGAAATGGAGCGCTATGCCGCCACGTTGAATGCTCTCGGCGAAGCTGTGGAGGAATCCCGGACCCTTGCGGACGCCTTCCGCAACCCTGTGCTCAGCGTGGAGGAAAAGAAGAAGGTTGTGCTGGCCCTGCTGGAAAAGGCCGGGGGCGGCACGATGGAACGGCGTTTTTGTGAACTGCTTGCGGACAAGGGGCGTCTGCCCCTGCTGTCCGCCATCGCTGCGGACTATGGCGCGCTGCTCGACAAGGCCAGAGGGATTTGTCGCGGTGTGCTGACTACGGCGATTGAGCTTGACGCCAAGCGCAAGGCGGAGATCAAGGCGCGGTTGGAATCACAAACAGGGCGCAAGCTCGAGCTTGAGTGGGCGGTTGATCCCGCTGTTTTGGGCGGCCTTGTGCTCAAAATGGGAGATACTGTTCTGGACGCGAGCCTGCGCGCGCAGCTCGACAACCTCAGGGACTCCATCAAGAGGGGTGAGTAGGCCATGCACATCAAGGCTGAAGAGATCGGAAAGATCATCGAGGATCAAATCCGCAACTACGACCAGCGCGTGGAAATGAGCGAAACCGGCACCGTACTTTATGTAGGTGACGGTATTGCCCGCGTATACGGTGTCAATAACGCCATGTCCATGGAGCTGCTCGAGTTCCCCGGCGGAATTATGGGCATGGTGCTCAACCTCGAAGAAGACAATGTCGGCGTCGCGCTTCTTGGTGACGACACGGGCATCAAGGAAGGGGATCCGGTCAAGCGCACGGGGAAGATATTTTCCGTACCCGTCGGTGAGGCCGTGGTCGGCCGTGTCCTGAATCCTTTGGGGCAGCCTCTGGACGGATTGGGTCCCGTTGAGACCAGCGAAAGCCGTCCTGTGGAACTCAAGGCTCCCGGACTCATGTCGCGCAAGAGCGTACATGAACCCATGGTGACAGGTATCAAGGCCATTGACGCCATTACGCCCATTGGGCGTGGTCAGCGGGAACTGATCATCGGTGACCGCCAGGTCGGCAAGACCGCCGTATGCGTGGATGCCATCCTCGCGCAGAAGAATACCGACGTCCACTGCTTCTATGTAGCCATTGGTCAGAAAAAGTCGACCGTGGCACTGGTGGCGGAGACGCTGCGCAAGTATGGAGCCATGGAGTATACCACCATTATTTCCGCCTCCGCTTCGGAGCCTGCGCCCCTCCAGTATATCGCCGCCTATTCCGGCTGTACGATGGCGGAATACTATCGAGACAACGGCAAGCATGCGCTCATCATTTACGACGACCTGTCCAAGCAGGCTGTGGCTTACCGTCAGATGTCCCTGCTGCTTCGGCGTCCTCCGGGACGTGAAGCCTTCCCCGGAGACGTGTTCTATCTGCATTCCCGCCTGCTTGAGCGCGCGGCCAAACTGAGCGACGAGCTGGGGGCGGGTTCCCTGACAGCTCTGCCTGTTATTGAAACGCAGGCCGGTGACGTGTCCGCATACATTCCGACCAACGTGATTTCCATTACTGACGGTCAGGTGTTCCTTGAATCCAATCTGTTCAATGCCGGTATCCGCCCGGCCATCAACGTGGGCATTTCCGTTTCCCGCGTAGGCGGTGCGGCCCAGATCAAGGCGATGAAGCAGGTGGCGGGCACGCTGCGTCTCGATCTTGCCCAGTATCGGGAAATGGCAGCATTTGCACAGTTCGGTTCCGATTTGGATAAGGCGACCAAGGCTACGCTGGCCCGAGGCGCGCGCATGACCGAATTGCTGAAACAGCCCCAGTATCAGCCCATGCCCACGGAAGAGCAGGTGGCGTCCATTTTCGCTGCCGCCCGCGGTCATCTTGACGATATAGATGTGGACAGGGTTCTGCCCTTTGAAAAGGGCCTGCTGGAAATGCTTCGCAGCGTCAGGCCGGATATTCTTCAGGATATTCGTGAGCGCAAGAAGCTGGATGATGATCTGGAAGTACGGCTCAATGCCGCCATTGAAGAGTTCAAGGCATCCTTCCAGGCAGAGGGGTAATCCATGCCTTCGCTGAAAGATGTAAAACTCCAGATTGCCGGCGTCGGCAAGACGAAGCAGATAACCAAGGCCATGGGCATGGTCGCTTCGTCCAAGCTGCGCGGAGCGCAGTCGCGCATCGAGCGTTTTCGGCCCTATGCCGAAAAGTTCGGGCAGATGCTGGGGGATCTTGCGGCAAGAACAGATGGAGCAGCGCATCCGCTGCTCCAGGTCCACGACAGGCCGAAGACAACGGTGATTCTGCTGTTTTCTTCCGATCGCGGCCTGTGCGGTGGCTTCAATGTCAACCTTATTACTGCCGCTCAGCATCTGGCGAAAGCCCGTGAGGCCGAAGGCAGGATGGTCAGGTTTCTGTGTGTGGGCCGAAAGGCCCGTGATGCGGTGCGCAAGTCCTCCTGGGAGCTTCTGGACGCCTTTCCCGATGTCATGGGCAGTTTTAACTTTCAACTGGCAGCTCATCTGGGCAATCGCGTTTCCCAGTTGTACGCTTCAGGTGAAGCCGACGAAGTGTATCTGGTATATAGTGAATTCGTAAGCATGTCCCGCCAGGTGGCCACCACCATGCCGTTGCTCCCTGTCGTTCCTGCAACCGCAGAGACCGGGGAGGAAACGCCCGGCGCGACGGAATACGTATACGAACCCAAGGTCGAAGTCCTGCTGTCCGAACTTCTGCCGCGTTATGTCAACGTACAGATCTATCGCGGCCTGCTGGACACTTCCGCCAGTGAAAACGCTGCGCGCATGGCCGCCATGGATAACGCGACGCGCAACTGTGACGAGCTGATCGAGTCTCTGACGCTTCTGTATAACAAGACGCGCCAGGCTTCGATTACCAACGACCTCATGGATATCGTCGGCGGCGCCAACGCGCTGCAAAGCCAGTAGTAGGAGCATCAAGGCATGACAGCTAATACAGGCCAGATTGTACAGGTCATTGGCGCTGTTGTGGACGTGGTCTTCCCGGAAGGGAAGCTTCCCAACATCTTCAACGCCCTTGAGATCAAGAACGTCAACAATCCCAATGCGCCGGAGCTGGTGTGTGAAGTAGCCCAGCATCTTGGCAACAATATTGTACGCACTATCGCCATGGATGCTACCGACGGACTTGTGCGCGGTATGAAAGTGGTCGACACCGGTGCGCCGATCATGGCCCCTGTAGGCAAAGCCGCCATCGGCCGTATTTTGAATGTGGTCGGGCAGCCCGTGGACGGCCTCGGTCCCATTGATACCGACAAGCGTCTTCCCATCCACCGCCCGGCGCCCTCCTTTACTGAACAGAATACGGATGTCGAACTGCTGGAAACCGGCATCAAGGTCGTGGATCTGCTCATTCCCTTCCCCAAGGGGGGCAAGATTGGCCTGTTCGGCGGGGCTGGCGTGGGCAAGACGGTGGTGCTCATGGAGATGATTAACAACATCGCCAAGCAGCATGGCGGCAACTCCGTGTTTGCGGGTGTGGGAGAGCGTACCCGCGAGGGCAACGACCTTTACCATGAGCTGAAGGAGGCCGGGGTTCTGGAGCGTGCCGTGCTTGTATACGGTCAGATGAACGAACCCCCCGGAGCACGCGCCCGTGTGGCTCTGACCGCGCTTGCGTGTGCGGAATATTTCCGTGATGAGGAGCATCAGGACGTACTCCTCTTCATTGACAATATTTTCCGTTTTACCCAGGCCGGATCGGAGGTATCCGCCCTGTTGGGACGTATGCCTTCTGCTGTGGGATATCAGCCCACGCTCGGTACCGACCTCGGCGCTTTGCAGGAACGCATTACCTCAACTCAGGCCGGCTCCATCACTTCCGTGCAGGCCGTGTATGTGCCTGCTGACGACCTGACCGACCCCGCGCCTGCCACGACGTTCGCCCATCTGGACGGTACGCTGGTGCTTTCCCGGGCCATCTCCGAACTCGGGATTTATCCCGCTGTGGACCCGCTTGATTCCACTTCCCGTATCCTCGATCCCAATGTCGTGGGGGTAGAGCATTACACTGTGGCGCGCCAGGTTCAGCAGGTGTTGCAGAAATATAAGGATCTGCAGGATATCATTGCCATTCTTGGCATGGATGAACTGTCGGATGAAGACAAGCTGACTGTGGCTCGTGCCCGCCGTATCCAGCGCTTCCTGTCCCAGCCTTTCCATGTGGCGGAAGTGTTCACCGGCGCTCCCGGTGTCTATGTGAAGCTTGAGGATACCATTAAAGGTTTCAAAGGACTGCTCAGCGGAGAATACGACTATCTCTCGGAGTCGGATGTGTTCATGGTGGGCGGTATTGAGCAGGCCATCGAAAAATACAACAAGCGCCAGGAAGGCTAGGAGGCAGCCATGGAAGGGCTTCGCCTTGAAATAGTCACTCCTGACAAGGTTGTACTGCAGGCCGATGTGGACTATGTCGGCGCTCCCGGCGTGGATGGCGAATTCGGCGTTCTGGCCGGACATATTCCGCTTTTGGCGGCATTGTCCATTGGCGGCATGTACTACAGGCAGGGCGTGCAGACACGCTGGGCCTTTGTATCCGGAGGCTTTGCCGAAGTTGCCGACAACAAGGTCACGGTTCTTGCCGAAGCCGCTGAACTTGCGGATGAGATTGATGTGGATCGGGCTCAACAGGCATATGAGCGTGCAAAGGCCCGATTGGAAGAACAGCGTCCGGAAACGGATATCATGCGCGCTCAGTTTGCCATGCGGCGAGCGCTGGGGAGAATCTCCACAGCCAGTCGCTAGAGCATGCCGCGAAAAATATCTGCAGGCCGGATATTGTGGTCCGCCTGCAGATTTCACACATGGGGCCAGAGCATGGTATCGCATGTGTGCGGCGACACAGGAATGGGGCGTCGCAATGTCTCCAGCCGTGAACGTAAAGTATTTTACGGGAAGGGAGGACAGGAAGGCGTTTTGTTCCGTTTTGACTATGAACAAAAATGCTCGAGAATGATTGAGCCAAGCAGAAACGCCCCGTACGGGGCGTTTCTGCTTGGCTGTACCGGGTATAATGCCGGATGAGCGAGAAAGATTTCACAGTTCCCGGGACCGTTTTTTTTCGCCTGCATGGGGGAAATATATGCTGCATATTGGATGTCACCTTTCTTCAGCCAGGGGATTTTTCGCCATGGGGAAGGCGGCGCTGACCATCCAGGCCGACACATTTCAGTTTTTCACACGCAATCCGCGCGGAGGGGCTGTTCGAACGCTGGATACGGAGGATATGGCGGCGCTCGTTCATTTGCAGAAAGAAGCCGGGTTTGTTCCCCTTGTTGCCCATGCTCCCTATACCTTGAATGCCTGCGGGGCTGAGTCCCGCGTGCGGGAATTCGCTCGGGAGGCCATGCACGAAGATTTGAAGCGGCTGGAGCATCTGCCTGGAAATCTGTATAATTTTCATCCCGGCAGTCATGTGGGGCAGGGCATCGCCCGTGGAGTCGAACTTATTGCGGAGCTGCTGAACGAGTTGCTTGACGGTGTGCAGTCCACTACAGTATTGCTGGAAACCATGGCGGGTAAAGGCAGTGAAGTCGGTGGGCGTTTTGAGGAGTTGCGGGATATCCTCGGTATGGTCCGGCAGCCGGAAAAAATGGGCGTGTGCTTTGATACCTGCCATGTGCACGATGCCGGATACGATATTGTGCAGGATCTTGAGGGAGTGCTGAGCGAGTTCGACCGTGTAATCGGACTGGACAAGTTGAAAGCCGTGCATCTCAACGACAGTAAAAATCCCTCGGGCAGCCGCAGAGACAGACATGAAGTCATAGGCGGCGGATATATCGGGCTGGAGGGCATGGAGCGGATTGTGAAGCATCCGGCTCTGAGCGCGTTGCCTTTTATTCTGGAAACCCCAAATGAACTTTCCGGCTATGCGGCGGAAATCAATCTGCTGAGGAGACTGGCTGCGGCAGAGTGACATCGCTTTTCATCCGAGATCGGATAAACTGTTCAGTCTTGTCCCAACTGTCTTCAAATGGATGGGATTTTCAGAGCGACGAAAATTCTGAGAGGACCTGCACCTCTCTTGCCAAGAGCGCCTTTATCGGGATATCTTTCACGAAATCTGTTCACATCTGCGCGAGGATATTATGAGCCAGTTTTTTTTGATGTGCTTTTTGCTTTTGAGTAACATTGCCGCCGGACTGGCGGTTTTTCTTTTGTGGAGGCGCCGTTTTGCCGCCGACGCCGCATTTTCGGCCTTTGCCCGCCGAGCGCGGCTGTACGGCGCGATCTGTGCCGCACTGGGCGCATTGGCCGTTCCTGCCGCCGGCCTGTTCGGAGAGATGGCATGTCCGGCTCTGCTGAGTCTGCTGCTGGGCATGTTACTGTTTGTATCAGACCGTATGAAGCTTGTCGCTCCATTGGCTGTTCTCGTGGCGATGGCCTGCATTCTGGCGCAGGGAGCTTCCCTTGTCCCTGTATTTGACGGACGCCCCTCAGCTCTTGGCTCCGTGGCCGGTTCTGTGCCTCTCCTCCTGCTGTTGTGCGGCAGTCTGGGGCTGGGGGCGGAACTCTGCCAGTGGAAGGGTGGGGACAATGCCGCTCCTGCGTTCATCTGGCCTCTGCGCGTTGCTCTTGCGGGGCAGCTTCTTATTCTTGCACTGGTTCCCTGTGCTGGAGAAAATGCGGAACCAGCCCTTCAGTTCATGGGGCTGTACTGGATGGATACGCAGCTTTACTGGGCAGGAGCCCTGTCCACCGGCGTGACCATAGGTCTGACATTCATGGGGCGTGCCACAGCGGTATTCCAATCCGTGCTGGTATTCTTCTGCATGTTTTGTGTCCGGATCAGTATCGCAGGCTTGTACGTTCTGGGGCATTGAATGCGGAATCACAGTCTGCCTGCCTGAACATGAAAAAACTCGAGCAGAAAGTATGCCCGAGTTTTTTTATGCTCTCCGGGATGCCTGCTATTTTTGTTTTGCCAGTTCTTCCATCTTTTCCGCGCGCTTGCCGGAATTCGGATGAGAAGAGAGGAATCCTCCGCTGGAACCGAGAGATTCCAGTTTGCGCAGCGAAGATGCTGCGGCTGCGGTGTTATAGTTGTTTTCCTTGAGGAAATTCATGGCGTAGGCATCCGCGTCCAGTTCCTGGCTCTGGGAGAACTGGGCGTTGAGAAATTCTTCCATCAGGTCGCCGAGCATGGAGTCGCTCAACGCGTTGGCGGTGGAGTTCAGGGAACCGGCCGCCTGGCGGGCAGCAGCGGCGGTATAGGCCAGACGCATGGCCTTGAGAGTGTGCCCCAGCGCGACATGACCGATTTCGTGACCAAGTACGAAACGGAGCTCGTCATCGGTCATCATGTCCATGAGACCGGAATAGACGCGCACGGAACCGTCAGCGGAGGCATTGGCATTGATGTCATCGGTAATATACACCTTGTAGTTCAGCGGCGTACCGTTAACGCTGGTGTGCTTGCCCATGATTTTTTTCAGGCGGATGGCATACTTGCTGTTTGCGGATGCGACCCTGGCTTCGGCATCGCCTTTTTTGCGCATCTGTACACACATTTCCTTGAGTTCAGCATCATCCAGCGTGGCGGCAGTATGCAGATCCGCCGCGGCTCCGCCGAGGTTGCTGAGGTTGATCTGATCCACGCAGCCCGCCGGGGCGAGCAGCAGGCATGCTCCCATGAATGTCAGCAGAATTTTTTTCATGAAATGTCCCTTCTCCCTCCTGGGGAATTGAGATTGAGCGGAACGATATCTTCGTCCGCGGATTTTGTGTCCGTCCCTGCGCCCTGCGCGCAGAGCACAGCTCTGTGAATAGAGCGTGCGGCACCTGCCTGTTACGGGCGTGAAACATCTTGCAGAGGAAAGAAACGGAATACGTTCCGGAATCATCCGATGCTGCGGATTGGCTTCAGGAAAAGACTCTTCAGTTTTCCTTCAGATGATTTCACGCGGGTATGAGTTTGCTATCTCACACATGAAAAGAAGGCAAGAGAGCAGTATCTTTTTGAAAGAAAAACAGCATTATTTCTGACTGGTTCCGCTTCCCGGATCTTTTTCTTCCCGTTCGTGCACCTCCCGGGGCACAGCCCGGATGCCTCAGCCGCCGGGTTTGACAACGATGCCGAGACGGCTGGTCAGCCATGCAACCAGCAGCATGAGAACCAGACAGATGATGACGGCAAGGATTTCAGTCATGGCAGTTCCCTGAGAAGGTGGTCAGGCCGCATCATGCCATGCTGCGCCTTCCCGCGCAATGGCCGTGTTGACGCCCGGAAGGAAATGCCCGAACATATCCGGACATACCGAAGCGAAGGAGGCTTTGATGCCGGAACTGCCTGAAGTGGAAACTGTGGCGCGCACACTTTATCCCGCTCTTGCCGGGCGGAGTCTGGTGCGGGTTGAAGTGCTTAATCCCGGCACGTGGCAGGGGGCCGTCTCTGCATGTGAGCTTGATGCCCACATGCCGCTGACGTTTGCGGGGACGGGAAGACGCGGCAAGGTACTGCTTGTTTTTTTTGAAACAGACGAGTTCCCTGATACCGGACAGGGGCTTTGCCGCCCTGCGCTGCTGGAGCGGGGGAACGACAGCGCCATACGCGGCCTTGCGTTTCACCTCAGGATGTCCGGCCGTCTGTTTGCCTATCCGGCGGGGACGGCTCCGGAGAGACATACCCGTCTCATTCTGCATCTGGATGACGGAAGCATGATTTTTTTCGATGATGCGCGCAAGTTCGGTTATGTCAGAGCCGTTACTCCGGCTTCTCTGCGGGAGTGGGAATTCTGGCGCAAACTTGGGCCCGAGCCTTTTGAACTTGATGATAAGGCTTTTGGGGAGCGCTTTGCCGGAAGAGGCGGGGCAATCAAGGCGCTTTTGCTTGATCAGTCGGTCATTGCCGGCATCGGCAACATTTACGCGGATGAAAGCTGCTTCCGGGCCGGCATCCGCCCTGATGCTCCGGCACGGTCGCTTTGCGCCGCGGACCTGGGCCGTCTGCGTGCAGCGCTTGTGGAGGTTCTGGAGGAATCCATCGAAGCCTGCGGCAGCTCAATCAAGGATTACCGCACAGCTCGCGGTGACGCCGGAGCTTTTCAGAATACATTCAGGGTATACGGCAGAAGCGGAAAGAATTGCCTTGTCTGTGGAGCGAAGCTCCGAACGGCCAAGATAGCGGGAAGGACCACAGTCTATTGTCCGAACTGCCAGAAAGCATGAGGCTCCTTTCCGCGGAGGGGAGCTTTTCCGGCGTCTTGCGATGCCTTGTCATGAGGACGGATGCGGGGTACTCTGCCTCTCGCTTTTGCGGGCCTGCTCCCGCTCACACGCAACACGGAAAGAGACATGAAGAAAGTCATTACCCGTTTCGCGCCCAGTCCCACCGGGCATTTGCATATAGGAGGCGGGCGCACCGCCATTTTCTGCTGGCTTCTGGCCCGCCATTTCGGCGGTGAGTTCAGATTGCGCATTGAAGACACGGACAGTGAGCGATCCAGACAGGAATATACCGATTCCATTCTTGCCTCCATGAAATGGCTGGGGCTGGACTGGGATGGCGAGCTTACCTATCAGAGCCGGCGTCTTGACGTTTACAACTCATATGTGGACAAGCTTCTTGCAAGCGGGCACGCTTACTGGTGCGACTGTTCCCCGGAAGAGGTGGAGGCCATGCGTGAGGTAGCCCGGGCCAAGGGAGAAAAGCCTCGTTATAATGGACGGTGCCGTGAACGGGGGCTTGGCCCCGGGGAAGGCAGGGTTGTTCGTCTCCGCGTTCCAGATGAAGGGCGTATTGTCTTCGATGACATGGTTAAAGGACATATCGCCGTGGATGTGGCCGAGCTGGACGACATGGTGCTGCGCCGGGCGGACGGGATGCCCACATACAATATGGCCGTGGTGGTGGATGATCATGACATGGGCGTGACCCATGTGCTGCGCGGCGACGATCACGTTTCCAACACCCCCAAGCAGATACTGCTGTATCAGGCCCTGGGCTTTGATCTCCCCACGTTTGGCCATGTGCCCATGATACTCGGGCCGGACAGGCAGAAACTCTCCAAGCGTCATGGGGCACGCGCCGTGATCGAATATGAACAGGACGGGCTTCTGCCTCAGGCTCTGGTCAATTACCTGGTCCGTCTTGGCTGGTCGCACGGAGATCAGGAAATTTTCTCCATGGACGAGCTGGTTCACCTGTTCGACGGAACCAGCCTGAACAGCGCAGCGGCCGCCTTTGACCCCGAAAAGCTGCAGTGGCTTAATGCCCATTACCTGCGTGAGACCCCGCCTGCCAGAATAGCCGAAATGGTTGAACCCTTCATGGAAAAGAAGGGAGTCTCTCTTGACCGGGGCATGCTGGAGAAACTGGTTCCCCTGTACCGCGAGCGGTCCGCGAATCTGGTGGAACTTGCGGAAGACATGGCGCTGTACCAGCCGGGCGCAGATGTGGAATGTGAAGAAAAGGCGGCCAAGTCTCTGACGGATGAGGGCAAGGGGCATATTGCCGCGCTGCGCGGGATATTTGCCGGACTGGCTGAATTTGATGAAGCTTCTCTGGAAGCGGCTATCCATGAATATGTGGAGAAGGGGGGGCTCAAGTTCAAGCAGGTGGGACCGCCGTTGCGCGCTGCTCTTATCGGTCGCGCCGGGGGACCTTCCGTACATCTGACCTTGTGTGCCCTTGGCCGTGAGGAAAGTCTGCGCCGTCTGGATCGGGTCCTTGCCTGACGGGAAGTTTCGGCGCTTTCATGATTTGCCGCCCGTGCCAGGCCGGGGAGTTTTCTCCGGTCGGACACGGGCATCTTTTGCGATTTTATCGAGCCTTCGATCTGGACGGAACGGCCCTTGCGCCTTATTAAAAAGCGTATCGGTTTCCTGTGGTGGGCGCGCCGGAAACAGTCCGCATTAATTCTATTGCCGCTGGAGCTATCATGCTGCTTTACAATACCAAGACACGCAGAAAAGAAGAATTCATCCCTTCCCGTCCCGGGAAAGTGGGGATGTATGCCTGCGGCATTACCGCCTACGATTTTTCGCATATCGGACACGCCCGTTCGGCTGTGGTATTCGATGTCCTGGCCCGGTATCTGCGGCATAAGGGGCTGCAGGTGACCTTTGTGCGCAATTTTACGGATGTGGACGACAAGATCATCGCCCGCGCCAACCGGGAGGGCCGTACGAGCGAGGAAATCGCGGATACTTATATTAACGCATTCCATGAGGATATGGATCGGCTGAATGTCCGGCGCGCGGATATTGAACCCCGGGCCACGGCATACATTCCGGAAATGATCGCTCTCTGTCAGAAGCTCATCGGGCGGGGGCACGCCTATGCCACGCCTTCCGGGGATGTGTACTTCCGGGTGCGTTCCTTCCCCTTGTACGGCAAGCTGTCCGGAAGGGATGTGGATGACCTGCGATCCGGCGCGCGTGTCGCCCCCGGAGAGGAAAAGGAAGATCCGCTGGATTTCGCCTTGTGGAAGGCGGCCAAACCGGAGGAGCCGTTCTGGGAAAGCCCGTGGGGAAAAGGCCGTCCCGGATGGCATATTGAGTGTTCGGCCATGAGCGAGAAAAACCTGCCCCTGCCGCTGGATATTCACGGCGGAGGGCAGGATCTGATTTTTCCCCATCACGAGAATGAAATCGCGCAGAGCGAGGCAGCCCTTGGCAAGGAACTTGCAACGTACTGGGTTCATAATGGCTTTGTGCAGATAGATTCTGAAAAGATGTCCAAATCGCTGGGCAATTTTAAAACTATCCGGGATATACTGGAACATCGCCAGCCCGAGACGCTTCGTTTTTTTCTGCTGGGCAAGCATTATCGCAGTCCGGTGGATTTCAGCTTTGACGGTATGGACGAGGCCGAGCGCGGGCTGCGGCGGATTTACGAGTGTCTTGCGGAGGCGGACGCAGCCCGCGGGCGCGACAAGTGGAAACCCGGTGCCCTCCCGGTGGATATTTCCCGCGAATACGAGACGTTGAAGCAGGCATTCTATGAGTCCATGGAAGATGACTGCAATACGGCCAGCGCTCTGGGACATGTATTTGCCACTGTGCGTCTGATCAACCGTGTTCTGGAGGACAAGAAATTCAGAAATCTTGAAGGGGCGAAAAGCCTGCTGGATGATTTTGCCGTGTCCTCGGCCGCGTGGTCGGATATTCTTGGCGTGTTCGGCACGAACCCGGAAGTTTTTCTGCGTGAACTGCGTGATATCAAGGCCGTGCGCATGGGACTGGATACGGCGAGGGTAGAGCGTCTGCTTGCCGAGCGTGCGGAAGCCCGCGCACGGAAGGATTTTTCCCGTGCGGATGCCGCACGGGAGGCCATTGCATCCATGGGGGTGGAAGTGCGCGATACTCCCGCTGGTCCGGTATGGGATATAGCCTGAACAGGAGAAAGGATTGAACTTCCGGTACGTCACGAAGCTTGTTTGCAGTCTGATGTGTTCGGCTGCCCTGCTGGTGTGCCCCGTACCCTCCCGGGCCGCCCTGTTCGGGGAATTTACCCTGAAGGATGAGATGGAGATGGGGCGTGAGTTTGATGCCCTGGTTCGTTCGTCCATGCCGTTGGTGGAGGATCCGGAAGTCAGGAATTATGTTCAGGATATTGTCAACCGCATAGTAGGGACCCTGCCTCCTCAGCCCTACAAGTTCCGGACAAGTGTGCTGCTTGAACCGTCTCTCAATGCGTTTGCCACGCCGGGTGGTTTCGTATTCGTGCATACCGGGCTGATCCAGAACCTGAATCATGAATCTGAGCTGGCCGGAGTTCTGGCACATGAGATCGCGCATGTAACGCAGCGGCACATTGCAAAGCGCATGGAGCGCGGGCAGGTTGTTTCACTGGCCACGCTGGCAGCGGCTGTTGCCGGGTTGGCGGCCGGAGGCGGCGGACAGGCCGGGGGAGCAGCCATGGTGGCGGCCGGCGCGGCCGGTTCCGCCGCCATGCTGAACTACAGCCGGGCGGACGAAAGCGACGCGGATCGTTTTGGTCTGCGCTATCTGACCGAAGCGGGCTATAATCCAGCCGGATTGAGCGGAGCGTTCCGAAATATACAGGAACTCAGCTGGGGCAGGGCCGGGGCCATTCCCACCTATCTGTCCACTCACCCCGGCATTACAGAACGCCTGAGCCTGCTGGAGGCTCATCTGAAAAGCCTGCCCCGTGCTCAGCGCGACCGCAGGGACGATGATCGCCGTTTTTTGCGCGTACGTACTCTGATCTGGGCTCGCTACGGGGACGCACAGCATGCGGAGCAGGTATTTTCTTCCATGAGTGCGAAGGAGCCGATGCGTTTTCTGGGGATGGGCATTCTGTCCGCTCGACGCAACCGTGTGCCTGAGGCGAGGGAGGCCTTCGACAGGGCGCTCAGACTTGCGCCCAGGGATGAACTGATCCTGCGTGAAGCAGGGATATTTCAGTACAATATGGGAGATGCCGGTCAGGCCCGTAAATTGCTGGAAACCGCTCTCAGACTCGATCCGGATGACTATATGGGGCTGTTTTTCTATGCCCGGCTGCTTGATGACTCGGGACAGTCGGACAAGGCCCTGCAAACCTACGGGAAAGTGTTGCGCCATGTGCCCGAGGATGCCGAAGTGCATACCTACTACGGTCGTTCTCTGGGCAAGAACAACCAGCCTTTTGCCGGATATCTGCATCTGGCCTACGCTGCATTGTACAGCAATGATGGACGCCGGGCTGATTCATGGCTGGACAAGGCGCGTCCCCTGGCGGTAACCGAAGCCGAGAAAAGAGATCTGACGCACTTTGAGGAAAAACTGAGCGCCCGCCGGAAGCTCTGGAAATAGAGCAGGCCACCTTGAACTGTTCCCGGAACCGCGATTCGCCTGCGGCGTCAGGTTCCGGTGGCGGTATGAAAAATGCGGGGCAGAATAAAGGGTTCCGGCCGGCGGACCCTTTCAATCACAACAGGCTCCGTCTGGAAAAGGAGCGGACAATATATGGAAATGCATGGAACCACCATAGTCGCCGTGCGGAACGAGAAGGGTGTGGTCATTGCCGGGGACGGGCAGGTGACCATGGGGGAACGCATGGTGATGAAGCACAGCGCCCGCAAGGTACGCCGTCTGTATAAGGGACAGGTGATTGCCGGATTTGCCGGAGCTACGGCAGACGCGTTCACGCTGTTTGAGCGTTTCGAGGCAAAACTGGAAGAGAATGGGGGAAATCTGGTACGGGCCGCCGTAGAGCTGGCAAAAGACTGGCGTAAAGATAAATACCTGCGCCAGCTTCAGGCATTGCTTCTGGTGGCGGATGCCGGGCATACTCTGGTTCTGACCGGTACAGGAGATGTGATTGAGCCTGATGACGGTGTGGCCGCCATCGGTTCCGGAGGACCTTACGCTCTGGCAGCGGCTCGTGCTCTCGTCCGCCGGGGTGGAATGGAGCCGGAGGCCATCGCCCGGGAAGCCATGTCCATTGCTGCGGAAATCTGTGTGTTCACCAACGATCATGTCACGCTGGAAAAACTGGATTCTCACTAAAATGCTCCCGGAGTCGGGCTGTGTGAGATTCTTTTCTGCTCTCTGCATCCATGAAACATTCCGTACCGGCAATTGAGGAGCCGCAAGGCCGGACACCCGGAGATTCGCCTGCGGCGTTAAGTTCCGGATTCGGGCGTGAAACCTGCGAGCCAGAACCTGACTGGCAGATACCTTCGAGAGCAAAACGCTCTGGAAGTTGCGGCCGGAATACAGGGCTGTCCCGCAGACACTTCAATAGCAGATGTTCAGGATGATCTGTATTTCCGGCAGAAGCCTCCGGCTGTTTTCCGCGAAGCCGGGAATGGGGAAGATTGACGTTTTGAGAATGGGGCAAAACAGTGCCGCATTCATGAGGCCCTTTGCGCGGAGGACTGGTGTCCGACAGACGGTCATGTTCAAGCATGGCCCGATTGATGAAAGGTTTGGCCGAAAGCCCTGGAGGGGGCATGAATTATCAGGACAAGTTTTTGCAGTATATGCGCGATAAGGGAATGAACGTGACCCGGCAGAGGCTGAGAATTGCCGATATCTTTTTTGCTCTTCCGGGACATCATACTCTGGAGGAGCTTTATGGCATCATCCGCCAAAGTGATCCGGGCATCGGGCAGACAACGGTATACCGTACGCTCAAGTTGCTTTGCGAAGCTAATCTTGCTCTCGAGCTGCAGTTTGGGGATGGGACTGCCCGTTTTGAGCCGATATCCGCCAAGGCTCATCACGATCATCTGATTTGTCAGCAATGCGGCAGGGCTGTGGAGTTTCACAGCGACGGTATTGAAGGACTGCAGACCGGGATTGCCGACGAGTACGGCTTCAAGCTGCTGGGGCATGCCCATTATCTGTACGGAATCTGCCCGGAGTGCCGCAAGAAGGAAACCGAGTGAACATGTTCTGGTGCCAGGTATCAGCGTTATGCAATACAGGGATACGTGATGAAAAAAAATGAGGAAGTGCATTGTCCGCACGGCAAAAGGGAGGGGTCCCTTGTCCTGTGCGAGAAGAGTGCGGAAGAGATAGGGGCGCTGCCGGTGTGGGTCAACAAGGAGGATGGGCGTATTATTGTGACGCCCTTCTGGTGTGCCGAACGCTGCAAACTGCAGGGCGGTGAGGGACATTTGTAACAGGTCCTGTTTTCCAATTGCCAAGAGGTCTGACAGGGCAGGATTTTCCCTGTTGCCACGGAGTTTTTGTGCGTACAGTTGTACTTATCGCTACAGGCGGTACCATCGCCATGAAGGTGGATCCTGAACTCAATGCTCCGCGCCCCGTATTCGACGGAGACGAACTTCTGGCTCTGCGGCCTGATATTGCCGGGCTGGCGCGCCTGGAGGTGCGCAATCTGTTCAATATGCCCTCCGAATATATGGGGCCGGAACAATGGGTGCTGCTGCAGCGTGCAGTGAATGCGGAGCTGGCCCGGGAGGAGGTAGCGGGCGTCATCGTATCCCACGGCACGGATACCATGGAGGAGAGCGCGTGGTTTCTGGATCTGACGCTGGACTCCCCCAAGCCCGTGGTACTGGTGGGAGCGCAGCGCAATGCGTCCGAAGCGGACTTTGACGGCCCGCGCAACCTGTTCAATGCCGTGCGGATATGCCTTTCAAACGAGGCCAGAGAAAAAGGAGTGGTCATCTGTCTCAATGATCAGATCAATGCGGCCCGTGAGGCTTCCAAGACAAGTACATCGGAAGTCGCTACCTTCAAGTCAGGGGATTTTGGATTTCTTGGACAGGTTGATCCGGATGCGGTGCGATTTTACCGCAGTCCCGCGCGAAGACAGTTCCTGCCTTTGGGGGAGGATACTCTGCCGCGCGTTGATATTGTGCCTTCCTATGCCGGTGCGGACGGCATCCTGATCCGGGCTGCTGTGGAGGCCGGAGCCAGGGGCGTAGTCATGTCCGCGCTCGGCTGCGGTAATGTGCCGCGCGCGCAGTACGACGCCATTCGGGATGTCGTGGCATGCGGCGTGGTTGTGGTCATTGCCAGCAGGGTTCCCAATGGACGGGTATTTCCCCTCTACGGCTATGAGGGCGGGGGGAGAAGTCTGGCTGACGCCGGGGCCGTCTATGCCGATAACCTTTCTCCGCAGCACAGCCGGGTGCTGCTGATGCTTGGCATTCACCGGGGAATGGATGCCAAGGCCATTGCCCGGCTGTTCGCCCATTAGAACATTTTGCTCTTGAAAGTATCTGCCGGCAAGGACTCCATATTCTGGCCCTATACGCCGCAAGTGAACTGCGGCTGCTCCGGCGCCGCGGCGGAGTCTCGCTCCGCTCGACTCCGGGAGCATTTTCAAAACGAAAATGCTCTGGCCCTGTCCTTTTCCCGCTCGCCCGGTGAGAGCCATTTCTTTCAAGGCGAAAACGCTTTCGCAGGGCGAGCGGATTCCGCTGCCGGTGGACTTGCGGCTCTGAAGAAGAATGCTCCAAGAATAAAAATCTGTGGCTCTGCCATGGAAATAGTGTTGAACATATCCTTGACTGCCGGAGGCGCGAGCGTGGCGATCCATGGAGGCCGACCGAATGGCGGCCCCGCGGGGGCCTGGGACACGGGCTGCTTCGCGGCAATGAATACTGTCGCCTGTGCCGGAGTAAAGCGATACGCCCGCGCAACGCTGTCAGCACGGTTCTATGACAGAGCCGAATCTGTTCACTGGCGTACGCTGAGGCAGCAAGAACCCGTCGAGATGCAGATAAAACCGCAGATGCCTTCAAAGAGGAAATGTTCTTTGTGCAGTCTCAAATCTTGTCTGAATCAAGGCAGGAGCACATGCGTCGGCCGTGCAGGCAGTTCAAAACGCGGTACACGCATATGACAGGCTCCCCGCCCGGTACGAGCCGCAAAATCCTGATGATAGTCCTCAGCCGGATAGAAGCTTGTAAAAGGCACGAGCTGCGTGGCGACATCGTAGCCCAGCTCGCGCAGCCGGGCGATCAGTTTTTCGGCACTTTCTTTCTGGGCCTTGTCTGTGTAGAAAATGACTGAACGGTATTGTGTTCCGATATCCGGCCCCTGTCTGTCCACCTGGGTGGGGTCATGAATTTCAAAAAAAGTGCGGGCCAGTTCCTCAAAAGATGTCCGGGCAGGATCAAAGCTTACCCGTACGGTTTCAGCGTGGCCGGTGCGTCCCGTACATACCTGTTCGTAGTCGGGAGAGACGGTACTGCCTCCGGCATAGCCAGACACGGCGTCGCACACGCCAGCAGTTTTTGAAAAGGCATCTTCCACCCCCCAGAAACAGCCCCCGGCAAAATAGGCCACACCGGAACACGGCAGGTTCGGAGTTTTTACGCCGTTATCTGCATTTTTTTTCGCGTCAGACGTATTCTGACCTTCCTTAATCAGCGTCAGGGCAAGGGAGTTGACGCAGTGACGAGTATTTTTCCGGGTAAGATGCTCTCCCTCGAAAACATGCCCGAGGTGAGCCCCGCGTGCTGCGCAGGTGATTTCTGTACGCTGACCGTCTGCGTCAGGCAGCCGCCTTACTGCGCCGGGAATTTCGTCATCAAAACTGGGCCAGCCGCAGCCGGAGTCGAACTTGTCATCGGATCTGTACAGTGGCGCACCGCAGCGACGGCAAATATAGGTGCCGGAGGCCGTCTCTTTCCAGTATCGGCCGGAGAACGGCATTTCCGTTCCTTTATGGAGAATGATCCGCTCTTCTTCCGTTGTCAGCGGCGGCATGGAAACGTGATCAGAAACGTGAATGGCATCATGGTTGCCGGGCATGCTCATGATTTGCTCCCTGGTTATCCGGTTGGAGATGGCAGAAATGTTTTCCTCTCCGGCTGAGGCTCTCGGCATGGAGGGGGTAAGCAGGAAGAACAAAACGCAGGCAAGGAGGAATTTCATATATCGCTTGGGCTGAACTGACATGTTTTGTTCCTTGTTTTTTTATGGTAAGTCGCGAAAGAGGCAAGACAAGATATGTCGGCATGATTTTGATGTTGCCGGGTGTTGGCGTTTCCTCGCCTGGCGGGTTTATGATATGGACAGCATACATATGTGAGGTGAATTTTATGGAAAATGATTTTGTCAGATGGCTGGATGGCTGTTGCTCAGGTATAGCTTCGCTGGAAGCGGAAGGAGGAGCGAGGCGCGTAGCAGGTGATGTGGAGGCTTTTCGCGACGTGATGCATGAAAAGGCGATGTTGCTTGCGGGAATGGCGAGGGAAGGGGAGCCGCATATCGTTGCTCTGCCTGAAAGAATGAGGGAAAAGGCGCGCCTGCGCCTGGCGCGGTTCACCGCCAGCGCGGAAAATGCCCTTGCTCTGGATTCTGTATTCTACATGAGTGCCCTGCTCTTTCCTGATGAATACCGGGATGGGGAACCCAATGATCTGGAACTGTTCAGGGATGAAATCCGTAATCAGCTCCAGGCTGAGGCATGATATTCCCGGATGATGTCTGCCAGCTGTTCATGGCCGCCGGAAGGTGGCCGTCTCAATTTAAGCGTGGAGTTGAGGCTAACCTTGACCGCCGAAGGCGCAGGCGAGCCAGCCGTGGATACATGTTGCCGCTCTTTCCGCACAGACAGCGTGTCTCCCGGGGAGAGTGTCAACCGAAGGTTTAAGTTTAAATAGAGCGATTATTAATTTCTTTGGGTGTTGAGGGCAGTTGCGACCGAAACGCCAGACCATCTGCCAAGCGGGTGGGGGGGCATTATGCAAAAATTCCTGATGCCCCGGACAGAAGGCCGACATGCTTGCGCACGTGGGCACACCCTATCCCCTCATTTTTGTTTTTATGCAGATGAAGTGGAAATTTTTCGGGGAAAGGCAAAAATAGACGGAAAAAGAAAGGATTGTATCCGTTGCCATGTGATAAAAGGTACATATCCCCGCGCAAGTACAGTGCTTTTTTCGCTGATTGCATTGACAAGCCGCGATAGACAGAACTATGATGATGACAAAGAGCATTTAAACTATCCCAAGGGGGAGAGGTATCATGAAGTGTACTCGGCGGAGTTTTTTGAAATTTGCCGGAGCGAGCGCAGTATGCCTCACACTCGGGCAGATGGGGTTCAATCTTGAAGCTGCCAGGGCATATGCCGGATCGCTCAAGATTGAGGGCGCAAAAGAGGTTACCACCATATGCCCCTTCTGTGCGGTTTGCTGTCAGGTTATCGCCTATGTGCGTGACGGAAAGCTTGTTGCAACAGAGGGTGATCCTGATTTTCCCGTCAACGAGGGGGCTCTCTGCGCGAAGGGCGCGGCGCTTTTTACCATGTATACCAGCCAGCATCGTCTGTTGAAGCCCATGTATCGGGCTCCGTACAGCGATAAATGGGAAGAGAAGGATTGGGACTGGACGTTGAATCAGATTGCCCGCCGCGTAAAGGAAGCGCGTGACAGAGACATCATTCTGCAGAACGCGGCCGGTAAAACTGTTAATCGATTTGAAAGCATTTTCATGATGGGAACATCGCATGCCTCCAATGAGGAATGTGCTGTAATTCATCAAGCCATGCGTGGCCTGGGGGTTGTCTATATGGACCACCAGGCACGTACCTGACACAGCCCCACTGTTGCGGCTCTGGCAGAGTCGTTCGGACGCGGTGCTATGACGAATCACTGGATCGACATCAAGAATGCCGATGCAGTGCTTATTATGGGCAGTAATGCTGCAGAACATCACCCTGTATGCTTCAAATGGATCATGAAGGCCAAGGACAATGGGGCGGTCATCATGCATGTCGACCCCAAGTTCTCTCGAACTTCGGCCCGCAGCGATTTTCATGTGCCGCTTCGTTCCGGCACAGATATCGCCTTTCTTGGGGGGATGATTAACTATATCTTTGAAACGGAGAGTTATTTTAAGGAATATCTTCTTAATTATACGAATGCCTCTTTCCTGGTAGGAAAGGGTTATTCCTTCAATGACGGTCTTTTCAGCGGCTATAATCCTGAAACCCGCAGTTACGACAGAAGCGTATGGGCTTTTGAAACAAGTGCGGACGGCGCTCCTGTGCGGGATATGACTCTTTCGCATGAGCGTTGTGTATTCAATCTGCTGAAAAAGCACTATGCCCGTTATACTCTGAAAAATGTGTCGGACACCACCGGAGTTTCGGAAGAGAATCTGCTCAAGGTATACAAGGTGTTCTGCGCCACCGGAAAACCGGACAAAGCGGGAACCATTCTCTATGCTCTTGGTTGGACTCAGCATACTGTAGGCGCGCAGAATATCCGCGCTTCCGCGCTGATTCAGCTTCTGCTCGGAAATATCGGCGTGGCGGGGGGCGGTATCAACGCTCTGCGCGGTGAGCCGAATGTGCAGGGGTCTACTGACCATGCTCTCCTGTATGACAATCTGCCCGGCTACATTGCCCTGCCGAGGGCAAAGTGGCAGACTTTGGCGGATTTCAACAAGGATAACACGCCTGTAACGGCGCTGAAGAACAGCGTCAACTGGTGGAGCAACCGCCCCAAGTACTTTGCCAGTCTGCTCAAGGGCTGGTTTGGTGACGAGGCCACACCGGAGAACGATTTCTGTTATGGTCTGTTGCCCAAGGGAGAAGACGGGGAAGATTATTCCTACATGCAGATCATGGATAAGGTGTATCACGGCCAGATGAAGGGAGGCTTCATTTTCGGTGTGAACCCCATGAACAGTTTCCCCAATACCAACAAGATGCGTCTCGCTCTGGATAATCTCGACTGGATGGTCTGTGCCGAGCTGCATAATTCTGAAACCACGGATAACTGGCGTCGTCCCGGTGTCGATCCCAAAACCAGGAAAACGGAAGTTTTTTTACTGCCGTCCGCCCACCGGGTGGAAAAGGCCGGAACCATCAGCAACAGCGGCCGCTGGCTGCTGTGGTTTGACAAGGCCGTTGAACCGGGTGGGGAAGCCCGCAGCTTTGCTGACATTTTTGTGCCCCTGATTAACAGGCTGCGTGATATGTACAGGAACGAGGGCGGCACACTGCCCGAACCCCTGCTGAAAATGAACTGGCCGGAAACCTTTGATGCCGAGGAATGGGCTCGTCGCATTAACGGTTTCTTCTGGGCCGATACTCAGGTCGGAGACAAGTTGTATAAACGCGGTCAGCTTGTCCCTGCCTTCGGCAATCTTCAGGCCGACGGCACTACATCTTCTTTGAACTGGCTGTATACGGGCAGTTATACGGAAGAAGACGGCAACAAATCCAAGCGGCGTGATCCTTCGCAGACGCCCATGCAGGCTGCAATTGGCCTGTATCCCAATTGGTCATGGTGCTGGCCGGTGAATCGCCGCATTCTGTATAACCGCGCATCCGTGGATTTGAAAGGCAAGCCCTACAACCCGCAAAAGGCTGTCATTGAATGGGATGGCGTGAAATGGGTGGGGGATGTGCCGGATGGGCCGTGGCCGCCCCAGGCCGATACCAAAAACGGCAAGCTGGCGTTTATCATGACCAAGGATGGTTATGCCCAGCTGTACGGGCCGGGACTCAAGGACGGTCCGTTGCCCGAACATTATGAGCCTGCGGAAACGCCTGTGGCGAAGCATCCTTTCTCCCGTCAGAACAGCAGCCCCGTATTCAAGTTCTTCACTTCGGATATGGACAAGATCGCCGAAGCCGCGGATGAGCGCTTCCCCATTGTACTGACAACGTACAGTATGACGGAACACTGGTGCGGCGGAGGGGAAACCCGCAATGTACCCAATCTGCTGGAAACTGAGCCGCAGCTTTACATTGAGCTGAGCCACGAACTGGCAAAGGAAAAGGGGATCAGGAACGGCGACGGGGTCATTATTGAAAGTATACGCGGCAGGGTGGAAGCCATCGCAATGGTCACCGTGCGTATCCGTCCGTTCACGGTCATGGGCCGAACCATCCATCTCGTGGGCATGCCTTTTGCCTACGGCTGGACCACGCCGGATTGCGGCGACTCTACCAATCGTCTGACGGTTACGGCCTGTGATCCGAACACCTCCATTCCTGAATTGAAGGCCTGCTGCGTGAATATCACCAGGGCAGACAAGCTGACCGAAATAGCCTAACCCCAATGGGCGCGCTCCGCAGGGCGCGCCCGTCAAGGAGCATTGCAATGCCGAAGGCATTTTTGATTGATACTACGCGATGCACGGCATGTCGCGGCTGCCAGGTAGCCTGTAAGGAATGGCATGATTTGCCCGCCAACAGCACCAAACAGCGCGGCTCGCATCAGAATCCTCCCGATCTGAACCCCAGGAATCTTAAGATTGTCCGTTTTCATGAACATCTGGATGCCCGGGGCAATGTTGTCTGGAATTTTTTTCCGGATCAGTGCCGTCACTGTCTGACGCCCATCTGCAAGGATGTGGCGGATATGGCTGTTCCCGGCGCCATTGTGCAGGAGCCGGAAACCGGTATAGTGCTGTTCACGGAAAAGACAGCAGAACTCTCTCCCGAAGATGTGCGGGCCGTGACCGACGCGTGTCCGTATAATATTCCTCGCTATAATGAGGAAACAAGACATCTGGTAAAATGTGATATGTGCGTTGACCGGGTTTCAGCAGGTCTGCCTCCTGTATGCGTGAAAACCTGTCCCACAGGGGCCATGGTCTTCGGGGAGCGTGAAGAGGTGCTGGAGACGGCGAGAAAACGTCTTGAACAGGTCAGACAGCAGTATCCCAAGGCGTACCTTGCGGATGCGGAAGACGTAAGCGTGGTGTATCTGCTTGCGGAAGGAAAAGAATATTACTACGAGTATGCTTCTTTCATGTAGGCTGTTTCGGGCGCGGG
>OLFV01000082.1_pt1 | contig 109425 bp, 99 predicted proteins | sample 1605551 | NCBI WGS metagenome assembly OLFV01 (sample SAMEA3888922, study PRJEB22519) | human gut metagenome | biome: human gut; feature: human-associated habitat; material: faeces | place: Denmark | collected 2011
GCATTTCGAGTGCTGCACCTTCGACCACTCGGACAACTCTCCGTGTCTATTTTCGTCCGGTTTTCTTTCCGGAAATTTGCTCAAAATTTCGTTGGAGAGAAAACAGGAGAGACGGCAAAAAATATTCGATTTTGAGATTTTCTGTGTTGAGGAATATCAAGGAGAATCAGGGGGATGAAATTCCCAGCTTCTGCCGAAATTTCGAGTCAGGGCCGTTATGACCACTTCGATACCTATCCATGGACGCGTTTCACGAACGCACGGATGATTATAACCAATCCCGCGAAAAAAATCAAGTATGGCGGTGGAATTTTTGCAAATTCTGTTGTATAGTACGTTTGTTCGCGCCGATCTGCGGCGCAAATACGCATAAAAAGGACACCATCACCGTGGACGATATGAAAAAAGAGGCCGAACGGGAAGCGCGCACCATGTGGCAGTTCATCCGCACGTTTCTCAAGTGGCTCATCATCGCGGGCGTGACCGGCGGCATCGGCGGGCTGGTCGGCTCGGCCTTTCACCTGAGCGTGAACTGGGCGGCGGCATTCCGCGCCGCGCACCCGTGGCTGCTGTGGCTGCTGCCCGTGGGCGGCCTGCTCATCGCGGCCATCTACCGCCTGACCAAAATGGAAAACAAGAACACCAACGCCATCATTGACGCCATCCACTTCGGCGACAAGGTGCCGCTGCTGCTCGTGCCGGCGATCTACCTGTCGACCGTCATCACGCACCTGTTCGGCGGCAGTGCCGGGCGTGAGGGCGCCGCGCTGCAGATCGGCGGCAGCCTCGGCTGCTACATCGGGCAGCTGTTCCACCTCGACGAAAAGGACATGCGCATCGCCACGCTCTGCGGCATGAGCGCCGTGTTCTCGGCCCTGTTCGGCACACCGCTGACGGCGACGATCTTCGCGCTCGAAGTCATCAGCGTGGGCGTGTTTTACTACTCCGCGCTCGTGCCGTGCATCGTCGCGTCACTCGCCGCGCTCGCAATCTCGAACGCCTTCGGCATCGCGCCGACGCACTTCACGTTCGCGCTCACGGCCGTGCCGAAGCTGCTGCTTCTGCGCGTGGCGGCGCTCGCCGCCGTGTGCTCGCTCATGAGCATCCTCTTTTGCGTGACCATGCACGGCACGGAGCGGCTCTTCGCCAGCCGCATCCCGAACACGTGGCTGCGCATCGCCGCCGGCGGCGCGATCGTGGTCGTGCTGTCGCTGCTCGTCGGCACCGGGGACTACAACGGCGCCGGCATGGACGTCATCACCCGCGCCATCGAGGGCGGGCAGGCCGCGCCGGACGCGTTTTTCTGGAAGCTGCTGTTCACCGCCGTCACCCTCGGCAGCGGGTTCAAGGGCGGCGAGGTCGTGCCGACGTTTTTCATCGGGGCCACGCTCGGCTGCGTGCTCGGCGGGCTGCTCGGCATCCCGGCCGGCTTTGCCGCGGCGCTCGGGCTCGTGTGCGTGTTCTGCGGCGCGGTCAACTGCCCGATCGCGTCGATGGTGCTGAGCATCGAGCTCTTCGGCGCGGGGCAGCTCGTGTACTTCGCGCTCGCGTGCGGCGTCGCCTACATGCTCTCGGGCTATTTCGGGCTCTACAGCAGCCAGAAGATCCTCTATTCCAAGCTGAGAACGGAGTTTATCAACATCCACGCCAAATAAAAATGCAGGCGCTATGCCCGGACACGGTACGTGTCCGGGCAGTTTTTGTGCCTGAAATAAATTATATAATTTGCGAATAAATTTATATAAAAATGCTTGACAAAGTTATAGGGCGGGTGTACAATGCACAATGTAAGAAAAAAGAAAGCGGTGATGCACCGATGAAGAAAACACTATACAGCCTCATGCTCAACGAAGAGGTCGTGCGCGAGATCGACCGCATGGCCCACCGCATGGGCACGAACCGCTCGGCACTCATCAACCAGATCCTTGCCGACTACACCTCGGTCGTGACGCCGGAGCGCCGCATCGAGAACATCTTCCACGAGATTGAGCAGCTCGTCGCGCCGGCGCGCGACCTGGTGCCGTTTTTTGCGCCGCACACGACGAGCATGTCGCTCAAGAGCAGCCTCGAGTACAAGTACCGCCCGACGGTCAAGTACGAGGTCGCGCTCTACGGCGACAAGCAGGAGGGCCTCGGCGAGCTGGCCGTCATCTTCCGCACCCAGTCGGCGCAGCTGCTGCAGAGCATGACGCAGTTCTTCCGCCTCTGGAAGCAGATCGAGGACGCGCACCTGGCCGGCGTGGAACCGGATTACGCATTGTACGACGGCAAGTTCGTGCGCACGCTCTCGCTCCCGCCGGACCACGACTACACGAGCGAGGAGATCGCCCGCGCGATCTCGGACTATGTGCAGCTGTTCGACCGGCTCATGAAGGCGTACCTCGCGGGCAAATATACCCCGCCCGAGATCGAGGCGCTCTACTGCGCGCAGCAGCAGCGCGCGGCGATCCTCATCTGATTTCGCAACCATCCATGAAAGGAGGCGCTGCGTGCCGGAACACGCAGCAACCCGACTATGAACGCTGATAAATTCACCCAAAAGACAATCGAAACCATCCAGACCGCCCAGAGCATGGCGCAGGAAAACGGCAACCAGTATCTCACGCCGGAGCACCTGCTCTATGCGCTCGTTGATGCCGACGGCGGCCTGATCGGCACGCTGCTCGGCCGCATGGGCGTGGACTGCAACGCCGTGCTCAGCGAGCTGGACACCGCCATCGACCAGCTGCCGAAGGTCTCCGGCGGCAGCGGCGAGGTGTACGCCTCGCCGGAAACGAGCAAGATTTTCAGCTTCGCCGAGCGCGAGGCGAAATCCGGCGGCGACGCCTATGTCTCCGTCGAGCACCTGATGCTTGGCATCTTCGCCAACGAGACCGCCGCCATCAAGCGCATCTTCAGCGCCCACGGCATCACGAAGGCGGGCTTTGTGGCGGAGCTGAAAAAGGTCAAGACCGGCCCCGTCACGAGCGACAACCCCGAGGACACCTATGACGCACTGAAAAAGTACGGCACGGACCTCGTCGAGCGCGCCCGCGAAGGGAAGATGGACCCGGTCATCGGCCGCGACCAGGAGATCCGCAACGTCATCCGCATCCTCTCGCGCAAGACGAAGAACAACCCCGTGCTCATCGGCGAGCCGGGCGTCGGCAAGACGGCCATCGCCGAGGGTCTGGCGCAGCGCATCGTGCGCGGCGACGTGCCCGAGGGCCTGAAGGACAAGACCATTTTCTCGCTCGACATGGGCGCACTGGTCGCGGGCGCAAAGTACCGCGGCGAATTCGAGGAACGGCTCAAGGCCGTGCTCGAGGAGGTGCGCAAGAGCGAAGGCCGCATCCTGCTGTTCATCGATGAGCTGCACACCATCGTCGGCGCCGGCAAGACCGAGGGCAGCATGGACGCCGGCAACCTGCTCAAGCCGATGCTCGCCCGCGGCGAGCTGCACTGCATCGGTGCGACCACGCTTGACGAGTACCGCAAGTATATCGAAAAGGACGCCGCGCTCGAGCGCCGCTTCCAGCCCGTGCAGGTCGATGAGCCGACGGTGGAGGACACCATCTCCATCCTCCGCGGCCTGAAAGAGCGCTACGAGATCTACCACGGCGTGCGCATCCACGACAACGCGCTCGTCGCCGCGGCCACGCTCTCCAACCGCTATATCACCGACCGCTTCCTGCCCGACAAGGCCATCGACCTCGTCGACGAGGCCTGCGCCATGATCCGCACGGAGATCGACTCCATGCCGTCGGAGCTCGACGACCTGCGCCGCCGCATCATGCAGATGGAGATCGAGGAGATGGCCCTCAAGAAAGAGGACGACCAGCTCTCGCGCGACCGGCTCGAAAAGCTCACGCAGGAGCTCGCCGAGCTCAAGGACCGCTTCAACGAGCAGAAGGCCCGCTGGGAGGCCGAGAAGAACAGCGTCGAGGAGGTCAAGTCCCTGAAATCGGACATCGACCACCTGCACGCCGAGATCGAAGAGGCCCAGCGCAACTATGAGTACGAAAAGGCCGCGCGCCTGCAGTATTCCGACCTGCCGAACCTCGAGAAGAAGCTCAAGGAAGCCGAAGCCGCGGCCGAGCGCCGCAAGAGCGACAACTCCCTCGTGCACGACACCGTGACCGAGGAGGAGATCGCCGGCATCGTCGCCAAGTGGACCGGCATCCCGGTGGCAAAGCTCATGGAGGGCGAGCGCGAGAAGCTGCTGCACCTCGATGAAGTGCTGCACCGCCGCCTGATCGGTCAGGACGAGGCCGTGGAGAAGGTCTGCGAGGCCATCCAGCGCTCGCGCGCCGGCATCAGCGACCCGAACCGCCCGATCGGCTCGTTCCTGTTCCTCGGCCCCACGGGCGTCGGCAAGACGGAGCTGGCCAAGGCGCTGGCCGAGAGCCTGTTTGACGATGAGCGCAGCATGGTGCGCATCGACATGACCGAGTACATGGAGAAATTCTCCGTCTCGCGTCTGATCGGCGCGCCTCCGGGATACGTCGGCTACGACGAGGGCGGTCAGCTTACCGAGGCCGTGCGCCGCAAGCCGTACTCCGTCGTGCTGTTCGATGAGGTCGAAAAGGCGCACCCGGATGTGTTCAACATCCTGCTGCAGATCCTCGACGACGGCCGCATCACGGACAGTCAGGGCCGCACGGTGGACTTCAAGAACACGATCATCATCCTCACGTCGAACCTCGGCAGCCAGTACCTGCTCGACGGCATCGGCCCCGACGGCGCGATCACCGCGGACGCGCGCGAGCGCGTGCAGGGCGAGCTGCGCCGCGCCTTCCGGCCGGAGTTCCTCAACCGTCTGGATGAGATCCTCATGTTCCGCCCGCTCACGCGCGACAACCTGTCGCACATCATCGACAACCTCGTCGCCGCCCTGCGCAGCCGCCTGGCTGACCGCACGCTGAACCTCGAGATGACCGACGCCGCCAAGGCGCTCATCATCGCCAACGGGTATGACCCGGTCTACGGCGCGCGTCCGCTCAAGCGCTACCTGCAGAGCCACGCCGAGACGCTCATTGCCCGCACCATCCTCTCCGGCGACCTGCACGCCGGCGACACGCTCGTCGTGGACGCCGAAAACGGCGCGCTTGTCTGCCGCGTGAAGGCATAAGGCATAAAAATGACCCCATGGGTCTGTGCACACTGCACAGGCTCATGGGGTTTTTGTTTTCTCAGGCTTTCGGCTGTTTCCGGCACAGGCGGAAGATCAGCAGCGTCAGCAGCGCGCCGGTAAGGTAGCCCGCCGTGTCGAGCCAGACGTCCGTGATCTGTCCGCTGCGGCCGGGGACGAAGAGCTGGATCGTCTCGTCGCACAGCGCGACGAGCGTGCCGGGCAGCAGCGCAGCCGGCCACGAAAAATGCGCGCCCGTGCGCAGCGCGGCCGCCGTCAGCGCGCCGAGCACGGCGTACTCGGCAAAGTGCGCGCATTTGCGCAGCACATGGTCGGTCATCCACGGCAGGAGCTGCTGCACCACGGTCAGCAGCGCGCCGCTCTCGGCGCCGCTCTGCGTGGCGGGCATGCACGAGTGGCCCCAGATGATCAGCAGCCACACGGCAGCGCAGACCGTCAGGATGCGGCTGGCGCGGCGGTTCATTTTTCCTCCGCTTCCTTCTGCGCGCGGATCTTATCCACCCAGCACTTGTGGCACATGGCGACGTAGCTGTCGTTGCCGCCGAGGAGGATCTGCCCGCCCTCGGTGATGACGCGGCCATTGCCGTCGATGCGGGCGTTGACCGTCGCCTTGCGGCCGCAGGCGCACACGGTCTTGATCTCCGTGATGGAATCGGCCAGCTCCATGAGCCGCCGCGCGCCGGGGAAAAAGTGCGTGAGAAAATCCGTCCGCAGGCCGAAGCACAGCACGGGGATGTTCTGCTCATCGACGATGCGGCGCAGCTGGTCGATCTGCTCCGGGGAGAAAAACTGCGCCTCGTCCGCGATGATGACGTCGGCGTGGCCCGCGCGGGCAAACGTCGCGATGATGTCCTCGTCCGGATGAATGACCTGCGCCTCGCGCTGCAGGCCGATGCGCGAGCGGATGATGTTCGCTCCGTCGCGGTCGTCGACCGACGGCTTGATGAGCCACACCGTCATGCCCAGCTCCTCATAGTTGAACTGCGTGATGAGCGCCTGCGCGGACTTCGACGAGCCCATGGCGCCGTATTTAAAATAGAGTTTGGCCATTTAATCCCGCTCCTTTACATAGGCCCGGATGCGCTCCATGACAAAATCGAGCGCGACCTGATTATGCCCGCCTTCGGGGATAATAATATCGGCATAGCGCTTCGACGGCTCGACGAACATCTCGTGCATGGGCTTGACCGTGGTCAGATACTGCGTGACGATCGACTCCAGGTCGCGGCCGCGGTCGCGCACGTCGCGCACGATGCGCCGCAGGATGCGCACATCGGCATCCGTGTCGACAAAGAGCTTGATGTCCAGCCGCTCGCGCAGCTCCGGCTCGGCAAAGATGAGGATGCCTTCGACGACGATGACCTTGGCCGGCGTGACCGTGATCGTCTCGGCCGCGCGGTTGTGCACCGTGTAGTCGTAGATCGGGCACTCGATCGCCTGACCGGCGCGCAGCGCGTCGAGATGCTGCACGAGCAGCGGCGTGTCGAACGCGTTCGGGTGGTCGTAGTTGAGCTTTTTGCGCTCGGCGAAGGGAATGTCGTCGTGCCGCTTATAATAGTTGTCGTGGTACAGCACGCTCACATCGCCGCCAAATTCGTCGAGAATGCGCCGCGTGATGGTGGTCTTGCCGCTGCCGGTGCCGCCGGCGATGCCGATCGTGATGACGTCGCTCATGGTGCCGCCTCCCGTATGCCGATTTTTTTCTCCAACATTCTACCACAGGCGCAGGGCCGTTGCAATTTGACTTTTGCATTTTTTGCGGTTAAAATAAAACCGGCCGCCGCGTGCGGCCAAACCTGAAAAAAATAGAAAAACGGAGGTAGTATCATGCCTGTTCCCACGCCGCATATCGCAGCCAAAGCCGGAGACATTGCCAAGACCGTGCTCATGCCCGGCGACCCGCTGCGCTCGAAATTCATCGCCGAGACCTTTCTGGAAAATCCCGTGCTCGTCAACAACGTCCGCGGCGTGCAGGGCTACACCGGCACGTGGAAGGGCGTGCCCGTGACCGTGATGGCCTCCGGCATGGGCATCCCGTCGATCGGTATCTACAGCTGGGAGCTGTACAACTTCTACGATGTCGACAACATCATCCGCGTCGGCTCGGCCGGTGCGCTCGCGGACGACCTGAACCTCATGGACGTCGTCGCCGGGGCGGGCGCGTGCACGGACTCCAACTTCGCGCACCAGTTCGGCCTCACCGGCACGTTCGCGCCCATCGCGGACTATACGCTGCTCAGCCAGGCTGTCGCCGCGGCGGCCGCCAACGGTGTCACGCTGCACGTGGGCAACGTGCTCTCGGCCGATAATTTCTACGACGACGGCAGCGACGGCCCCGACCAGTGGAAGAAGATGGGCGTGCTCGCCATCGAGATGGAGGCCGCCGGCCTGTACATGAACGCCGCCCGCGCCGGCAAGCGCGCGCTCGGCCTGTTCACGATCTCCGATCACATCTACCGCGCCGAGGAGCTCACGAGCGAGCAGCGGCAGAATTCCTTCGTGCAGATGATCACGATCGCGCTCGACACCGCCGTCAACATGGCAAATCTGTAACACAAGGGCACCTGTCCGCCGAACGCGGACAGGTGCTGACTTTGTTTATAAAATTTTTATATTTTCGAAACAAATGGGATTGCTTGCAATTCCTGCGTGTGGTATACTGAAACCGGTTGTGGAAACGCAACCGAAAACGCCCGAATGTCGGGTAAAATTTTAATGGAGGAAAAAACAGCATGAACATGAAGAAGCTCGTTGCTCTGCTCCTCGCGCTCGTCATGGTCTTTGCGCTGTGCGCCTGCGGCTCCAAGGATGCCAAGGACACGGACAAGAAAGACGACGGCAAAAAAACGGCTATGAAGGCAGACGACATCCCGGACGAAATGACGTCCAGCGATGGCAAGTATCAGGTCGCGTTTGTCACCGACGTGGGCGATCTGAAGGATAAGTCCTTCAACCAGGGCACTTACGACGGCGTGAAGCTGTACGCCAATGCCAACAGCAAGTCCTATAAGTACTATAAGCCCGCCAACGGCGACAAGGCCACCGATGACGATCGTTACGACGCCATGAAGGCCGCTGTCGACAACGGCGCAGAGGTCGTTGTGGCCGCCGGCTTCCTGCAGGGCGCTGCCCTCGAGAAGGCCGCGAAGGAATTCACGGACACCAAGTTCGTGTTCATTGACGGTTGGGCTTTCGACGAGCTGACCAACCTTGCTGCCATCAACTTCCGTGAAGAGCAGTGCGGCTACCTGGCCGGCTATGCTGCCGTCATGGAAGGCTACACCAAGCTCGGCTTCACGGGCGGTGGCGGCGGCACGAACGATGCCTGCTGCCGTTACGGCTACGGCTACGTTCAGGGTGCTGAGGCTGCTGCAGCCGAAAAGAACGTCAAGGTCGAGATGAACTACACCTGGAAATACGGCGAGAGCTTCCAGCCCTCCGCTGAGCTGCAGACCCTGGCCTCCGGCTGGTACAAGAACGGCACCGAGGTCATCTTCTCCTGCGGCGGCTCCATCTTCGACTCCATCACCGCTGCTGCTTCCGCGAACGACGCGGCTGTCATCGGCGTGGACGTCGACCAGTCCTACACCTCCGACACCGTCATCACCTCTGCCCTCAAGGGCATCGGCGAGGCTGCTCAGCAGGCTCTGACCGCCGCTTACGGCAGCGATTGGGCCAACTACGGCGGCAAGCTCACCACCCTGGGCGCGGCCGAGGGCGCTGTTGGTCTGCCGACCGACACCTGGAGCCTCAAGAACTGGACCGTTGACCAGTACAACGCCATGTTCGAGAAGATCGTCAAGGGCGAGATCACCATCGACAACGACTTCACCAAGCTCGCCAGCACCGATCACGTCACCCTCAATCTCGTCAAGTAATTTGACAGGATCCCTTTTAAGGAGAGAAAGCTTCGGCTTTCTCTCCTTTTCTTGTTTGCCCCGGAACAGCCGCGCCGTGTGCAGACCCGTGCGCCGCGGGGGAGCCCGAGGGGGCGAAGGGCCCGCCTCGGATGAGATCCATTGCCGCCCAGCGGGCGGCGTCTCGGCCCGGGTGAAAAACTCCGGGTTTTCGCCCGGGCTGAGAGAAAGCTTCGGCTTTCTCTCCTTTTTTCGTTCGTATTCTGTACACATTTGGGGCGGAATGCCTTGAAATCAGACGATCAAACAGGTATAATCAAAATATTAGCAGAGCCATTTCGCGCGCCGGGCAGCGCGGTTCCCCGTCTGGCGGCTGCCGATATGCAAGCACAGAAACAGAAATAGGAAAGTAGGTGGCGGTATGGACAACGCTCCTCCGTATGTGATCGAAATGCTTCACATCACCAAGGAGTTCCCTGGCATCAAGGCCAACGACGACATCACCCTGCAGCTCAAAAAGGGCGAGATCCACGCCCTGCTCGGTGAAAACGGCGCCGGCAAATCCACGCTCATGAGCGTGCTCTTCGGCCTGTATCAGCCGGAGGCGGGCGAGATCCGCAAAAACGGCAAGCCCGTCAAGATCGACAACCCCAATGATGCCACCGCGCTCGGCATCGGCATGGTGCACCAGCACTTCAAGCTCATCGACGTGTTCACCGTGCTCGACAACATCATCCTCGGCGCCGAGACGACGAAGCTCGGCTTCATCCAGCGCAAGGAAGCACGCAAAAAGGTCGAGGAGCTCTCGGAAAAATACGGCCTGAAGGTCGACCTCGACGCCAAGGTCGAGGACATCACCGTCGGCATGCAGCAGCGCGTCGAGATCCTCAAGATGCTCTACCGCGACAACGAGATCCTCATCTTCGACGAGCCGACCGCCGTGCTCACCCCGCAGGAGATCGACGAGCTCATGGCCACGATGAAGGAGTTTGCGCGCGAGGGCAAGTCCATCCTCTTCATCTCGCACAAGCTCAATGAGATCATGGCCGTGGCCGACCGCGTCACCGTCCTGCGCAAGGGCAGGTGCATCGGCACCGTCAACACCTGCGACACGAACAAGCAGGAGCTGTCGAACATGATGGTCGGCCGCCCCGTGCAGCTCGTCATCGACAAGACGCCGGCTCACCCCGGCGAGGAGATCCTGCACGTGGAGGACCTGTGCGTCCTGTCGCACCTGCACAAGCGCAACGCCGTGGACCACGTGTCGTTTTCCGTGCGCGCGGGCGAGATCGTCTGTATTGCCGGCATCGACGGCAACGGCCAGACCGAGCTCATCCATGGCCTGACCGGCCTCGATAAGATCACCGGCGGCTCCGTTACCCTCTGCGGCGAGACGATCACGCATGCCTCCATCCGCCGCCGCGGCAAGAATATGAGCCACATCCCCGAGGACCGGCACAAGCACGGCCTCGTGCTCGACTTCACGCTCGAGCAGAACCTGGTGCTCCAGCGCTACAAGGAGCCGCAGTTCCAGCACGGCGGCTTCATCCGCCGCGACGCCGTGCGCGCCTACGCCGACCGGCTCATCGAGCAGTTCGACGTCCGCAGCGGCCAGGGCGCCGTCACGATCGCGCGCAGCATGTCCGGCGGCAACCAGCAGAAGGCCATCATCGCCCGCGAGGTCGACCGCGACAAACCGCTCATCATCGCCGTGCAGCCGACGCGCGGCCTCGATGTCGGCGCGATCGAATACATCCACAAGCAGCTCGTCGCCCAGCGCGACGCGGGCAAGGCCGTGCTGCTCGTGTCGCTCGAGCTCGACGAGGTCATGAGCCTGTCCGACCGCATCCTCGTCATGTACGAGGGGCAGATCGTCGGCGAGCTTGACCCGAAGCAGACGACCGTGCAGGAGCTCGGCCTGTATATGTCCGGCGCCAAGCGCAGCGGGAAGGACGGTGAATCGGCATGAAGCAGAACAAACTCCGCACCCTTTATGAAAAGGACATGACCAAGAAGATCCTTGCGTCCCTGCTGTCGATCCTCATCGGTCTCGTCGTCGGCAGCATCATCATCGCCGCCGTCGGCTTCTCGAATCCGGAGCTCGGCGCGTCGAGCGTCTGGGACGGCATCCGCATCGTGTTCGCCGGTCTGTTCAGCACCGGCCGCACTGCCTCCGGCGTGCTCACCTGGGGCTTCAACTCCACGAACTTTGGCAATATGCTCTTCCGCGCCACGCCGCTGATCATGACGGGCCTGTCCGTCGCCGTGGCGTTCAAGACCGGCCTGTTCAACATCGGCGCGCCCGGCCAGTACCTCATGGGCACGCTCGTGTCGCTGTGCATCGCGCTCGGCATCCCGTCGAGCAGCGTCGCCCCGTGGCTGATCTGGATCCTCGCGTTTCTCGGCGGCGTGGCCGCCGGCGCGGTCTGGGGCGCGATCCCCGGCGCGCTCAAGGCGTTTTTGAACATCAACGAGGTGCTCGCAAGCATCATGACCAACTGGCTGGCGGCAAACCTCGTGACATGGATGTTCGACATCAGCAATTTCAAGAACCTGGTCGAGAACACCAAGTCCGGCTACATCTACAAGACGACCTATAACGAAGTGGCCACGGCGAAGCTCGGCCTCGACAAGCTCTTCCCGAACTCGCAGGTCAACGCCGGTATCCTCGTGGCAATCCTCTTCGCCATCGGCATGTACATCCTCATGAACAAGACGACGCTCGGCTACGAGCTCAAGGCCTGCGGCATGAACCGCCACAGCGCCCGCTATGCCGGCATCCGCGACAAGCGCAACATCGTCCTGTCCATGGCCATCGCGGGCGGGCTCGCCGGCGGCGGCGCCGCGCTGTACTACCTGTCCGGCAACACGGAGTTTTTCTGGAGCACGTATCAGACGCTCCCGGCCGAGGGCTTCAACGGCATCCCGGTCGCCCTGCTCGCGGTCAACAACCCCATCGCCGTCATCTTCACGGCCATCTTCATGTCCGTGCTGGACATCGCGGGCCTGCAGCTGACCAACCTCACGGCGTATAACGAATATATCACGGACGTCATCATCGCAGCCATCGTGTATCTGAGCGCGTTCTCGCTCGTGATCCGCATGCTGCTCGACGGCCGGAAGAAAAAGCGCAAGTCCGGCGACGCGCCGGCGGACGATCAGCCCGTCGAGCCCGCGCAGTCGCTCGGCGACCCGGATCTGCATCCGGACCCGGCCATCACAGACCCGGACGCGGATGCGCCCGTCGCGGAAGGAGGCGAGCAGGCATGAGCTTTCTCATCCAACAGACACTGATCTATGCCGTCCCGCTCATGATCGTGGCGCTCGCCGGCGTGTTTGCCGAGCGCAGCGGCATCATCAACCTCGCACTCGAGGGCATCATGATCTTCGGCGCGTTCATCGGCGTGCTCTTCGTGCGCCAGATGCAGGGTGTGGACACCTTCATCGCTGCCAAAGCCGCCGGCGACTGGGGCACGCTGCAGGGCCTCGTGCTGCTGGCCATGCTCATGTCAGCGGCCATGGGCGCGCTGTTTTCGCTGCTGCTGTCGTTCGCGTCGATCAACCTGCGCGCCGACCAGACCATCGGCGGCACGGCGCTCAACCTGCTGGCGCCTGCGCTGGTGCTGTTCTTCATCCGCATCATCGCCAACCAGAACACCCTCAACATGGCCAGCGGCGACTCGGCCAGCTGGTTCATGATCAAAAAGAGCACGCTCGGCATCGACAAGTCCGCCGACCTCGGCTTCTTCGGGGAGACCTTTGTCAATAAAGTGTATCTCGCCACCTATGTGTGCATCCTGCTGTTCATTATCCTGTCGATCCTGCTGTACAAGACGCGCTTTGGCCTGCGCCTGCGCGCGTGCGGCGAAAATCCGCAGGCGGCCGACTCGCTCGGCATCAATGTCTACAAGATGCGCTACGCCGGCACGACCATCTCCGGCGCGCTGGCCGGCATGGGCGGCTTCGTCTACGCGCTGACCACAGCCAACTGCTCGTCCAACGGCGACGTGGCGGGCTTCGGCTTCCTGGCGCTCGCCGTCATGATTTTCGGCAACTGGAAGCCGCTGAACATCGCGGGCGCGTCGCTGCTGTTCGGCCTGTTCAAATGCATCGCCGCGGCCTACACCAGCCTGGACATCAACGGCGACGGCGTGTATCTGCTCGCGCAGATCGGCATCAGCGCACATTTCTATCAGATGCTGCCGTACCTCATCACGATCATCGTGCTCGCCTTCACGTCCAAGAGCTCCCGCGCCCCCAAGGCCGAGGGTATCCCCTACGACAAGGGCAGCCGCTGAGCCGGACGACCGTTCCATTCCGCACCTGCCGGGTACCCGGCAGGTGCGTTCCATTTTGCCGGTCCGATTTGACCGCCCATGTGTTTTTGTCGAAATCACACAAACAAAATGTGCGTTTCCTGTGAAAAGCGCAAGAATATACAAAATTCACAAATCGGTCATAAAACTGGTTGACATTTCGTATGGACGACCGTATACTGAGTTTGCTGAACAAAGCATGATAGAGGCGCGGACGTCATCAGTACCCTCGCTCACCGGCAGGTAACCGGGAGGGGAAAGGGGCAGCCGCCGAAGGGTCTCGCAGGTTCCTGCCGCGGGATTGCCTGGGCCGTCGGAGAATATCCGCCGGACTGCCGCATACGCGGAGCGCTGTCATTGACCAGGAGTTTCAAGTGTCATGAACAGTATGCTCTGTTCATGACATTTTTTTATGGGAGGAATTTCAAGATGAATTCCAGACGCAAGATCCTGGCCGTACTGCTGCTCGTCGTGATGGCCGTCTCGCTCCTGAGCGTGTGCGCGCTCGCTGCCGATGACGGGGACGATGTGGCAAAGTCCATCACCTGCACCACGTGCAACGGCACCGGTGTCTCACAGGGTGAAGAATGCGGTGCCTGCGAGGGCACCGGAGAGATCACATCCACCAGCCGCATGGCGTTTTCGTTCTGGGCCCTCGTGCCGCCGATCGTCGCCATCATCCTCGCGCTCATCACGAAAGAAGTTTACTCGTCGCTGTTCGTCGGCATCCTGCTCGGCGCACTGTTTTACTCCAACTTCAACCCGATCACCGGCCTGGACGCCATCGTCAACGACGGCATGGTGCCCGCCGTTGCCGACAACGCCGGTATCATGCTCTTCCTTGTCATCCTCGGCGCCATGGTCGCGCTTATCAACCGCGCCGGCGGCTCCGCCGCCTTCGGCCGCTGGGCCGAGACCCACATCAAGACCCGCGTCGGCGCAATGCTCGCTACCTTCCTGCTTGGCATCCTCATTTTCGTCGATGACTACTTCAACTGCCTGACCGTCGGCTCGGTCATGCTGCCCGTCACCGACCGGCATAAGGTCTCCCGCGCCAAGCTTGCCTACCTCATCGACGCCACGGCCGCGCCCGTGTGCATGATCGCGCCGATCTCCTCCTGGGCGGCCGCCGTGTCCGGCGTCGTCGAGGACTACAACGGCTTTGACCTGTTCGTGCGCGCCATCCCGTACAATTTCTACTCGCTGCTCACGTTCGTGTTCATCATTGCGCTCATCCTCATGAAGTTCGATTACGGCCCGATGCGCCTGCACGAGATGAACGCCCGCTTCAAGAATGACCTCTACACCACCGGCGACCGCGCCGATGCCAACAGCGATGCCATTGAATGCAACCAGAACGGCCGCGTCATCGACCTGATCCTGCCCGTCGCCGTGCTGATCGTGACCTGCTTTGCCGGTCTGGTCTATGTCGGCGGTTACTGGGACGCTGCCGGTGACTACTACCACGACTTTGTCGGCGCTTTCGGCAACACCGACGCCTTCGCCGCGTTGCCCTGGGGCTCGCTGATCGCGCTCGTGTTCACGATCATCTACTTCCTGTGCCGCCGCCTCATCAGCTTCAAGGCCGCCATGGACTGCCTGCCGAAGGGCTTCATCAACATGGTCCCCGCCATCATGATCCTGACCTTCGCCACCTCGCTCAAGAACATGACCGGTCTGCTCGGCGGCAAGTACTTCGTCGCCTCCGTCATGAACTCCGCGGCCGGCTCGCTGTTCAGCTTCCTGCCGGCGATCATCTTCCTGGTTGCCGGTGTGCTGAGCTTCTCCACCGGCACGAGCTGGGGCACGTTCGGCATCCTGCTGCCGATCGTCACCTACGTGTTCGACCCGGCGAGCGAGCTGTTTATCATCGGCGTGTCCGCGTGCCTGGCCGGCGCCGTGTTCGGCGACCACTGCTCGCCCATCTCCGACACGACCATCATGGCCTCTGCCGGCGCGATGTGCAACCACGTCAACCACGTGTCCACGCAGCTGCCGTATGCCGCAACGCTCGGCATCATCTGCTTTGTCAACTACATTCTGGCGGGCTTCATCCAGAACGTCTACATCTGCCTCGCCATCGGCGTCGTGCTCGTGCTCGCGGTCCTGTTTGTCATCCGCGCCGTCACCGCCAAGAAGCCGGTGCCCGGCTTCGAGGACGTCGCCTGAAGGATGCCGTAACCGATCATTGTAAGCGCCGCCTCCGGACTTCGGAGGCGGCGCTTTTTCGCCCGTTTGCCACGGCGTAAAAAGGCTTGACCTTTGACAGGGAGTGTGGTATAGTGAATCTACCTGTCAGTCGAGAGGTTCCCTTTTTATGCCCTTTCGGCCCATACAGGGAGGCAATCACGTCCCGACAGGGACGAAATCAATAAGGAGGTGCCGAAAAATATGGCTAAAGCTGGATCCCGTGTCAAGGTGACGCTCAGATGCGCAGAGTGCAAGCAGCGGAACTACGATACCATGAAGAACAAGAAGAACACTACCGAAAAGCTGGAACTGAGTAAGTATTGCCCCTTCTGCCGCAAGCACACCAAGCACGTTGAAACCAAATAAGACTTTCGAAAGGACGGAATGATTCATGGCTGATAAGAAACCGGAAAAGAAAGAAACTTCCACCGAAGCCGTCAAGAAAGTCGATAAAAAACTCCCGTTTTTCAAACGCATCGGCAAATGGTTCCGCGACATGAAGAGCGAGCTCAAAAAAGTCGTGTGGCCGACGCCGAAGCAGACGGCAAACAACACCGCGGTCTGCCTGGTGGTCATGTTCGTCTCCGCACTGGTTCTGTGGGGCTTCGACTCACTGGCCGATCAGGGCGTGCAGCTTTTGCTGAAGCTGGGTGGATAACATGTCTGAACTTGCAAAATGGTATGTTGTCCATACCTACTCCGGCTACGAAAACAGCGTGGCCGCGAATATCCTCAAGGCGGCAGAAAACCGCAAAATGCAGGATCTGATCCAGGAAGTCAACATCCCGATGGAGACGGTCAAGGAGATCACCGATTCCGGTGAAAAGACCGTCGAGCGCAAGGTCTTCCCGGGCTACGTGCTCGTGAAGATGGTGCTGACCGATGAGAGCTGGCATCTCGTGCACAACGTGCGCGGCGCCGCGGGCTTCGTCGGCTCCGACGGGAAGGCGATCCCCCTGACAGAACAGGAAATCTACGACCTCGGCGTCGAGCACCATGAAGTGGTGGTCGGCTATGAGCTCGGCGACTCCGTCAAGATCACCGACGGCCCGCTCGAGGGCTTCATCGGCACGGTGGACGAGCTTGAGCCCGACAAGGACCGTGTCCGCGTCGTCGTTTCCATGTTCGGCAGAGAGACGCCCGTCGACCTCGAACTCGATCAGGTCGAAGCGATCAAGGATTAAAATCTTACAAGAAAGAGGTGCTTTCAAGTGGCACAGAAAATAGTTGGATACGTCAGATTCCAGGTTCCCGCCGGCAAGGCAACGCCGGCTCCCCCGGTCGGCCCCGCGCTCGGCCAGTATGGCATCAACATCGGCCAGTTCACCAAGGACTTCAACGAGCGCACCAAGGGCGACATGGGCATGATGATCCCGGTCGTCATCACCGTGTACGCCGACCGCAGCTTCTCGTTCATTACCAAGACGCCCCCGGCAGCCCTGCTCATCAAGAAGGCCTGCGGCATCGAGCATGCTTCCGGCGTGCCCCAGAGAGATAAGGTCGCGACCATCAGCAAGGAAGACCTGCGCAAGATCGCAGAGCAGAAGATGCCCGATCTCAACTGCTCGAGCATCGAGTCTGCTATGAGCATGATCGCAGGCACCTGCCGCAGCATGGGCGTTCTGGTCGGCGAATAAGCCGTCAGATTCCGCTCCCTGATCGTGGGAGGATCATCCATCCGACGAACCACTTTATTAGGAGGAAACTGAATTGTTCAGAGGTAAAAATTATAAAGAGAGCGCTAAGCTCATTGATAAGCAGGCTCAGTACGAGCCGCAGGAAGCCTTCGAGCTCATCACCAAGACCGCCAAGGCCAAGTTCGACGAGACCGTCGAGCTGCACGTGAAGCTGGGCGTTGACTCCCGTCACGCCGATCAGCAGGTCCGCGGCGCAATCGTCCTGCCCCACGGCACCGGCAAAGTTACCCGCGTGCTCGTTTTCTGCAAGGAAGAGCAGGTCCAGGAAGCGCTCGACGCCGGCGCCGATTACGCCGGCGGCCAGGATCTCGTTGCGAAGATCCAGGGCGAGAACTGGTTCGAGTTCGACACCGTCATCGCCTCTCCCAACATGATGGGCGTCGTCGGCCGTCTCGGCAAAGTGCTCGGCCCCAAGGGCCTGATGCCGTCCCCGAAGGCCGGCACGGTCACGCCGAACATTGCCAACGCCATCAAGGAAGCCAAAGCCGGTAAGATCGAGTACCGTCTCGACAAGACCAACATCATCCACTGCCCGATCGGCAAGGTCAGCTTTGGCGCTGAGAAGCTCACCGAGAACTACAACGCGCTCATCGGCGCGATCATCAAGGCCAAGCCGGCCGCCGCAAAGGGCCAGTACATCAAGTCCTGCGTCACGGCGTCCACCATGGGCCCCGGCATCAAGATCGTCACGAAGATCTGATCGCCTGACAGCAAAACACCCCGCCTTCGGCGGGGTGTTTTTGCGTCCGGCTGCGGAATGCGGTAACATGGAGCAAAAACGGCGGAGGTGAGCGCATGGCATCAAGGCAAGATCCCACCGCAGCGGATATCGCGTATGCACAATATTCGGCGGCGGAAAAGACGAGGGCGGTCGGCGGCCGCGTGTACCATAGAATTATCTGCAAAACACCGCTGCCGGCGTCGGTCGGCGGGGTGGAGCTGATCCTGCCGCGGGCGATGTTTCGCGGCGCGCGGGCCGGATGTGTCGAGGACGAGCGCGGCCGCGTGTTCCGGCTTGCAGACCCGGTGACGCTGCACTTTCCGGGCGCGGAGCCGCCGTGGTATGCGCAGTCGCTTGTGTTCGTGGTGCACGGCTGCACGGCAGACGGCATCGGCGCGTTGTAAGCGCGACGAGCACACACTGCGGTCGATCCGTGCAGGGCGGCGGGGTTTACAAGCGGCGGCAAATGGCGTATCCTGTTGCTGAGCCGCGCAGCCCGATGCCGGGCATCGGCCGGGGCGCGGCGCAAAGGAGGCTTTCCCATGCATAACGAACGTTACTCCATCCTCTACAGCAGCGCCACCGGCAACACCCGCCTGCTTGCGGACACGATCCGCGCGGCGCTCCCGCCGGAGCTGTGCGACGCATTCGGCGTGGTGGGGGAGACGGCTGCGGAGTCGGAGCTGCTCTATGTCGGCTTCTGGACGGACAAGGGTAACGCGGACGCGGACACGCTGGCGCTGCTGCGGACACTGAAAAATAAGCGGCTTTTTCTCTTCGGGACGGCGGGGTTCGGTGTCGACACCGCGTACTTTGACGCGATCCTCGCGCGTGTTCAGGCGGTGCCGGACGGCAGCAACACCGTCATCGGCACGTATATGTGTCAGGGCAAGATGCTGCCGTCGGTGCGTGCGCGCTATGAGGCGATGCGCGCCCTGCCGGCGCCGCCGGAGAATCTGGACGCGCTGATTGAAAACTTCGACCGTGCGTGCACGCACCCCGATGCGGACGATCTTGACCGCCTGCGGGCGGCGGTGCTGCACGCGTGAGCCGCGCGGGAAACGGAGGGAACGGTATGTGGTTCGTATTTGCCCTGCTCTCGGCCGTGTTTGCGGCGCTGACGTCCATTCTTGCTAAGGTGGGCATCGAGGGCGTGAACTCCAACCTTGCGACCGCCATCCGCACGGTGGTCGTGCTGGTGATGGCGTGGGGCATGGTGTTCGTGACCAACACGCAGGGCGGACTCACGGACATCAGCAGGAAGAGCTGGCTGTTTCTGATCCTCTCGGGTCTGGCGACGGGGGCGTCGTGGCTGTGCTATTACCGCGCGCTGCAGATTGGGGAGGCGTCGAAGGTCGTGCCGATCGATAAGCTCAGCGTGGTCATCACGCTCGTGCTGGCGTTCGTGTTCCTGCACGAGCGCTTCACGCCCAAGTCCCTGATCGGATGTCTGCTCATCGGCGCGGGGACACTGCTGATGGTTTTGTGATATCGGATAAAAACGGCCGCCGGCCCGCGGAATGCTCCGCAGGCCGGCGTTTTTCTGTTTTGGGCGCTCATGTGGTCTCGGCGTTTTTGTGCGTGAACTCGTTTGCGATGGCGAAGCCGAGAAACAGCACGACGCCGACGATCTGCACCGGGGCGAGCGGCTCGCCGAGCAGCAGCACCGACACGAGCACGGACACGATGGGGTCGATATAGCTCAGCAGCGACGACTCCTGCCCCGGCAGTGCCCGGATGGCGGAGAAATACATGCAGTACGTCAGGCCCGTGTGTACGAGGCCGACGATGAGCAGATTCACCCACCCGGTCGTGGACATCACACCCGGGTGAAAGCCCGACGTGAGCGCAACATACGGCGTGAGCACCAGAATGGCCGCGAGAAACTGCACGAACGTGCGCTCGAGCGCGGGGACGCCGGTGATGTACTTGTTGAGCAGGATGACGGTGGCGTAAAACACCGCGGCGCTCACGCCGAAGAGGATGCCGCGCACATCCGACCCGCCGCCCTGCACGCCGCCGGAGCCGATGATGAGCGCGACGCCGAGCGTGGACATGAGAAAGCAGATAAGCTGCGTGCGCGTCATCCGCTCATGAAACAGCAGCGGGCACAGCGCCGTGACGAGCACGGGCGCGAGATAGTAGCTGAGCGTGGCGAGGGAAATGGTCGTGTATTGATACGCCTCAAACAGCAGCATCCAGTTGATGCCCATGGCCGCGCCCGAGGCCAGCAGCAGCCAGAGCGACTTTTTGATTTCGCTCAGGCGCAGATGTCTGTGCGTGACGAGAAAATACAGCAGCAGAAACACGGCCGCGAGCCCCGCGCGGCAGAGCGCGAGCTCGGCCGAGGTAATCTCGATCCGGCGCACGAACAGGCCGATCGTGCCGAACACCGTCATGGACACGATCAGCCCCAGCCGCGCGCGGCCGGTGCCGGAAGGGGTAGTTGTCGTTTGCATAGGCGCCTCCGTGGGAAGAAACTGAGGTATAGTTTAGCCGCTTTGCCCGCGCGCGTCAATGTCCCATACCGCCCTTTTTCGCGGGGACTTGACGCGGGGTGCAAATGCGGTAAAATAATGCCATCGAGACACGCGGGAGGGACACGTATGGAGCTGAAACTGGGCTATGCCACGCCGGAGGCGGTGCGGGAGCTGTTCACGGAATACACACAGATGCTCGTCGCGCATGACCCGTATTTTCAGGCCTATCTCGACCTGCAGCATTACGACGCCGAGGTCGCCGACCTGACGCAAAAGTACGGCCTGCCGGACGGGCGGCTCTACATCGCGTGGTGCGATGGGCAGCCGGCCGGATGCATTGCGCTGCGCCGGCTGGACGACACGACGTGCGAGCTCAAGCGGCTGTATGTGCGTCCGGCGTTTCGCGGCCGGGGCATCGCCGGGGTGATGATGCAGCGTATCCTCGATGATGCCCGCGCCATCGGCTACACCGCCATGCAGCTTGATACCGAGCCGTTTTTGCGCAGCGCGCTCAAGATGTACCGCGCGCTCGGGTTTTACGACATCCCGCCGTACAACGACAGCCCGCTGGACACGACGATCTTCCTGCGGCTGGACCTGTGACTTTACGCAAATTTGACGCGCCCGCCGCTTGCCCGGCGGCAGGATGCGTGGTAAGCTGAGAGCAGAAGCAACGAGAGGAGAACGGACATGGAAATGATCGATTTCAACGCGAAAAAAGGCTTCCTGTGCGACATGGACGGCGTTATCTACCACGGCAATCATATCCTGCCCGGCGCGGCGGAGTTTATCCACTGGCTGCAGGACACGCACAAGGAATACCTGTTTTTGACCAATAACAGCGGCATGACCCCGCGCGAGCTGCACCAGAAGCTCTGGCGCATGGGGCTCGACGTGCCGGAGGAGCATTTTTACACCAGCGCGCTGGCTACGGCGGCCTTTCTGGCCGACCAGGCGCCCGGCTGCTCGGTGTACGCCCTCGGCGAGGCGGGGCTGCTCAATGCGCTGTATGACCGCGGCATCACCATGAACGACGTCAACCCCGATTACGTCGTCATCGGCGAGGCGCGGGCCTACTCGCTCGACACGCTCACGAAGGCGACGAATCTCGTGCTCGCGGGCGCGAAGCTCATCGGCGCGAACTCCGACACCTGCGGCCCGACGGACGAGGGCATCGCCCCCGCGTGCCGCGCGCTCATCGCCCCGGTGGAGATCGCCACCGGCAAGCAGGCGTATTTCTGCGGCAAGCCGAACCCGCTCATGATGCGTACCGGCCTGCGCATGCTCGGCTGCCACTCGGGCGAGGCCGTCATGATCGGCGACCGCATGGACACCGACGTCATCTCCGGCATGGAGAGCGGCATGTCCACCGTGCTCGTGCTCAGCGGCGTGTCCACGCGCGCAACATTGGACGAGTTTGCCTACCGGCCGAGCGTCGTGCTCGACGGCGTGGGGGACATCCCGCGGCTGGCGCAGCAGGGGTGACCGTGCCGTGGCATTCGCCATCTCCTTGAGGAGATGGCGCAAAAACGCCCGGGGCCAAAAATGGCCCCGGGCGCTGCCTTTAAAAGAGAATGCGCCCGCGCGGTATCGCGCAGGCGCTGCAGAGCAAGCAAAAGTTTTGTGTGTGTGGGGTAAAGTTGTAAATAACCGGTAAACAACCTTATGAGGAAAGCAAGCTCTGTCTCACGAAAACTTGTTTCATTTCCGTTCTGCCATAATAATGCGCCAACTTCTTTTTTTAATGCATGGGCGCAAAAAATTTTTTGAAAATTTTTTGACACGGCTGCGCCGCGCGGCAGGAAGCCGGTTTCCCGGTTGCCGGGCGGGGGGAGAACATGGTATAATCGGGTGACAACGCCTTGCAAAGGGGAGAACTTTCATGCAGGAGAATCTGGTCGTCAAAAAGGCGACGCCGCTCGGCGCGCGCGTCTGGACGAGTCTGCTGGTGTTCGGCTTCATCGGGCAGATCGCCTGGATGGTCGAGAACGTCTACTTTTCCACCTACATTCAGAAAAACATCACGGCTGCCGGCTGGGCGACGTCCGCGACCGTCGCGGCCAGCGCCATCGCCGCCGCGCTCGCGACGATCTTCAGCGCCGCGTGGTCGGACCGCGTGGGCAAGCGCCGCGCCTTCGTCTGCTGGGGGTACATCCTCTGGGGCATCACGACGGCGGCGTTCGCGCTCTTCGGCAACGGGCAGGTCGGCGGCGACGTCGGCCTCGCGGTGACGCTCTTCGTCGTCATGGACTGCGTCATGTCCGCCATCGGCAGCACGGCCAACGACTCGGCCTTTTCCGCCTGGGTCACGGACGTGACCGACGTCACGAACCGCGGCGTCGTGGACATCGTGCTGAGCATCATGCCCATCCTCGCGCTCATCGTCATCTTCGCGGGCTTTGACGGCATGACCGTGCATGGCAACTGGACGGGGTTTTTCCTCGTGCTCGGCGGCCTGACGAGCGCGGCCGGTGTGCTCGGCCTGTGTATCTTCCGCGACAGTCCGGCCCTGCGCCCCGTGCAGGGCGACACGTACCTGCGCGACGTGCTCTACGCCTTCCGCCCGGCGAACATCCGCGCCAACAAGATGATCTACATCTGCTTTCTCGGCATGATGTTTTCCGGCCTTGCCATGCAGCTGTGGCAGCCGTACATGATCTCGCTCGTCGAGGTCACGCTCGGCATCGAGAACTATATCCTGCCCATCGGCATCGTCGTACTCGCCTCGGCCGTGCTGTCCGTGCTCGCGGGCAAGGTCATGGACCGCTTCGGCAAGGAGAAGTTTTATTACCCCGTGGCAATTTTGCAGGTGCTCGGCGGCCTGATCGCTTATTCGATCAAGTTCGTCGGCCATGCCATGCCGCTGCTGTGCGTCGGCGGCACGTGCATCATGGCCGGAAACCTCGCCATGGCGGGGCTGTTCACCGCCTCGTCGCGCGATTATACGCCCGCCGGGCGCGCCGGCGCGTCGCAGAGCGTGAAGATGGTCATCTACATCATGCTGCCCATGGTGCTCGCGAGCATCATCGACCCGCTCATCATCCGGGCCGTCGCGCTCGAGCCGACGGCGGCCATCCTCGCCAAATACCCGAGCTATGCCGGCAGCTACCTCTACCCGTATGAGCTGTTTCTGGCCGCGGCCGTGAGCGCGGTGTTCATCCTCATCCCCGCGTACTTCGTCCGCCGGGACGCCGACCGCATCCGCCGCGAGAAGCTCGCCGCGCTGGAAAAATGATGTCATGCATGAAGTAGAGAGACAAACCGCCGCGCGAAAGAAGCGAAAAACATTATATCCTCATATTATTTTGCTAATGGGTGGGCGATTGATGTGTCTTATGTTTGTGGCAATACCAATCGTACTGATATATGGAATGATCGTTGAGGGATTCAAGATCTGGTATTTCGTCATAACTTGCGTTATGACATTGCTCTTCGCGTATAATATCTATTGGCTTTGGCCATTGTGTTTTGGGGAATTAACTCTGACAGAGAACTATGTCAAGTGGCACGCACTCTTCATGCGCAGCGTCAAAATTCCGTATTCGGAGCTTCGCTATGTTGAGATACGCCATTTCGACGAGGGAAATGTTGCCCCTGATCTTTATGGGACCGGGCAAATGTACCTCTTGTTATCCTCGAAATCGCTTCCCAAAAAGCGCATTGATAAAATCCGAAGCGGCGATGGACTGATCAAGTATCAGTTCCTGATGCGGGATGCGGCGGTGTTCAGCGAATATCTTCCGGAACGGTACAAACCCATGTTTCAGTCGCGAGCAGAAACCTACACACGTGCGAAGGAGAAGCAGGCGCGCGACTGGCAGAAATGGAAAGCCAAGCGCAAAAAGGCACGCGAAAAGCGCCGGAAAAAGCGGCAGGCAGAAAAGTAAGAAAAGCATGGATCACAGCGGGCGGTGCATCAGCACCGCCCGCGCTTTATCCGTCCCGGCCGGGTATGCGGGGGCTTGCTTTTTCGGGCGCGGGCTGGTATAATAACTCCCGTAAAATTTCAAATCTGGCTTGAAGGCACGATACACGGATGCACAGCATTCGGATACGAAACGGTATGCGAGCGTGGTGTGTGTCGGCTTCCGAGGTTTGCAGGCACACGCGCGGCGTGTGCCGTTTTTTTGCCTTTGGGCGGAAAAATCGGAGGCAAGCATGAACGAATCCCAGTCCAATTCCTTTCTCGCCGAGCAGCCAGTCGGCGCGCTGATGCGCAAATTCTCGCTGCCGTGCATCCTGTCGCTGCTCGTCGGCGCGCTGTACAACATCGTCGACCAGCTCTTCATCGCCAACGCGAGCTATCTCGGCTCCTACGGCAACGCGGCCAACAGCGTCGTGTTCCCGCTGACGGTCATCGCGCTCGCCATCGCCACCATGATCGGCGACGGCTGCTGCGCCTATGTCAGCATCCGCCTCGGCGCGGGGGAGCCGGAGAAAGCGCACCGCAGCGTCGGCAACGCCATCGTGCTCACGCTCATCGTCAGCGTTGTGCTCACGGCGGTGTACCTCATTTTCATGGATCCGATCCTGACGGCGTTCGGCGCGACGGTCAACGCCGAGACGTTCGCCCTCTCGCGCGAATACTGCTTCTGGATTGCGCTCGGCATCCCGTTTTACATGTTCGGGCAGGCGATGAACCCCATCATTCGCTCCGACGGCAGCCCGCGCTACGCCATGCTGTCGCTGCTGGCGGGCGCGGTGTGCAACATCATCCTCGACCCCATCTTCATCTTCCCGTGCGGGTGGGGCATGATGGGCGCGGCCGTTGCAACGGTCATCGGCCAGATCCTCTCGGCTGTGTTGGCGGCGGCGTATCTGCTGCACATGAAGGCCGTGCGGCTGCAGCGGAGCAGCTTCCGGCTGCGGGGCGAGCTGCTGCGCGCGTTTCTGCCGCTGGGCATGACGAGCTTTTTGTCGCAGATCAGCATCGTGTTTTCCATGGCGGCGGTGCTCAATATGTGCCGCAAATACGGCGCGCTCGACCCCGTGTTCGGCCAGGCGCAGTATGCGCAGATCCCGACGGCGGTCGTGGGCATCGTCATGAAGTTTTTCCAGATCGTCATCTCCATCGCCATCGGGCTCTCGGCCGGGTGCATCCCCGTCGTGGGGTACAACATCGGCGCCGGGCGGCGCGACCGGGCGCGGGCGCTGCTGCACCGGCTGCTGCTGGCCGAGGCGGTCGTGGGGCTCGTGGCGACGGCGCTGTTTGAGAGCTGCCCGGGCGTGTTTGCCGACCTCTTCGGCGCGAAAAACGAGAGTGCGTACTACACGGACTTCGCCGTGCGGTGCATCCGGTGGTTTCTCGGCGCGGCCGCGCTCTCGTGCGTGAACAAGGGCGCGATGATCTACCTGCAGGCGCTCGGCAAGGCGTGGACGAGCACGGCGCTGTCGCTCCTGCGCGAGATCGTGCTCGGCGTGGGGCTCGTGCTGCTGCTGCCGGTGTGGTTCGGGCTCGACGGCGTGCTGTATTTCATGGCGGCGGCCGATGCGGTGACGTTTATCGTGACCGTGCCGGTGCTCGTGCGCACGGACCGGGTGCTGCGCGGCTAAGACGAAAAATGCGCATAAAAACCCGCCCGCAGGCACTGCCTGCGGGCGGGTCAGCATATCCGGGGTTACTTGCGGAAGAACGCGATCACGCGGTCGAAGAAATCGCCGATGGCGGTGATGACGTCCTTGACCTTGCCGGTGAAGGACGCGACCTTGTCCTTCGCGCCGGCCAGCTGCTTGAGCGTGTCCTGCACGGCCTGCACCTTCGAGAGCAGGGCGTTCGTGTCCAGCTTTTCGAGCGAGCGGCAGAGGTTCACGAGCTGGGTCATCTGGTCGTCCGTGAGCGTGACGTCGTACTCGGCGGCGATCTCTTTGATCTTGGCGCGCAGCTCCGCGTCGGTCATGTCCTTCGTCTCGTTGAGGATGAGCTTGAGCTCGTTGACGATCTCGACCGAGTCATAGTCGCCGATGGCCTGCGCAAGCTCCGCCGTTGTGGCCAGCTCCTGCGAGGAGACGGCTTTGGCGGTCTCGTCGAGCTTCGTGCCCGTGATGTCCTCATACGCTTTGTACACGCCCGTCAGCGCCGCGGTGCCCGAGACGTCGAACGGCGCGGCCACGCTGATCTTCGCGTCCGTGATGCCGGCCGTGGCCAGCGCGCTGATGTACATCTGGCTCGTGCAGTAGGTGATGTGCGACGTGGCGACGGTCATACCCTTGCCGGCCTCGAGCACCTCGATGGAGATGCAGGAGATGGACTTCGTGCCGATCTGCGCGTCGCTGATGACGCCGCTGAGATACTGCCGCTCGTCCTTGTTCGTGACGGTCAGCTCCTTGACGCTGCCGCGCTCGATGCCGAAGGTTTTGTAGACGGTCTTGATCTGCTCGTCCGTGAGGTCGGCGCCGATGACGGTGCGCGTCTCGCCGGCGTCGATGGCCGACACGGCGCAGAGACTTGCGAGCAGGCACACGGCGAGCACAATGGGCAGGGCCCGTTTGAGAAATTTCATGGTGATGGTTTCCTTTCCCCGCGGCCGGAGGGCCTCGGTGCTTTACAGGATGAGACGCTCCCATTGTAAATTGGTTCCCGAAAAAAGGATGACGATTCTGTGAAGAATCGTCTGAATTGTTTGTTAAGATATTGCGCGCCGCATAGAAAAATGGACAGACAGAGCTGGGGGACTCTGTCTGTCCAAAAATGTTCACTGCCCTTTGGGGTGGCAGCTATGGCACTGCGCACCGCAATGGGCACAGTTGCCGCCGCAGGAGGATTTCCCTTGCCGCTTCTGGCGGATCAGGGAAAGGGAAATGAAGGTGACAATGGCGATAAGTACAATCGAAATCAAAATCGTAGAGAGGTTTGCGCCAATCCAGCTGAACATGGAAAATCACTCCTTTGCGTTTGCGAATTTGGGAAAGGCTCAGGCCTTGAGCGTGGTGGCTTCCTTGTAGGGACGCACCAGCATGTAGATGATGCCGGCCAGTGCCAGGATCGCGCAGATGAGGCCGATCACGTTCAGGTTGCCCGTGAAGGCGCAGCCGAACTGGTAGATCATCAGGCCGCACAGGTAAGCGAAGCCGCACTGATAGCCGATGGCGAACCACGTCCACTTCTGGCTGTTCATCTCGCGCTTGATGGCGCCGATGGCCGCGAAGCACGGAGCGCACAGGAGGTTAAACACCAGGAAGCTGTAACCGCTGATGCCGTTGAAGGCAGCCGCGATGTTCTGGTACACGCTGCCGTCGCCGCCGCCATAGAGGATGCCGAGCGTGCCGACGATGTTCTCCTTGGCAACGAGGCCGGTGATGGAGGCGACTGCCGCCTGCCAGTTGCCCCAGCCGAGGGGCTTGAAGATCCAGGCGAGGACGCCGCCGATGGCAGCGAGGATGGAGTAGTCGATCTCGTCCTCGGACAGCATGCGGAACGTGCCGTCAGCCCAGCCGAAGTACGTGGTGAACCAGACGAGGATCGTGGACAGCAGGATGATCGTGCCGGCCTTCTTGATGAAGGACCAGCCGCGCTCCCACATGGAGCGGAGCACGTTGCCCAGCGTCGGCCAGTGGTAGGCCGGCAGCTCCATGACGAACGGAGCCGGATCGCCGGAGAACATCTTGGTCTTCTTGAGCATGATGCCGGAGAGGATGATCGCGGCCATGCCGATGAAGTAAGCGGAGGTGGAGACCCAGGCGCTGCCGCCGAACAGGGCGCCGGCGATCATGCCGATGAAGGGCACTTTCGCGCCGCAGGGGATGAAGGTGGTGGTCATGATCGTCATGCGGCGATCACGCTCGTTTTCAATGGTACGGGAAGCCATAACGCCCGGCACGCCGCAGCCGACGCCGATGAGCATCGGGATGAAGGACTTGCCGCTCAGGCCGAACTTGCGGAAGATACGGTCGAGCACGAAGGCGATACGGGACATGTAGCCGCAGGCCTCGAGGAAGGCCAGCATCAGGAACAGGACCAGCATCTGCGGCACGAAGCCGAGCACCGCGCCGACACCGGCGACAATGCCGTCAAGGATCAGGCCGCTGAGCCAGTCGGCGCAGCCCGCCTTTTCCAGACCGTTGCCGATCAGGACCGGGATGCCCGGTACCCAGACGCCGTAGTCGGCCGGATCGGGCGCGTCAAAGCCGTTTTGCTCGAAATACTTCACCGCGTCCAGATACGTCATGGCGACGGTGGTCTCCTTGTCCGCGCCGTCGGGGATGGCGCTGTAATAGGCAGTCAGCTCGTTTTCCGCCAGCGTCTCCTCGTCCTCGACCGTGGCAGTCGCGGTGTCGGCGTCCGGCACGAAGTCTTTCATGTCTGCGAGTGCGGCGTCGGCGTCGAAGTCTTCGGCTTCGGTGTCGAGACCCAGGAACGCGTCGACCGCTTCGGTCGCGGCGGTGTATTCGTCGTTGGCGTCGTTATAGGCGCCCGAGCCGATGCCCAGCAGGTGCCAGCCGTCGCCGAACACGCCGTCATTGGCCCAGTCGGTCGCGGGCGCGCCGACGGCGACCATGGCGACCCAGTAGACGAGGAACATGACCACGGCGAAGATCGGCAGGCCCAGCCAGCGGTTGGTGACGATGCGGTCGATCTTATCGGACGTGGACTGCTTGGCCTTGGATTTCTTGCGGTAGCAGGCGCGGATGACTTCCGCGATATAGACATAGCGCTCGTTGGTGATGATGGACTCGGCGTCGTCGTCGAGCTCCTCCTCGGCGGCCTTGATGTCCGCCTCGATGTGCTGGTGCACATCCTCGGGGATGTGGAGCTTGGCGAGCACCTTGTCGTCGCGCTCAAAGATCTTGATGGCGTACCAGCGCTGCTGCTCCTCCGGCAGTGTGTGCACGGCCGCCTCTTCGATGTGGGCGATCGCGTGCTCGACCGGGCCGGAGAACGTGTGCATCGGCACGGTCTTGGTGGACTTGGCAGCGTCGATGGCGGCTTCTGCCGCGGCCATGACGCCGTCGCCCTTCAGGGCCGAGATCTCCACGACCTTGCAGCCAAGCTGCTGCGACAGCTGGTTGATGTTGATCTGGTCGCCGCTCTTGCGCACGATGTCCATCATGTTCACGGCCATGACCACCGGGATGCCAAGTTCGGTCAGCTGCGTGGTCAGGTACAGGTTGCGCTCGAGGTTCGTGCCGTCCACGATGTTGAGGATGGCGTCCGGGCGCTCATCGATCAGATAGTTACGGGCGACGACCTCTTCGAGCGTGTACGGGCTGAGCGAGTAGATGCCCGGAAGGTCCATGATGACGACGTCGTCATGCTTTTTCAGGCGGCCTTCCTTTTTCTCGACCGTGACGCCCGGCCAGTTGCCCACAAACTGATTGGAGCCGGTCAGCGCATTGAACAGCGTCGTCTTGCCGCAGTTCGGGTTGCCGGCTAAGGCAATCTTGATTTGCTTTTCCATTCGGATGCTCCTTTGCGATATTCTCCTCTGTTTTGGGGGATCCTACCTTATGTAATAAATATTTTTTGCTTACAAATGTTTACGCCTGAATTTCGATCATCTCGGCGTCGGCCTTGCGCAGGCTCAGCTCATAGCCGCGGACCGTGACTTCCACCGGATCACCGAGCGGCGCGACCTTGCGCACATACACTTCGGTGCCCTTCGTGATGCCCATGTCCATGATGCGGCGCTTGATGGCGCCCTCACCATGCAGCTTCACCACCTTGACCGTTTCGCCGATCTTGGCTTCTCGCAGCGTTTTCATCGTGCTTCCTCCCTTAAATCATGATTTTGCGTGCCATTTCATCGCTGATGGCAACGCGGGATTCTTTGACCTTCACGATCAGGTTCCCGCCGATCGCCGATACGACCATGGCCGTCCCGCCGGGGACGAAACCCAGATCGGCCAAATGCTTTCTGGTCTCCGGGTTCCCGCCGACTTTCAGAATCAGTGTCTCCTCGCCGATGTTGGCGAGATTCAGCGGCATCATAGATATCCCTCCACTGGTAAATGGTTAGAGCGTGCTAACCCTGGATGAAAAAAGAACGGTTATATTTGTTTAACATAAGTTAAACTTCCCTAACCTTGCTAAAGTTTAATCTATCTAACAGCGCGTGTCAAGGGGTATTTGTAAAAATTTTTGCATTGCTTGCATTTTTGGTTAAGGTGTGCTAACCTAGAAGCAATTTTACGAAAAGGTTGGTGGAATCCGCTATGCAGATCTTGAGAGCCGCGGAAGACTATCTGGAGGCAATGCTGATGATGCAGCAGAAGCACGGTTACATCCGCTCGATCGACATTGCGGAGCACCTCGGCGTCACGAAGCCGAGCGTGACCTACACGACCAAGCGTCTGCGCGAAAACGGCTACATCACCATGGACCGTGACGGGTTCATCACGCTCACGCCGAGCGGGATGGATATCGCCTCGCGTATGCTCGACCGGCACCACACGCTGACCAAGTTTCTCATGGAGCTCGGCGTGGACGCCAAGACCGCCGAGGAGGACGCCTGCAAGATGGAGCATGACATCAGCGAGCAGACGTACACGGCGCTGTGCCGCCACGCCATCGGAAAGCTCGGCATCCTCGGGGAGGACGACGCGGGCCTCGGCGAAACGGCCGAGACCGACGAGAATTGAAACCGCATCCGGACACGTCCACCCGCGGCAGCCAGCGCTGCCGCGGGCGGTTTTCTTCTGCGCCGCGGGCATTGACGCGGCGGCGCGGATTTGCTATGCTGAAAAAGAGAAAATACCCCCTTGACTCTGACACGGTGAGAGGGCTTATGCTGTGCGTGAGCTCAAAAAATACGACCGGCACGGAGGTACCGCCATGCTGAAAATCGGTGAATTTTCAAAACTGTCCAGAGTCAGCGTTCGTATGCTGCGCCACTATGATGAGGTGGGGCTGCTCGCCCCGTCGGAGGTCGATCCCATGACCGGCTACCGCTACTACAGCGAGCGGCAGCTCATCACCGCCGGACGCATCGCCGCGCTGCGCGCGCTCGGCTTCGGCCTGAGCGAGACGCGCGAGCTGCTGCGCCTGCACGACGACCGCGCGGCGCTCGATGCGCGCCTGGCCGCGCAGCGCACCCGGCTGGAGGCGCTCGCCGCCGACACGGCGCAGAAACTGCGGCTTCTGGACACAGCCCGTGAGCGGCTGAGAAAGGAAGCAGACATGAACTACAATGTGACCATCAGGACCCTGCCCGAGCGCTACGCCGCGTGCGTGCGCATGACCATCCCCTGCTACGACGCCGAGGGCATGGTGTGGGACGTGCTGTGCCGCGAGACCGACCACATGCACCTCGTGCCCGACGACCCGTGCTATTGCAGCGTGACGTTCCTCGACGAGGAATATAAGGAGCGCGACGTGCTCATCGAGGCGAGCAAGACCGTCCGCGGCCGCTACCCCGACACGGAGCACGTCCGGTTCCGGACGCTGCCGCCCGTCACGTATGCCGGCTGCGTGTACCGCGGCAGCTACGCGCAGATCAGCGACGTGATCGCGGCCGTCGCGGCGTGGGTCGCGGCCAACGGCTACGAGAGCGCGGGGCCGATGTTCAACATCTACCACGTCAGCCCGCACGAGACGCAAAACCCTGACGAATTTGTGACCGAGGTGTGTTTCCCGGTGCGGGAGGCATAACCCCATTCTTCCGGAGGTGCCCCTATGCTCCAGACCCGCAGACCGGCCCTGAGCGGCAACGCGCTCAAGGGCATCGCCATCCTCGCCATGACGCTCGACCACCTCACGTGGACGCTCTGGCCCGGCTACGCCGCCGACTGGTGGGTGCTCGTGTGCCACCTGCTCGGCCGCGTGACGGCGCCGATCATGTGGTTTTTCATCGTCGAGGGCTACCACTACACGCACGATGTGAAAAAGTACGCGGCGCGCCTGTTCGCGCTCGCGGCCGTCTCGCACTTTGCGTATGATTTCTGCTTCGGCATCCCGTTTGTGCCGCTGTCTACCGGGCCGTTTAACCAGACGGGCGTCGTGTGGTCGCTCGCGTGGGGCCTCGTGCTGCTCGTCATCCACGACGATGCGCGGCTGAAAAACTGGGTCAAGATCGTGCTGACGTTTGGGATCTGCGCCATCACCTTCCCGTCGGACTGGAGCTGCGTGGCCGCGATGGCGATCCTGTTCATGGGGCAGGCGCGCGGAGACTTCCGAAAGCAGATGTGCTGGCTTATGGTGTGGTCGGCCGTGTACGCGCTCGTGTATTTCTTCTTTATAGATAAGGTATATGCGCTCGTGCAGCTCGGCACGTGCCTTGCCATCCCGCTGCTGCGGTGCTATGACGGCACGCGGGGCCGCTGGCGGGGCATGGGCAAACTCTTTTACGTCTATTATCCTGCGCACCTCGCGCTCATCGGCGTGCTGCGCGTGCTGCTCTGGGGCGCGGGGGCGTCCACCGCCGCCGGCAGCTTCTGACGGCAATGTGCACAACGGCATCCGCCCGGACGGGAAAAAACTTCGTCCGGGCGTTTTTGTGCCCGGTGGTGGTATTCCACCGGGGTTCGTGGTAAAATGCTGTGCAATGTGAGACAAAGGAGGCGGCGCGCGTGCGCTACCAGTGCCTGGTGCTCGACCACGACGACACCGTCGTCAACAGCACCGCGACCATCAATTACCCGGCCTTCGTGCAGACGCTCCAGAAGCTGCGGCCGGACGTACACATGACGCTCGACGACTTTTTTTCCTACTCGTTCGAGCCGGGCTTCGGCGCCCTGTGCAGTGACATTCTGGGCTTTTCCGACGCGGAAATGGACATCCAGTACCAGACGTGGCTGGACTATGTGCGCACGCACGTGCCCGACACGTTCCCCGGCATGCACGACCTGCTGCACCGGTTTCGCGCTGCGGGTGGGCACATCTGCGTCGTGAGCCACTCTGTGCCGGAAAACATCCTGCGCGACTACCGCGCGCACGACTTGCCCGCGCCGGAGCGCATCTACGGCTGGGATTCAGACCCCGAGCGGCGCAAGCCCGCGCCGTGGCCCATTTACCAGATCGAGCGCGAGCTCGGCCTGCGGCCGGAGCAGCTCGTGGTCATCGACGATCTCAAGCCCGGCAAGGACATGGCCGACCGCGCGGGCGTGGACTTCATCGCGGCGGGGTGGACGCACACCGTGCCGCACATCATCGAAACGATGCAGCGCATCTGCCCGCACTACTGCCGCACGGTGGCGGAGCTGGCCGCGCTGCTGCTGGACGAAACGGAGGCATAACGATGGATAAAATCATGCGCACGGCGACCCTCGCCGACCTCGACGCCGTGGCGGCGGTGGAGGCGGCGTGCTTCCCGGCGGCGGAGGCCGCGACGCGGGAGGAGCTCGCAGACCGTCTGACGCACTACGGCGACCACTTCTGGCTGCTGTTTGACGGCGGCACGCTCATCGCGTTCGTGGACGGCATGGTCACCGACCGCGCCGACCTCACGGACGACCTCTACGCCGACGCGTCCCTGCACGACGCGCACGGCGCGTGGCAGATGATCTTCGGCGTGAACACGCTGCCCGACTACCGCCGGCACGGCTACGCGGGGCAGCTCATCGAGCGCGCCATCGCCGATGCGCGCGCGCAGGGCCGCCGCGGCCTCGTGCTCACGTGCAAGGACCGGCTCGTGCACTACTACGCGAAGTTCGGATTCGTGAGCGAGGGCGTGTCGGAATCTACCCACGGCGGCGTCGTCTGGTATCAGATGCGCCTGACGTTCTGAACATTTCCGCCCCGGCGCGAAAAAAATCCGCGCCGGGGCAAACAAAACCTTGACTCTACAACCGTTATAGAGTTTAGAATGGCGGTATTCCACGCAAAGGGGCAAGCACCATGGAGAAAAATCTCACGACCGGCAGCGTCTTTGGCAACATCGTGCGCTTTTCGCTGCCGTATCTGCTCTCGTACTTCCTGCAGACGCTCTACGGCATGGCCGACCTGTTCATCATCGGCCGGTATGAGGGCGTGGCGAGCACGACGGCCGTGGCCATTGGCAGTCAGGTCATGCACATGCTCACGGTTATGATCGTCGGCCTTGCCATGGGCGCGACGGTCACGATCGGTCAGGCCGTCGGCGCGCGCGACCGCCGGGGCGCGGCCGGCTACATCGGCAACACGACGACGCTGTTTCTGGTGCTGAGCGTCGTGCTGACGGGGTTGCTGCTCGCGCTCGCGCGGCCGATCGCGGCGGTCATGTCCACGCCGGCCGAGGCCGTGCCCGGAACGGTCGCCTATCTGCGCATCTGCTTTCTCGGCGTGCCGCTGATCACGGCGTACAACATCATTGCGTCCATCTTCCGCGGCCTGGGCGACTCGAAGCGCCCGATGTATTTCATCGCCATCGCGTGCGCGGCGAACATCGCGCTCGACTATCTGTTCATGGGCGCGCTGCACATGGGCCCGGCGGGCGCCGCGCTCGGCACCACGCTCGCGCAGGCGGTCAGCGTGGTCGTGTCGCTGCTCGTCATCCGCCGCGAGCGCGACGGCATCGCCCTCACGCGGGGTGATTTTCGCCCGCAGCGGGCGGTCATGGGCCGCATCCTGCGCATCGGCGTGCCGGTCGCACTGCAGGACGGACTGATCCAGATCGCGTTTTTGTTCATCACCGTCATCGCCAACCGCCGCGGCCTCACGGACGCCGCCGCCGTCGGCATCGTGGAGAAGATCATCAGCTTTCTGTTCCTCGTGCCTTCGTCCATGCTCTCGACGGTGTCGGCCCTCGGCGCGCAATGCATCGGCGCGGGCAAGCCCCGCCGCGCGCTGCAGACGCTGTGGTACGCCATCGCTATCGCGTTCGGCTTCGGCATCCTCATCTCGGTCATCATCCAGTTCGTGGCCGAGCCGGTCGTGGGGCTGTTCACGGACAGCGCGGCCGTCGCCGCCGCGGGCGGGCAGTACCTGCGCGGGTATATTCTCGACTGCTGCCTCGCCGGGCTGCACTTTTGCTTCAGCGGGTATTTCTGCGCCATCGGCCGCTCGGAGCTGTCGTTCCTGCACAACATCACGGCCGTCGTGCTCGTGCGCGTGCCGGGCGCGTATCTGACGAGCAAGTGGTTTCCCACGACGCTGCTGCCTATGGGCCTGGCCACGGCGGCGGGCTCGCTGCTGTCGGTCATCATCTGCGTGATCGCGTTTCTGGTGCTGCGGCGGCGCGGCCGGCTCGTGCCGGAGGAGGACTGACATGGCGCGCACGCAGGAGCTCTTTTCCATCGGCGACGTGGCGCAGCTGTTTCACCTGAGCGTGAGCAGCCTGCGCCACTATGAGACCATCGGCCTGCTCACGCCGGAATACACCGACCCCGCGACCGGTTACCGCTACTACGGGCCGCGGCAGTTTGAGGTGCTCAATACCATCCGCTATCTGCGCGCGCTGGACATGCCGCTCGGGCAGATCCGCGCCTTCCTGCGCAACCGCGACGTCGGGCGCATCGAGCAACTGCTGCGCGAGCAGAAGGCCGCCGTCGCGCGCAAGCAGGCGGAGCTGCAGCGCGTGGAGCGCAAGATCGACAACCGCCTGCGCCAGCTGCACGCCGCGCAGACGGCGGAGCTCGATACCATCCGCTTCGTGCGCAGCCCCGCGTGTCGCATCGTGTGGATGTCCGGTGCGCTCGAGCTGCACAGCTTTCTCGACATGGAGCCGTCCATCCGCATGCTCGAGCGCTCGCAGGCGGAGGCCGTGGTGTTCCTCGGCAAGGTGGGCGTGGGCCTCTCGGCGGAGCGGCTCGCGGCCGGGCAGTTCGCGCCGTATGACCGCGCGTTTCTCGTGCTCGACGACGAGGACGCCTTCGACGGCGACGTGACCGTCCTGCCCGAGACGACGTGCGCCGCCGTGTGCTTTCGCGGCAGCCACCCCGAGGCCCCGGCGCAGTATGCGCGCCTGATGGACTACCTGCGCGCGCACGCGCTCGCCCCGGCGGACTTCTCGCGTGAGATCACGATGATCGACTACGGCCTGACCAGCGACCCGGAAAAATTCGTGACCGAGATCCGCATCCCCGTCCGGGCCGCGGAGTGAATGTATATGCAAAGCCCCTCAGGTCCAAATGGATCTGAGGGGCTGTTCGTTTGGCTAATTACTTCTTCACGTTCTTGCAAAACTCCATCAGGATCGTCGCGACCTGCTCGCGCGTCGCGCTGCCCTGCGGCTCAAGATAAGTCTGGCCGCCGTTGCTCGCACCGGAGATCAGGCCGAGGGCCACGGCATCCGCCAGCGCGTCCTTCGCCCAGCCGGACACGCTGCCCGCATCCGGGAAGGCGCTCAGATCGGCGGGCGTCCACGTGCGCTCGAGCTTGAGCACACGCGTCATGTATTCCATGAGGATGACGGCGATCTGCTCGCGCGTCACCGGCAGGTCGGGCGCAAACGTCGTGGCAGACGTACCGGAGACGACCCCGGTCTGGTACGCCCAGAGGACTGCGTCCTTGTACCAGTTTTGCGTCAGGTCGGTAAACGGCGTGGTGCCGCTCACCTTCGGCTCGCCCTCGAGGTTATAGAGGATCTGGACGATCTGCGCGCGCGTCGTCGTCATCTTCGGCGCGAACAGATTGCCGCCGACGCCGGACATCAGCTGATGCGTCACGCAGTACTGGATGCCGGGGTACGCCCAGTTTTTCGTCACGTCGGTGAACATCTCCGTCACGTCGACTTCCGCCGTGTCCTTCCACGTCGCCTTGAGGCTTTGGTCGATGGAGGAGGTTACCACTTCGCCGGCGGGGTACACTGTGCCGTTTACCGCGAGCCAGCCGGCAAATTCCTTGCCCTCCGGCGGCGTAAAGGTGCATTCAGGGAGTTCAAATTTCTCGCCCGACTTGACCTTCATGGGCTGCATCGTGCCGGTGCCGCCGTTGGGGTCAAAGGAGATGGTGATTTCTGCTGCTTCCTTGTCCTTCCATGTCGCTTTGAGGCTTTGGTCGTAGGTGGAGAATACGTCGTGACCGGCGGGGTACACATTGCCGTTTACTGCGAGCCAGCCGGCAAACTCCTTGCCCTCCGGCGGCGTGAAGGTACATTCGGGGAGTGTGTAGCCAACACCTGCTTTGACCCTCATGGGCTTCATTGTGCCGGTGCCGCCGTTGGGGTCGAAGGAAATGGTGATATACTTTGCGGGCACCTCGGTCTTGAGCGTAAACGCCACCTTGCCGATCTTGGCGTTTCCGGTGTCGTACTTGTAGGTGACCTCCTTGACTCTGGCGTTATCGAGCGTCAGGACGTCCCAACCGTCGACCTTGCTGACCGTGCCGCCGGTCCAGTCGCTCGCGCGGGCGGCCGTGAAGTATGTGCCCTCCGTCGCGCCGTAGCACGGCAGGTCGGGATAGACCCTATACTGGAGGTTCCGGTCGACCTTGATGTCGTAGACGTTGCCCGAGCAGTCCACATAGCGCGGATCGAGCGCCGTGTTGCTGCTCAGATCCAGCCACGAGAGACGGTTATTCTGGCAGTAGAGCACTTCGAGCTTTTTGTTGCTGCGCAGGTCGAGCGTCTCGATCTGGTTGTCGTCGCAGTACAGCCGCCGGAGCTTGGGGCAGCGGTCCACATCCAGCTTCTTGAGCTGCATTTTGCTGCACGAAAGATCCTGCAGATTGCTCAGCGGGTGAAGATTGAGCTCGGTGATCGGATTGTCGTTAACACTAAGAGACTCGAGGGCGCCATTGTAGCTCAGGTCGAGCGCGGTGATCTGGTTTTCATAGCAGCTCAGCTTCTTGAGCAGATAGTTGCTGCTCACATCGAGCGCGGTGAGCTGGTTATTATAGACAAAGAGCTCAACCAGCTTCCGGTTGTTGCTCACATTGAGCGAGGTCAGCTTACCATGGGAGGCACTCAGAATCTCCAGCTTGGGGTTTTTGCTGACATCAATGGATTTGAGGTCATCATTGCCCCAAAGATTGAGATACGTCAGCTCCGGCAAGTTCCGGGTGTCGAGGGCTGTCAGCTTGTTGCTGCCCGCGACGATTTTCTGGAGCTTTTTGTTGGCGCTCAGGTCGAGCGCGGTGATCTGGTTCCAGCCGCAGTTCAGCTCGGTGAGCTCTGAGCACTTGCTCAGGTCGAGTGCGGTGAACTTGTTTGCGCTGCAGGTCAGATACTTGAGCGAGCTGCCCTTGTGAAACCACAGACCGGTGAGCTGGTTTCCGGAGCAGTTGAGCTTTTCCACTCTCGAGTTCTGCTCCAGATTGAGTGTTTTCTTCAGTTCCTGGCCGCTGCAATTGAGATCCTTCACATATCTCAGGTATCGGATGCCCATGAGACTCGTGATGGGGGCGCGGTCGCCGAGCACCTTTTTGATGTTATCCTTGCTGACGTCGAGCACTTCGATCTGCTGGGCCTTCTCCTCAGTCAGGACCGAGCTGCCGACGATCTTGAGCACGTATTCCCGGAACACCGGGTCGGGGAAGGTCTCTTCGTTGATCGGCATGGCGCTTGCCGCGCTTGCTGTGAACGGCAGCAGGCTGAACACCATGACCAGACACAGGACAATGCTGAGAATGCGTTTTTTCATCTGTTTCCGCCTCCTTGGTTTGGAATATGTGGGGGTGGGCTTTTCTATCAGAACGAGCCGCTGCGTCCGTGGCCGCCGCCGCCGGAAAAGCTGCTCGAATCGCTTGAGCTGCTCGAGTCGCTCTTGCGCTCGATTTTGCGGCGCGCCGTGGTCGTGTGGGTGAAGACATCCTCGCGCCGGGTCAGCTGCAGCCCCTCGGCCGTGACGTAGGCCGAGGCCTCAGCCTGGCGGTAGACGGAGCGCATCTTCATCTTCAGCAGCTGGCACACGATCAGCGCGAGCAAGAGCCCGACGCCGAACGAGATGCCGAGGTGGCGCAGAAACTGCGGCCACGTGAATTCGCCGGAGTCGACGCTGAGGATCCCGGCGCAGCCCTCAAGATAGTCCGAGAAGCCGTCGTACCAGTCGTTGTCCGCAAAGTCGTCGAGAAAGGCGTTCTCGAGCTTGATGAGCTTGCCGTCCGGGAAGATGGGCTCTGCCTTGTCGCCGTAGACAAAGGTGGCGTACTTGCGGTTCGACATACTCAGCAGCAGGAGGATGCCGTCGCGCCCGCTGCCATAGCCGAGCGACTGCGCATGGTAGATCGAATAGGACGCGGTCGCGACGTCGGGATAGCCATAGTCGCCGAAGTCATCGACTATGCAGATGTACACGCCGACGCCGTAGTGCTCCGAGATCTCGGCGGCGCGCGCCTCGAGCGTTTCGACCTCCGAGAGCGTGAGGATCGCGGCTTCATCGTCGACATAGGGCGCTGCCGCCATGACGGGCAGCACGAGCGTGACAGCCAGCAGCAGCACGAGCAGCAGCGCGGTCAGTTTTTGTTTCATGGTGTCCGCCTCCTTACATAAACTGCAGGATGACCGTCAGCGCGACCGTGACCACGCCTGCGATCGCTCCAAACGTGCCCCAATAGCGGCCGCGGTCGGTCGGCAGGTCGCCGACGAGCTTGCCGGTCTGTCCGTTCATGGCGAAGAGGAAGCTTTCGCCGTTCCACTTCGTGCTCAGCATCCACACCGGCAGCAGGGCGTAGTGCACCTTGCCGCGGTGCAGGCGGATGTCCGTGTGGTCGGTCACGCACGTGCCGTAGCCGGTCACGGTCTCGCGCAGGGCGTTTTCGAGCGTCTCTCTGCTGCGGCGGTCGGCGCGGGCGCGGCTGTCGTCCACAGTAACGTCGTACTTGTCGGCCAGATAGCCGGGCAGGTACGCCGTGGAAAACGGCTGCATCTGCGTGTAGTCAAACGGCTCGATGGAGTCCATGTGGTCGTCGGGCATCTTGCTCGAGGCGTCCACCGGGATCTTCTCAAACGCGATCGAGCCGCCGCGGTGCACGTCGTAATGGTCGGTCTCTGTGACCTCGTAGTCGTCGTCCCTATAGGTGCGGGAGTTGGCGGCCTTGTAGTCGACCTCGCCCTCCGCGCCGCCGTCAAACAGCCAGAACGGGACATACACGCCCTGGATCTCCTCGATGTGGTTGCCGGCCGTGAACGAGCGCGGCAGGAAGGGCTTGCCCCGGTAGTGTGCGCGCAGCGCACGCACCGCGTCGTCCTTCGTCATCTTGAACGGGAGCACGAACTCCGGCTTGAGCGCGCCGGAAAACTGCCCCGGCACGACCGTCGGGTTGCCGCAGTAGGGGCAGGAGGTGGCGGCGGTGGTCTCGTCGCAGATCAGCTCCGCGCCGCACGACGGGCAGCCGTAGACCCGCAGACCGTCGGCATCCGCGCCCCAGTCGCTGCTGAGGCCGGAGGTGTCCCAGCCGCCGTCGCCGGCGGCGTCCGCCTTCGCTGCCGCCGCCTTTGCGTCGGCCGCCTCCTTGGCAGCGGCGGCCTCGGCCTCCTTTTGCGCATAGAGCGCCTCGATCTCCGCGACGTCATACGCAGAGCCGCAGTAGTCACAGGTGAGCTTGCCGGTCTCGGCCGAAAAATGCAGGGGGCCGGTACAGGCCGGACACTGATAGTTGGTTACCTGGGTGGGCATGTGCGCGCCTCCTTTCGTTGTGGGTCAGGAAACGGTATCGCCGTCGTTGAACGGGTCGCCGCACTCGGGGCAGAACTTCGGCGGGTTGGTCGGGTCCTCCGGCTCCCAGCCGCACTTGTCGCATTTGAATCTCTTCACGGCGGCCGGGCGCGGTTTGCCGCACTCGGCGCAGAATTTGCCCTTGTTCACCGCGCCGCACGTGCACGTCCAGCTCTCGTCCGCAGGTTTGGGCTGGCCGCAGTTGCCGCAGAACTTGCCGGTGTTGCCGGTCTGACCGCAGGCGCACGTCCAGCCATCGGCCGCCGGCGCTGCCGCCGGGGCGGCGGGCTGCGGTGCGGGCTGCGGTGCGGCAGCAGGCTGTTGGGCCGCCTGCTGGGCCGCCTGCTGCTGACCCATGGCGTAGAGATTCTGGGCGTTGATGCCGCCCATCTGACCGGCCATGCCCATGCCCATGAACGCCATGGCCGGGCCCGTGGCCGTGTTGGACGCGGCGGCCTTCATCGCCTCGCCCTGCGAGCGCGAGAGCATCGCCGCGGCGCGCGTCGGGTCCATGTAGGCGGCCTCGCGCTGCATCTCCTTGATCATCTGCTCGTCTTCCTCGTTCGCCTTCACGGACGAGACGCCGAAGGCCACGATCTCCAGACCGCGGCGGTCGCGCCACTGCGCCGAGAGCTCCTCGTTGAGCGCCTCGGCGATCTCGCGCGTGTGACCGGGCAGCGACGAGTAGCGGATGCCCATGTCGCTGATGCGCGCGAACGCCGGCTGCAGCGCCGTGAGCAGCTCGCTCTTGAGCTGACCGTCGATCGTGTCGCGGGTGTAGGCCTCGGTGACGTTGCCGCAGACGTTGGTGTAAAACAGCAGCGGGTTCGTGATGCGGTAGCTGTACTCGCCGAAGCAGCGGATGGCGATGTCGATGTCGATGCCGGCGCGCTGATCGACCACGCGGAACGGCACCGGGCTCGGCGTGCCGTACTTGTTGCCGGTCAGCTCCTTGGTGTTGAAGTAGTAGATGCGCTGATCCTTCGGGGCCTCGCCGCCGAAGGTGAAGCGCTTGCCGATGTTCTGAAACACCTGTCCGATGCTCTCGCCGAGGTTTCCGGCGAAGATCGTCGGCTCGGTGGACGCGTCGTAGGTGTACTCGCCCGGCTCGGCGCAGACCTCGACGATCTTGCCCTGCTCGACGATGAGCATGCACTGACCGTCGGCGACGGCGATGCGCGAGCCGCTGGTGATGATGTTCTCATCGCCGTGCGTGTTGCTCGAACGGCGGGTGGTTTTCTTCTGTCCCTTGACCGCCAGCACATCGGCCGGCAGCGCCTCGCAGGTGAAAAATTCTTTCCACTGGTCGGCCATGACACCGCCGGCGGCTCCGGCGATCGCTTTGATAAGTCCCATAAGCATGCTCCTTTACGCAGATGTTTTTCATCATATCTAACTGTTTCTGATGGTTTTTCAGCTATGCTGATAGTATAAGGCATCGGGGCCGGAAATGCTACGTTTGCGGCGCGAAAACCCCGCCGAAACCGCAAAATACGACTGAGTAGTAGACAAGGTGCACAGCCTGACGACGGTCAGGTTGTGCACCTTGTGCTATCCTCTGCCTGCGGCGCGGCGATCTCGTCGAGACGGCCGCAGCGGCGGAAGAGGTCGATATACAGCATGAGCTCCTCGCGTGAGGTCACGCCGAGCTTGCGGTTGATGTTCGTGTTGTGCTTTTTGGCGGTGGCCACGCTGATGTACGCGCGCGCCGCGACCTCCTCGAGCGAGCAGCCGTCGATGTAATACTGCAGCACGGTGCGCTCCATGGGGGTGAGCGTCTGCACCCGGTCGCGGAAGCCCGAGAGCAGCTCCTCGATGTTCGGCGGGAGACCTCCGGCCGTGAGCTGCTCGGCCGCGCGCGAACGGACGAAGGCCAGCAGCTCATCAATCTCCGAGATGCCGGACGGGTGCTCGCCGGGGGTCTGCTCGCGGATGGCCTGCAGGCTGCGGGAGATCGGCGTCACGAACCGGCGCGACAGGTATGTTGACAGCAGCAGCATCGCCGCGAGAAACACGAGCGAGACGATGATCCACGTCGTGCGGCTGCGCGCCTCGAGCGCGCGCAGCCCGGCATCCGGCACGAGCGTCACGGCGGCGAGCTTCCGCCCCGCGGCGTCGGTCGCGCCGATCGGCTCGTGCAGACCGAGATAGGTGCGGCTGCCGTCGGAATACGTATTATAATACCGGCCGGTCTTGCACGTGAGCGCGCCGTCGGCCGTGAGATAGGACCCGCCGGGGCTGCCGATCATGGCCTGTGCGAGCAGCAGCCGGTCGCCGTCTATGGGGGCGAGCACCGTGACCATGCTGCCGTAGGCACTGTCCACGGCGGGATAGGTGAGGCGAAAATACAGGTCGCTGAGCTCCGCGCCGCAGATGCCGCGCACATTGCCGGCGCTGTCGAGCATCGGCACGCACAGCAGCGTCACCGACTCCCATGTGTCGGGCAGGGTGACGCGCCCCGTCCACAGGCAGCGCTCGGCGAGACGGCCGTCCGATCCGCGCAGCAGCTGCGTGTAGCCGGGGACGGCCTGCACGTTCAGCTCCGGATTCCAGCGGTTGTGCATCTGCACCTGCGTGCTGCGCGCCGTCTCCGCCGTGCCGCGAAAGCACGTGATGTGCTGGTCCGTCGCACCGATGGCGCGCAGCGCCGAATAGCGCAGGTACAGCCCCGCGCGCGAGGTCGCCGCGCCCGGCAGCGCCGTGTTGGCCGTGGCATCCAGACAAAAGACCGCGCCGCTGCACGCGCTGGATTTCAAATAGGTGTTCAGCGCGGGATAGAGCGCCGTCTCGACGGCCGCGATCGCGCCGGGGTCGTCGTTGAGCGCGGAGAACGTCCGCCCGCCGGCGGCGAGCTGCTTGTCCAGCTCGCGCGTGAGCTCCTCCGACAGGGCGATGCTCTGCGCCGTGAGCTGGTCCATCTGCCCGGCAAGCGCCGAGGCGGTGTTGTGCTTCTGGATCGCCAGCGACTGGCCGAACTTTTGCGCCGTGTTGGAAAACACCCCCGTCAGGCTCACGACCAGCAGCACGGCGGCCAGGATCGCCAGCGCCATGCTGAACCAGTACAGCACGAGCCGCCGCTGCATGCTCACGCCCTGCGTCTTTGCTTTTTCCAGCACCGAGCGCATTTCCCGTAACCGGAGCATGGCTGTCACCGCCTTTCTGCCGCCTCAGCGGACGTAGGTTTTTTCAAATTGGTCGAGCGTGGACCAGATCAGCCCCTCGCGCGCGCCGTCGCCCTGCTGCTCGCAGAGCACGCGCCCGGCCGTGAGCTGCAGGCGCACCTGCTCTTCAAAGCGGGTCTCGAGCTCGAGATAATCCCTGCGCTGCGGCGGAGTATAGAACGTGTAGCTGCTCTGCGTGTCGAGATACGCCTGATAGAGCGAGACGTACATGGGGTCATCGAGCGTGCGCACAGCGCTGGGCAGCTCGTTTGCAAACGCCGTCTGCGTGACGGGCATATAGCCCAGCCGCGTCACGAAATCGACGTTGCGCTTGGGCGCCGTGAGCCACTTGAGAAACGTCATGCACGCGCGCTCGCGCTCGGGCGTGGACCTGACCGTGCAGATGCCGGCGCCGCGCTGCATGACGAGCTTCTCCCCGCCCGCAAACGTCGGGCACGGCAGCGAGATGATCTCCACCGGCTCGGACGTGTTGTCCGGATAGGTGACGGTGTCGGCATAATACAGCACGCTCGCCGACGATGCCACGGACACGACCGCGTCGCCCGTGCGCAGGGGCTCGGTGGCGTAGCCGCTCTTGAGCCAGACGCTGCCCGCAAGCGTCGCGCGGGCATACGGCTCCCACACCCGGCGGAACGTCGGGCCGAAGGACACCTGATCGCCGTCGAAGAAATCCCCGCCGAGGGATTCGACACCGACCTGAAAATAATCAAAATGGTAGTCGTGCACGAAAAACACCTTGCCGTCGTTCGGCGTGTCGGGGGTCTGCGCGTCCGTCCAGGCGGTGTAGGCCTCCGCCGTGCGGTAGAGCCCCTCCCACGTGGACAGATCGTCGAGCGTCGCGCCCGTCGCGGCGGCGAAGCGGTCAAAGAGCGTCTTGTCCACAAACAGGATCTCCGTGCTCTTGGCCACCGGCAGCACGGTCAGGTGTCCGTTCACCTCGCCCTCGTCGAGAAACGCGGGGATGAAATCCGCCAGCTCCGCGTCCGAGAAATAGTCCCGGTAGTCGACGAGAATGTCTGCGTCCGGCAGTGCCAGCACGGTCTTGGGATAGGACACGAACATGTCCGGCAGCGCCGTGGCGCCGGGCTCGCCGTAAGCCGAGGCGAGCACCGCCTCATGGATGGTGTTCGTGTTCGTGACGCTGCCGACCTGCACGCGGATGTTCTGCTCGCGGCCGACGGTGTCGTTGAACGTGTCGATGAGGTCGTTGAGCGGGGACTCGGTCTCGCCGCCGTAGACGTGCCAGATCGTCACGGTCACGGGCTCGCGCCCGCCGCCGCAGCCGGCGCAGCCGAGCAGCAGCGCAAGGGCGAGCAGCAGCGCGGGGATACGCGCGCGGTGGTTCATCCGGGCACCTCCTTACAGGGCGTTTTTTTCAGTATAGCGAATTTTTGCCGTCCCGGCAACCAAAATCGGCATATTTTTTACACGTGTCTTGACACGGGGCGTGCCCCGGCGCTGTCCGGACGGCGGAGCTGAGCGACGGCGAGTGGTACCTCACATCCGGCCACCCCATGCAGCGGGAGCACTACCTGTCGTTCGCGGCGCTGGTCCATGAGGACACGGTCGTGCTGCGGCGGCTCTACCCCGAGTGGGGCGCGCAGACGCGCCTGCCGTACTTTGCGCACGGCACGCTGCTGTGGTACTGCACGCGGCACGGGCTGTTCGCGCAGAAGATCGACGCGCACAAAAAGTGAGCAGAAAACAGCAAAGGCGTCCCCGAGAGGGGACGCCTTTGCTGCGGTTTTGGAGGCATTACGCGATGCCGGTGACGGTGTAGTCCTTGGCCTCGACCGTGCTTTTGAGCACGGCGTCGTCCACCGGAGCGCTGAGCGTCACGACGGCGGTGCCCGCCGTGTGGCTGACGGCCGCCTCGGTGACTTCCGGCAGCGCCTCGAGCGCCTTCTTCACGGCCGCCTCGCAGTGAGTGCACATCATGCCTTCGATCGAAATGGTTTTTTTCATTGCAGTTTCCTCCTTGATTTCGGTGGTTTCTTTGAGATGGTTTGCACGTTTATGATCGTGGCGCGTATCGCGCAGCTTGAACAGATTCAGGCGCAGGGCGTTCGTGACCACGCAGAAGCTCGACAGGCTCATGGCCGCCGCGCCGAACATGGGGTTGAGCGTCAGGCCCAGCGGGACGAACACGCCCGCCGCGATGGGGATGCCGATGGTGTTGTAGAAAAACGCCCAGAACAGGTTCTCGTGGATGTTGCGCAGCGTCGCGCGGCTGAGCCGGATGGCCGCCGGCACGTCGCTCAGGCGGCTGTTGACGAGCACGACGTCGGCTGCGTCGATGGCCACATCCGTGCCCGCGCCGATGGCGATGCCGATGTCCGCGCGCGTGAGCGCCGGCGCGTCGTTGATGCCGTCGCCGACCATGGCGACCTTGCCGCGCGCACTCAGGCGGCGGATCTCGCGCTCCTTGCCGTCGGGCAGCACGCCCGCGATCACCTCGTCCACGCCGGCCTGCGCGCCGATGGCCCTGGCCGTGCGCGCATTGTCGCCCGTGATCATGACGACGCGGATGCCCATGTTGCGCAGTTCGCGGATGGCCTGCGGGCTGTCGGGCTTGAGCACGTCCGCCACGGCGATGATGCCGAGGAGCTGCCCGCCGCGGGCGAAAAACAGCGGCGTCTTGCCGGCCTCGGCCAGCGCCTGTGCCTGCGCCTGCATGGGCGCGGGGATGTCGGCCGCGGTGCGGACGAAGTCCGCGTTGCCGCCGCAGAGCGGCTGCCCGTCGAGCGTGGCCTTGAGTCCGTTGCCCGGCAGGGCCTGAAAGTCCGCGACCTCGGCGGCGGTCAGCCCGTCCGCCTCCGCGCGGCGCAGCACCGCCTTGGCCAGCGGGTGCTCGCTCCGGCGCTCGAGCGCGCAGGCCAGGCGAAGCAGCTCGCCCTCCGTCACGCCCGGGGCGGGGCAGAGGTCCGTCACGGTCGGGTCGCCGGAGGTGATGGTGCCGGTCTTGTCGAGCGCGACGATCTGGATGCGGCCGGTCTCCTCGAGGGAGGCGGCCGTCTTGAAGAGGATGCCGTTTTTCGCGCCCATGCCGCTGCCGACCATGATCGCCACCGGGGTGGCGAGACCGAGCGCACACGGGCAGCTGATGACGAGCACGGAGATGCCGCGCGCGAGCGCGTAGCCCACGGTGCGGCCGAGCAGCAGCCAGACGATGAACGTCACGAGCGCGATGCCCATGACCGACGGCACGAACACGCCGGACACCTTGTCGGCAATCTTCGCGATCGGCGCCTTCGTGGCCGCCGCGTCGCTGACCATCTGGATGATCTGCGAGAGGGTCGTGTCCTCGCCGACGCGCGTGGCGCGGCACTTGAGAAAGCCCGACTGGTTCACCGTCGCGGCCGAGACGGACGCGCCCGGCGCCTTGTCGGCCGGGATGCTCTCGCCCGTGAGCGCCGCCTCGTTGACCGCGCTCGTGCCGGCGAGCACCACGCCGTCGACCGGGATGCGCTCGCCCGGGCGGACGACGAACACGTCGCCCTTCTGCACCTGCTCGACCGGGACGGTCACCTCCGCGCCGTCGCGCTCGACGGTGGCGGTTTTCGGCGCAAGCTCCATGAGGCTGCGCAGCGCGTCGGTCGTCTTGCCCTTCGAGCGGGCCTCGAGCGTCTTGCCCACCGTGATGAGCGTGAGGATCATGGCGGCGGACTCAAAGTAAAAGTCCATCATGTAGTTCATGACGGCCTGCTCATCACCGCGCACCTGCGCGCCCGTCATGGCGAAGAGCGCATAGGTACTGTACACGAACGCCGCCGTCGCCCCGAGGGCCACGAGCGTGTCCATGTTCGGCGCGCGGTGCCAGAGCGCCTGGAAGCCGCTGATGAAAAACTTCTGGTTGATGACCATGATGATGACCGTCAGCAGCAGCTGCGTCAGGCCCATGGCGATGTGGTTGCCGTCATAAAACTTCGGCAGCGGCCAGCCCCACATCATGTGGCCCATGGAAAAGTACATCAGCACGAGCAGAAAACCCAGCGACCAGAAGAGCCGGCGCCGCAGCTTCGGCGTCTCGTGGTCGGCCAGCGCGTCGGCGCCGGCGGCGGGGTTCGCGCTCTGCTGCGCGCCCTTGACCGATGCGCCATAGCCCGCGGCCTGCACCGCGTCGATGATGGCCTGGTCGGCCGCCGTGCCCTCCACCCCCATGGAGTTGGTCAGCAGGCTGACCGAGCACGCCGTCACGCCCGGCACGTGCGACACCGCCTTTTCCACGCGCGCCGAGCAGGCCGCGCAGCTCATGCCGGTGACATGGTATTGCTTCAAAGTGGTTCCTCCTTTGCGGTGCGGCTCATTTCATGAGCTTCTGCAGCGTCGCCACCAGCTCGTCGATCACCTCGTCCTTGCCGTCGCGGATGTCCTCGACGACGCAGGTGCGGATGTGGCTGGCCAGCAGCTCCTTATTGAATGCATTGAGCGCCGCACCCGCCGCCGCCGACTGCACGAGAATGTCCGGGCAGTAGGCGTCGTTCTCGACCATGCCGCGGATGCCGCGGATCTGGCCCTCGATGCGGTTGAGCCGGTGGATGAGCCGTTTGTATTCCTCCGGCGTGCGCTCCTTCTTGCGCTGCGAACAGCCGCAGCAGGTTTTTTTCTCATCGTCCATGGTCAAATACCTCATTGTTTTCCGTATACCCCTTGGGGGTATTTTTGAATATATACCCCCGGAGGGTATTTGTCAAGAGGGCGCGTGCATGTTCTTGACAGCGGGCGCGCGTGTGCTTATCATAAGGGCACAACGAAAGGAGTGTTCCCATATGAAGGTATGGTTACCCCGCAATGCAAAGCGCCTCGCGGCGCTCACCCTCGCGCTGGTGCTCGTGCTGGCGCTGGCCGCCTGCGGCAGCAAGACGCAGACACCGGAGACGTCCTCCACCCCCACGGTCGTGACGCCGCCGGTGCAGACGCCCGCAGACCCGACCTCCGACCCGGCCCGCCCGGCCGGCACGGAGACGGACCAGCTGACCACGGTGCTCGACGACATTGAAAAGAACGTGCAGCTCGGCGTGACCGGCAGCTCGCTCAAGGCAGTACCCTACGCCGTGAAGCTGCTCGACTGGGGCGCGGCGAGCACGATGACCCAGAGCGAGATCAAGTCCGCCGTCGTCGCGTGGCTCAGCGACAAGGGCAACGACGCGCAGGTCTCCTTCAGCCAGCAGATGGACCTGATCGACACGACCTGCCAGACGCTCATGGGCAGCGGCGCGCGCGATCTGCTCGATTCTGCCGGCTGCCAGAATGTCAAGGGCGGCTGGCCGGTGCAGGCGTCCGACCGCGTGGAGGCCATCCTCGAGGCCGTCGGCCTGCGCGGATAATTTGCAGGCAGAAAACCGCCACGCCCCTGCGCGCCAAAATGGCGCGCAGGGGCGTGGTTTTTGTTTTGCCGCCGGTGCTTAGCCGTGGTAGTCGCCGGTCGCGGAATCGACCGTGACGTAGGGCACGACTTTGCCGTCGATCTTCACATAGACCTGATAGATGCCGTTTCCGAGATCCTCGTAGTGGTCGGGCGTGACGCCGTAGTCTTCGAGCAGGTCCCGTTCAAACTCGGCCTTCCAGCCGTCGCTGCCGGCGTCTTTTCCGGCGGCGGGCGTCGGTGTCGCGGCCGGGGCGGCGATGACGGGCGTCTCAACGGCCGGGGCCGCAGGCGTCTGTGCGGGATCGGATGCGGCGGCGGTCTGCCTGCCGCAGGCAGTCAGCGCCAGCAGGAGCACGGCGGTCAGCAGCGCGGCTGCGTGTTTGCGGTGGGTCATGGGCAGTTTCTCCTTGGTGATGGTGTTTTCGGTGTTTTCGCAGGCATTTTACATCAAAATTCGCAGAAATACCACCATGGGGTGCAAAATTCAGATGTGAATTCAGATTTTAATTTTGCGCAGGCACGGCGGCGGGCGGATTTTTTGCGCTTGACAGGGCCTCCGGCGCAGGATATTCTGTCAGCAGAACGGAGGGGACGCGCGTGCCGGAGAAGTATGTTTTTCCTATTTTAATGCTAGTGATTTGGCCCGTCCATTTTTTCTATGTTCGTAGTGCGATTTTCAGCATCTTGAGAGCCGCCATGAGCAAGACGATGATGCAAAAACAGCGAAAGGCGCACCCCGGATTCTGGAACTGGCTGACCTACCGTGGCGTCGCATCGGCAATTCCGCTTCCGATCCGAATTTGGTACTATTGTGAACTGCTCAAATATCCGCTTGCGGCGCTCACGTTTTATGTGCTGATGTGGCTGCTCGGTGTACCGCTCGATCCGCTGCGGAAGTGGCCGGCAATCGTTGTCATTTCTTCAGAACTTCCGTTAGCCATATATTTTTTCTTTTTTACTGTGCCGGAGGCAGGAACAGGAGATCGTTTGCCCGCGTGGACGGTCAAGCACTTTTCCCCCGACCGCAGCGACGACAGAAAGCCGCGGTGATGACCAAGCGCTGGGACAAGCAAAGCACGCGCCGTCATCTGCTGGGTGTTTATGCCGTTATAACGCTGGGCGGGCTGCTGTACCTGCTGCTTCTTTGCAAAACGTAAAAAACACCGCCGCAGGGTTTTCCCTGCGGCGGTGTTTTTCTGCCCGCGGGAGGATATTGATGCCCGCAGAACGGGATGATATGCTGGAAAAAACGGCCGTTTGGGTGTGCGGAGGCGCGGCATCCCTTTCGTGTGCTGGATATCGACATGACAGAAGAACAGTTCGCGGCGTTCGGCGCGCTCTGCCCGGTGCCGCCGCCGACTGCACGAGGATATCCGGACAGTAGGCGTCGTTTTCGACCATGCCGCGGATGCCGCGGATCTGCCCCTCAATGCGGTTGAGCCGGTGGATGAGGCGTTTGTATTCCTCCGGCGTGCGCTCCTTCTTGCGCTGCGAACAGCCGCAGCAGGTTTTTTTCTCATCGTCCATATGTCAGTACCTCATCGCTTTCCATACACCCCCGGTGGGTAGCTGTCAAGTGCCCGCGTGCGAATAGAACAAAAAATTGAATGAATAAATACTAATGTGCGCCGTTTCTCCTCAATTGCCCGAAAGCTGGAAAAGCGCTGGAATATATGGGACTTCAGACCTATAATAAACGCATATAACCGTATCAAAAATAATTCATGTATGAATATGCTAATAATACGACGAATAATGAAATTAAATTCACCAAAAACCTTGTGTGCTTTGTCAATTGAAAAACTTACATTTCAGACGTAAACTGCACATAAGATTTTTTCCGTCTGCGGCGCGCTCCTGCTGCTCCGGCGGTGAAGAATCCAATCTCATATAGAAAGAAGGCTTATCATGAAGAGGAGAATCTTGACTCTGCTGCTGACGCTGGTCATGGTGCTGTCGCTTCTGCCCGGCACGGCGCTCGCCGTGAACGACAGCAGCGCACCCGCCGTGACGTATGCCGATCTGGCAGACATCAACGGCACTGCGCTCGTCCCCGACGGCGCAGGCGAAAACACGGAACTGACCGTAGCGGACGCAGTGCGTGCACTGCTGCTGTGGACGGGCATGACCGAGCAGCAGCTCGGCTCGTTCCCGGATGACTATCTGGCGCAGGCCCGCAGCATGGGCATGATCGACACGGACACCGACGCCGACGCGCCCTGCACGCTCGCGGCTTACCGCCAGATGAAGGCGGTCGCCGACCAGATGTATGACGCGCTGCACGCCGACAAGCTGCAGCCGCTGTACATGAACGGTATGGCGCAGCCCATCTTCCCCTACACGACCGGCGAGGTCACGGAGGGCTACAGCAACGACGAGAGCGACATCATCCGCTACTGCGTCTATGTCGAGACCAACTACGACACCGACGACGACGGCAAGCTCGACCTCGTCAAGGCGCTCGTGCAGATCCCGCGCGCAGCGATGGAGGGCAACTACAAGGCGGCCACCATCTACGAGGCGCGCCCGTACATCACCGGCTGCAACGAGAGCATGAACCCTGGCAAGAACCTCGGCAGCGAGAGCTATGACATCTCCAAGCTCTACAGCCAGCCGGACAAGCGCGTGCCCGCCGGCACCGCCACGACCGCGGACGCGGCAGCTGCTGCCGACAGTGCCGACTGGTACTACTGGAACCCGTATGAGCAGATGTACGACTACGAGGACCTCAACTGGTATGACTACTATCTTGTGCGCGGCTTTGCCGTGGTCGAGTGCGGCGGTCTGGGCACGAAGGGCTCCGACGGCTTTGAGACCTGCGGCACCGATCTGGAGATCGATGCGTTCAAGTGCGTGATCGAATGGCTACACGGCGACCGCGTGGCCTACACCGACAAGACCAGCAACGTCGCCATCTCGGCCGACTGGTCGAGCGGCAAGGTCGGCATGACCGGCCGCTCCTACGCCGGCACGACGCAGTTCGGTCTGGCAACGACCGGCGTCGCCGGCCTTGAGACCATCGTCCCCGTCGCCGGCATCGCGAGCTGGTATGAGTACACCAACTCTCAGGGCATCTCCACCAACAGCCTCGTCAACTACTCCGAGCGGCTCGGCTGGTACTGCAACGGCCGCTACCTCGATCCGGACGACTACGCGACCATCGCCGAAAAGTACGGCAACTACATGTACCAGATCCAGCAGGATCAGCTCAAGAGCAACGGCGACTACTCCGAGCACTGGGCGACCCGCGACTACACGCTTGACGCGGAAAACATCAAGTGCCCGGCGCTGATCGTGCACGGTCTCAATGACGACAACGTGCGCACGAAGGAATTTGACCTCATGTATCAGGCCTATCAGAAGGCCGGCGTGAACGTCAAGCTCCTGCTGCATCAGGATGCGCACCTGACCCCGAGCTACCCCGCCGGCAACCTCGAGTTCTACATTGACGGCGAGAGCTACAACAACGTCCTCAACCGCTGGTTCAGCCACTACCTGTGCGGCGTGGAAAACGGCGCCGAGAACATGGCCGCCGTCACCGCGCAGAGCAACGTCGACGCCTCCGTCTGGAACACCTATGACAGCTGGACGACCGACGAGAGCATCGTCCTCTCCGCCGCCGACGACACCGGCACGACCACCATCAACAGCGACTACGCCACGCAGGGCATCAACCGCAGAAACTGGCGTGACGCGCTGACCGCCGGCTCCACCGACGTGAGCGCCATGTACACCATGGATGTCGACGCCGACACCGTCATCAAGGGCAGCGTGGCCGTGAGCTTCACCGCCAGCGCTGATAACTATGACGCGCCGGAGACGACCAGCCCGCGCGGCACCGTCGACCACGACAACTATGTCGGCGAAGAGACGAACGCCCTTGACCACGACAACTACGTCGGCGCAGCGTCCACTGACGGCGCTGTGACCGTGTCCCTGCCGGACGGCGCCGATCTGATCGACCGCGACGCGCTCATGGTCAGCGCCATGCTCGTCGACATCGCGCCCGAGGGCACGACGTTCCCGGCCTACAACACGCAGGGCAGCTATGTGCCCAAGACCATCACCGCCGGCGGCGCGTGGATGGGCGGCGGCCTGAACAACTATGACTACGCCGAGCTCAACGCCACCGACGTCAGCTACAAGATCATCGCGCGCGGCTGGATGGACCTCTGCAACCCCGGCGCTGGCTATGACTCCGCCTCCGCTGGCACGAAGGTCGCCCTCAAGGTCGGTGAGAACCACGACTACACCATCTACCTGCAGCCGAACCTCTACACCGTCAAGGAAGGCCACAAACTCGCACTCGTGATCTACACCTATGAGCCGGGCAAGGCCAACTACAGCCAGGACTACCAGATCACGCTCGAAAACGCTTCCGTCAGCGCGGAGATCCCCGTTGATAAGATTCCGGCCGTTCCGGCGCTTCCGTTCACGGACGTCCCCGCAGACACCGAGCTCTACGCCGCTGTGAAGTGGGCCTACTTCAGCGCCCCGCAGATCACGGCCGGCGTGACCGAGACCACCTTTGCCCCCGCCAACATCTGCACCCGTGCCGAGATCGTCACCTTCCTGTACCGTCTGGCCGGTGAGCCGGATGTGTCCGGCACGGCGCTTCCGTTCACGGATGTGGCCGAGGATGCCTACTATGCCGACGCGGTGAAGTGGGCGGCAGCCAACGGCGTGACCGCCGGCACGAGCGCCACCACCTTCAGCCCGAACGACACATGCACGCGTGCACAGGCCGTCACGCTGCTGTATAACGCAGCCGGCGCACCGGCCGTGAGCGACACGGTGAGCTTCGCGGATGTGGCGGCAGACGCCTACTACGCCGATGCTGTTGCATGGGCGGCAGCCAACGGCGTGACCGCCGGCACGAGCGCCACCACCTTCAGCCCGGACGACGCATGCACGCGCGGCCAGATCGTGTGCATGCTCTACCGCGGCGACACGCAGGCCTGAGCAAGACACAGAAAATCACACCAAAAAGCGGCAGCGCCCATTGCGAATGCAATGGGCGCTGGTTTTTTGTACAGACGGCTTGCCGTTTGAGGATCACGCCGGAAGCTCTCTTGCGCGCTGTGTGCGCCGCCGCGCGGGCACGGCGATGCAGAACGTGAGCGCCTGTGCCGCCGGGATCGCCAGCCACACGCCGGTGAGCTTGAACAGCTGCGGCAGAATGAGCAGCACGGCAAACGTCAGCACCGGCTCGGAAAACACAAGCACGTATGACAGCGCGGTCTTTTCCGTCGCGTAGAAATATGTGATCGTCACGCGCGTGTATGCCAGCAGCGGCAATGTCGCCAGAAACAGCGGCAGCCGGGCGGTGACGCCGGCGTTCGCCTCCGCAGACGCGCCGAAGAGCACGCCGATGACGCTGCGCGTGAGAAAGAGCGCGACAATGCACACCGCCGTGATGCCGAAGGCCGCGCGGTAAGCGCGCGCGCCGGTGCGGCGCAGCTCGCCAAAGTCGCCCGCACCGTAGGCACGGCTGATGAGCGGCTGGCTGCCGTCGCCAACACCCTGCAGCAGCATATAGATCGTCGAGAGCACATATTCGATGCAGCCGTAGACCGCGATCGCCAGCGCGCCGCCGTAGCGCAGCAGGAAGTGATTCATGACCATGAGCGTGATGTTCGGCGAAAATGTCAGCCCGACCGGCGCGGCCGCGACCTTCAGCAGTGCGCCCCACAGCGGCAGCACCTCGCCCGCCTTCGGCGGCACGAAGCCCACGCGCCGCCGCACCAGATAGCCGATGGCGAGCAGCATCGTCGCCGCCTGTCCGATGACGGTCGCCCACGCGCCGCCGGCCATGCCCCAGTGAAACTCCCACACGAACAGGTAGTCGAGCGCGATGTTGGTCACAAAGCCCGTGCCCATCGCGACCATGGCGAACGCCGAGCCACCGAGGTTGCGGATGAAGGGCACAAGACCGGTGGCAAGGATCTGAAAGGCCGTGCCATAGGCGATCACGCGGATGTATTCCGCGGCCAGAGGGCGTGCCTCGTCCTGCGCGCCGAGCACCGTCAGCACCGGGCCGAGCAGCCCGAGCAGCACCGCCGCAAACGCCGCGCTCGTCGCGAGCAGCAGCAGCACCGTGCCGGAAAAGCACGTGCGCGGCGTCTGCTCCTCCCCGCGCGCCTGCAAAATGGTGCAGCGGATCGCACCGGCGAGGCCGATGCCCGTGCCGACAGCCTGCAGCAGCGCCGCTGCCGGATAGGCAAGCGTGATGGCAGCGAGACCGAGGTCGCCGAGCGATTGGCCGATGAAAAACCCGTCCACGATCGTGTACAGGCCCGAGAGCGCAAACGCAAGCACGGACGGGAGCACATAGGCCGCAAAAGAGTCATGCCGAGTTGTCTTCATTTGATCATTTTCGTTTCCTTTTCAAAGATCATATTAAACAGCGCGATCGCATCCATCATCTCCTGCACGCGCGCATCGCCCATGCGGGCAAAAACAGCGTCCTCGAGTGCATAGAGCGGCTCGAGCAGCTCACGGGCATAGGCCTGCCCGGCGGGCGTGAGGACGGCGTTCTTCTCGCGGCGGTCGCCGCTGGCGGGCTGAGCGTGACATAGCCCTCAGTGCGCAGCGCGCGGATGACGGTGTTGACGGTCTGCTTGGGCAGACCGGCGTGATCCGAGATGGCCTTTTGCGTGGCGCCGGGGTGGTTATCGAGCACGTAGAGCACGAACAGCCGGTAGTTGTTCACGCCGTGCGCGGCAGCCCAGCGGTTGTAGAGCGCATCCGAGCGTCCCCAGACCTCCCAGAACTTTCTTGGACTATGCTGCATACGGTTCCTCCAAATAGTATTTGCACGGACTATATTAGCATTTGCCCGGACGATTGTCAAGACAAATGGAAAAACCGAGCAATTCCGGCCGCTCCAGCACGCCAAAACCGCGCGCCCTCTGTTAAAAATTGCAGAGATGTGGTATACTTTCAAAAAATTTTCACGCCCCTGTAACGCGGGGGATAAAAAAGTTGTCTTTATGATGGCACTTTGGACGGAAAGGAGTACACGCATGGACGATTCGCAGATCGTCGCGCTCTACTGGCAGCGGGACGAGCAAGCCATCGTCGAGACAGACGCAAAGTACGGGTCTTATTGCATGAAAATTTCGCAAAACATCTTATCCGACCGCGCCGACAGCGAGGAAAACGTCAACGACGCCTATCTGCACGCATGGGAGGCTATGCCGCCGCAGCGCCCGGCGATCCTCTCCGCCTTCCTCGGCAGGATCACGCGCAATCTGGCGCTCAACCGCTGCAAGGCGGCCAACGCCCAGAAGCGGCAGGGCAGCGCCTTCGCGCTCTCGCTCGACGAGCTGGATGACTGTGCCGTCGCGCACCCCGACCCGGAAAGCACCACGGCGGCAACCATGCCCTCGCTCACGACCGACTATCTCGGCTCCGAGAACGCTGGTCTTGTCTGCTCACTTGTTATGATCGGCTTCGGCGTTGCCTCAATCGGAACAAGCTTTCTCGCCAAGGCCGTCAACACCTCCATGGCCTTCATCCTGGCCGGCGTAATTGCCATTGTCGGCATCCTCGTCACACTTGCGCTTCCCAAACTCGGGAAGGCAGAACAATAATTCCGGGCTTCCGGCCCGCATCTCGGGCCGGAAGCTTTTTTTGCGTAAAAATATGATTTTTTCACACAGGGGATACTTGACAACTACCCCCTGTATTGTGTTACTTTATAAGTTCAGAACAAGTTAGGAGGTCAGAAATGACGAAATACAATCAGGTCACGCCGGAGATCGCCGCGCAGCTTCAGGCCATCGTGGGCGCGAAGCGCTTTTTCGCAGGCGACGCGGTGAAGGACGACTTCAGGCACGACGAAATGCCCATCTACGGCAAGTATTACCCCGAGGTGGTCTGCGAGGCAGAGAGCACCGAAGAGGTGTCCGCGATCATGCGCGTGTGCTATGACAACAACATCCCCGTCACACCGCGCGGCGCCGGCACGGGCCTCGTCGGCGGGTGCGTGCCGCTGTGCGGCGGCGTGGTGCTGTGCACGACGCGCATGAACAAGATCCTCTCCTATGACATGAACAACCTCGTCGTGCATATCCAGCCCGGCGTGCTGCTGTGCGACCTCGCGGCCGACGCGCTCACGCACGGCCTGATGTACCCGCCCGACCCGGGCGAAAAGACCGCGACCGTAGGCGGCAACGTGTCCACGAACGCGGGCGGCATGCGCGCCGTGAAGTACGGCGTCACGCGCGACTACGTGCTGGCCATGACCGTGGTGCTGCCCGATGGCAGAGTTATGGAGCTCGGCAAGACCGTGTGCAAGACCAGCTCCGGCTACAGCCTGCTGCACCTGATGATCGGCTCCGAGGGCACGCTCGGCGTCATCACGGAGCTGACGCTCAAGCTCATCCCCAAGCCGGAAATGAATGTGAGCCTCATCCTCCCGTTTGCCGACGTGGAGACCGCCATCGCCTCCGTGCCGCAGATCAAGCTGGCCAACCTCGACCCGCAGTCGATCGAGTTCATGGAGCGCGACATCGTCGATTCCTCGGCGGCGTTCACCGGCAACACCATCTTCCCCACGGTCGTGGACGGCAAAGAGGCGGGCGCGTACATCCTCGTCACCCTCGTCGGCGACAGCGAGGCCGAACTGACCGCGAAGATGGACCGCCTCGGCGCGCTTGCCGAGCAGTGCGGCGCGTACGATACGCTCGTCGTCTGGACCGACGGCCTGAAAAAGGACGTCTGGGCCGCGCGCAGCGCGTTCCTGACCGTCATCGAGGCGGACACGAAGCTGCTCGACGAGATGGACGTCGTCGTGCCGGTCGACCGCATCGCAGAGTTTCTCGTCTACACCCGCGCCACCGGCAAGGCGGAGGGCATCACCATCCGCAACTTCGGCCACGCGGGCGACGGCAACCTGCACATCTACTGCTGCGCCAACGACATGGAGCTCGACGAGTTCAAGCGCCGCAGCAAGGCCGTCATGGACAAATGCTATGCCAAGTGCATCGAGTTCGGCGGGCAGGTCTCCGGTGAACACGCCATCGGCCACGCAAAGAAGCAGTACCTGGTGGAGTCCGCCGGCGAGACGGCGTTCGGGCTCATGCAGGCGATCAAGCAGGTGTTTGACCCCAAGGGCATCCTCAACCCCGGCAAGGTCTGCACCAACGTCGAGGAGGGCTGAAGCATGCTGAATATTCTTGTTTGCGTCAAGCAGGTGCCTGACATCAACCTCGTGAAGATGGACCCCGTCACGGGCAGCCTGATCCGCGCGGGCGTGCCGGCGATCCTCAATCCGCTGGACGCCAACGCGCTTGAGGCGGCCGTACGCGTCAAGGAGGCGCACGGCGGCACGGTCACCGTCATCACGATGGGGCCGGACATGGCCAAGGAGGCGCTGCGCGAGTGTCTCGCCGCGGGCGCGGACCGGGCCGTGCTGCTGTCCGACCGCGCGTTTGCCAACGCCGATACCCTCGCCACGAGCTACGTCATCGCGAGCGCGGCAAAGCAGCTCGGCGAGTTTGACCTCATCTTCTGCGGCAAGGAGTCGCTCGACGGCGCCACCGGGCAGATGGGCTCACAGCTGGCCGAGCGCTTCGGCGCCAGCCAGATCTCCTCGACGGCGAAGATCGTCGAGGTGGACACGGCCGCGCACACCATCACGGCCGAGCGCGACCTTGAGCGCGGCACGGAGGTGCTGCGCGCGAAGTATCCCTGCCTGCTCACGGTCGAGAAGGCGAACTTCCGCCCCCGCATCCCGAACCTGAAGCGCTGGAAGGCCTCGCGCACCGCGCCCATTGCGGTCTACAGCGCGGCCACCATCCCGGGGCTCGACCCCGCGCAGATCGGCGACCCCGGCTCCCCCACGAAGGTGCCGCGCACCTATCCGCCGGAGGTCGGCGCGAAGGGCAGCATGATCGACGAGGGCAGCACGGAAAAGAACGTGGACCGGCTCTTTGAGCGGATCGCGGACGTGCTTTGAGGAGGTGCAGGCAGTGAATAAGACAGATTACAAAGACATGTGGGTCTTCATCGAGCGCGACGGCGACAGCGTGCTGCCGGTCTCGCTCGAGCTGTGCTCGGAAACGCGCAGGCTCTGCGACGCGAGCGGCGAGAAACTCGTCGCGGTCATCGTCGGCAGCATCTCGGACGGCGAGCTGCAGCGCGTGCTCGACTGCGGCGTGGACAAGGTCATCCACGTGACCGGCACGGGCTATGACTACTTTAATAACGATGCGTACACCAACCTCTTCACCGTCCTGTGCCGGAAGTACCGGCCCACGGCGGTCATGGTCGGCGGCACGATCAACGGGCGCGACTTTGCGCCGCGCTTCGCCGCGCGCCTCGGCACCGGCTGCACCTCGGACGCGACTGAGCTCGTCTGGGATCCCAAGACGACGGACATCGAGTTCGTCGAGCCGGCCGTCGGCGGCAAGATGATGGCCGTCATCACCGTGCCGGTGGCGCGCCCGCAGGTCGGCACCATCCGCCCGGGCACGTTCAAGTGCGTCCCTTGCGGCGCGCGTGCGCACGAGGTCATCGAGGAGCGCATCGACTTCCCGGTTGCGGACATCCGCACCGAGATTCTCGATTTCCGCGCCGACGATGTTGACGAGAGCCTGAATATCGCAGACGCGGACGTGATCGTCTGTGTCGGCAACGCGATCAAGGGGGCGGACGCTCTGCCGCGCTACCGCCGCCTGGCCGCGCGCCTCGGCGGCAAGGTCGCCTGCACGCGCCCGGTGTTCGACCGCGGCGTGCTGCCGTTCAAGCTCGTCATCGGGCAGTCCGGCGCCGTGGTCAAGCCGAAGCTGCTGCTGTCGTTCGGCGTGTCGGGCGCGGTCAACCACGTCACGGGCTTTTCGGACGCGGACGTGGTCGTCGCCGTGAACACCGACCCCGAGGCGGCGATCTTCAACTACTGCACCTACGGCATCGTCGGCGATATGGACGAGGTCTGCGAGGCCATGCTCGCAAAGCTCGGCGAGTGAGCCGGGACGAAAAGGCAAAAAAGCACCCGAAAGGGTGCTTTTTTGCGTGCTGCCCGTGTGTCCGCAGATACTGCAGCGGCGCGTTTGACAGGTGGCACACCGCCGCGTATCATGTTGACACGACATGATCGGCAGCCGGATGCCGTGGGGGTGCGTATTTTGCGGCGGAATAAAGCAAACTGCGATATCATCGGCCTTGCGCCCGGTTTTAGCGGATGGGCGGGGGTGATCACGGCAATCGTTGGAATGGTCATTCTCGTTGTCGTATTTGTGTTTCATCGAGACGAGCTTAGTGAATATGGCATCAGTATGGGCGCTGCATCGGCTGTTGGCGTGGTTTACTTTCTGTGGAGTTGTCCGGTGACATATCGGGTTGATTTTTCCGGTGTTACAAAACGGCGTTGCGGCATTCCGGTTCGCTTTGTGGCATGGGAACAAATTTCTCAGATCGGACATGCACAGCTTGGCAGAGGAGCGTGCCTGATCATCACACTTGTGGGATGTGAAAAATTTTCGTACCGCAAGGGCGATTCCGAATCCTATTGGGCAGAGAACTACTTGATCCGACACATGCGGAAAACACTATGTATCCAGAACGTAAAAGCCGCTATCCCGATCATAGAGGAATATTATGGCGCTCTGGATTATGACTATATGCGCGATGAGCCTGACACAAGGCCGTAAAACGTGATGATGCGGCTCAAGTTTATGCGTAGGCAATCCGACACAGCCGAAAATAAATAACATTTGCGCAGCAAATATTTCATGCAGCGCAGGTGAATTTCACGAAAAAAGGACTTGGCATATGCCAGGTCCTTTTTCATGGCACCCCCGGCTGGATTCGAACCAGTGGCCTGCCGCTTAGGAGGCGGCCGCTCTATCCAACTGAGCTACGGGGGCACAACAGCGTTATTTTAGCGCAAAGGGCGGCGGGTGTCAATGACCGGCGGCCGGGGAAACGGGACAATGCGGTGGGGCAGGCCGGTACAAGTCTTGCGGGACGAAGATAATCAAACGCGGGCGGTGCTGATGCACCGCCCGCTTGCGTTACGCTTCTTGCATTATATATAATATTTCCCTCACGGTTTGCGGTTTTGCGCTCTCATTTTCCTTGTAAGAATAATATGACCGCGAAAATAATGACACAGAAAGAAAAAGGAAGCACAACAGATGAGACCCGTGATAAATACCTTGGCATCAAATGCGATTCCCGAAACGATTCCAACAAACAAGGCCACGGCCGAAAGTGCAAAAAACAAAAAGCTGATCAGCATATTCCAGCGACATACTCTCCGCAAATAGATATTGCGAAATTTCTCTAAATCATAAAAATTGCCCTCTGCATTTGGTATCCTGTAAATTTGGATGTAGTGATCCCTACAGACGGGATCAGCATTAAATTCGCATTTGAGTTTTGTTTCACACGGAGTCATACCAAGATCTTTCGGAATCGAATGTATCAAAAAATATCGCACATTCCTCGGCCGAGCTTTCACAAGCTTAAACCAATACAAACAGACGTTTGTTAAACGCCACCCCGCGAGCTCCATGTTCTGTAATTTTCGCTCAACATTTTCAAAAGACCACAATGTATAGTAGAAAAACATCCACATTGCGCTACCTCCGGTGAAAAGAATCAGCTTTTGAAAATCGTGTTATCATGATACCCGGCGGCGCGAGACCTGTCAAGTGCTTTGCGTGTCGGCGGGGCGGGGGACAGGTTGCGCGCGGCGGGAAACCATGGTATGATAGACAGACTGCGCACAAAGGAGGTAGCCCCATGCGTCTCATCCGCGAGGAAAAAGCCTTCATCCGGGAGGCTGTTTTGCTCATGCTCCCGATGATCCTGCAAAATTTCGTGACATTTTCCATGTCCATGGCCGATACGTTCATGGTCGGCGTGCTCGGCGAGACGGCGCTCGCCGCCGTGACGATGGCCAACAGTCCGTTTTACGTCATGCAGCTGATGATCTTCGGCGTGCAGAGCGGCATGAGCGTGCTCGTGGCGCAGTACCACGGCCGCGGCGACCAGGAGGCCATCAACCGCGTGATGGGCATCGCATTTTTCGTGTCCACGACGATCACGGGCCTGCTCGCCATCACGGCGTTCTGCATCCCGGAGCAGATCATGCGCGTGCTCACCAACAATGCCGACCTCGTCGCGCCCGGCGCGGCGTACACGCGCTACGTCGGCTTTTCGTACTTCTTCTCCGCCATCAGCGGCGTGTACATCGCCGCCCAGCGCAGCACGGAAAATCCTCGCCTCGGTGCCATCCTGCTCACCGTGTCCGGCGCGCTGAACATCTTCCTCAACTGGGTGCTCATCTACGGCAAGCTCGGCGCGCCAATGCTCGGCTGCGCGGGCGCGGCCGTCGCCACGCTCATCAGCCGCGCGTTCGAGGTCGCGGTGCTGTGCGTGTATGCCAATGTCAGCCGCCGGCTGCCGCTCATGCCGCGCGCACTGCTGCACCCCGGCCGCGTGATCGCAAAGGACTTTGCCAAGTACGCCCTGCCCGTCGTGTGCAACGAGTGTCTGTGGTCGCTCGCGTTTTCGCTCTACACGGTCATTATGGGGCACATGGCGGACAACACGCCCATCCTCTCGGCCTACACCATCGCCGGGAACCTGCAGCGCATGATGACCCCGGCGTCGTTCGCCGCGGGCGGCGCGGCCGCCGTGCTCATCGGGCGGGAGATCGGCCGCGGCAACCGCGGCAGCGTGCAGCGCAAGGCGTGGGTGCTCGATGGGCTGGCGCTGGCCGTCGGCCTTGTGTGCATGGGCATGATCGCGCTCGTGCGCAACGTGCTGCTGCGGCCGTACATCCTGCCGCTGATGCACATGGAGGGCGCGGCGTGCGACATTGCGATGTATATGATGGGGATTTTGATGCTCGTGCAGCCGGTGTCGAGCATGAGCCTGACGAACATCGTCGGCGTGCTGCGCGGCGGCGGCGACGTGCGCTATGCGATGCTGTGCGACGTCGGGCCGCTGTATGCGGTGTGCCTGCCGCTGGCGGCGCTCGCGGCGCTGGTGTGGAAGCTCGACATCCGGTATGTGTACCCGCTCATGTCCATCGACGTGGTCGTGCAGATCTTTCTGTGTCTGCCGCGGCTGCGCTCCGGCAAATGGATCCACGACGTGACCCGCAGCGCGGGAGAGCTGGAGGTGTGACGGGGGCATCGCCTTGCGGCGATGCAAACATCTCATCCGAGGCGGGCCTTGCCCCCTCGGGCTCCCCTGCGGCGCAAATGGCTTTGAAATGAGGCCATTCTCTCGGCAAGCAGCGGCGCGCATCCCTGCGCAAAGCTGCAAAATCAATGCCCGAATATGCGAAAAAGGCTCGCCCAATCGGGCGAGCCTTGTTCGGTGCAATCATTGCAATTCACACAGCGCGGGTGACCTTGCCGCTGCGGAGGCAGCGGGTGCATGCGTAGACGTGCTGGGGTTTGCCGTCCACGATGGCCTTGACGCGCTTCACATTGGGTTTCCAAGTGCGGTTCGAGCGGCGGTGAGAGTGGCTCACTTTGATGCCGAAGCTCAAGCCCTTGTCGCAAAACTGACATTTTGCCATTGGTTGAAGCACCTCCTTCTCTATTGTCTGCGAGAACAGCTTTCTCATAATAGCAGAAACCCCGGCCGATTGCAAGATGATTTTCACATTTTCTGCGCATTTTCCGTCCGGCGGCCGGAAAAAATGCCCGGCGCGCCGCAAAAGCCGTTGCCAAATGCCGCCGCTTTGGGTACAATGGGATGCGGGGGAGCAGACGCTCCGCCCGGACGAAACAACTTCGCCGCCGTACCGGCGGCTTTACCGGAAAGGAGGCGCGCACGATGGGCGCACCGCATTATACCGTCGCGCTGCAGAAGATCGCCGCCGAGCAGGGGCTGACCGTCCTGCACGCGGCCCAGGACTACGCCACGCGCGAGATCCGCACCGCCGACGTCAACCGCCCGGGGCTGCAGCTCGCCGGGTTTTACAACTACTTTGACCCCGAGCGGCTGCAGATCATCGGCCGCGTCGAGAGCACGTATCTCGAGACGCTCACACCCGACCAGCGGCGCGAACGCTTTGAGCAGTTCATGCGCTACAACATCATCGGCCTCGTCATCTGCCACGGGATGGACCCGTTTCCCGAGTGCCTGGAGATGGCCGAAAAGTACGACCGCAACCTCTTTCTCGTGCGCAAGGACACGTCGGAGTTCATGGCCGACCTCATCGCCTCGCTCTCGAGCTACCTCGCCCCGCGGCTGACGCAGCACGGCGTGCTCGTCGAGGTGTTCGGCGAGGGCGTGCTCATCACGGGCGACAGCGGCGTCGGCAAGAGCGAGACGGCGCTCGAGCTCATCAAGCGCGGCCACCGCCTCGTCGCGGACGACGCCGTGGAGATCAAGCGCATCAACCGCACGACGCTCATGGGCTCCGCGCCCGAGATGATCCGCTACTACATGGAGCTGCGCGGCATCGGCGTGATCGACGCGCGGCAGATCTACGGCGTCGGCGCCGTCAAGCCCGAGACGCGCGTGGACCTCGTCGTGCAGCTCGAGCCGTGGGAGGACGGCAGGGCCTACGACCGGCTGGGCCTGACGACGGAATACTGCGAGATCCTCAACGTGCGCGTGCCGTGCGTGACGATCCCGGTCGGACCGGGGCGCAACCTCGCGGTCATCCTCGAGCTGGCCGCCATGAACAACCGCCAGAAGGGCATGGGCTACAACGCGGCACAGAAGCTCGCCGACGAGCACGACCGCGGCATCGACCTCGGCATCGGGTTCTGACCCGGAAAGGAACAGGAAGTTATGACGAATCTGGACCCCATCGTCCGCGCGCTGTGCGAGCAGCTGCCGGAGCTGGAGATTTTGGAATACGAACCGATGCGCGCGCACTGCTCGTTTCGCATCGGCGGGCCGGCGCGCGCGCTCGTGCGCCCCGCGTCCGCGGAGGAGACGGCGGCCGTCTGCCGCATCGTGCGCGGCGGCGGCGCGCAGCCGCTCATCATCGGCAACGGCACGAACCTGCTCGTCACCGACGGGGATGTCAATCGCATCGTCGTGCAGATGGGTGAGCGCATGGCGGAGGTGGAGCGCACGGACGCGACGCACCTGCGCGCGGGCGCGGGCATCCCGCTCGCGCGGCTGGCGCAGGCGGCGCTGGGCTATGGGCTCGCGGGGCTGGAATTTGCCCACGGCATCCCCGGCTCGCTGGGCGGCGCGGTGTCGATGAACGCGGGCGCTTACGGCGGCGAGATGAAGGACGTCGTGGCCGCGACGCGCTACCTCGACCATGATCTGAATCTGCGCGAGGCCGTGGGCGCGGAGCACGATTTCGGCTACCGGCACAGTGCCTTTTCCGACACGGACTGCGTTGTGCTCGGCAGCACGCTCGCGCTCACGCCGGGCGACCCGGAGGAGATCCGGGCGCGCATGATGGATCTGAGCGAGCGCCGCCGCAGCCGCCAGCCGCTCGACCTGCCGAGCGCGGGCAGCACGTTCAAGCGCCCTGTTGGGGGCTATGCCGCCGCGCTCATCGACGAGGCGGGCCTCAAGGGCTATGCCGTCGGCGGCGCGCAGGTGAGCGAGAAACACGCGGGTTTCGTCGTCAACCGCGGCGGGGCCACGTTTGACGATGTGCTGCGGCTCATGGACCACATCCGCAGCGAGGTGCTGCGCACGTCCGGCGTGGAGCTTGAGCCGGAAGTGAAGATCATCCGGGGGTGACGGGATGGAATTTCTGATCGTATCGGGCCTGTCCGGCGGCGGCAAGAGCCGCGCGGCCGACGTGCTGGAGGATCTGGACTTTTACTGCGTGGACAACCTGCCCACGGCACTGCTGACGAAGTTTGCAGAGCTGTGCCTTGCCACGCGCGGCAGGTATGAAAAGGTCGCGCTCGTGACGGACATCCGCAGTCAGGAGAGCTTTTCCGAGCTTTTTGCCGCGCTCGGGGAGCTGGCGAACATGGGCGTGGACTACCGCATTCTGTTCGTCGAGGCGTCGGAGAGCGCCATCGTGCGCCGCTACAAGGAGTCGCGCCGGCCGCACCCGCTGCAGGCCGAGAGCGGCTGCTCCCTGCCCGAGGCCGTGCGCCGCGAGAGCGAGCTGCTCGCCCCCGTGCGCGAGCGCGCGGATTATGTCATCAACACCACGGGCCTCACGCTCGCCATGCTGCAAAAGCGCATCTGCGAGTATTTTGCCGACGGGGGCACCCGGCGCGACATTCTCATCAACGTCGTGGCCTTCGGCTTCAAGTACGGCATCCCGATCGACGCCGATCTCGTGTTCGACGTGCGCTTTCTGCCGAACCCGTTTTATGTCGAAAAGCTCCGCCCCCTGAGCGGCATGGACGCCGAGGTGCAGGAATACGTCCTGCGCAGCGACGTGGCGAAAAATTTTCTCACGAAGCTCACCGACATGGTCGACTTTCTCCTGCCGCAGTACGCCGCCGAGGGGCGCTACGCGCTGACCATCGGCATCGGCTGCACCGGCGGGCAGCACCGCAGCGTGGCCGTGGCCAAGGCGCTGACGGATTACCTCGCCGCGCGCGACGCCAACGTCCGCCTGCGCAACCGGGACTTTCCCAAGACGACCTGACGGAGGCGCGCCATGTCCTTTGCATCCGATGTGAAAAACGAGCTGTGCCGCGTGCCGCTCGGCCGCCACTGCTGCGCCGTGGCCGAGGCCTACGGCGTGTTGCTGTACTGCCACACGTTCACGACGCGGGAGATCCGCATCGTCACGGCGTGCGGCGCCTTCGCCGAGCGGCTGCCGAAGCTGTTTCGCCGCGCGTTCGGCGCGCACTTTGCCCTGCCGGCCGAGGAAAAGACCGGCGGCCGCCACGTGCTGACCATCACCGACCGCGCCGCCATCGAGACGGTGTTCGCCGCCTTCGGCGCCGACCTCTCGCGCACGGTCGCGCACCACATCAACCTCGCCGTGCTCGAAAACGACTGCTGCCGGGCGTCGTTCCTGCGGGGGGCGTTCCTCGCGGGCGGCAGCGTCACCGACCCGAGCAAGAACTACCACCTCGAGCTCATCACGGCGCACGCGAGCGTCAGCCGCGAGACGGCCGCCCTGCTCACGGAGCTGGGCTTTGCCGCGCGCAGCATCGAACGCGGCGCGAACACCGTGCTCTATTTTAAAAAGTCCGAGGCCATCGAGGACTTCCTGACCAAGATCGGCGCGCCCTGCGCCGCCATGGACATCATGTCCGCCAAGGTGGAGAAGTCCATGAACAACTCCATCAACCGCAAGGTCAACTGCGACACCGCCAACGCCGACAAGGTCGTCGCCGCGGCGCAGGAGCAGATCGACGCCATCCGCCGCATCGAGCGCGACTACGGGCTCGACGTGCTGCCGGAAAAGCTGCAGAGCGCGGCACTGCTGCGCATTGCCAATCCCGAGGCAAGCCTTGCCGACCTCGCCACGCTCTCGTATCCGCCGGTGACGAAGAGCTGCCTGAACTACCGGCTGAAAAAACTCATGGAATTTCACATGGACGACTGAAAGGAACGCACGATGGGGTTTGCACATCTGCACGTACATAGTGAATACAGCCTGCTCGACGGCGCGTGCCGCATCGGGCCGCTCATCGAGCGCGCCAAGGAGCTGGGCCAGACCGCGCTGGCGATCACCGACCACGGTGTCATGTACGGCGCGGTCGCTTTTTACAAGGCGGCGGCCGCTGCCGGCATCCGGCCGATCATCGGCTGCGAGGTCTATGTCGCCCCGCGCGGCATGACCGACCGCGTCCACGGCGTGGACGATGCCTACACGCACCTGATCCTGCTCTGCCGCGACGAGACGGGCTACCACAACCTGTGCTATCTCGTGTCGGCGGCGTTCGAGCGCGGGTTTTACGGCAAGCCGCGCATCGACTGGCCGCTGCTGCACAAGCATGCCGAGGGGCTCATCTGCCTGAGCGGCTGCGTCGCGGGCGACATTCCACGCGCGATCCTGCGCGGCGACTATGACGCCGCCAAGGCGCGCGCCGTGGAGCTGCAGGAACTGTTCGGCGCGGGGAACTTCTACCTCGAGCTGCAGAACCACCACATGACCGACGAGGCGCGCGTGCGCGCGGCGCTGCTGCGCATCCACCGCGAGACGGGCATCCCCCTCGCGGCGACGAACGACGTACACTATATTAAAAAACAGGACGCCTACGATCAGGACGTGCTGCTGTGCATCCAGACCGGGCAGACGCTCGACAGCCCGGACCGCCTGCGCTTCCCGAACGACGAGTTTTACCTCAAGAGCGAGGCCGAGATGCGCGCGCTCTTTGACGAATACCCAGACGCGGTGGAAAACACGCAGCGCATCGCAGACCGGTGCCAATTTGACTTCACGTTCGGCCACTACCACCTGCCGCGCTTCCTGCTGCCGGAGGGGGAGACGGACGCGGACGCCTATCTCACGAAGCTGTGCGCGCGCGGCTTTGCCAAACGCTACGGCGACCGGCCGGAGGTGCGAAAGCGGCTGGACTATGAGCTCAACATGATCCGGCGCATGGGCTTTGTGGACTACTTTCTCATCGTGAGCGATTTCATCGGCTACGCCAAGGCCCAGCACATCCCCGTCGGGCCCGGGCGCGGCAGCGCTGCCGGGAGCGTCGTGTCCTACTGCCTCGGCATCACGGACGTGGACCCCGTGCAGTATAACCTCTACTTCGAGCGCTTTCTCAACCCCGAGCGCGTGAGCATGCCGGATATCGACGTGGACTTCTGCGTGCAGCGGCGCGGGGAAGTGATCGACTACGTCATCCGCAAATACGGCGCCGACCACGTGGCGCAGATCGTTACCTTCGGCACCATGGCCGCGCGCGCGGCCATCCGCGACGTCGGCAGGGTCATGAACATGACCTACGCCGAGGTGGACGCCGTGGCCAAGGCCATCCCCGGCGGCATCAACACTACGCTCGACGAGGCGCTGCAGCAGTCGCAGACGCTGCGCGCCATGTACGACGGGGACGACCGGCTGCACCAGCTCATCGACACGGCCCGCGCCATCGAGGGCATGCCGCGCCACGCGTCCACGCACGCGGCGGGCGTGGTCATCACGGAGCAGCCGGTGTACGCCTACGTGCCGCTGGCGAGCAACGACGGCGCGCTCGTGTGCCAGTTCCAGATGACGACGCTCGAGGAGCTGGGTCTGCTGAAGATGGACTTTCTCGGTCTGCGCAACCTCACCGTGCTCGAGGACGCGGCGCGGCAGGTGCGCCGCCGCGAGCCGGGGTTCCAGGTCGAGCGCATCCCGCTCGACGACAAGAAAACGTTTGACATGCTCGCCGCCGGGCGCACCGTCGGCGTGTTCCAGCTCGAGAGCGCGGGCATCACGGCCGTGTGCATGGGCCTGCGCCCGCGCAGCATCGAGGACATCACCGCCGTCATCGCGCTCTACCGCCCCGGGCCGATGGAGAGCATCCCGCGGTTTCTCGCCTGCTCGGCGCACCCGGAGCGCATTACCTACAAGCACCCCCTGCTCGAGCCGATTTTGTCCGTGACCTACGGCTGCATCGTCTATCAGGAGCAGGTCATCGAGATCTTCCGGCAGCTGGCCGGGTTCTCGCTCGGGCAGGCGGACATGATCCGCCGCGCCATGTCGAAGAAGAAGGAGGCCGTCATCACGGCCGAGCGCGCCGCCTTCGTGCACGGCGACCCGGAGCGGAACATCCCCGGCGCGGTGGCGCGCGGTGTGCCGGAGCAGACGGCAAACGATATCTACGACGAGATCCTCGCCTTCGCGAGCTACGCCTTCAACAAGGCGCACGCGGTGTCCTACGCCATCGTGTCCTACCGCACGGCGTACATGAAGCGCAACTATCCGCACGAATACATGGCGGCACTGCTGACCTCCGTGCTCGACAACACGCCGAAGGTCACGGAGTACATCGCCGAGTGCCGCGAGCTGGGCATCCGCCTGCTGCCGCCGGACATCAACGCGTCCGACGCCGACTTCACCGTGGAAAACGGCGACCTGCGCTTTGGACTCGTGGCCATCAAGGGCGTGGGGCGCGGGCTCATCCAGGCGCTCATGCGCGAGCGGGAGATCGGCGGGCCGTTCACGGCGTTTGACGAGTTCTGCCGCCGCATGAACGGGCACGACCTCAACCGCCGCGCCGTCGAGAGCCTCATCCGCGCAGGCTGCTTTGACCGCATGGGCTACAAGCGCAAGGCGCTCATGCAGTCGGTCGATCGCGTGCTGGGCGGCGCCGCGAGCGAGAGCCGCATGAACCTCACCGGCCAGATGAACCTCTTCAGCGCGCCGGACGACGGGGGCGAGCCCGCCGACACGACGCAGCTCGTGCTGCCGGACGTGGAGGAGTTCACGCGCGCGGAGCTCATGGCCATGGAGCGCGAGACGACGGGGCTCTACCTCACCGGCCACCCGATGGACGACTACCGCGCGCTCGCGCAGCAGGCAAAGGCCGCGCCCATGGGCGACATTCTCGCGAGCTTCCACGCCCCGGCCACGGCCGCGCACCGCTACCGCGACGGGCAGCGCGTCGTGCTGGCCGGCATCTGCACCGCCAGCCGCGAGCGCGCCACGCGCAAGAACACCCGCATGGCCTACCTCCAGCTCGAGGACGACGGCGGCAGCATGGAGGTGCTCGTGTTTTCACCCGCGCTCGATGCCTGCCGTGACCTGCTGGCGCAGGAAAACCCCGCACTGTTCGTGGCCGGGCGCATCTCGACGCGCGACGAATCCGACCCCCAGCTCGTGGCGGACAAGGTCCTGCCGCTGACGGAGCAGGGGCTTGAGACCCTGCGCACGCCGCCGCGCCGCGACCCGCCGCCCCGGCCCGCGCCGCCGAAGCGGCACCGCCTCTGGGTGCGGCTGCCGGATAAGGACTACCCGGCCGTGAAGCGCATCGAGCTCATCCTTGAAATGTTCCCCGGCGACGAGCAGCTCGTGCTCGTGTTTGAGGACACGGGCCGCCGCGCCGCCGCCCGCTGCATCGTGCACCCCGCGCTCGTCGAGGAGCTGCGCGAGCTGGCCGGGCCCGGCAACGTCGCCGTCACGGAGGAGAAACCCCGTTGACGCGCCGGGCATTTTATGGTATCATGAACGTTAATTTATCTCCCGCCCGGATAGGCACCGGCCGAGAGAGGTATTCAGGAGTGTGATGATCCGCAATGGACGCTGGCCCTAAGCAGGATTTATGGAATCTTTTGCCTGTTATCATCGTGCTGCTCCTTGGCGCGGCCTATTTCGCCGTCATGGAGACAGCGTTTGCATCCGCGAGCCGCATCCGGCTCAAAGCCGCCGCCGACCACGGCAACCGCCGTGCCGAGCAGGCGCTGTATGTGCTCGACCACTTCGATCAGGCGATCACGACGCTGCTGATCGGCACGAACATTCTGCACCTGACGATCGCGACGCTCGTGACCGTGGCCGTGCAGCGGCAGTGGGGCATGTGGGCCGTCACCGCCGCGACGCTCATCACGACCGTGGTCGTGTTCTTCGCCGGCGAGATGCTGCCGAAGAGCATCGCCAAGAAATACGCCGAGCGGCTGGCCATGCGCACGGCGCGCTCGCTGCGGTTTTTCATGGTGCTTTTTAAACCCCTGTCCGCCATGCTCACCGCCTTCGGCAACGCCGCCGCCCGCCGCATCCAGAGCGAGCCCGCCGTGACCGTGACGGAGGACGAGCTGGCCGACATCATCGAAAACATGACCGACGACGGGGAGCTGACCGCCGAGCGCGGCGAGCTCATGAGCTCGGCGCTCTCGTTTGCCGAGGTGCCGGTCGAGAGCGTCATCACGGCGCGCGTGGACGTCGCCGCCGTGGACGTGGACGATCCGCCGGAGGACATCCTCGCCTACGTGCGCGAGCAGCGCCACAGCCGCCTGCCCGTGTACGCCGACAGCATTGACAACGTGATCGGCATCCTGCAGATCCGCAAATACATCAAGGCCTGCATCAAAAACGGCGGCAGGGCCGTGGACGTCCGGCCCCTGCTCGACGAGCCCGTGTTCGTGCACCAGAGCACCCTCATCGCCGAGGTGCTGCCCGAGCTCAGCCGCCGCAAGGCCAATCTCGCCATCGTCACCGACAACTACGGCGGCACCCTCGGCATCGTGACCGTGGAGGACATCGTTGAGGAGCTCGTCGGCGAGATCTGGGACGAGGACGACGTGGTCGAGGAGTCGTTCGTGCCGCTCGGCGGCGGCCGCTACGAGGTCGATGCCGAGATGACCGTCGGCGAGGTGTTCGACCGGCTCGACTACACCGACCCCGAGGACGACGAGGAACTGCAGTATAAGCTGCTCGGCGAGTGGACGTATGAGCAGTTTTCCTACATCCCGCGCGAGCGGGAGGGCTTCCGCTATCACCGGCTGGACGTGCGCATCTCCGACATGAAGCAAAAGCGCATCGTCAAGCTCATCGTGCGCCTGCTGCCGGAGGAGACCGAGGCAGACGCGGAGGCCGGGGCCGCCCCGGAGAAGGGGGGCGAGCCGGCATGAGCATCGTGTGGTATTTTGTCGCGCTGGCCGTGCTGATCGCGCTGTCCGCGTTCTTCTCCGCGTCCGAAATGTCGTATTCATCGGCCAACCGGCTGCGGCTCGAAAACGCCGCCGAGGACGGCAGCCGCCGCGCGAAGACCGCCGTCGGCATCCTTGACCACTTCGACCGCACCCTCAGCGCCATCCTCATCGGCAACAACCTGGTCAACATCGCGGCGTCGTCGCTCGGCTCCGTGATCGTCATCCTGCTCGCGGGCGAGCAGTGGACGTGGGTGTCCACCGTCGTGCTGACGCTGCTGGTCATCATCTTCGGCGAGACGATGCCGAAGATCGTCGCCAAGCAGAACGCCAACGGCATCGCCCTGCGCAACGCATACGTCATCCGCGCGCTGTCGGTCATCCTGTACCCCGTCATCTGGCTCGTCGTCGGGCTCGTGCACCTCATCACGCGCCCCCTGCACGGCGACACCGGCGACGGCGACCCCGAGGAGGCCGCCTCGCAGGAGCTGCAGTCCATCATCGAGACCGCCGAGGACGAGGACGTGCTCGACGAGGACCGCAGCGAGCTGCTGCGCTCCGCGCTCGACTTTTCCGACATCAGCGCGAGCGAGGCCATGACCGCCCGCGTCGACATGGTCGCCATCGATATCGACGACGACTGGGACGAGATCGTGCGCATCATTGACGATTCGTCGTATTCCCGTCTGCCGGTCTACTCCGGCAGCGTGGACAATATCATCGGTTTTCTGTATCTCAACCGCTTTTTCAAGGCCATGATGGACGGCCGGCCGGACGATCTGCGCGCGCAGCTCATCCCGCCGTGCTTCGTCTACAAGACCACGCGCCTGCCCGACGTGCTGGCAAAGCTCCGCCGCGAGCAGAAGCACCTCGCCGTCGTCACGGACGAGTTCGGCGGCACGCTCGGCGTCATCACGATGGAGGACGTGCTCGAGGAGCTCGTCGGCGACATCTGGGACGAGACCGACGTGGTGGAAAAGGAGGTCGTCGCGCGGCCCGACGGCGGCTATGAGCTCGACGGCGCCATGACGCTCTCGGACTTTCTCGAGCTGCTCGACTGGAACGAGGACGCCCTCGACGACGCCGACAGCACCACCGTCGGCGGCTGGACGCTCGAGCGCTTCGGCACGTTCCCGAAGCCGGGCGACAGCTTCCGGTACGAAAACCTCACCGTCACGGTCCTCGCCATGGACGGCCGCCGCGTCGAGCGCGTGCTCGTGCAGCCCGACCCGCCTGAGGACAGGGACGAATAACGCGTTCCGACAAGCCGATCCGGCCTGTGCGATTTTTGCACGGGCCGGATTTTTGCTTCCCTGTGTGAGAGATCTTGTGCCCGGCGTGGGAAAAATTGCCCAAGCGGCGCAAGATGTGGCGGTTTGTATCAGAAATCCGTTAGTGTGTGAAAGTTTTTGCACAGGAGCAAGCATAAAGTTTCATTTTTCGCTTGAAATTTGCACGAATTGCAGGTATAATGAACGCATATTGAATCTTTTCAAGAGGAAAATTTCAAAAAGGAGAGAACCAACTATGAAGTTCAACAAAATCGTGGCTCTGGCGCTCGCCCTCGTCATGGTGTTCGCGCTGTGCGCCTGCGGCGGCGGCACCGACACCAAAAAGGACGACTCCGGCTCCACCGCCAAGGTCGACACCAACACCGTCTCCGTCGGCGCGGTCGTCATCGCGCGCGACGATGTCCCGACCGACGAGATCTATGCGTTCGTGTCCACCATCTTTGAAAATCTCGACGCCATCACCGCCCAGCACGCCAAGGGCGCGGAGCTGAGCCTTGAGGCTGCCGCCTCCGTCAAGGGCGTGCCGTATCACCCCGGCGCTGCCAAGTACTTTGAGGAGAAGGGCGTCAAGGTCGACGCGGTCAAGGAAGGCGCCGGCAACGGCACCGCTTCCGCTCTCAGCTTCGGCACCGGCGGCGAGTCCGGCACGTACTACGCCTTCGGCGGCGTGCTCGCCTCCTTCGTCTCCGGCAAGTCCGACTGCAAGGTCACGGCCCTCACCTCCGGCGGCTCTCAGGCCAACGTCGAGGATCTGGCCAACGGCAACGTCCAGCTCGCCTTCGTGCAGAGCGACGTTATGAACTACGCCTACAACGGCCAGCGCCTGTTTGACAGCCCGGTCACCGGCTTCTCCGTCGTGGCACAGCTGTATCAGGAGCAGGTTCAGATCGTCACCACCAACCCCGACATCAAGACCGTTGCCGACCTCGCCGGCAAGAAGGTCTCCATCGGCGCTGCCGGCTCCGGCGTGTACTTCAACGCCATTGACGTGCTCAACGCCTACGACCTCAAGGAGTCTGACATCTCCGCCGTGTACCAGAGCTTCGGCGACAGCGCCGAGAGCCTGAAGGACGGCAAGATCGATGCCGCGTTCATTGTCGCCGGTGCGCCCACCACGGCCATCACCGACCTCGCCACCGCCGGCAGCGTCTACCTCGTCAGCCTCGACGACAGCCACGTGCAGTCTCTGCTCGCGGCCTCCCCGTACTACACCGCCGCCACCATCAAGGCAGGCACCTATTGATGCCCGACCCGGTGATGCGCCGCATCCCGTAAACGTTCGCTACGGCGTCAGTACCCCTGACGCCGTAGTTTTTCCATCCTAACCGGAACGGAGGTTTCCCCCTTATGTCTGACACCAAGAAGGCCGCGGACGCCGCGGCAAACGCTTCGCTGCAGGAGGAAATGGACGCCGTCATGCGCAAGTATGACCGCGAATCCGCCACCCGCGTCTGGACGGGCAAGCCCAAGATCGTCATCTCCGTCGTCATGGCGCTGTTTTCGATCTACTGCATCTGGTCGACGCTGTTCAGCACCGCCGCGCTCGAGATCCGCCTGACCGCGTTCCTCGGGCTGATCGTCATCATGGGCTACCTGACCTATCCCGCCAGCAAGAAGCATGTGCACCCCAACCGCCTGCCGTGGTACGACATCGTCATCATGGTCATCGGCGCGGCTGCATTTTTCTACTATTGCTTTAACTACTCCGTGCTCATCAAGACGCTCACCAGCGCCGCCAAGATGACGCCGTTTCTCATCGCCGTCGGCGTGGCTGGCATCCTCGTGCTGGCAGAGCTGTGCCGCCGCTGCGTCGGCCTGCCGATCCTCGTGGTCGTCGGCGCGCTGCTCGTGTACACGTTCGTGAGCATGCTCAACGCCGGGCAGACGTTCCAGCAGGTGCTCGGCCGCGTGATCTACACGCTGTTTTTCGGCACGTCCGGCGTGCTGAGCACGCCCGTGCAGGTATGTGCGAAGTTCATCGCCGTGTTCATCATCTTCGGCGGCTTCCTCGAGCGCACCGGCATCGCCAGCTTCTTCATCGACGCGGCCAATGCCATCGCCGGCTGGACCTCCGGCGGCCCGGCCAAGGTCGCCGTCATCTCGTCCGCCCTGTGCGGCATGGTGTCCGGCTCCTCTGTGGGCAACACCGTCACCACCGGCTCGGTCACCATCCCGATGATGAAAAAGACCGGCTACAAGCCCGAGTTCGCCGGCGCCGTCGAGGCGGCTGCCTCCACCGGCGGCCAGATCATGCCCCCCATCATGGGCGCGGCCGCGTTCCTCATGGCCGAGTACATGGGCGTGACCTACGGTCAGGTCACCCTCTGGGCTATCCTGCCCGCCGTGCTGTATTTCGGCGGCATCTTCATCTCCGTGCATCTCGAGGCCAAGAAGCTCGGCCTCAAGGGCATCCCGCGCTCGGAGCTGCCCCGCTTCAAGTACCTCATCCGCAACGTCTATCTGCTGCTTCCGCTCGTGTTCCTGATCTGGATGGTCACGGCGAACATCCGCTCGCTGCAGTTTTCCGCCGCGATCGCCATCCTGATCTCCATCGCCGTGAGCCTGGTCGGCACCATCCGCGACGCCTCGGCCGAGGTGAAAGAGACGAAGACCGGCAGCGTCGCCGGCATCACCGCCAAAAAGACCGGCCGCATGATCCTCGACTCGCTCGAGGCCGGCGGCAAGGGCAGCATCACCGTTGCCGTGGCCTGCGCCATGGCCGGCATGATCGCGGGCTGCATCACCGTCACGGGCCTGGCGTCCAAGCTCATCAGCGGCGTCATCGCCATCAGCAGCGCCATCCCGAACCCGACGCTCTCGCTGCTGCTGGCGCTGTTTTTGACGATGCTGTGCTGCATCGTGCTCGGCATGGGCGTGCCCACGACCGCCAACTACTGCATCATGGCCTCCACCTGCGCGCCGATCCTCATCACGCTCGGCATCCCGAAGGTCGCGGCCCACTTCTTCGTGTTCTACTTCGGCATCGTCGCCGATATCACGCCGCCGGTCGCGCTGGCCGCCTACGCTGGCTCCGCCATCGCCAAGTCCGACCCCATGAAGACCGGCATCAATGCCACGAAGCTCGCCATTGCGGCGTTCATCGTGCCGTACATCTTCGCGATGAACCCGTCCATGCTGCTCATGGATCAGGGCGTGCTCGCCGCGGTGCAGGTCATCATCACGTCCTGCCTCGGCATCTTCAGCATCGCCGCCGCGCTCGAGGGCTACATCGTCGCGCACGCGCCCTGGTGGCAGCGCATCCTGCTCGCCGCCGGCGGCCTGTGCCTGATCGACCCGAAGCTGACGACCGACCTGGTCGGCGTTGCGGCCATCGTGGTCGTCATCGTGCTGCAGATCGTCCTGCGCAAGCCCAGCAAGTCTGCCGCCGCGTAAAAAAACCGGAACCTTTCGCACGGATGCACGTCAGATTTTCTGGCGTGTATCTTTTTGCGCGCCGCGCGCCGCCCGGCCGGGGGGCTTTACATATGCGGGCCGGCGGCGTATGCTATTCCCATGCAAAGATTCGGAAAGGAGCGATCTGCATGAAACGAAGCATTCCGGCGCTCGTGCTGGCGCTGGCGCTCACGCTGGCCCTGGCCGCCTGTGGCCGCAGCGACGAGACCGCCGCGTCCGCTCAGCCGACGGACATGGCCAAAAAGGCGGAGGACATCACCCTCTGCCCGACGTATGACAACGGCAAGGGCGGCTATTTTTCCGTCACGCTGCCGGCCAGCTGGGGCGACCAGTACCTGACCGAGTGCGGCGCCAACGACGGCGGCTATTACGTCGGCTTTTACGAAAAGACCGACCATGACAACGGTCTGGGCGGTTTCCTGTTCATGCTTGAGGTCTTTCCCACCGATTATGACTATACCGAGCTGCCGGAGTATCAGGCCATCTGCGGCCTGACCGTCGACGGCGCGAACTACAACCTCATTGCCGAGCTGCCGACGGATGTGCAGTTCGCCAACGAGAATGCCGACCTCTACCGCAGCATGTCCAACGATTTTTCGGCCATCCTCAAGAGCCTGACCTTCTCCAAGGGCGTCACGCGCACGGAGGTCACCGCGCCCGCGCAGACGTCCGGCAGCGGGTCGTAACAACGGCGTGCGTGCAAAAGCACCGTCTCCCGACCGGGAGGCGGTGCTTTTTGTTGGATGCTGTGCGTGGTTTTCTCCAGCGCCGCCGGTGGCGTGCCCCGCGTCTGACGCGCACCCTAAGCCTTCTGCTTGCGGGGAAGGCTCGAAAAGCAGCGCTTCCCGAACGGGAAGCGCTGCTTTTTTGTGTTCTTGCGCGTGTTGGCTTTTTGCGCGCGTTCTTTACTTCTTCTTGGCTGCGGCGGCTGCCTGCTTGGCGAGGCGTCGTTGCCGTAGATGAAGAAGTTCACGAGCGTGGTCTTGAGCACGCCGGGGTCGACATCGTTGAGGATGTGCTGCACCATCGGGTAGTGCGCGTCGGTGGGGTCGAGGCACGCCTTGCGGATGGCGCGGCGCTGGCTCTCAAACCTCCCGGCGCAGAACGTGTCTGCTCAGTCGAGGAGCTTCGGCAGGTTCTTGACCGGGTTTCGGTTGAGGTAGTCAATGGCCTGCTCGACGCTGAATTTTTTGATCTTGTCTGACAGCCGTATGAAAATTGCCTCCTTCGTGACGTTGCAAATGCACCTGTTGGCCCAATTTGCCTCTATCTTAGCACGCATTTTTGGGCGGAAAACGGTCAAAATGTGTCATGTGGGAGGTTTTGATGCAGGCTGTGACAAGTGTCACAAAACCGCCGTCATGCCGCCGAGCAGGATGCCGAGGTTATCCGACCAGATGTCCGGAAACTGACTGAGCGGCAGGGGATTTTCCCCGCTGCCCGCCTCGATCGTGAAGCCCGGGCGGCGGTAGTCCTGAATGAACCAGTCCTTATACCCCGCGTGGCCGGAGGCGTAGGGCGTCTCGGCCACGTCGTAGCCGCTCACGGCGGCAAACTGCCGGGCGATGGCGGCGCTGCCCGGCACGTCATAGCCGTCGTACTGCCAGTAGATGACGCGGCCCTGCGTGTGGTACGACAGGGTGAGCAGCGGGTCGAGCGCGCGGGTGAAGCCGTACATCGCCAGACTCTCGGGCGCGACCAGCGGCGCGGGGCCGACATAGTCGCGCGGGCCGGGGCGCGTGTAGCCCGCGGCGAATTTGATCTCGCGCGCGATGCTCCACCCCGCGGGGTACTGGAGGTTGAGGTCGATGCCGCGGATGTTCGCCTTCCAGCCCGAGGGGAAGGGAATGTCGGGGTAGTTGGCCGCGAGCGTCCGCGCCGCGGCGGTATTTTCCGCATCGAGCGCGCCGGTCACGAGGTCGATGCCGTCCGGGTCCACGGCCGGGGCGAGCACGAGCGTGACCTTTGTCAGCAGGTCGCGGATGTTCTGGCCCTCGAGGTCGCCCCCGTCGCCGAGGCGGGCGCACAGCTGCTCGCAGAACGTGAGCAGCAGCGGCGTCGTGATCCACTCGTTGGCGTGGTGCGCGGCGTTGTAAAACACGAGCTTCGGCCCGCTGCCGAGCGTCAGATACCACAGCGGCCGGCCGAGCACGCTGCGGCCAAACTCTCCGACGGCGAGCATGGGATAGCGCGCGGCCAGCCCGCGCACGGTATATCCGATGAGCGCCGAGGAATAGGGAATGTCCGCCGGCGTGACGGAAAACGGCAGCGAGATCGTCAGCGCCCGGCCGAGCGGCAGCCGCTCCGGGGCGAGGTAGGGATTGGCGAGCGCGATGGCGTCCACGCTCGTGCCGTACTGCCGCGCGAGGGCCGAAAACGTGTCGCCCGCGCGGATGGTGCGCGTGACGAAGCCGGTATAGTACGGCAGCAGTGCGCGGTGCGTCCGCGCGCCCACGATGCCGTCCGGCGCGAGGGCGCTGGCCGCCTGAAATGCGCGCACGGCCGCCGCCGTCTGCGCGCCGAAGATGCCGTCGAGCGCGCCCGGCGTCTGGCCCGCGCGTTTCAGCCCCAGCTGCAGCAGCGACACGAGCGCGCCCCGGTCGCCCTGTTTTAAGATTTGCGTCATGGAAATGCCTCCGATGCATCGAATTACCAAAACTGGCTCCGTACATCGTATGCGCGCCGCCGCAGGCATTTGCGCCCCGGCAGGCAATCGAGCAAGAATGTTCCGCCGCTATTTTGCCCGAAACCCGGCATACTGATACTGCACGCGCAAAGGGGGGATTTTTTGCGGAAACAACAACATTTTTTGCGCCGGTTTGCCGTCACGGCGGCGGTCGCGCTCGCGCTGTGCGCGGGCGTGTCGGCGCAGGCGGCGCCGCTCGTGCCGCTCGGCCGGGCCGTCGGCATCCAGATGACGACGGCGGGCATGCTCGTGGCGGATCTCGCCGAGGTGGACACGCCCGGCGGCAAGGCCACGCCCGCGAAGGACGCGGGATTGCTGCCCGGTGACGTGATCTGCCGCATCGACGGCCGGGACATCGCGTCCTCGGCGGACTTTCTCGCCGCCATGGACGCGGCGGGGGATACGCTGTCCGTCACGGTGCGGCGCGGCGGCGCGGAGGTCACGGCGACGGTCACGCCCGCCGTCACGGCCGACGGCACGCGGCAGCTCGGGCTCTGGCTGCGCGACGGGGTGACGGGCGTCGGTACGCTCACGTACTACGACCCGGCCACGGGGCGCTACGGCGCGCTCGGCCACGGCATCTCGGACGAGACGAGCGGCGTGCTCATGCCGCTGCGTGACGGCAGCGTGCTCTCGGCCGTCATCGCGGACGCGCGCCCCGGCGGCCACGGCACGGCCGGCGAGCTCGTCGGCAGCTTTGACCCCGGCAATCGCATCGGCGGCATCGAGCGCAACTGCATCTTCGGCATTTTCGGCACGCTGGACGCGCCGCCGGACGGTGCCGCGGTCGAGACGGCGCCGGACGACGCGGTGAAAACCGGCGGCGCGACCATCCTGTCCACGGTCGCGGGCGAGGACGTTCGGGCGTATGCCGTGGACATCAGCCGGGTGTATCATGACGGCGGGTGCACGCGCTTTCTCATCACCGTCACCGACCCGGACCTGCTGGCCGCGACCGGCGGCATCGTGCAGGGCATGAGCGGCAGCCCCATCTTGCAGGACGGCAGGCTCATCGGCGCGGTGACGCACGTGCTGCTTTCCGACCCCGCCAAGGGCTACGGCGTGAGCATTGACGACATGCTCGCAGCCTCGGCGGCGCAGGACAAAGCCGCGTAAGACAGCACGATCTCGGGCGGGCGCGCCGGGCTTTTGCCCGGCGCGCTTTGCTGCGTGGCACATGACCGGCGGCGCTGAACGAACACACAGCTTTTCCTAAAATGATCGAGCAGCGGGGGAGCCAGAGGGGGCAAAGCCAGCCTCGAGGAGAAGGCTGTAGATGCCCCGCACGGCTTGACATATTTGCCAAATGTGATATTCTGTTTTTATTCATTTTGCCCGGCGCGACCGGGCCGCAGAAAGAGATGAGCAGCATGAAATACGCTTTTGACAACGCCAATCTCCTCGACGGCACGAAGGACATGCGCATGCAGCCCGGCCTGTGCGTGCTCACCGACGGCGAGACGATCACGGACATCGTGCCCGCCGGCACCGCCCCGGCGGGGTACGCGCGCATCGACCTGCGCGGGCGCTGCCTGCTGCCCGGCCTCATCAACATGCACGTGCATCTGGCCGGCAGCGGCAAGATCCGGAAAAAGCAGCGCGACAACGAAAAGCTCGTGCGCCGCATCCTCTCGAATCCTGTCTCGCGCGCCGTGGCTTACCGCATGGTGTGCGCATTTGCACGCGACGAGCTGCTCGGCGGCGTGACGACGATCCGCACCGTCGGCGGGCTGAGCACGTTCGACACGCGCCTGCGCGACGAAATTGCAGCCGGCCGCCGCGTCGGCCCGCGCATCCTCGCCGCCAACGAGGGCATCTCCGTGCCCGGCGGGCACATGGCCGGCTCCGTCGCCATCGCGGCCGAGACGATCGACCAGGCGCTGGCGCAGGTGGACGCCGTGCACGCGCAGGGCGCCGACCTCGTGAAGCTGATGATCACCGGCGGCGTCATGGACGCGACCGAACGCGGCGTGCCCGGCGAGCTGAAGATGCCGCCCGAGATGGTGCGCGCCGTGTGCGAGCGGGCGCACGCGCTCGGCTACACCGTGGCGGCGCACACCGAGTCGCCCGAGGGCGTGCGCGTGGCGCTGGAAAACGGCGTGGACTCCATCGAGCACGGCGCAAAGCCGGACGACGAAATTCTGCGCCTGTTTCACGAGTGGGGCGCATTTTTGTGCGTGACGCTCTCGCCCGCGCTGCCGTATGCGCTCTTTGACCGCTCGGTCACGCACCTGACCGAGGTCGAGCAGTTCAACGGCAACGTGGTCTTCGAGGGCATGGTCGCGTGCGCGAAGGCCGCGCTCGCGCACGACATTCCCATCGCGCTCGGCAACGACGTCGGCTGCCAGTGGATCGCGCAGTACGACTTCTGGCGCGAGCTGTGCTACTTCCACAAGTACGCCGGTGCGTCCAACGCCTGCGCGCTCTACTGCGCCACCGGGCAGGCCGCGCGGCTGGCCGGACTCGGCGATGTGACCGGCACGCTCGCCCCCGGCATGAGCGCGGACATGATCGTCGCAGCCGGAAACCCGCTCGACGATCTGCGCGTGCTGCGCACGCTCGACATGGTCGTCGCGCGCGGCCGGGTCATCGACCGGCCGAAGGTGAAGCGCAACGCTCAGCTCGACGCCGGGCTCGACCCCCTGCTCGCCTGAGCGGGACACACTCTATTTTGAAAAACCAGGTGATGCTATGAAAGCGCTTTCTCAGCCGCTGTTTGCCTCCCTGCGCGGGTACGACCGGGCGCAGCTCGGGCCGGATCTGTTCTCCGGCGCGCTCATCGCGCTGCTGTCCATCCCGATCTCGATGGGCTATGCCCAGCTGGCCGGCCTGCCGCCGGTCTACGGGCTGTACGGGTCGCTGGTGCCGATTCTGCTGTTTGCGATGCTCAGCACGACGCGGGAGTTCATCTTCGGCGTCGACGCCGCGCCGGCCGCCATGATCGGCGCGGTGGTCACGTCGCTCGGCGTCGCGCCCGGCGGCGCGGAGGCCATGCGCGTCGTGCCGGTGCTGACGCTCTACGTCGCGCTGTGGCTGTCCGTGTTCGCGCTCGTGCGCGCGGACAAGGCTGTCGATTACATCTCCGAGCCCGTCATGGGCGGGTTCATCAGCGGCGTCTGCTGCGAGATCATCCTCATGCAGGTGCCAAAATTGCTCGGCTCCGGCACCGGCACGGGCGAGCTGTTCGAGCTGCTGGGGCACGTTTTTGACGCGGCAAAGGTCATCAACTGGCCCACCGCCGCGCTCGGCTTCGGGACGCTCGCAATTTTGCTCATCGCGCCGCGCAAGTGGCCGAAGGTGCCGTGGGTGCTCGTGATGATGGTGCTCGGCGGGCTGCTCGGCGCGTTCGCGCCGCTGGCCGACTGGGGCGTGGCGCTGCTGGCCGCCGTGCCGCGCGGCCTGCCGAAGGTCGTGCTGCCGGACCTCTCCGCGCTGCCGTTTACCCAGGCGCTCGTGGCGACGCTGCCGGTCGCGGCCGTCATTCTGGCCGAGACGCTGCTGGCTTCCTCCGGCACGGCGCAGAAAAACGGCTACCGCCTCAACGGCCGCCGCGAGATCGCAACGTATGCCGTGGGCAACGTTGCTGCCGGGCTCGTCGGCTGCTGCGTCGTGTCGGGCAGCGTGTCGCGCACGGCCGTCAACGAGCGCAACGGCGGCAGGACGCAGCTCGTGTCCGTCATGGCGAGCGTGACCATGCTCGTCGTTCTGCTCGTCGCCACGCCGCTCATCCGCTTTCTGCCCGTGCCGGTGCTGACGGCCATCGTCGTCAACGCGCTCATCGGGGCGACGGAGTTCGGCATCGCGCGGCGGCTCTGGCGCGTCAACCGCGTGGAGCTCGGCATCTTCGCCGGGGCGTTTCTGGGCGTGCTGCTGCTCGGCGCGATCAAGGGCGTGCTCGTGGGCATGGTGCTGTCGTTCATCGACGTGCTCATGCGCGCGGCCGCGCCGCAGCGCACCTTCCTCGGCACGCTGCCGGGCAAGGCGGGCTTCTTCCCGATCGACCGCGTCAGCGGCGTGCAGGCGCTGCCGCACATCGTGCTCTACCGCTTCAGCGGCAGCCTGTTTTTCGCCAACATCCGCCGCTTTCAGGAGGACATCGAGGGCGCGGTGCAGCCCGATACACAGGCCGTCATCGTGGACGGCAGCGCCATCGTGAGCGTGGACATCACCGCGTGCGACCGGCTCGTCGCGCTCAACCGCAAGCTGCGCGCGCAGGGCGTGCGCTTTTACCTGACCGAGCACATCGGCGAGGTCAACGACCAGCTGCGGCACTTCGAGGCCGGGGAGCTGATCGAATCCGGCGCCGTGCGCCGCACGATCCAAGGCGCGCTGCGCGATGCCGGCGCGGCCGTCGATATCGGCGGGGCGCAGCAGCGCATCCCCGACAACATGGACGATATCCGCCAGTTGCAGGAGCTCGAGTGGCTCTACGGCGCGGACGCCGAGGTGCAGATCGAGCGCAACGTGCAGCTCATGCTCGCGCGCATGCGCGCAACGGACGACGTCGCGGAGCGCCGCACCATGCTCGAGCACTTCCTCAACGAGGACTTCCACTTCGGCAGCATCGACACCGACGAGGTGCTGCTGCACCTGGAGGGCCACACGGACGAGCTGGCCGCGCTGCTCGGCAACTCCGAGGACGATGTGTTCACTGACCTCGAGGCCGAGCGCGACAGCCTCATCGACCGCGTTGAGCAGGATTATCCCGAGCTCGTCGAGCACGTGCGCGAGCGGCGCGACCACCTCGACCACGACTTCCGCGCAAACCATCCCACGAGCGCTGCGCGCATCGAGGCCCGCCGCGCGCAGCTGCACGCGCGCATCGAGCGCGAGCGCGCCGAACGCAGCGAGCGCCGCACCCAGCATCAGGCAGAGCTGCTCAAGCGGCATGCCGAGCACGCGGCTGCGCATCAGGAGCGGCACGAGCAGCACGCCACTGAGCAACAGCTGCGCCATGAGCAGCAGCTCGAGGCGCGCCTGCGCCGCCAGGCGGAGGCGCAGGTCGCGCGCGAACAGCGTCAGGCGGCGGAGCTGGCCCGCAAGGCGCAGCACGCGGCCGAAAAGGCCCAGCGCCACGCGCAGCACGCGGCCGAGCGCGCGCAGAAGCAGGCCGATCATCTGGCCGAAAAGGCGCAGCGCCACGCCGAGCGCGCGGCTGCGCACAGCCGCCGCGACGACGACAGGGACTGAACGCGGGCGCGGGCAGAAACGACGGAAGGAAACCGGAAGGGGCGGCCGCCCCTTCCGGTTTTTGCTGCGTGCAGGCGGTGCCGCCGGTCGTGCGCCGGCCGAAGCGGCGGTTTTCGGGCCGCGCCGTGCGCAGCCGGTCGGCCGCTGTCGGGGTGACAGGACACGTGTCGGAATATTGGTTTACATAATACATATACCGTTTCGACACATTCTGTCTGTCGAACGCAGGCGAGTTTTTGCGCTTTCCTTCGAAAAATTGTACCTTTCGACGGTTAATATCGGATTATGTCAACGGAAAACTAGAGCAATTCGCCAAAAATCACATTGTTCTTCCATTCCAGATATGGTAAAATATCCTCGCAAGACAGGGGAAATGAGCGATTTGGCAGAGAGCTGACCGCAAGCCTGAATTTTTGCGGAGGAGAATGTTATGGAAACGAAAATCAGTGTTCTGCTGGCTGATCCCGGCGAACAGTACCGCGCGGCCTATTCCAAGGCCATCGGCCAGGAGACGGACATGGAACTGGTCGCCCAGACGGACAATGGGCTGCGCGCGGAAGAACTCATCACCAAATTCCAGCCCGACGTCGTGGTGCTCGACCTCGTGCTGCCGAATCTGGACGGCCTGTCCCTGCTGACGCATCTGCGGGCGAAAAACGCATCGTCCCGCGTGATCGTCACCTCCGCGATCTGCAACGAACAGGTGCTGATGGAGTGTGCGGAGCTCGGCACGACGTACTTCATGCAAAAGCCGTTTGACCCGTCGCTGCTCGTGCAGCGCATCCGCCAGACGGCCCGGCCGCGCCAGCGCGCAGGCGGCACGGGCACGCAGCTCGCTGCGGCGGAGCCCGAGCCCTCACTCGAGAGCGTCGTCACCGACGTCATCCACGAGATCGGCGTGCCCGCGCACATCAAGGGCTACCAGTACCTGCGCGAGGCGATTTTGCTGACCATCGACGACATGGACATCATCAACTCCGTGACCAAGGTGCTCTATCCAGAGGTCGCGCGCAAGTTCAACACGACGCCCTCGCGCGTCGAGCGCGCCATCCGGCACGCGATCGAGGTCGCATGGGACCGCGGCGATATCGAGACGCTGCAGAAGTTTTTCGGCTACACGGTCTCGAACATCAAGGGCAAGCCGACGAATTCGGAGTTCATCGCCATGATCGCCGACTGCCTGAGCCTGCGGCAGAAGCAGGCGAGCGTGCACTGAATGTCCGGCAGGAGAAAAAGAGGATGCAGAAAGCCCCCGAACCAAACCGTTTCCGTTCATAAGGATGTATTTTCTTATGAGAGATTGGTCGCAACCTCTGTTATGGAGGCTGCGGCCTTTTCTCTTTCTATGGTAGATCACGGCCTTGACGATTCTGCGATAGCAAGCATTTCCTTTATGGTTGCAAGGTCTACAAGTCCGACACCGGTAAAGTAGATGTCAATGCCCACCCGCTTATGCCCGTTCACCGTTTCACTGTTGTGAACCTCGATCCGCTTGATAATCTTATTGACCACCTCCGGCGTAAGTGTTTCCATACTGGAATATTCTCTGAGTCCTGCCAGCAATAGCCGAATATCCACGCTCTCCCGTTCGAGTTCGGCCAGCTCTTTTTCCTTCGTGCTAACGGATTGCAGTAGCTCCGCCTGCTCTTTTTCGTATTTTGCTGCCATACGGGAATAACGCTCGTCAGACAGCTTGCCCGCAAAATTATCCTCATAGAGCTTGGCGATCAGCCGGTCGATTTCATCGATACGGTGTTTTCCGGCAGCGATGTCCGATTTAACAGATCGGATATTCCGATCTTTTCCCGCGGATTGTCGCTTTCCAATCATTTGCAGAAAGAATGATTCGTGACAGGTGACGAAATCTGCAAGATCGCTGACCGCCACTGAGACGATTTGTTCCAGCACGACATTCCGGATATAGTGAATTGTACATTCTCCCCGACCGGACTTGTAATTGGCACAGCGAAAAAATTCCTGATTTGCTTTCAAACTCTTAGCCGCACAAAAGTGGAGCTTTGAACCGCAGTCTGCACAGAAAACCAATCCGGAAAACAGGCTTGTTTTCCCCGTCGCAGTCGGGCGGCGCTTATTTTTGCGTAGCTCCTGCACTCGGAACCAAGTGTTTTCGTCAATGATCGCTTCCTGTGCGTTCGGCACGATGCTCCATTCCTCCTCCGGCTTGCGAATCAGTTTGTGTACTTTGTAGCTGACGGTAGTCGTTTTCAGATTAACCATACAGCCGGTGTATTTTCGATTGCTCAAGATGGCGTCAATGGTGCTGTCCTTCCATAAATACGGATCGCTCGGCATAGGGCGATTGGCGGAAGAAGAACCGACCGAATAGTAATATGCGGTAGGGGTAAGAACCTTCTCCTTTTGCAGAAGCCTCGCAATTTGCTCCGGGCCTTTCCCTTCAAGGCAAAGGTGGTAAATTCTTTGCACTACCTCGGCGGCAGCATCATCAACAAGCCACTTTTCTTTATCAAGCTCGTCACGCTTGTAGCCGTATGGTACCCGGAAGTTGCTTCTTTTACCGTTGGCCGCTTTCATTGCCCACACAGCCCGCACTTTCTTGCTGGTCTGTGCCGCATACCACTCATTAAAAATATTATGGAATGGCATCATCTCCGTGCCCTCGCCGGTTTCGGTATCCACACGCTCCTGAATGGCGACGAATTTCACACCTAAAGTTGGATAGATAATTTCTAAATATCGACTGGTTTCCACGTGTTCACGCCCGAAACGGGACAGGTCCTTGACGATGACCGCTGATACTTTCCCGGCTTCAATCAGCGCCTCCATTTCCCGAAAGCCCGGTCGCTCAAAGGTCGTACCGCTGATCCCGTCATCTACAAAATATTGCGGGTGTAGGTAGCCGTTCTTCTTGGCGTAATCCATCAGAATGATTTTTTGGTTCTGAATACTATTGCTCTCTCCGTCCAAGCCGTCATCCTGCGAAAGGCGGCAGTAAAGAGCTGTGATTTTTTCCTGGTCTGCATTTTTATTGACTGTCATAGCGTTTAACTCCTTTCCGACAGCCGAATCAAGCAATGGGATATATGCCATTATATTGATTTCGGCTGCTCCTTTCGATTGTGCGGTTGCCTCCATTCCCTCTGAAGCAGCAGCTCCTTGAACTGCTCCAACACGCACTGCCGCCCCTTGGGGTCATAATGAGTCGTAACATCATAAACCGTGCCACCGATTTTCATATAAAAATGCGAGTCGGCATTGTTTTCAAAAAGTTGATTATACGGATATTTTTGAATGAATTGTTCCATAGGGGCACCTCCTCATCTTTCATCCCGATTGCGCTGGCGGATGAGATATTTGCGATAATGATCGCAAGCCTTGATGATAAAATCTTCTGTTTTCTTTGCATCCAGCCCTTGCGGAAGAACCTCCCGCAGACGTGAGGTGGGAACTTTCACCATTTCCCGCTGGTTGGCTTTTTCCTCTGACATAATGGTTTGAATGGCTGCCTTGGTCAGCAATCCTTCCCGGTCGGCCTTGTGCATCCGCCACGCCTGCGAATAGGACGGGGTGCAGTCGTTGATAGCGCACTGCTCCAGCACCTCCCGCTGGCTGGATTCGTCAAGAAACGAAAGCTCCGCACCTACGGACAGGGCGATTTCGCCTTTATCCATCTTTTCAAGGAACTCAGGAATGAGATAGGTCAGGCGGATATAGCGGTGGATTTGCCGTTCACTTTCGTTTGCAGACTCGCTGATTTGTGAAACGCTCCACTTCTCGCCAAGTTGGCGAGAAGTGCCTTGATGGGACAGAGCCTCCATTTTCAGCTTATAGGCAAACGCCTTTTCTGATGGTAAAATATGTTCCCGGTGCAGATTACTATCCACCACGGCAATGGCGGCAGTATCTCGGTCAAGGGCATAAATCAAGGCAGGGATTTCGGTGATCCCTGCCTTTTGTGCGGCGTGTAAGCGGCGGTGACCGCTTATGACCTCATATTCCTCTGTATCTTCTATCGGACGGACGATTAACGGCGAGAGAATGCCTTGCGTCTGTATGCTTTCGATCAGCGTGTTCATTTCCTCATCGTCCTTGACCTTGAACGGGTGTTCGGCAAAGGGGCGCAATTTTTCTACCGGAATTGCCACCGGCTTTTTCATCGTATTCTTCATTTTATCTCCCTCTTTCTTTGTATCTTGCACGGGCTTTTTTCTCCAGCTCGTGCTCTTGTTTTAACAGTTCATACAGGTGCGGGGATTTCTCTAAAATCCGCTCCGCACGGCGCAGACAATCCCTTACGGGCTTCATCTGCATGGATAACGCCTTGCGGCGTTCCTTGTTTTGCACTTGCTCCTCCAGCGACTTGGGGCGACGTATGCGGTTGCTGATGCCGCTGCGCTCACACTCCAAGGCGGAAAGCTCTGCCTTGGATTGCTCAATATTTGCTTGCAGGTCGGCTGTCGTATGGATACCGTGCTCCTGCAAGAAGTGATAGTCGGCAACCAGCTCCTTCAAATCCTTTTCCGCCGCCCGCAGATCCGGCGACAGCAGCATACCATCGGCAAGCTCGGCTACGATTTGGATTACCGTTATGACAAGATAAAACACCGCATCCACCAAAACGGTTGCAGTGTCACAGCTGTGCTCAATGGAGAAGTCCAGCTTTCGCAGCTCGTCCTCCAGTGGGAATTTCTTCGGTTTATACGGTGGTCGGTATTCCAAGGTGAATAGCCGATACCGATTTTCGGCGTTCTGCCGCAGCAGTGCGTTGACACGATCTTTGGAAAAGCCGATGTTACTCAGCCGCACGGCACGCTCCCAATGCTTTGCCTTGACTGAAAAGCGCACAGGGTCAAGGGTATACCCGAGCGCATAAAGCTGATTTTCAAATTCTCTGGGGCTGGTCGCAAAGGACAGGCAGTATTCCACATCCTCCCGCAGATAGTCCCGGTGGGTCTGCTTACCTGCCTTGTGGACCCAGTACTCTTTCTTCTTGCCTTTGCTGTAAAACTCGCTGTTTTCCAATACTGACAGCTCGTGCTCTCGGCAGATCTCATCGGAGATTTTACGCAGCTCCTTGTGGTCGCCGATTTTATTCTTGAACTTTGCACCGTCCTTGAAGGACACAGGATTTACAACAAAGTGGCAGTGCACATTGTCGGTGTTCAGGTGGACGGTAACGAGCACTTGATACCGATCACCCCACATTCTTCTTGCTGTCTCCTTGCCGATGGCGAATGCCTGATCCGGCGTGACCTCACCCTCACGAAAGCTCTGAATGCCGTGGTAGCCGACAACTTTTCCACGCAGACCGAACCGCCGCTGCACGGCGACCATCTCGGCGTAGGCGTTCTGCGCCGAGCAGTTGATGCCGCCCACAAACATTTTGCGGTCGGTTTTATCGTCGTTCTCTGCATAGCGCAGGGCGGCATACAAATCCTCGTCCAGATATTCCGGTGCGGTGGTCTTGTCGGGATTGTCGGCGTAGTCCAGCGTGGCTTTCAGGTTTTTGAACACAGGCCAGAATCCTGTCACCGCCATACCGCATCACCCCTTTTCCGGCAGCAGGAATTCCGCTGTGATCTGCTTTAGCACCGTGTAAATTTCCTTGTCCAGCTCCGGTGAACTGGCTTTATCCGCAAGCTCGCCCAGCTTTTCAAGGCAAGCAAAAAGAGCGTCAGGCGGAACCGCTCTCGGCTCGTACCCCAACGCTCTTTGCTTCACATACTCGGTTGTACTCAGTCCGCATTTTCGGGCCTTTGCTTGAATTTTCTCTTTCTCTATTGCCGTCACACGGACGGCAATACGAACATCTTTCCCCATACACATCTCTCCTTTCGGGGGATTGGGGGCTTCGCCCCCAAAGAGTCAGCCGATTTCGGCTGTGATTGGGACTTCTGTGGCACACAAAGTCCCTGCTTGTTATATCGTGAGACGCACCCCGCAGGGCATAAGGAAAAGTGGCTGTCAGATACCGAGATTTCAGCGTATCTCTGCGCTGCACGATGCCGCAAACCGCTTTCCTGCCTCTTGGCGTATTGCGCCAAAGTGGCACTGGCTCTGCTTCAAATACCGCGATTTGAGCCACATATCGGCGTTTTGGCTCAGCCAAACATTTCAAGGTCATCCAGCACACTCTTTTCGTTTTCAGCTTGCTGCTCCTCGGTCAACTCCGGTTGTACCTGCTCAAAGACAGGAGGTGCCGCAGCAAACGACACCTCCTGCAATTCCTCCCGTATGACCTGCCGAATGTCCTCCAGCAAAACCCCGCTTGCGGATGTCTGCCGCTGCATTTCGTTTAAGATCGCCGTTACCATAAAAGCGTTGCGGGATTTATCCAGCGACTGTAAATACTGTGCGGCGTTCGCCTCCGTCGGCTTGTCCAAATCGAACCGCACATTGATCCGATATTTACTCATCCCTTCGCCACAGCCTTCATCTGCGCCTCGGCCAGATACTCATATCCCTTTGCGGCGGCGCAGATGTCCTCAATGAATTTCACCCGATCAGCGTTGAACTTATAAAAGTTTTTCACAAGGCAACCGCCTCCGCCGGTCACATACAAGGTCATCGTATTCTCATCGTAGCCGTGCTCGCGCAGCCTGCGGAAGATGTTCCGCACATACTCGGCGGCGATGCCCTTGATGATTTTCAGATCGGCAGGCGCAATATTTGCCGTGCCGGTGATCAGCACCTCGTCGATGATGGCATCGTTGATTTCCCGCTGCGTTTTCTGCATAAACGCCTCACGAACGGCAAGGGTACACTGGTAAGTCCCGAATTTCTCGGTGAACATTTTGCCCTGCTGCGGTTTGCCGTTGATCATATACAGGGTGTTCATCGTGCCGTTGCCGATGTCGGCGATCAGGTTGACGCCTTTCAGTGTGGTGGCAAAGCCGGCAATAGCGGCGTACCCCTGCGGATAGATACGCACATCGTCGATATAGAGGTGGTAGTCCGCCTTTTTGTAGGTGAACTCCACCTCGGCGTTCTTCATCAGATATTCCTTGAAGTCCGCCTTTTGCCCGCTTGTCCAAGTCAGCGGCAGACCGGCGGCAAGCACAATGTGCGCCTCGGTAAGATTTTCGGCTTTCAGCTCCTTGGCGATGGCCGCAAGGGTCAGCACATAATAATCCTCGTCCTTGATCTTGTCCGGCGCAAATTCCTTGTGCCCCTCGCCGATGAGATAATACCTGCCGCCGTAGACCAGCATATCCGCCGTGAACAGTGGCTCGTGGTCATAGGCGGCGATGCCGGTGGGAAAGCAGCAATTGGCCGTTTTCATATTCCCGTACCCGTGGTCGATGCCGATGATTTTTGTGTTGTGGATCGTTTTCATTTCCGTATCCTCCTCATTTATTCTGATCTCTGATTTGTGCGTGCAACTCGCTATCGGACGGCAGTACCGCCCGGCGAAAATAGTTGCGGTAGATGACGCTCCGGCTGATGATCTGCACGCAGCGATGTGCTTCTCCGTCATCCAGCAGGATGCAGTTGCCGTGGTCATAGCAGCAGCATCGCCGGCGCACCAGTTTGTTGACCCGCCCTCGCTGGGACGGGTATATTCTCCATTTCATAATATCCACCTCCGTTTGGGCATAAAAATAGCACCTACCGTTTTCCGATAGGTGTTATCCTGTGATCTTGTCATTCTCAAAGCCGTAGTCCACACCGGTGTAGGCTTCATAAGCCTGCCCGATCTTGCGGATACGCTTGAGCACGCCGCTGTGATTTTTGTAGCCTAGCTTTTCGGCAATCTCCTCCAGCGTGTCGCCGCTCATACGCAGTTCAAGGATCTGCATATCCTTTTCGCTGAGCGTAGCTTTGAACTGATCCACCAGCGCCTGCGCTACCACTGTTTCCTCCACATTCTGCGACGGGTCCGGCTCCTCGTATTCCTGTCCGCCGTGGGCGTCGGCATAGGCTTCCTGAAATTCCTCCAGTGAGATCATCGGGTGCTTGGTGCGGGTGTGATACCATTTGCGGATGAAGTCCGTTTTCTGGTTGCTCTTTCGGAAGTCAAAGTCCTCGAAACAGGGGTACTCCCGTGCCACTCGGATGATCTCGTCCATCCGGTGCTTTTTCATCACATTGGGCACAATGTAGCGCAGATAGATGTCGATCTGCCATTCCGGCACATACCCTAATTCCGAGTGGCAGCCTTTGAATAATTCGCCGGCGGAGGCCAAGATGCCTTCGTCCGTCAGCTCTTGAATCCAGTAGTCCGGGCAGTGGGCAAACCGCCACGCCGGGTCGTAGCCGGAGTAAATTTCCATATACTCGCCGAAGCCCATATATGGCCAAACCATAAAGGCGGTGGCGTCTATGATGAGCAGCCGGAACAGATCGCTCTCCACAAACTCACAGGCGGCCCGGTTACGGAGCAGCACCTGCGGATTCCGTGGGATAGCGTTCAACTCCGCCCCACAGCGGGACAGGATGCTTTTCGGGATGAAGTAGTAGAACGGGATGTACTCTGCGTTGCGGAACGGCGTAGGCGGGCCGTCCTTTCTGGTCAGCATAATTGGCATTTTTATCGTCTCCTTTCCAGAGGGCCAGCGCCCTCTATTTTTTAACGGCATAAGCAAACGCCGATTGTTCCTGCTTTTCAAAAATAATTTTAACATAGTTGCTGTCCAATAAAAATCCCTCATTAGAGAAATGCTTCAAAAACATTTTTTAAAGAACGGGATGCACACTTCACTGCCATATAAATGTGTTGTAAAACAAAATTCAAGAATATCCGTGTGTTCTCTCTGCTATCCGTTGAAATTCGACATATTATGCGGTATAATGTATTTGTAAAATTGTGTGGTAATTGCAAATTATGGGGGTTCCACTATGTCGGTAAGCTACAAACGGTTATGGCATCTTCTCATTGATAAAGATATGAAGAAAAAGGGCCTGATGGAAAAAGCGAATATTAGTGATTATACCATCCGGAAGCTCAACCGTGGCGACAATGTAACAACGGACGTTCTGGTTCGGATCTGTCATGCGCTGGACTGCCATATCGAAGATATTATGGAGGTCCTGCCGGAGGACAAGAGAGAGTGATTCAAAATATGCTGAGATACAGCGGAAACGAGGATGGGTATGGGAGATTATACGCAATTTCTGTCCCAAAAGGGCAATAGCATTTCTCCAGAGGATGAGAACTACATACAGGAGCTGCTTGAGATAGCTAGTTCCTTCCGGACATTTGACGCCGCACTGGATGAGTTTATTGTGCAGAAGGGCTATACCGGCAACCCTGCAGACACGGATGCCAAAGTCAGGTTTATCAAGTGTAAATTTGATGAGGCGGGCATCCCGATAGAAGCACGCGTTCTGAAAGGCTGGTTTCAAAAGCACACACAGGCCGAGAAACGGGATTACGCGATTCAATTTTGTTTTGCATTTCACCTGACACTGGATGAAACACGGGATTTCTTCCGCCGTGTGTATTTGCAGCGGAATCTCGACTGCCACACGATTCGAGAGGCAATTTACTATTATTGCATTTGCCATCAATTGCCCTATTCCGAGGCACAGGCACTGATTGAAAAAGCCCCGAAGGAGAGCGGAAAAGGGCCGGTTGATCTTCATTCCGATGTTCTCTTTACCGGCACGATTGTCAAGGAATTGGACCGGTTTCAAAGTCCGGAAGAACTGCTTGCGTTTTTAACGGCGAACAGCAGCCAGTTTGGCTATAACAACGCAACAGCGAAGAAGTATATCTGTGAACTTTGGAGAAGAATTGCCGGTGAAAATGGACTGGCTGTTCAGGAACTGAAGCACCGCTATCCAAAAGAGACTTTCGCCGAGAAATCCCGGTCGGCGTGGGACATTTACCGGCAGATTTTTGGACTGCTGGATTTTGATGAATCCAACGGCGAAAAGCTGTATCCCATAAGCGGCGACCGCACCTTACAGCCGCTGCTGAAAGCAAACGCCATGATCCATCCCCTTGTGAGCAAATCGTTCCCGGATCGGCAGGGCTTGGAGGCCATCATCGGCGGGAACTGGCAGTCGGATGAGGTCGTCCGAAAAACAATGATCCTGCTAGCCTTCTATCGCTTCTGGACAGAACTGTTTCTCAAGGGAACGGAGCCGGAATATGCGGCAAAGCCGTATGACGGCCCGAGATGCATTGCATCCATCAATCGACTGCTGTTGGATGCCAGCTATCCGGAACTGTATGAGGGGAATCCCTATGACTGGATCTTCCTCTATGCCTCGCAGGATGCCTACCCGCTGGATGCGTTCCGTTCCTTTATGCGGGAGGCCTATCTGAATAAAATGGCTCCTGAGAATGCCCTGCACTGAAAAAACCACTTTCTAAATTTTCGGTGTTAGAATCTAAGCGTCGCAATATGCGAGCAAGGTTAGGATGTGAGAAAATGGACTCTAGAGCTGCACTTAAAGCAGGCACTACGCTTGGATTCAATGACGGATGGGAATACACAATCACCGATGAGTTGGCCCGTGGCGGATCGAGCATCGTTTACAATGCTTATTACATTGATAATCTAGGAGCAAGAAAAACCGTTAGAATCAAGGAATGTTACCCCTTCAGATGCAATTTGCGAAGATCGTCGGATGGAAATCTGCTGATCCCGGAGGCAGAGCGGAAGCAGTTCACGCAGACAAAGCAGAAAATGCGGCGGGCTTATCAACTGGGCAACGAATTCTTTGCAGCAGATGGGCTGACGAACCTGACGGCCAATACCTATAATATTTATGAGGCAAACCACACCTTGTATGTGGTTTCTGTGTATGCTCAGGGGCAGGAATTGTCCTATGATCGTTATTCCTCTGTCAAGGACAGCATTGCTGCAGTAAAAAGTGCGGCAACTGCCATTTCTAAAATCCACAATAAGGGTTTTCTGTATCTCGACATCAAACCGAGCAATATTCTGACGCTGGAGGGCACCACGGAGCTGATCCAGCTATTTGACTTCGACACGGTCGTTCCCATCTCCGACGCTCCGGAATTGGGGAATAAAATCTCTTTTACCAAAGGCTTTGCGGCGCTGGAACTGCAAAGGGGTGACGGAAAACGAATCGGAACGCACACAGATGTGTATGGGATCGGTGCGCTGCTGTTCTATATGCTGTTTGATCGTGTACCGGATGCCTTTGACTGTGATGCCGGTGCCCGGTATGATTTTTCAAGGTCTAAGCTCTCAGGCGGCGCATATCGGGATGCGCTGACCTTCCGCCTGACGGATTTCTTTCATCATACCCTTGCGGACTATTATCTGGATCGGTTTTCCAATATGGAAACTGTGGTCGAAAAGCTGTCGGAGCTTCAAGCTCTGGCGGATCTGTCCGCCCGCTATGTGGTAAGCTCCAAAATCTATGGCCCCGAGTTCTTTCTTGGGAGAGAACAGGAGACGGCATGGCTGACGCAGCGGCTTCTGGATTCCCCCGGCGGTTGCAGCTTTCTTGTGGGAATGGGAGGTATCGGAAAAAGCACTCTCGCCCGCCACTGCATCAGGCAGTGTATGTCGAGAATCGATTCTGTCCTTTACCTCGATTATCAGGGCACGATCGAGAAAACCATCTGCGACGACTACGCCGTACAGATTCACGGCATTCAAAAGGACAAATCAGAAACAGAAGAAGCCTACTTTGAGCGAAAACTGAGAATTCTCCGGGAACTTGGCGACGGTAAAAATTGCGTACTGGTTATGGACAATTACGCCGGCGACAGCGGCACCGGTATCCCGAAGCTCCTGCAAACGGGCTGGCGTTTGCTGTTTCTGACCAGAGACAAGGCGCTTGCGCAGGGGTATGACACCCTTGAAGTGGAATCCGTTTCCGAAGAAACTGCGCTGCTCCTTTTTGAGAGGCACATCGGCCACCGGCTCAGTGCGGAGGAGCGGTATTATGCCGCCTCGATCATTCAAAATGCAGCCAGTCACACATTAGTCATCGAGCTGATTGCCAAGCAGATCGGCAGTCCCGTCTGCACACTGTCTCTTGCGCAGGCGGCTCAAATCGTTGCAGAACAAGGCTTCTCAATCCTTGCGCCCGAAAAGGTCGGATACCAGCGGGATGCGGTGCTGCATCAGGAGACCATTCGGCAAATAATTTCCGGCCTGTTCGCGGCAGAGACCTTGTCGGAAACGCAGAACGCTCTGATGAAAGCCCTGTCTCTGTTTGGCCGAACCGGCGTTTCCATTGAACGGCTGTGCGATATGCTCCGCTTACCAAACAGAGACGACATCGGAGCTCTTTACCGGCAAGGCTGGATTGCTATAAACGACACGATCCTCACAATGCACCCGGTTATCGAGGAGGTCGTAACGAACTGGGGGTTCACGGATGCGGCGCTGGATGCAGCAAACAGGGTCCTTCAGTATCTGGATATCCGGCTGAAGGTTGAAGCGCAGAAAGAGGAATATCCGAAGCATCTTCTCCGCAGTCTCCGGCGAGTTCACGAGGTTCAAGAGAATGCTCCCGGCGGCTTTCTTGACCGGAGGCTGCAAAAAATGATGGCGAAAGATGGTTCTGGCTGGGCAAGAGAATCCTACCTTCACAGAATCGGCAGCTACGCAGAAAGCACGGCAACAGATCACGATGAGATTCGGGAGATTCTTCGGCTGGCTGCGGCTGTATTGAAAGGCGGCAAGCGGGAACTTCAGATATATTCTTCGGATATTTATATAGAACTGCTCTATTATGCGATTCAAAATATGCCCTACGAGAATGAACAGTTTCTTCTGGAAAAAAGTACGGAATTTATTGCCGTGGTTTCTCCGGGCAATGAGCGGATGCTCCTGAAGGTTTATCAGATCCTGCTGGAGATTCTGTACGATCGCAGGCGTTTCTCGGAAGCGGAACGGAAAATCCAGCAAATGCGGACCGCCATCTCCCGAAATCGCAGTCCGGAGCTTTTGGGACGGTTCTATTACATCCTTGCGGGATTTTATGATGCGAAGTTGAGCGGCGCTTACGATGCACAGGCAGCAGAAGAAACGCAGGTTGTTCGCCTTCTCCTTAAATCAGTAAATAAGGCCATCCACTGGCTGTCCGTTTCCAATGCCGGAGATTCCGGCATTCTTCTGGGTGAGTGCTATCGGCTGAAGGCCCTTGTCCTGATCCGCAGCGGCGCCGGGAAGAAAAAGCAGGTCTGGGCAATCCTGGAAAAGGTCCGGAAGCAGATTGACAAATACGCCCAGCCCAATTCCAAGCTGGTGCGGGACTACGATCTGACGATGGCATGGTACTATACCTATCTGGAGGAGAATTATCCGCAGACCTGCGCCTATCTGTTCAAGGCCTACGACATCACAAACTTTATCAGCACCTCGGAGCTTGCCAAAATCGACGATCAGCTTTGCCCGATGGCCAATCTGATGCTGGAATGGCAGCAATACGATCAAGCGGAGCTGTACCTTCTCCGCTCCATTCTGACCTGCGGAGATCACTTGGAGATCGCCGCCTATGCAAGACGGCAAGTCGAACTGCTGGGGCATTTGCTGGAGGTGGACTTCCGCGCCGGAGATTACAGCAAATGCCGGGCGGTGATGGATAAGATCAACGAAGAGGTTTGTAAAATCGGCACATTGCATTTTGAGGATTATGTGTCGGAGGAAATACGGGAATTCATCGCATCGGAAAGCAACGCAGAATCACAGGTTTAATGGAGAGGAAGGAATGAGAAATATGGAACAGGCTAAAAACGAAACGACCTCCGTAGCACTGGAAACGATCATTACCAATGCAGTCAAGATACCCGGCGTAAAGGTCAACCGCAGCAAATTCCTTGCAGAGGCTTTTGCAGGCGACGATATCGATTTGCAGACCATCATTGATATGGGGCCGGTCAGTGCCGGAATTCCCCAAGAGCGTATTGAGAAAGCCGCCGCGAAACTGATTTTCGTTCGTACCAGCCAGTCTTCTGTGGCATCTTTTGTTGCCGGTATTCCCGGCGGATTTGCGATGGCGGCGACAATCCCGGCGGATGTGGCACAGTTTTTTGGCATGGCCCTGCGCCTTGCGCAGGAATTGTCTTACTTGTACGGTGCGTCGGATCTGTGGACAGAGGACCAGCTTGATGACGAGCGAGTCAGGAACCAGTTGATCTTGTATTGCGGTGTGATGTTCGGCGTGTCCGGCGCTATGTCAGGCGTGCGGGTCCTTTCCACATAGATCGCAAAAATAACACTGAAGAAGCTGCCGCAGAAGGCACTGACCAAAACCTTCTGGTATCCGATCATCAAGCAGATCGGCAAGGCCATTGGCGTGAAGGTAACAAAAACCACGGTAGCGCAGGGAATTTCCAAGGCGGTTCCCATTGTGGGCGGCGTGATTTCGGGGAGTCTGAATTATGTGTCAATGATGCCGATGGCAAACCGCCTCAATGCAGCGCTGGATAAGGCTTGTTTCAACTACTCTGAGGAGGAAATGGCTGCGGATATTGAGATGGTCGAAAGCATTGACGCAGAAGCATCTGAAAACGCACAGCCAAGCAAGTTCTCTCGGTTCGCAAGCACGGCAAAAGGTGGCCTTCAGAAGGGCTGGAAAAAGGCGTCCTCCGGTGCTGCATCCTTGCTGAACAAGATCAAGAGCGAAAAGCCCGCAAAAGAGGCAGACGACGCATTGATCTCATATGACGAGAAAATCGAAACGCTGCGTAAATTGAAGCAGCTTGTCGATGAGGGTATTCTGTCTCAGGATGAGTTTGATGCCAAAAAGAAAGAGATCCTTGCGTTGTAAAAATATTAAGGAATGATTTTGCACTTCCCCAAAAGATAAATAGATGGAGGGAAACCACATGGAAAAAGTGGAATCTAAAAAGGTCAATAGGAGAAAAACTGCTGTCGTAGCCGTTATAGTGGCTGTGATTTTAATCCTCGGTGTTTCGTCTTTAGTTTTGCTATCTAAAAGCACAAAGAAATCTGAGCCTTCAATTATTACCACATCAACACTTGAAAAAATCCTGAATGTAAGCGACCTGTCAACATTTGAGGCCATATATAATGGCGTTGCAAAGGTTGTTAGCCCGGATGATCCTCAAAAGATCGATTATTATGTGTCGTATGACGCTACAGTTAAAGCCGGTATTGATTTTGATCAAGTCGAAATTTCTGTTGATGATGAGACGAAAATCATTTCAGTAAAACTGCCGGAAATCAAGATCACAGATATTACCGTTGACATTGAGTCTATGGACTACATTTTCATAAATGATAATGCAAACACGGAAACAGTGTCGGAAGAAGCATATAAACAATGTATAGATGATGTAACTAACGAGAGTAATAGTGAAACCGCAATATATGAACTTGCTGGACAAAATGCAAAAAATATCGTTGAAGCATTGATTCGCCCATTTGTAAATAGCTTGGATTCTGAGTACAAACTGCAAATAGACTAAGGGGGCAATCGGTATGAAAAAAACAATTTCTTTTATCCTAGTAGTGATTATGTGTTTGGCCCTTGCTGCGTGTTCCAATTCGAGACCGGATGACGGTGTGAAAGAGATAGCACCACAAGCGTCACAAATGAAATCCATTTGTGAGTTGGCAACGATGAAATGTTATTATCATAATGTTGCGAAGTATTTTGAAGAAGATGCCTCTGGAGCGTTGTGGTGGAAAAAAGATCGAAAGTTTTGGGTTGAATACTCCGGCGTCGTTACTATTGGCATTGACACTTCTTTGGTGACGATGGAAATCGATGGAGACATCGTAACAATCACCATTCCTCCTGCTAAGGTCTTTGGGTGCAAAGTGGACAACGAGACTTTGACAAAGGATTCCTTTATTGTTGCTCAGGATTCTGCCGCCGTTGAGGCGGAACACCAAACTGAGGCGTTCAAGGATGCACAGGCAAAAATGCGAGAGGCAGCAGAGAATGATACTGCGCTACTGGCAAGTGCGCAGCAGCGTGCGCAGAAGCTGTTAGAAGATTATGTGCTCAACATCGGAAACAGCGTAGGAAAAACATACACGATCAAATGGGTATACCTTAATGCTGAGGCTGATCCGAGTGATGGAGCCTCTGAAAGCATAACCGTGCCGGAGAATCCATAATATTTATGAGCTGCAGTCAAAAAACCAAATAGCGGAAATCAGCGTAAAATGTATGCACGCTCTAAAAATTTTACAGGAGGAATTGAAATGAGCGGATAAGCAATGTGCCCTGTATGTGGGCGCAGGCTTCACCGGACACTGGACTCGTGGGGCGATTGGGATGGCGAATCTTATACTTGCGAATATTGTGCGAGAAATGACAATCAAAGCGATTCGGAATCCATAAGTGTATACGACGCTACACAGATTTGGCTGTCCAATGGCAAGGATGAGGATTACACCTTTGGGTATTCCGAGGAAGAATTGGAGAATGCCCTGTCCTGAAACGCAACTGCATAGAGGAAGGGAGACGACCTGTGGCCGTCTCCCTTCCTTCAACTATTCAGTTGTTTCCTACCGGCTTTACCGTGATCTCGATCTCCTCAATATTTTGAGACTGGACAAGGCTATCATACTCATTTCCTTCACTGTCGGTGCTGAAGACATACTTCAGCTCGGTATTCGGCGAAACGCTTTGGCCGGTGATGACATAATTTTTCAGCAATTCCGTATCTTCCGGATCGATAAAGCTGCCATCATCGGACACGATCACAAATTTAATATATCCAGCCCCGTAATGATCCATCCGGTCGCCGCCCATTGACAGGTAGCCGCAGCTCGCAAGGTTTCTGCCGGAATAATCCCGGATGTACCAAGTGTATTTATCCGGGGATGGTGTGATTTCTGTCAGGCCAAGGGAGGTTTCCTCGCTGCTGCCGACTTTCTTTACGCACAGCACGATTTCTTCAATATTCTGTGACTGGACAAGGTTTTCATATTCGTTTCCGGCTTCATCCGTGTCAAAAACATATTTCAGCTCCGTATTGGGAGCATAGCTCTGAGCGGTGACGACATATTGCTTCAGATCATCATCCGTTTCGATGTCAATATATGCTCCATCCGGTGTGACCATAACCAACTCAATATAGCCTGCTCCGTAGTGGTCCATGCGATCGCCGCCCATAGAGGTGTACCCAATCGAAGCACAATTCTTACCGACATAGTTTTTAATGTACCACGTGTATTTGTCAGGCGAGTTCTTGATTGTAATGGACTCGTCGGTGGGCTGCTTTCTATTCGCATTTCCGGCAGGATTTTCAGATTTGATGCCGCATCCGGCAAGCGCTATGGTCGTCATTACGATGGCCAGCAGCAAGGATATTGCTCTTTTCATTGTTGTCCCTCACATTCTTTGATTTTAGTTTGCAGTTTTCGCTCTGCTGCAATTCCACCGGCAGCAGACCATACTCTGCAAAGCGCAGTGTTTGGTCGAGACGCATTAACCTCCTCGCAGTATTCGGTGGACAATGCATAGTCTATCATCAGCAAATTTCAAACTGGGTATTTGAATGCAGCACGGCATTTGCTCTGAAACGAATAAAATAGAAGCCGGTATTTTGCACATGCAGTCATTTTTCCAGACGGGGCAAGTGCGTATAATAAAATTGTAGTCGAAGAGAATTTTGCTTTTATAGCGCTACTGAGAAAGGACCATTTATGATAATACTTTGTTTGACAATCCTAACCATACTACTATGGATCGGATACCACATCACGGGTGCGCTGCTTGCAGCAATAATATGGCTTTGCGTTAAACTCCCATGTGCAATTATTGTTTGCTGCTTCGGGATTGTGTGCTGTGTACTGATTGTCCTGTTCCCCATCGGGCTTCGGTGCTTCCGCTATGCTTGGAATATTCTTACATAATTGCTGCGAATACAAGAAAAGGCGGCAGAGAGTTGGTACTCCCTGCCGCCCTTGGTCATATATCCTTATGCGAAAATCAGTTCTGCATTTACGATCTCCATAGCTCGGTTTCGGATGCTGTTCACTTGTCTGACCCATTCCATTTGGTCGCTGGCTTTCAGCGTTTCCGTAATGCCCTCTGCATCTGCCATTTGTTTTACCAACCGAAGAAAAAGTTTCTCTGCCTGCAGGTCAATATCTGCAAGATAGGCATTCAATTCACCGCTGGTCAGCAGATTGGCATATCGCACACGGTGGCACTCTCTGAGATAGCGGAGATGCCGTTGTCCCCATACCCCGATTGGCTGATCTTCCTCCGGCTCATTATCCCCGGCAATCAGGTAATAGTCTCCGACCAATTCATATTTCAGCCCTGTGCGTTCATCGGTAATGTACTTTTCCATCATCAGCGCCTCCATCCCCACAACATTGACTTCTGCGGCTTTGCCTTGGCGACTTTGATTAATATCTCATCTACGGCATCTGTGTACCGTCCCGCCGCAATCAACTTGTTGCGGAACCGGTTCAGCCCCTCAATGATAAGCCGCCATTCCTGCCGGTTCAGTTCTACATAGTATTTCTGCTTCATACGCTGTTCCTCCTTTGATTTTCTGCAATTATTGTAGCAGGAGAATTAGCGTAAATCGAATGTATGGATATAAGAAAATCACCGAGAAAAGTCTATGATAGACTGATCTCGGTGATTTTCCTTGCCATTGCTACGCCTGACAACTAAGTCCTTTTAACATTTCGTTTTCAGTCCGTGGCTTTGCAACTCGGTTTTTCTCCCATTGCCGATTCAGCTGCGGTGATAATTTGATTTACTGCCTTATCAACGAAAACCGAATCGGTTTGGGGGCTTTCTGTATGGATCTCATCCGAGGCGGGCCTTGCCCCCTCGTGGCTTCGGCGGCGGGCTGGGTGCCCGACGACAGCAAAGCCCCCGGACGGAATGTCCGGGGGCTTGCTGTGCGATGGGGGGTGTTACTTTGCGGGATGCGCCTGTTCATCGGAACAGGGCGAGAAAATCATCCAGATTGCGGTAGCTGCCGCCCTGCGGGGTCAGATCCGGCGCGGCGGCATAGGCGCTGCCCGGCGTGGCCATGACGGCGAGGCTGGCCGAATCGACCTGCGTGCGCAGCGTGACCCGGCTCGGCGTGAGCGAGATGTACAGCGGTGACGCCGCGATATTCGCCGTGATGTTCAGCGCCCCGTCGGCATAGCCGAACTCGGAGATCGCGCCGACGACGCTCGCAAACGACAGGTGCTCGAAGAAGTAGGTGTAGGCCTCGATGGCGTTCTGCACGGTCTGGCGGTCGATGCCCGGCATGACGGTGAGCACGGCGTAGAGCGCCTGCTCGAGCGAATCCATGGACGCTTCGACGTGGTGCCAGCCGAAGTCGATATAGACGCGGTTGTTCCAGAACGTGACGGTCAGGTCGCGGCCGAGCAGCTGCGACACGGCGCGCGCCGCGACGGGCTTGCCGAGCGAGAGCACGAGGTCGGTATCGAGACTGTAGCCGTTGACGGTCACGGTCGCGTCCATGCCCATGGCCTGCGCGCCGACATAGCGCTCAAGCACCGGGGCGAAGGGCTGCAGCTGCGAGAGGGTGACATAATTGCCGCTCGTGGGGGTGAGCGTGGTGGCGGCGCCGGACGTGCCGGTGATGGTCACGCGCACCGTCCAGCCCGCGGCCGTGACGGTCACGCTGTCGGCCGAGAGGGCGGCGGAAACGGGGGTGCCCGCGATGTTCAGCTGCGCGTGCAGCGCGTTATTCGACCACGCGAGGTCCTGGATGCTGTCCACGGCGGACTGCGGCGTGAGCTCGCGGAAAAACTGCGCGTAGGCATTGCCGGCGGCTGCGGCGTCGGTCGCGCCGGCGAGCTTGCCCGCCCAGGCGACGAGGTCCTTGATCTCGCTGCCCGTGCCGCTGACGTGGATGTTCCCGGCCGAGACGTACACGGTACTGCCGATGTACTCGGCCGTGACGGTCACGCCGTCGACCGTGGTGGTGAGCGCGGCGTCATAGCCGCCGGAGGTCTTGGTCACGGTGGCCGTGCCCGAGAGGCTCAGCGGGCCGCTGAGGGCGACGTGAAACGTTGCGGTCTTGGCCGTGGCCGCGTCCATGAGCGGGCTGACAAGGCTCAGCGCGCCGGTCAGGTCGGTATAGCCCTCGAGGGACTGCACCCGGAAGCCGCCGTAGTACGGCGTGGCGGTGACGTGCATGCGCGCGCCGCCGAAGTTGAGCGCCACGTCCGCGCGCGTCAGGCGCAGGGCGTCCGGGTCCGTGAGCAGGACGGTGCCGGAGATCATCGGGTCGTTGAGCCGGATGGTCATGCCGGTGTCGGTCTCCTGCATGGCGACGTTTTTCGTCAGCGCGGTCATGCCGGCCGCGTCGAGCGAGATGTTCGGGATCTGCACGCCGAGGTAGCCCGCGACTGTGCGCGCCGCGTCGATCGTGTCGGATGCGCGCAGGACGATCTTCTGGCTGCCGAAGGCGACGTACACGCGCTCGTTGCTGTAGGCCGCGAAGAGGTCCACGCCCGCGATGTTGCCGCGCACCTGGAAGGCCGTCTGGTCAATGTCCACGTGCGCCGTCAGGTTGTAGGACTGGCCGTTGGCGGTGACGGTGACGCTGTAGTTCGGCGTGCGGCGGAAGAAGTCGCGCACGATGGCCTGCGTGTCCTGTCCGCCGTCGGAGAGCTTGCCGAGGTTATTGGGGTCATACTCCGTGGCGAGATAGTGCTGGAACTCGGTCTGGTCGTCGGTCACGGCGCCGAAGTCCGAGAACACCTCCGTAAGCGTGCTCGTGCAGTTGAGGCTGCCGAGGCCGGACATGGACACGGTGTAGCTCTCCACGGTGTCCATCTGCAGGAGGTCCCAGTTGGCATCAATGGTCCAGACCATGTGTACGGCCGTGAATTCGGGGCTTTTCGACGCGCCGCTGTACGTGCGCACCTGATGGCGGTAGTACGCGCTCGCGCCGGCCGGCTCGAGGTCGAAGGTGAGGGTGTAGGTGCCGTCGTCATTGGCGGTCATGGTGGGATTGAGCACCGTGTCGCGGCTGATGACGTAGTTGCTGAGGTTGCGCGGGTCCTGCCCGTAGGCGTCCTGATAGTCCTTCTGCGAGATGGCCACGATCTGGTCGCTCCACGTGGCGGTGTCGCCGCTGATGGAGCTGGCCTTGCGCACGAGGATGGCCCCGTCCTTGAAATACTTCTGCTCGCCGAGCTTGACGAACATGCTCGTGCTGATGGCCTCGGTAAAGACGCTGTCGCTCGTCACGACGCGCACGTTGTGCACGGCCTGATTGTAGTCGATGAAGCCGACCTTCGCCTTCGTCTCGCCGGTCGTCTCGGAGCGGTAGGTCTCCTGATCCATGACGCCGGTCGTGATGTAGATATTGTCCTCCGCGCTCTGGCCGGAGGGGTCGCCGTCCGGGCGGGAGAGCGTCGTGCTCGCGCCGCCGGCGCCGTCATCATCGCTGTCGCCGACTGCGCCGGGAATGATGATCGCCGCCGCGATCGCCAGCGCCAGCAGCGCGCCGCCGATGACATAGGTGCGCTTGCCGTGCTTGCGGCGTGTCGGGCGCGCGGCGCTCTCGGCGGGCACCAGCTCGCTGTCGGCGATGTCCGGCGCGGTCTCATCCGCGGTCGGCTTGCGCCGCCATGACGGCAGGCGGAAGGTCTGTTTGCTCATGAATATCGATCTCCCTTGCAGGTGATGCCTGACGTGCACATCGTCAGGAAAATCACATTTCTTCTTGGCTTTATTATACGACGGGGACTTTTTAAATGCATCCTCCGTGCGCGCGAGCGGTAGAAACGTTGGGAGAAGGCCATTCTACCAACGGGAGAATACCAATATTTCGGTAAAAACGCCCCCCCTTGCGGCCGAACGCCCGGCGTGGTATACTCATAGCATGGATGATGTGAGAGGCGTGCTCGCCGCCAACCTTGCCGAGCTGAGAAAAGAAGAAAACCTGACCCAGGCCGAGTTTGCCGCGCGGTTCAATTACTCCGACAAGGCCGTGTCCAAGTGGGAGCGGGGCGACTCGCTGCCCGACGTCGTGATGCTCAAGACCATTGCCGACCTCTACGGCCTGCGCGTGGACGATCTGCTGACGGCCGGCGGCGTGGCCGCCGCGCGCGCCGAGGCCGCCGGGACCGGCGGCGAGAAGCAGCACGACGCCTACCTCATGCCCAAGGTGCTCATCGCCGCCATGTGGGTGACGATGGTGTGGGTCGTCGCGGTCGTGGTGTTTTTGTATTCGCAGTTCAGCATCGGCAAGATGTACTGGATGGCGTTCGTGTGGGCGGTGCCGGTGTCGTTCGCCGTGGCGTTTCTCTTCTCCCGCCACTGGGAGGGCGAGACGACGCTGCAGTGCGTGTTCGCGTCGCTGTTCGTGTGGAGCACGATCACGGCGTTTTACTTTCAATACCTCGAATACAACATCTGGGCAGCGTTCTTCGTCGGCATCCCGGTGCAGATCGCGCTCATCCTCGGTGCCAAGCTCCACCGCGCCGGTGTGCACTGGCTGCGCCGGTGAAAAAAACCGCATACACCGCTTGACGGCCGGCCGCGCACGTGTTATACTCGCTCCGAATGACAGGCCGAAACGGCCGGGCGGCGTCCGCGCCGCAGCAGACAGGATATCACCGCGTCTGTGGGACTCATATGCCCCACAGGCGCTTTTTTTGTGCGAAAGGAGTCTTATTTATGCGCGCACGCACTTCTTCTACGCCCGACGACGCCAAGCGCGTGACCATGCAGGTGTCCACCGTCGGCATCGTGTGCAACGCGGCCCTGACGGTATTCAAGCTCGTCGCCGGTATCGTGGCGCACTCGTCGGCCATAGTGGCCGATGCCGTACACTCGGCGTCCGACATTCTCGGTTCGCTGATCGTGATGATCGGCGCGGTCTTTTCCCACAAGGCGGCCGACGCCAGCCACCCCTACGGGCACGAAAAGCTCGAGTGCATCGCGTCCATCCTGCTGGGCAACATCCTCGTGGTCGTCGGCGCTGCCATCGGCTACGCGGGCGTGATGAAGATCGTCCGCGGCGAGACGCTGGCTGCCCCCGGCGTGCTCGCGCTCATCGCGGCGGTCGTGTCCATCGTCGTGAAGGAGGGGCTGTACTGGTATACCATCGCGGCGGCCAAGCGCATCCGCTCCGTGTCGCTCAAGGCCGAGGCGTGGCACCACCGGTCCGACGCGCTGTCGTCCATCGGCAGCTTTGCGGGCGTGCTCGGCGCGCGGCTCGGCGTGCCCATCCTTGACCCGATCGCGTCCATCGTCATCTGCCTGTTCATCTTCAAGGTGGCCTATGGCATCTTCCACGAGAGCATCGACCGGCTCGTCGACCGGGCGTGTGATGTCGACACCGTTGCCGCCATGCGGGAAACGATGCTGCGCACCCCCGGCGTCGTGCGCGTGGACGATCTCAAGACGCGGCTGTTCGGCAGCCGGACGTATGTTGACGCCGAGATCGCGGTCGACGGCGCGCTGCCGCTGCGGGACGCGCACGTCATCGCCGAGGCTGTGCACCACGAGCTCGAGCGCGACTATCCGGACGTCAAGCACTGCACCGTGCACGTCAACCCGGCGTGACGCGGGCGGAAAAACAGGGTTCAAAATGGCAAAGGGCCGTCCGAAAGGGCGGCCCTTTTCGCGCGGAAATTTGCAGAGAAAACCGCAAAATTCGTGCAAAGAAAGCGCTAAGAAAATTTTTTGTGCCGTTTTGTCGAGCAGAAATCGCCCATTTGCCCGAATTCGACACGGAGGGCCAAAAGCGGTTTACATAATGCAGATTGAGGAGCGAAAAGCAGAGACGCCGCAGCGGTTTGCGGCGTCGGTCATCGGCGGCGCGGCCGGGGGCGGACGGCGGCCGTTCGGGCGGATTCGTCACGCGTGACGCGGACGCTACATCACGTGGCACCGTACCTAACCGTACCGTACAGTACCGTACCATACCGTGTCTTACGCTGCAGGAAGAACCTACGACTCAGAAGATCTGACCCTGTCTCTCTCTAAGAAAGCCAAGGGGAAAGAAAGCCGCTGTGGGAAACCAGCGGAAATGTGGGAAACTCTGTGGAAAACCTGCCGCAGCGGGGAATGGGGCCGGCGCTGGGCAGGCTGGCCGGGGAGCGGCGTGGTGCGGGCAGGCTGGCCGGGGAGCGGCGTGGTGCGGGACGGCTGGCCGGGGAGCGGCGTGGTGCGGG
>OLFV01000083.1_pt1 | contig 108757 bp, 90 predicted proteins | sample 1605551 | NCBI WGS metagenome assembly OLFV01 (sample SAMEA3888922, study PRJEB22519) | human gut metagenome | biome: human gut; feature: human-associated habitat; material: faeces | place: Denmark | collected 2011
TGGGTCATTGGATTTTCATCGTCCGTGCTCTTCACTCTGCACTTTGCTGCATAACCATACTGTGATGAAGGTCTTACCGAGAACTTGTTGACACTTACATTGCCGGATGCCAGGTGGAAGGGCCCGGCCGAACATGATATAATAAAGTATTGAAATATTTCCGCCTGTTTTTCAGGCGTTGGCAGAAAGCGAGAAGATTCCATGGCAAAACGTGATCATATTCGAAATTTTTCCATCATCGCCCATATCGACCACGGCAAATCCACCCTGGCCGACCGGCTCATTGAAATGACCGGCACCCTGTCCAAGCGGGAAATGGAGGACCAGATCCTGGACTCCATGAGCCTGGAACGGGAACGGGGCATCACCATCAAGGACCAGGCGGTCCAGCTGGATTACAAGGCCAAGGACGGGAACGACTACATCCTGAACCTGATTGATACCCCGGGCCATGTGGACTTTACCTACGAAGTGTCCCGGGCCCTGGCGGCCTGTGAAGGGGCCCTGCTGGTCATCGACGCCACCCAGGGCATCGAGGCCCAGACCCTGGCCAATGTGTACCTGGCCATGGACCATGACCTGGAGATCATCCCGGTGATCAACAAGATCGACCTGCCCAGCGCCGATGTGCCCCGGGTGGAAAAGGAAATCGAGGACATCCTGGGCATCGACAAGAGCGAATGCGTCCTGTGCAGCGCCAAGACCGGCCTGGGGGTGGACCAGGTGCTGGAAGCGGTGGTGAACCGGGTGCCGGCGCCCAAAGGGGACCCGGCGGCCCCTCTCCAGGCCCTGATCTTCGATTCCAAGTTCGACGCCTACAAAGGGGTCATGCTCTATGTGCGGGTGGTGAACGGCTGCCTGAAGAAGGGCATGTCCATCCGGCTCATGGCCACCGGCAAGGTCTATGACGTGACGGAAGTGGGGGTGTTCAAGCCCGCCATGGTCAACGTGCCGGAACTGGGAGAGGGCCAGGTGGGCTTTCTGGCAGCCGCCATCAAGACCGTGAAGGACGCCCGGGTGGGGGATACCATCACCGACAACAGCCAGCCGGCCAAAGAGCCCCTGCCGGGGTACCGGAAGGCCACCCCCATGGTGTACTGCGGCCTGTATCCCATCGAGAACTCTGAATACGACAATCTCCGGGACGCCCTGGAAAAACTCCAGCTCAACGACGCCTCCCTGACCTTCGAACCGGAAACTTCTTCCGCCCTGGGCTTCGGTTTCCGCTGCGGCTTCCTGGGCCTGCTCCACATGGATGTGATCAAGGAACGGCTGGAACGGGAATACGGCCTGAGCCTCATCACCACCGCTCCCAACGTTATCTACGAAGTGGTGAAGACCAACGGGGACATTGAAATGGTGGACAACCCCTCCCAGTTCCCCAATCCCACGGTAATCGAGCATGTGGAGGAACCCTTTGTGAACGCCACCATCATCGTGCCCAAGGATTTTGTGGGGCCGGTGATGGAACTGTCCCAGGAAAAGCGGGGAGAATACCAGAACATGACTTACCTGGACGAAACCCGGGTGATGATCCACTATGCCCTGCCCCTGTCGGAAATCATCTTCGACTATTTCGACCGGCTGAAAAGCGTATCCCGGGGCTATGCCTCCCTGGATTATGAACTGAGCGGCTACCGGCCTTCGGACATGGTGAAGGTGGATATCCTGCTGAACGGGGATCCGGTGGATGCCCTCAGCGCCATCGTCCATCGGGACCGGGCCCAGTACTGGGGCCGTGCCCTGGTGGAAAAGCTCCGGAAACTGATTCCCCGGCAGCTGTTCGAGATCCCCATCCAGGCGGCCATCGGCAGCAAGATCATTGCCCGGGAAAACGTCAGCGCCCTGCGGAAGGACGTGCTGGCCAAATGCTACGGGGGCGACATCACCCGGAAACGGAAACTGCTGGAAAAGCAGAAAGCCGGGAAGAAGCGCATGAAGCAGGTGGGCAGCGTGGAACTGCCCCAGGAAGCCTTCATGGCCATCCTGAAAATGGACGACAAGTAAGAGAGAAAGGAGGTGGACCCATGGTGACCCTGCAGAAATCCACCCAGGAACTGATCTGCCAGTCCCTGCGGAACCGGATCGCCTCCGGTGATCTGGAACCGGGGACGGAACTGAAGCAGGTGGAACTGGCCAGGACCTACGGCGTATCCCGGATGCCCATCCGGGAGGCCCTCCAGACCCTGCTGCTGGAAGGGCTGGTGACCCGGCTCAGCAACCGGCACATGGTGGTGGCGGAGGAGGCCCGGGAGCTGCTGGGGAACCGGAAAACGGGACAGGCCCCGGTGCCGGAAGCCCAGGAACCGCCGGCGTCCCCTGTTCCGGTGTACCGGGTAGCCGGGGACACCCCGATGAAAAACGTGGGGAAGATCCATCTCCTGCCGGCCCGGGAACAGGTGGCTTCCTATCTGCGGAAAGCCATCCTCCGCCGGGAGATCCCGGAAGGCAGTGTGCTGACCCTGGAAGAGACCGCCCGGCACATGGGGGTCTCCGCCACTCCGGTCCGGGAAGCCCTCCAGCTTCTGGCCAGCCAGGGACTGGTGAAGCTGCGGCCCAACAAGGGAGCGGTGGTGCTGGGAATGGATGAAAAGGCCATCCGGGACCATTTTGCCGTCCGGGAAATCCTGGAACGGGAAGCCGCCGCCCTGGCCGCCCGGCCCGGCAGTGACCTGACGGAAGTGGAACAGGTCTATGCCGGCATGGAAAAGTGCATGGAAGAGCACCGGTACGGGGACTACAAGCACTACAACGAAAGCTTCCATATGGCCCTGTGGGAGGCGGCGGACAATCCCAAACTGGCCCGGATTCTGGCCAGCCTGTGGAACGGGCTTTCCCTGGGGTTCCTGATGACGGAAACCGATTATGCCAAGATCTCCTTCTTTGAACACCGGCAGCTGATGGAAGCCCTCCGGGCCCATGATCCGGAAAAGGCCCGGAAGCTCATGGACGAACACATGGAACGGAGCATGGAAAACATCCTCACCAACTACCGGGAGCAGGTGGGGAAAAAGCTTTAGTCACGAGCCCCGAGTCGTGAGCCGCGGGCTTGTTGGAGCAGATACAATGTCCGGTTTTCTATTCCGTACGGTTTTCTCGTGTCATTATATAGAAAAAGAACAAACGATTTAAACGTCCAGGCCCGCGACCTGTGACTCGTGGCCCGTGACCGGGGGTGTGAATTCATTCACGCCCCCGGTTTTGTATTTATGATAAACAATCCAATTTGTAGTCAAAAATCAGATAATTCTTAAACCCCATTGACTCCTGCAGCCAATGGGGGTATAGTATAACCAACAAATGGATACATTATCAAATATCAAGATTAATCCAAAGCGCGCAGGATTGATGAAACAAAGGAGGAGAAACCCATAATGTCACCCATTGCCATTACCCTGACCCTTCTGGTCTGTGTCATTATCCTGTTCGTCACCGAAAAACTTCCCCTGGCCGTCACGTCCATGCTGGCCCTGATGGTGCTGGTGCTCACCGGCGTGCTGAGTCCCAAGGATGCCTTTGCCGGCTTTGTGGACAACAACCTGATCCTGTTCGTGGCCATGTTCATCATCGGCGGTGCCTTTTTTGAAACGGGCATGGCCAACAAGGTGGGGGGCATCGTTACCCGGTTCGCCAGCTCCGAACGGCAGCTGATTGTGGCAGTGATGCTGGTCACCGGCATCATGAGCGGCTTCCTGTCCAACACGGGCACTGCCGCCATCCTGATCCCGGTGGTCATCGGCATCGCTTCCAAATCCGGCTTTGCCCGGTCCCGGCTCCTGCTGCCCCTGATCTTCGCCGCCGCCATGGGCGGTAACCTGTCCATCATCGGGGCTCCCGGGAACCTGCTGGGGAAAAGCGCCCTGGAAGCCATCGGCCAGGACATCAGCTTCTTTGAATACGGTTTCGTGGGCTTTCCCATCCTGCTGATCGGCACTGCCTTCTTTGCCACGGTAGGTTACCGGTTCCTGCCGCAGCGGCAGGGGAAGACCGGGGAAAGCATCTACGACAAGACGCCGGATTTCTCCCAGGTCCCGGCCTGGAAACAAAAAGTTTCCCTGATCGTCATGGTGCTTACCATCATCGCAATGATCTTTGAAAAACAGATCGGCATCAAATTCTACCTGTCCGGCTGCATCGGTGCCCTTGTGCTGGTCACCCTGGGTGTCATCAGTGAAAAACAGGCGTACCAGTCCATCGACCTCCAGACCCTGTTCGTGTACGGTGGCACCCTGGCCCTGGCCAAGGCTCTGGCCAAAACCGGCGCCGGCAAGGCGGTGGCCGACGGGGTGATTGGTCTCCTGGGATCCAACGCTTCCCCGCTGCTGCTTTTGGCGGTGATTCTGCTGCTCAGCTGCGTCATGACCAACTTCATGAGCAACTTTGGTACGGCGGCCCTGCTGATCCCCATTTCCGTGAATATTTCCGAAGCCATGGGGGCGGACCCCAAGGCGGTGATCGTAGCCACGGTCATCGGCGCTTCCCTGGCTTTTGCCACCCCCATTGGCATGCCTGCCAACATGATGGTGTTCGCCCCCGGGGGATACACCTTCAACGATTACGTGAAGGCCGGCATTCCCATGGTGATCATCGGCTACATCGTCTCTCTCATCCTGCTGCCCATCCTGTTCCCTTTCTATCCCTGATGGAACCGGAACCTGTACATAAAAAATTCCTGTGTGTTCAAGTATAAGGAGGAAATGAAAATGTCCAAAGAAGCCCAAGTGAAACAAATGACCGACATCATGGCCAAGTTCGTGGGATACACCGCCAAGGTGCTGCCCGATGACGTGGCCGCCAAACTGAAGGAACTGGCCGAAAAGGAAACCGTGCCCATTGCCAAGCTGCTGTATGAAACCTATGCCAAAAACCAGAAGCTGGCCAAGGAACTGAACCGTCCTTCCTGCCAGGATACCGGGGTGCTCCAGTATTTCGTGAAATGCGGCACCAACTTCCCCCTGATCGGGGAACTGGAAGGGCTGCTGAAGGAAGCCACCGTCCAGGCCACCTTCGCCACTCCCCTGCGCCACAACAGCGTGGAAACCTTCGATGAATACAACACCGGCAAGAACGTGGGGAAAGGCACTCCCACCGTGTTCTGGGAAATCGTACCGGATTCCGATACCTGCGAAATCGACACCTATATGGCCGGGGGCGGCTGCACCCTGCCGGGCCATGCCATGGTGCTGATGCCCGGGGAAGGGTATGAAGGGGTCACCAAATTCGTCCTGGAACGGATGTACACCTATGGACCCAACGCCTGCCCGCCCTTCCTGGTGGGGGTAGGGGTGGCCACCTCCGTGGAAACCGCCGCCGTACTCTCCAAAAAAGCTCTGATGCGTCCCCTGGGGACCCACAATCCCAATCCCCGGGCTGCGGAAATGGAAAAACTCCTGGAAGAAGGCATCAACAAGATCGGTCTGGGGCCCCAGGGCATGACCGGCAGTGCTTCCGTCCTGGGCGTCCACATCGAGAACACCGCCCGTCATCCGTCCGCCATCGGGGTGGCTGTGAATATCGGCTGCTGGAACCACCGCCGGGGCCACATCATTTTCGACAAAGACCTGCATTACACCATCACTTCTCATAAGGGGGCTGAATTATAATGGCTAACAAAGTTGTGCTGCATACACCCATTAAATCCGAAGACATCGAGAACCTGAAAATCGGGGATATCGTCTATCTGACCGGCAAGATCACCACCTGCCGGGACGTGGCTCACCGCCGTCTCATCGAAGAAGGCCGGAAGCTGCCGGTGGACCTGGAAGGGGGCGCCATTTTCCACGCAGGCCCCATCGTCCGTCCCATCGAAGGAAAGGAAAACGCCTATGAAATGGTTTCCATCGGACCCACCACGTCCATGCGGATGGAAAAATTCGAAAAGGATTTCATTCCCCAGACCGGCGTGAAGCTGATCGTGGGCAAGGGCGGCATGGGCCAGGATACCATGGATGCCTGCCAGAAATACAAGACCATCTTCTGCGTGTTCCCTGCCGGCTGTGCAGTGGTTTCCGCGGTGCATTTCAAGAAGATCATCGATGCCCAGTGGAAGGATCTGGGAATGCCGGAAACCCTGTGGACCAGCGAAGTGGAAGAACTGGGGCCCCTGATCGTGGCCGTGGACACCAAAGGCGGCAACCTGTTCGAAGAAAACAAGAAGACCTACAAGAAACGGGCCGAAGAAGTATACGAGGAAATCATCCCCAACGTCCGGTTCATTAAATAAGCAACAAAAAAGGAGCTGCTGCACGTGCAACAGCTCCTTTTTTATGGTATCCTTATTCTTACAATGTGTGAAAAGGGGAATACCATGGATCAAATGAAAGGAAATCTGCTGCTGCTGCTGACGGCCCTGATCTGGGGCAGCGCTTTTGTGGCCCAGAGCGTGGGCATGGATTATGTGGGGCCCTTTACCTTCAACGCGGCCCGGAACCTTTTGGCTACCGGGGTGCTGGTACCGGTGGTGCTGGCCTTCGGGGGCGTCCGCCAGGGGAGTCTGTGGCAGCGGCTGCGGCCCGATGCCGTGACGGTGAAGGCGGGGCTGTGCTGCGGGGTCATCATGGGGGTGGCCAGCAACCTCCAGCAGGTGGGGATTGCCCAGACCACCGCCGGAAAGGCTGGTTTCATCACCGCCCTGTACATCATCCTGGTGCCCATCCTGGGCCGGTTCCTGGGGCGGACGGTGCGGAAAATCCTGCTGCTGTGCGTACCCATGGCCCTGGTAGGGTTCTACCTGCTCTGCGTCACCGGGGATTTCACCATTTCCTTCGGGGATTTCCTGGTGTTCCTGTGTGCGGTGTTCTTTGCCCTCCACATCCTGTGTGTGGACCATTTCCTGCTGAAAGGGGCCAGCGGGGTGCGGGTGGCCTGGATCCAGTTCGCCATGACCTTCCTGGTGTCCCTCCTGGGAGCCCTGGTGTGGGAAACCCTGCCCGCCGCCGGTCTGGGCCCTGCCCTGTGGGCGGCCCGGTGGCCCCTGCTGTATACGGCGGGGCTTTCCAGCGGGGTGGCCTATACCCTCCAGATCGTGGGGCAGAAGTACACCGACCCCACCACCGCCACCCTGATTATGAGCCTGGAATCGGTGTTTGCGGTGCTGGCCGGGTGGCTGTTCCTGGGAGAAGTGATGACCTTGCGGGAAATCATCGGTTGCGGGCTGGTGTTTGCCGCCGTGCTGCTGGCGCAGCGGTAGGGAATGGGCTCTTGAAATTTCTGTCAAATTTGGGTATAATAAAAGGGATTTCTTATACCTTAAATCTTAACGTTGGGAGATGTGCAAAATCGCATGAATAGAGTCGTACTCACTGCCGTGCTTTTTTCTTCGCTGACGGTTTCCGTTTCTGCTTCTGCTGCCGGAATGGCGCGCCGTGCCGTACCCTTTAACTATGGCACCCGTACGTCTTCTGCGGCTTCTGTAAAAAGCGCCGGGTACCGGGTTTCCACCCTGCAGAACCGGGGAAAAGCCCTGTCTTATACCCCCATTTCCACCAAAAAGGCCTATGCATGGCGGCGGGATTTCGGCAAGAGCAACCTGCGGAAGTGGAGCAGCACCGAAGGGATGGATACGCCCTGGCGGAGCAACAGCACCACGGATACGGCCCATTTCAAAGCCTCCACGGTGGCCTTCCTGGACCACCTGAATGACCTGGCCCGGAGAAACGGGGTCACCTTCGTGATCACTGGCGGGGCAGAGCGGGGGTATCATGCGTCCGGCACCTATTCCCACGAAAACGGCTATAAAGTGGACATTTCCGATGAGGGAGCCATGTGGGGGTCCAAGCCCTTCAAGGTGCTCCATCTGGCCCTGGCGCCCTTCAAGCACCAGATCACCCACGAGCTGGACAATGCCCATTATGACATTACCATTTATCCCTACAATTACCGGGGACGGTATTCCTGGGGGTATAAATACTGAGAAATAAAGGAGCTGCTGCATAAGCAGCTCCTCTTTTATGAAAGGAACCCATTATGACCCAATGTACTCTTTGTCCCCATGAATGTAGGGTGGACCGGCAGGAAACCGCCGGGGCCCCGGGCACCCTGGGGTGGTGCCGGATGCCCTGGCGGCCCCGGGCGGCCCGGGCGGCTCTCCATCTGTGGGAGGAACCCTGCATCAGCGGCACTTCCGGGGGCAGCGGCACCGTGTTCTTTTCCGGCTGCACTCTCCAGTGCGTGTTCTGCCAGAACAGCGAGATCAGCAGCGGAGGAAAGGGCTGGGAAGTGACCGCTGATGATCTGCGCCGGATCTACCGGGACCTGATCGCCCGGGGGGCCCACAACATCAACCTGGTGACGCCCACCCATTTCCTGCCCACCATCCTGGAATCCCTGGAGCCCAAACTGCCGGTGCCGGTGGTGTACAACTGCGGGGGCTACGAAAAGGTGGAGACCCTCTGGCAGCTGGAAGGGAAGGTCCAGATCTACCTGCCGGACCTGAAATACGTCAGCGAAGAAGCTGCCTGGCGGTACAGCCACGCCCGGAATTATTTTGCCGTGGCCACCGCCGCCATCCGGGAAATGTTCCGGCAGACCGGTCCCTACGAAATGGATGAAACAACCGGCCTGCTGAAAAAAGGGGTGATCATCCGGCACATGATCCTGCCGGGCATGACGGAGGACAGCAAGCGGATCATCGACTGGGTGGCGGAGAATTTCGCCCCCGGCCAGGTGCTGTTCAGCCTGATGCGCCAGTATGTGCCCTGCGGGCAGGCCAAAGAGGGAAAGTATCCGGAAATCGGCCGTCCCCTGGCAGAAGAGGAGTACCAGGAAGTGGAAGACTACCTGTTCCAGAGCCCCATCGAGGATGGCTTCGTCCAGGAGGCCGGTTCCGCCGACAGCCAGTTCATCCCGCCCTTCGATGGGACGGGAATAAAAAAGGTCTGACAGTTGACCGTGGACGGCTGACAATGCTATAATGAGACCGACAGATCATGTGACTGACGGAAGTGGGTTTACCCACAGGGAGCATGGTCGTAGAACGCCGACCGTCTGGGCACCTGCTGTGGCCCGGGGTCGGTTTTTCTTTTGACCCTAAGGAGGAATCTTTCATGAAAGAACTGAAACTGAAGTATGGCTGCAATCCCAACCAGATCCCGGCCCGGATCTTTATGGAGAGCGGGGCGGACCTGCCCATTACGGTGCTCAACGGCAGACCCGGATACATCAACTTCCTGGATGCCTTCAACAGCTGGCAGCTGGTGCGGGAACTCCGGAGAGCCACCGGACTGCCGGCTGCCGCTTCCTTCAAGCATGTAAGCCCGGCCGGGGCTGCCGTGGGCCTGCCTCTGACGGATACCCTGAAGAAGATCTACAGTGTGGAAGGCATGGAACTGTCTCCGCTGGCCTGCGCCTATGCCCGGGCCCGGGGTGCGGACCGGATGAGCTCCTTCGGGGATTTCGTGGCCCTGTCCGACGTGTGCGACAAAGCCACGGCCCTGGTGCTCCAGCATGAAGTTTCCGACGGGGTCATTGCTCCCGGGTATGAACCGGAAGCCCTGGAAATCCTGTCCGCCAAGAAAAAGGGCAAATACAATGTGATCCAGATCGACCCGGCCTACGAACCGGAAGAACTGGAAACCAAGCAGGTATTCGGCATCACCTTCGAACAGAAACGGAACAACGACCACATTACGGAAGAACTGCTCCAGAACCGTCCCACGAAGAACAAGGAAATCCCGGAAAATGCCCGGCGGGATCTGCTGATCGCCATGATCACCCTGAAATACACCCAGTCCAACTCCGTGTGCTATGTGAAGGACGGCCAGACCATCGGTGTGGGCGCCGGCCAGCAGTCCCGGATCCACTGCACCCGTCTGGCCGGGGACAAGGCGGACAAATGGTGGCTGCGCCAGTGCCCCAAGGTGCTGAACCTGCCCTTCAAGGCGGATATCCGGAAACCGGACCGGGACAACACCATCGATGTGTACACCTCCGACGACTGGGAAGATGTGCTGGCGGACGGCGTATGGGAAAACTTCTTCACGGAAAAACCGGAACCCATGACCCGGGAAGAACGGAAAGCCTGGATCGCCAAAAACACCGGCGTAGCCCTGGGATCCGATGCCTTCTTCCCCTTCGGGGACAACATTGAACGGGCCCACCGGAGCGGGGTGGAATACATTGCCCAGACCGGCGGCAGCATCCGGGACGACAATGTGATCGAAACCTGCGACAAATACAACATCGCCATGGCCATGACCGGCGTACGGCTGTTCCATCATTGATGGAAAGGGAGCCTGGTCGCGACTCGCGACCGGAGGGGTGAATCTTTTCACCCCTCCATATTTTTTTAAACATTTTTCCCAAAACTTGTTGACAGCCGTTATAAAACACTCTATAATAAGCACCATCAAGTTCAAAAATGTAACCAACAATGACTGTGAAGGAAAGAAGATCAGAAAATGGGTTCACAGAGAGTCGACAGCTGCTGGGAGTCGATAATCCGTTTCTGAATGATAACTGGTTCCAGAGTCGTCCGGGTGACAGGTAGTCCGGAACGGGAGGTCCCGTTACAGACCTTAGCCTTATACCGTTGCGGTAAGAGGTGAAAGGGCCGGTCTTTTGACTGGCTGAATCAGGGTGGTACAGCGTGGAATTGTTTGCCTCGCCCCTAGAGCACAACAGGGGGCGGGGATTTTTTATACCCGCCTCGCAAAAACAAGGAGGAATTCATGATGCATAAGTCCATTAAAAAGTACATTCCCTTCCAGGGAGTCAGCCTGCCGGACCGTACCTGGCCGGACAAGACCATTACCAAGCCCCCCGTCTGGTGCAGCGTAGACCTGCGGGACGGGAACCAGGCCCTGGTGACCCCCATGCAGCTGGAAGAAAAGCTGCTGCTGTTCACTACCCTGGTGAAGATCGGCTTCAAGGAAATCGAAGTGGGATTCCCCTCCGCTTCTGAAACGGAATATGAAATCCTCCGGACCCTGATTGAGGACAACTACATCCCCGATGACGTGACCATCCAGGTGCTGGTTCAGGCCCGTCCGGAACTGATCAAGAAGACCTTTGAAGCGGTGAAGGGTGCAAAGAACGTGATCATCCACTTCTACAATTCCACTTCCACCCTCCAGCGGAAAATCGTGTTCCGGAAGGACATGGAAGGGATCACCAAGATTGCCGTGGACGGGGCCAAACTGATCCGGGAACTGACGGAAAAAGAAATCGCCAAAAGCGGCATGAACATCCGGTACGAATATTCTCCCGAAAGCTTCACCGGCACGGAAACCGACTATGCAGTGGAAATCTGTGAAGCGGTGCTGGACACCCTGGGTGCCACCAAGGAAAAACCGGTGATCATCAACCTGCCTTCCACGGTGGAAATGTCCACCCCCAACACCTATGCGGACCAGATCGAATACTTCATCCGGAACCTGAAGGACCGGGACCGGGCCATCATCAGCCTGCACCCCCACAATGACCGGGGTGAAGGGGTGGCCGCCACGGAACTGGCTCTGATGGCCGGAGCCGACCGGGTGGAAGGGACCCTGTTCGGCAACGGGGAACGGACCGGGAATGTGGACATCGTCACCCTGGCCCTCAATATGTACACCCACAACATCGATCCCCAGCTGGATTTCTCCCACATCAACCGGATCAAACGGATCTGCGAAAGCGTCACCAAGATGAAGGTGGAACCCCGCCATCCTTACGCCGGGGAACTGGTCTTCACCGCTTTCTCCGGGTCCCACCAGGATGCCATCCGGAAGGGCTTCAAGTACATGGCCGACACCAACAGCCGCTATTGGGAAGTGCCCTATCTGCCCATCAACCCGGCGGATATCCACCGGGAATATGAACCGGTGATCCGGATCAACAGCCAGTCCGGCAAGGGCGGCGCTGCCTTTGTGATGCAGCAGGCGGTGGGGTATTACCTGCCCAAGGAAATGCATCCGGAATTCGGCCATATGGTGAAGGAAGCCGCCGACGAATACGGGGACGAACTGTCCGCCAGCCAGATCGTGGAACTGTTCAACAAAAAGTATGTGGACTACCGGGGCAAGTATGAACTGGGGGCCCACAAGGTGTACGACAACCACGAAGGGGATGAGGACACCAGCACCATCTTCGAAGGGGATGTAAAGGCGAACGGCACGGAAATGCACGTGAGCGGCAACGGGAACGGACCCATCGATGCCTTTTTCAATGCCCTGAACAAGATCGGGGTGGACGGGTTCGAGTTCATCAACTACCACGAACACGCCATCAGCCAGGGCTCCAATTCCAAGGCCATTTCCTACATCGAACTGAAGAAACCGGACGGAAAACACATCTTCGGTGTGGGCATCCATCCCAACATCAACACCGCCTCCCTCTTGGGCATTATCAATGCCATCAACCGGGCGATCGGACAGAAATAAAAAATACGGGGTACTGCACGTTTTGTGCAGTACCCCGTATTTTTGTCAGCGGTCATCTGTCAACGGCCGCTGGAAATCAATTTTGCAAATTGATTTTGAACAGCATAAACCGTAGGGGGCGCAGGCCCGGCGCCCCGCAAAACACATAGTCAACTGCTGCTTTGGCGGGCGGCCGGGCCTGCCACCCCTACGGGAACGATTTTTACAACACAATCTCCACCCGCTTCCCGATTTCCAGGGTTTCCGGGGTCACTTTGCAGTCACAGGCCAGGAGGGTGACCCCCTGGCTTCTGGCGTCCAGGAGAGCCTGGCCGAAATCCGGGTCGGTGCGCCAGTTGGGTTCGAAATGGTCCACGTTTTCCATCTGGATTACCAGGAACACCCAGGCTCCGTACCCTTCTTTGGCGGCCCGGATCAGTTCATGGAGGTGTTTGGCTCCCCGGGCGGTGGGGGCATCGGGAAAACGGACCACCCCGTCTTCTTCCAGGGTGACGCCCTTCACTTCCAGGAAGGATTTCCTGTCCCCCTGTTCCAGGTAGAAGTCGAACCGGGACTGGTCGTACCGGAATTCCGGCTGGATTCTGGTAAGGCCGGGGAGGCCTCCCTGTTCCAGCCATTCCTGGACCACCTTGTTGGGGGCCTGGGAATCCATATTGATGAGCCGGGGGCCTTTTTCCACCGCCACCAGGTCGTATCGGGTCTTCCGTTTGGGATTGTCACTGGCGGTGAGGTACACCCTGGCCCCTGGGACCAGCAGTTCCCGGCAGCGCCCGGTGTTCTTCACATGGCAGGTTTCTTCCTTACCATTGATTTCCACCTGGGCGATGAACCGGTTGGGCCGGGAAAGAAAGCTTCCGGCAGTGATGTTGGGGTAGTGCATGAAAAGTCAGGTCCTTTCCTCAGGGATTCCAGGTTTCCGTCTTGTAGTTGTTGCTGTCGGAAGGCCGGAACCCATCTTTGCTGGCATTGCTGTAGCCGCTGCCATCTCTGTATTTAACCGTATAATTGCCGCTGCCATTGTTCGTGATTTCCACGCCATACCAGTCTTTGTCTTTCTGGGCCACGGAGGCACCGGTGTAGGATTGGCTGCCGTCCACCGCTTTCCACAAGCCGTAAAAGGCCCCGTTGGCCATGTAATCTTTTCCGTTGACGGTCACATTTCCCGTTTTCAGACCGTTGATATTGTACTTGTCCGCTTTGCCGTTGGGGGCATCCTGGGCATAGATGCCTACGGTGGCCCCGTCAGAAAGCTGTACCGTCCCCTTGGCAATGGCATCCTTCAGCATTTTCGCCATGGCGTCCGCATAATTCCGGTCGTGGAGGACAGCCGGATCGCTTTCTTTTTCCACTGTGGCCAACAGGTTGTTGGCATTCCCGAACACAGCGTTGATCTTATCGGCCATGTTGCTCTGGTTGTAGATCAGGAAGCCGATGCCCACCACAATGGCCAGCATCAGGGCGTATTCGATGATGTCCTGGCCCTTGGACCGCAGGGAGTGTTTTCTGTTGTGCTTCATGAGAAATGCCTCCTTATATCTTCCAAAGAAGGTACCAGGCCTCTGGCAAAACCCCACCACCAGCCCTTGGCCGGTCCCCCGCCCCTTTCCAGGGGACGGACAGCCCTTCGGACATTCAGCTCCTCACCACAGCTGCACCCGTTCCAGGTCGTCGGGGATCAGCAGATTCCCCTGGTAGTATTCCTTGCCTTCGGCGGTGTACAGTTCCTTCCGCTGGGCCAGGTGGGTGTCCTCGGTGTGGTAGAGGATCAGGTTGGGCACCTGGAGCCGGTCGCCGTTTTCGCAGGCTTCCCGCACGGTGGAATGGTGCTTTTCATAGGGCCGGAACCGGTCCCGTTCCCGGTACAGGCAGAAGGCTTCGTGGAGGAGCCACTGGCTGCCGGAAAGCCGGGTAAAATTGTGGTCGTTCATGGGTTCGTCGCCGCAGCAGCCCAGTTTGTGGCCGTTGCTTTCCAATACATAGCCGAACTGTTTGGCCTTGGTGGAATGGATGTCGAAAAAGGTCACGTCCCAGCCCCGGATCTTCCGGGTTTCCCCGTCTTCCACGGTGATGAAATGGAGCCGGGTATCCAGGAACTTCAGGTCCCCCGGGTCCAGCAGCAGCCGGGCGGTGGAACGGAGCAGGGTGATCACCTCATCGTGGCCGTAGATCCGGGCTTCTCCCACATAGGTGCCCCGTTTCATGGCCTTCACAATCATCCGGATCACCCAGAAGATCCCCAGCACATGGTCCATATGCCGGTGGGTGACGAAAATATCCTTGATTTTCTGCCAGGGCAGCCGGGCCCGCTTCAGCTGGCGCAGGATCCCGTTGCCCCCGCCCCCGTCCACCAGCAGGTAGCGTTCATTCTGGCGCAGCACATAGCAGGTGTTGTAGCACCGGGTGGAGATGGCATGGCCTGTACCCAAAAACAAAATTTCCATACGATTGGTATCCTTCCTTGTTCTTCTCTTTAGTATACCGTATCTGAAACCGGGTGGGAAGGGGCAGAAACCAAAACTCTGTCCGTCCGCTGTCTATACGGACAAATATGATAAAAAGACAATAAACTTTCAATTAAGGTGCATATGATACAGAAAATGAAAGTAATAATAAGATCAAGTAAATTGTTGTTGCAAACAAGAAAATCCCGCTGTACTCTGATTCCATCAGAGAAAAGACGGTGCGCAGACTTTACGCTCTGATATCCAGCACAATATTCAGGAGGGGACTGATCATGGGCATTCCGGCAGAACTGGAACTGCTGAAGCACCCTGAACCGGGCCTACGACAACGCCATCCTGCTCCGGGGAAAAGCACATCCGCATCGCCGTGGGCCGGGACGTACGGGACTGTCCCATGAACAGCGGCATCTTCTACGGAAGTGCGGATCAGGAGATCCGGGTGAAGGTGAAGGTGTGGGAGAAAGAAATGAAACAGAAGGGGGTGTGAAAAAATGAGAAATCATTTTTTCACACCCCTCTTTTTCACATTTCCTCCAAAAAAGAATGTTCCTTTCCGTTCTGCTTGTATTTCAATACCGTGTCCAGGTTGATGTTTTCCAGGCTGTGGAAGATGTTGGCCGGGACCTGGGGATTCTTTTCCGCCAGGGCGGCGATCAGCTTCTTCACTTCCAGACGCTTGGAATCGGTGGTCCCGTCGGTGTGGCAGGTGGAGCAGGTTTCCGTGAACTTGCAGGCGCACTGGATGAAATACAGGCCGTTTTCGTCCCGCCAGCTCTTGATGTCTTCTTCCCGGACGTAGTACAGGGGCCGGATCAGCTCCATCCCCGGGCAGCTGGTGCTTTTCAGCCGGGGGAGCATGGTGCGGATGGCGCCGGAATAGAGCATGCTCATGAGATTGGTCTCGATCACGTCGTCGAAATGGTGGCCCAGGGCGATCTTGTTGCAGCCCAGTTCCCGGGCCTTCCGGTACAGATACCCCCGGCGCATCTTGGCGCACAGGTAGCAGGGGGAATCCTCCACATGGAACACCGCTTCGAAGATTTCCGTGGAAAAGAAGGTAAGGGGCACCTGGAGCAGTTTGGCGTTTTCCTCGATGATCTTCCGGTTCATGGCATTGTACCCCGGATCCATGCACAGGAACACCAGGTCGAAGGGAATCTTGTTGTGGCGCTTCAGGTCCTGGAACAGCTTGGCCATAAGCATGGAATCCTTGCCTCCGGAAATGCACACGGCAATCTTGTCCCCGGGCTGGATCATGGCGTAATCACAGATGGCCTGGACGAATTTGCTGGAAATCCGCCGTTTGTATTTCCGGCGCAGGGAGGATTCGATCCGTTTCAGCCGCTGGGAATCTTCCGCCGCCAGGGCGTTTTCCCGTTCCAGCCGTTTCTGGAGCCAAAGGGAGTAGCCCCCTGCCAGGGAAACGGCAGTGTATCCCTGGTCCCGGAGATTGGCGGCCAGGCCCAGGCTGATCTTCCCCCACATGCACACCAGGACGATGAGCCGGTCTTCCGGCAGGTCCACGCTGCCTTCCTGGAGCGCCAGGGGGTTCAGGTTCATGGCGCCGGGCACCGTGCCCCGGTCAAAGGCCGCCGGATCCCGGATGTCCGCCAGGAACCGCTGGTCCGGGGAGAGGCCCGCCAGTTCCTCCACGGTGATTTCAGTTTTGTCATCCCACTGGGAAAGATTCATGGTCATAGATTCAAAGCTTCCTTTATTGTAGATTGGTTTCCATTGTACCATGGTATAATGAACCTATCAACCAAAAGGGGTGACGGGTATGAAGAAACGGATTTGTCTCTGGCTGGGGCCCGGGCTGATGCTGCTGTGCCGGTGGCTGCTGGCTGACGGGTTCGGGGCATCCGGGGCCTGGGCCATCGGGGTGTCACTGTGGATGATCTTCTGGTGGATCACCCGGCCGGTGGGGCTTACGGTGACGGCCCTGCTGCCGGTGGTGGCCAATGCATTTCTCTCCCTGGCTCCCATGGACCGGGTGCTGGCCCAGTATGCCTCCAGCAGCATCGTGCTGCTTTTTGCCGCCACCCTGCTGACCCTGCCCTGGGAACCTATCGGCCTGGACCACCGGATCGCCCTCCGGTGCCTGGCCTTCATCGGACCCAGCATGAAAAGCCAGATTACCGTGTGGTTCCTGGCGTCGGTGCTGTTTTCCATCGTGCTGCCCAATGCGGTGGTGGTGGCCATCTTTACCCCCACGGCCCTGGCCATGGTGAAGGCGGCCGGGTACCGGGGCAGCGATCCGGCGGCAGCTCCCATCCTGTGCGCCATTGCTTTCGGTTCCGTGGTGGGGGGTGTGGGGACCCCGGTGGGAGGGGCCATGGACGTGATCGCCGCGGCTCTTTACCAGCAGGCCACCGGGGAGGAATTCCTGTTCACTCGCTGGTTCCTGGCCTTTCTGCCCTACCTGGCCCTGACCACCCTGGCCACCCTGGGGGTCCAGCTGGTCAGGAAAGAACCGGTGGAACAGCTCCAGGGGACCCGGGACTATTTTCTGGAAGAGTGCCGGCAGATGGGGCCCATGACCCGGGAAGAAAAAATCTGTCTGGGGCTGTTCGGACTGGCCCTGGCTGGATCCTTCCTGCGGCCGCTGTACGCCGGTCTGCTGCCCGGGCTGCTGCCGGCCTATCTTTACGGCAGCCTGGGGTTCCTGCTGTTTTTCCTCGATGGGAAGGACGGGAAGCCCCTCCTGACCTGGAAACAGGTCCAGGAGCACATGATCTGGGGGGGTGCTGATCCTGTTCGCCGGGGGCCTGGCCATGGGGATCCTGCTGGAAGCCTCCGGAGCCAACGGGCAGCTGGCCCGGTGGGCCGGAAAACAGGCCCTGGCACCGGGACTGCCTCTGGCGGCGGGGATCGTGGGGCTGGCGGCCTTTCTGTCGGAAGTGTCCAGCATCACCATTTCCTCGGCTCTCACCATCCCCCTGGTGATCACCTATACCCACAGCGCCGGCCTGCCGCTCCTGCCCTGGTGGATGACGGCGGTGATGGGGTTCAACGGGGCCTTCCTGCTGCCCACCGGCATCCGGGCCATCCCCTGCGGCGCCGGCCTGGCTCCGGCCACCCTGTTCCGCCGAGGCCTGCCCCTGTGCCTGGTGCGGGTCCTGTGTGCGGTGGTGATGGGGTGGCTTGCGGGCTGAGTCGGTAAGCCCTCCCTGTTGCCCTTGCCCCGGCCCCATGGTATACTGATAAGAATGAACCAAAGGAGGTTGGCTGTTTTGTCCATGACGGAGGAGAAGAAGAAAAAATCCCGGTTCCGGTCCAGACTCACCTTCCTGCTGCTCACCCTGGCGGTGATCCTGGGGGTGGTGGGCTACACCTACCGGACGGATATCGAAATGCACATCGTCCACCTGAAGCCCCAGCCGGTGCGCCAGGTGGAACTGGGGAAAATGGGGCTCCAGCTCCAGCGCTTCAACACCCCGGAGATCACCAGCTACGACGTGGACAAGATTCTCAGCTTCGTGATCCGGGATGACAGATTCTACATCGCCCTCCGGAGTCAGGACGGGGACAGCACCGCGGTCCAGGCCTACCAGCGGAAAGAAGGGAGCCTGTTCCCCCTGCGGAGCTTCGGGAAGAAAGGGACCTGCACCATCCCGGAAAAAATGGTCCTCAGTGTGGACCTGGCCGGCAACGGGGATATCGTCTATGTGAAGAAGGGCATCCACACCCTCCGGGACGGGAACGACATCATCAGCCTGAAGGGGAACACCACCGCCACCCGGGTGGCCTTCCTGCCGGGGTATGAACAGGCCTACCTGTACGGCAACGACAACTTTACCCTGGCGGATTACCGGGACGGGGCCTTTGAGAAGAACCATCCCGCCTTCCTCCACAACCGGGCCAAACCCTTTGCCGGAGGCCTGACCCAGGTGCGGATCACCGGGGACGGCACCATTTACGGGGGCGGGCGGATCAAGCCCAACGGCCTCAACATGGTGGAGGCTTTCAACAGCAAAGGGAAGGCTCTCCGGAGCTTCGGCAGTCCCATCCAGACCGACAAGGATTCCATCTACAATCTGATCGACATGGCGGTGCTGGACCATTACCTGGTGGTCATCGACGGGTTCACCCTGAAGTTCTGGACCCGGGAGGGCCAGTACCTGGGGAACCTGAACAGCTCCAGGGTGCTGGGGGACAACCTGAACTGCGCCAAACTGGCCCCTATCGACGGGAACACCCTGGGGATCCTGGCCTTCGTCCGGAACGCCCAGACCAAGCTGGTGGAGATCCGGATCTTCGCCCTGACGTTCCCCCGGTGAGCCGGCAGCCCATCGGGCTGCGTTTTTCTTCAAAAGCCTCGGCTCATGGCAGAGGGGATCCATCAGCCATTGACCATTGACCATTGACGGGGGCTGCTGCATGTGCAGCAGCCCCCTTTTACCGAAAGGAGCAGCCATGTCCAACATCCTGCACTGCCTCCAGCTGGGGGAAACCATGAGGGACCGGTTCCTGGAACAGGCCCGGGCCCTGCCGTACGGTTCGGCACTGTTTGTGGTGCCCAACCGGTATTTTTTGCAGAAAGTCCGGGAAACCGGCGCCGTCCGGGCGGTGATCATGGACTCCCTGCCCGGGGAGATCCTCCGGTGGAACCGGGCGGAAGGGGAGTTCCGCCGGATCACCCGTCCCGCCCAGAAAAAAATTCTGGAAGACACCCTGGAGAAACTGAAAGACCAGCTGTCTTATTTTTCCGCCCTGGTGGGGAAGGACGGATTCCGGGACAGCCTGCTGGGGCTGTTCGACGAATTTTCCCGGAACGGCCTGGACCCGGATACCTATCAGCGGATCCTGATGAACTGGAACCGGGAAGGGGCACTCCGGAACAAAGACATGGACCTGGCCAAACTGTACCTGGTGTACAGCACCCTGGTCAGCGGTCAGAAACTGGAAGATCTGTCCCAATCCTACGCCCGGGCGGCGAAGGTGCTGGAGGAGGGGGGCTCCGTGCCCTGGCAGCAGTGCTTCTTCAGTGAATTCTACCAGCTGGACCCGGTCCAGCTCCGGCTGCTGAAAGCCCTGGGCCGGTGCTGCCCGGTGGAAATGGGCCTGTTCTATGATCCCAAACGGCCGGAACTGAGCCAGGTGACGGAAAAAATCTACGGGGACCTGCTGGGGGACGGGTTCCAGCCGGTGCCGGAAGAACCGGTGAAGGACAAACCGGAGGATCTGGCCGCCCTGGCCCGGGAATGGAAGCCCGGGGCCAAGTGCGGCCTGGCTGGGGACCACATCCATCTGGGAGAAGGGGCCAGCCAGGAACAGGAGATCCGCCTGGCGCTCACCTCCATCAAGGAACGGCTCCAGGACGGAGTGCAGCCGGAAGAGATCCTGGTGCTGGTCCGGAAACTCCAGGATTACCAGGGCCTGGTCCGGTCCTTTGCCCAGTACGGCATCCCCTGCCGGCTGCCCCTGCCGGCGGACCTGAAAAGCCAGCCCCTGCCGGATTTTCTCACCAAACTGCTGGCGGCGGCCGGGGAAAAATGGGACCTGTCCCTGTGGCAGGCCCTGTTCCGCTGTCCCCTGATGGAGCTGCTGTTCCAGACGGACCGGGAAAACCTGGACTTCCTCTATACCCAGGCGTATTTCTCCAGTGCCGGGGCTTTTCTGGCCCATGTCCGCCGGAAGGAACTGGTTTCTGCCGGGTTCTGGGACCTGGTGGATTTCCTCCAGCAGGACCATACCCCCGAAGCCTGGCGGGACGGACTGACGGAATGGCTGGACCGGTGGCAGCTGGCCCGGACCTGGGGACAGCTCCACAAAGAAGGGAAAGTGGATCTGGACCAGGTGAAGCTCCTGGCCGGCACCGAAGACTTCGTCCGGAAGACCCTGGACAGCCTGGTGAAGACCTGGGAGCAGTGCGGAGAAGAAAAATCCGTCCTGGACCTGGACAAGATCCGGACCTTCTGGAAGGACAGCCTGGCCCAGGCCTCCCTGCCCCTGACTCCGGGAGAACCCCGGGGGATCCCGGTGCGGGAAGCCGGGGAGATCCAGGGGGCGGCCTTTCCCTATGTGTACATCCTGGGGGTGCGGGAAGGAATGTTCCCGGCGGTGAAGCGGGAAAGCTGGCTGTACAGCGACCAGGAACGGGCGGAACTGAACGCCCTGGGGCTGGAGCTGAGCCTGACTGCCCGGGCCCTGGACACGGACCGGTACTTTTTCGGGTCCGCCGCAGCTCTGGCCTCTCGGGAGCTCCATCTCAGCTGGTACAGTGATGAGGAAGGGGGGGCCAGCCCCTACATCACCGGGCTGGACCATTTCTATGCCCCGGACAGCCTGCCGGTGACCGTGTATGAAGCCGATCCGGACCGGTGCGCCAGTCCGGCCCTTTTGACCAATTGCCTGGCGGAACAGGAATGGCTGGGGCCCCGGGAAAAAGAAACCCTGCTGGCCGCCGTGGGAACGGACTTTCCAGATCGGACCCAATCTGCCCGCCGGCGCTGGGAAGAACCGGACAGTCCCTGGAACGGCACGGTGCCCGGGGTGGTGAAGAAACCCCTCCATCTGTCCGCTTCCAGCCTGGACGCCTTTTTGCAGTGTCCCTTTGCCGCTCTGGTAAGCCGGGTGTGGAAGCTGGTCCCCTGGGAGGAACAGGAGCCCTGGCCGGCACCGGATGTGGTGGGGAACCTGCTCCACCAGACCCTGGCCGCTTTCCTGGGGAACCATCTCCAGACCGGACTGGAAGCAAAGGATCGGGAAACCCTGGAGCAGGAACTGGAACAGGTCTATCAGGGCATCTTCGACCGGTTCCATCAGGAAGGGAAGATCCCGGACAGCCCCCTTCTGGACCATATCCGGGAACGGTACGGGAAAGAGCTCCGGACCTGGCTCCGGGGGGAACTGGATTATGAAGCCCGGGATCAGCTGGGCCTGAAGCCCTGGAAGGTGGAATGGAGCTTCGGTCGGGAGCACAGTCCCTGGCCGGCCCTTACCCGGACCGTGGACGGAAAAAAAGTGTGGTTTTCCGGCCAGATCGACCGGATCGACAGCAACGGAAAAACCTGGTCCCTGCTGGATTACAAAACCGGACAGCCCCCCACCGGCCAGGACATCCTCCAGGGCCGGGCGGTGCAGCTGCCCCTGTATCTGGAGGCTCTGGCGGTCCTGGGAGAAGTGGATCCGGAAGCCATCCTGGGGGGCGGCTATGTGCAGCTCTGTTCCGGGGAACGGAAAGGGGGCATCTGGAACAAGGCGGTGAAGGATGCCTTCCCCTGGATGCAGAAGGCCCGTCCCCCGGAGAAAAAGCAGGCCCTGGAAGCCGCCCAACAGGCGATGGATCAGGCAGTCCGGGAGATCCGGGAAGGGAAGTTCCCGGCCCGTCCCTCCGGAACCTGTCCCGGCTGGTGTCCGGCCCGGGACCTGTGCCGGATCGGGGAGAATCCCCACAGGACAGAAACAGTGAAGGAAGAGGAGTGATACCATGGCCAGTTTTACCCCACAGCAGCAGGAAGCCATCTCCACCCTGGACCGGAACGTGTCGGTATCCGCCGGCGCCGGTTCCGGCAAGACCCGGGTGCTGGTGGAACGGTTCCTGAAGATCCTCCAGGAGCGGAAGGCCACCGCCCAGGAAATCCTGGCCATCACCTTTACCCGGAAAGCCGCCCGGGAAATGCGGGAACGGGTCCAGAAAGGGATCCTGGACCGGCTGGGAGCGGCCGCCGAGCCGGAAGAAAAAGCCTACTGGCAGGAGCAGCTCCAGCTGGCGGACCGGGCGCCCATCACCACCATCGACAGCTTCTGTTCCCAGGTGCTTCGGGAAAACCCGGTGGAGGCCGGGCTGGACCCCAATTTCGCCGTGAAGGAAGAATACCAGATCCGGGCCTTCCGGGAAGAGACCGCCCAGGCCTTTGTCCAGAAGGAAATCCAGCAGCAGGACGGGGACCTGGCCGCTTTGCTGGACCTATATCCGGCGGACCGGCTGGCCAGGATCCTGGTGGCCCTCATCGATGACTTGCCGGAGATCCTGGCCCTGCCCGGAGGCCTGGCCGCCCCCTATGAAGTCAGCCTGGGAGGAGAAGAAGCGGGGAAAATCGAAGCAGAAGGGGCCCTGGATGCCCTGCTGGAGAGCCGGGACCTGGCAGGCCCCAAAAGCCGGGCGAAACTGGATGCCCTGGCAGACCAGCGGGAAGCCATCCACCAGTGGATCGCCGCCGGGGAGTATAGTAAGGCCTCCGCTGCCCTGAAGCCTGTTTCCGCCACCGGGAAGATCAAAGACCTGGTGAAGGAAGCCAAAGAGGCCCTGGCCCGGCTGGAAACCCTCTCTTTGGACGGGGCGGGGGCGGAGCAGGCCCGGCACTGGGAGAATCTGCTGGGCCGGTTCCGCCAGGCCCTGCTGGATGCCGCCGAAAGCCGGGAAATCTACAGCTTCGGCTATCTCTCCGGACGGGCGGTGGAGCTGCTGGAAAAGCGGCCCAATGTGCTCTTCCGGTACAAAAGCCGGTTCCGGTACCTGATGGTGGACGAATTCCAGGACACCAACGAAGAACAGAAAAGACTGGTGTACCTGCTCAGCGGGGGCAGCAGCCGGAGCCTCCAGGGACGGAACCTGTTTGTGGTGGGGGATGCCAAGCAGTCCATCTACCGGTTCCGGGGAGCGGATGTCAGCGTGTTCCGGCAGGTACGGGACGCCATCGGTGAGACCGGCGGGGACAACATCGTCATGGACGACAACTTCCGGTCCGCTCCGGAAATCATCGAAGCCTGCAACACCCTGTTCGACGATCTGCTGGGCACCGACAGCCGGTCCGACGTGACCGCCCAGCCCCTCCATCCCCACCAGCCCTCTTCCCGGAAGCCTGTGTTCGCGGTGCTGAAGAAGGGAGAGTGCACCCTGGAGGAATGCCAGCAGGCGGAAGGACGGTACGTGGCCCAGGCCATCCGGCAGCTCCGGGAAGACACCGGGCTCCCCTACGGCCAGATGGCCATCCTGCTGCCGGCCATCCATCTGTCCCGGCAGTATGAGGAAGCCCTGACCGCCCTGGGCATCAAAAGCCAGGTCAGCGACGGCAAGGGATTCTACGAACGGCAGGAGGTGGTGGACTGGATCAGCCTGCTGACCTTCCTGCTGAACCCCCGGAAGGACTGGGCCCTGGCCGGGTTCCTCCGGTCCCCCTACGCCGGGATCAGCGACCGGCAACTGACGGACCTGCTGAAGCCCTGGCCGGAACTGAGCCTGTGGGAAAGCCTCCGGCAGAGCCTGGAAGAACCCTTCGTGACCCTCTCCCGGAAGCTGGAAGCCCTGCACCGGACGGCCCTGTTCCAGTCCCTGCCGGAACTGATGGATGACTTCCAGGAAGCCTTTGCGGTGGAACCCACCCTGCTGGCCCAGCGGGGAGGACGGGAGAAACTGGCCAACTTCCGGAAGCTCCGGGCCCTGGGGGTGAAGGGAGCCATGGAAGAGGGGGATACGGCCCGGGATTTCCTGGACCGGCTGAACCTGATGCGCCGGCTCTCCGCCCGGGAAAGCGCCGCCAACCAGGAAGCGGATCCGGAAGCGGTGCAGATCATGACCATCCACAAATCCAAGGGGCTGGAATTTCCGGCGGTTTTCCTGCCGGATCTGTCCAAAAAGAATCCCAACGATACCCTGGGGATCCAGTTCCTGCCCGGCCAGGGATTCGGGGTCAGGGTGCCCGATGCCCAGGGGAATCTGCTGGAAACCTCCGTGTACACCCGGCTGAAAGGGGAAAAAGCACGGCTGGAACGGGCGGAGAAACAGCGGCAGCTGTACGTGGCCATGACCCGGGCGGAAAAATACCTGTACCTGATCAATGTGGATGAAAGCAAAGAAGGAAGCAGGCCCCCGGATCCGGACAAGGAAAAATGGGGCCAGTCCCTCCAGCGGGTCTTTGCGCCGGAAGGGCCCCACGGGGACCAGATGGACTGGGAAGAACTGGATGTGGCGGAGATCCTGGAGAACCAGGAGACCGGACAGCCGGGAGCCGGGGAGGCTTTTGTGCTGGATCCTGCGGTGTATGACCGGGTCCGGCCGGTGACCGTGCCCCGGGACCTGGAACTGTCTGCCAGCGCCCTGCTGGAATACGATACCTGTCCCCGGAGCTTCTACTACCATTATTTCCGCCACATGCCCGGAATCGATCCGGAAACGGTGGGAGAAGGGTCCCACCGGATCTCTGCCATCGATCTGGGGACCTATGTGCACAGGGTGCTGGAACTGCTCCAGGAAGAGCCGGAAGAAGAGGCCCTGGCCGAAGCCCTGGAAGTGCTGGACCGGACCGGGGCGGAGAAGAAGGTGTTCGCCCGGGAAGGACGGAAACTGGTGGAACAGTACTGTGCCAGCCCCCTGTACCAGGAACTGAAGGACCTGCCCGCCCAGGCGGAACGGGATTTCGCCCTGCCCCTGTTCCAACTGGAGCAGGGACGGGCGGTGTTCCAGGGAAGTGTGGACAGACTGGTGACCCTGCCGGACGGCCGGCTGGGGATCGTGGATTACAAAACCGGCCATCCGCCGGCGGATGGGGAGGAAAAGCAGGGATATACCCGGCAGCTGACCATCTATGCCCTGGCGGCGGAAATCCTGTATCCGGGGCAGAAAGTGGCCTGGGCCCGGCTCCATTTCCTCCAGGACTGCTCCTCCTGGGAACTGAAGGACCGGGAGCAGGAAGAGGAAAAGCTGAAGGCCCTGGTGGAAAACCTCCTCATCTGGGACAAAGAAGAACAGTTCCCCGCCAGGAAGGAAGGATGCCAGTGGTGTCCGTACCGGTATTTCTGTCCGGAGGGGACAGGGGATCCGCCGGCAGTTGACCGCTGACCGTTGACAGGGGTGTTGCCCATGCAACACCCCTCTTTTAAAATCCTTTAATTTTCTGTCGATTCATGGTAAAATGACCGTTGTAGTATGTTCGAAGGAGGCTTTCTGTGGCTGTACGGGGAATTTTATTTGACTTTGACGGGACGCTGGCCAACACCACGCCCCTGATCCTGGCCACTTTCCATCAGACCCTGGACCATTTCGTCCCGGAACGGAAGGTGGAGGACCAGGCCATCATCAACACCTTCGGCCTTCCTCTGCGGGAGGGCCTGGCAGGGCTGGCCGGCTGCACCGACCCGGCGGAACTGGACCGGATGACGGCCTATTACCGCCAGTACAACACCGCCTGGCATGATGAAATGATCCGCCCCTTTCCCGGGGTGAAGGAAGGGCTCACCGCCCTGCGCCGGGCCGGGGTTCCCATGGCCATCGTCACCAGCAAGTTCAAGGCCAGCTGCCAGCGGGGACTCCGGTGCCTGGGGCTGGAGGACTGCATCGACGGCATCATCGGATGCCAGGAGTGCACCGCCCACAAACCGGATCCGGAACCCATGGAAAAGGGCCTGGAGCTGCTGGGGCTCCGGGGGGAGGAATGCCTCTGTGTGGGAGACAGCCCCTATGACCTGGTCAGCGGCAAAAAAGCCGGCTGCCGGACGGTGAAAGTGGGCTGGACCTCCTTCTCCCAGGATTTCTTCGACCGGTTCATCCGGCCCGACCATACCATCGGCACCCTGAAAGACCTGCTTTCCTTCGTGGAACCATCAAAACCAGAGAGGTGATTGCATTGCGCAAAATCGGGATCATCGGCGGCACCGGGGTGGAGGACGCCTCCGCCTTCGGGAAGCTGGCTCCTCTTACGGTGGAAACGCCCTTCGGCCAGGCCCGCTGCCTGAAGGGAACCGCCGCCGGCCATGAGATCTATTTCCTGGCCCGGCACGGCCTGGACCACAGCGTCCCGCCCCACAAGATCAATTACCGGGCCAACATCTTTGCCCTGAAAAAACTGGGGGTCACGGAGATCCTGTCCTTTACGGCAGTGGGATCCCTGAACCGGGGACTGCCTCCCGGCACCTTTGTGGTGACCAGCCAGCTGCTGGACTTTACCAAAAGCCGGGTGAACACCTTCTTCAACGGGGAAAACGGCCAGGTGGCCCATGTGGATTTCGCCCAGCCCTACTGCCCGGCTCTCCGGGAACGGCTGAACCGCTGCCTGGTGAAACTGGGGCTCCGGCACAGCAAACAGGGGACCTACGTGGTCACCGAAGGGCCCCGGTACGAAACTGCGGCGGAAGTGCGGATGTATGCCGCCATGGGAGGCGATGTGGCCGGCATGACCAACATGCCGGAAGCGGTGCTGGCCCGGGAAGCGGAAATCTGCTATGCCAACTGCTCCGTGGTCACCAACATGGGGTCGGGGCTGGCGGTCCGGGCCCTGTCCCACGAAGAAGTGACGGAAGCCATGGAACGGCTGGAAAAGCAGATCCTGGCGGTGATCGAAGCCTATGTGAACGATGACGGTCCCCTGACCCACAGCTGCCAGTGCCGGGAAGCCCTGAAGGAATACGGGGGATTCCGGCTGGAAGCCTTCGGCGGGGATGCAAAGGAGGAATGACGGGGCATTATGGTCTATGATATTGCAATCAAGGATGTGGAACTGACGGAACCCGGGGACGGGACCCTGTTCAACATCGGGATCAACGGCAGCACCATCGGGTATGTGGGCACGGACCCGGTGGAAGGAAAAACCGTGCTGGACGGCCGGGATCACCTGGCGGTGCCCGGGTGGGTGAACGCCCATACCCATGTGGCCATGACCCTGTTCCGCAGTTATGCCGACGACATGGCCCTGATGGACTGGCTCCAGAACCGTATCTGGCCCCTGGAAGCCAGACTGGACGGCCGGGCGGTGTACTGGGGGAGCCTGCTGGGCATCGGAGAGATGATCCGCACTGGCACCACCTGTTTCGCCGACATGTATTTCTTTATGGAAGAGACCGCCAAGGCGGCGGCGGACAGCGGCATCCGGGCCGTATTGTCCCGGGGGCTCACCGGCAGCAGCCCGGAAGACGGAGCCGCCCGGCTGGAAGAGAACACCCAGCTGTACAAAACCTGGAACGGAGCCCAGAACGGCCGGATCACCGTGATGTTCGGGCCCCACGCTCCCTACACCTGCAGCCCGGACTACCTGAAGACCGTCATTGCCCGGGCCCGGGAACTGGGTGCGGAGATCCACATGCACCTGGCGGAGACCGCCGGGGAAGTGGCGGACTGCCTGAAACAGTACGGCAAGAGCCCCATCGCCCTGATGGAGGAACTGGGGATGTTCGAAGGGGGAACCCTGGCGGCCCACTGCGTCCATGTGGATGAGGCGGACCAGGACATCCTGGCCCGGCACGGGGTCCGGGTGGCCCACAACCCCCAGAGCAACCTGAAACTGGCCAGCGGCATCGCCCCGGTGGCCAGCATGCTGAAAAAAGGCATCACCGTGGGCCTGGGCACCGACGGGGCCAGCAGCAACAACAACCTGGACATGCTGGAGGAAGTGCGGCTGGCGGCCATGCTGGCCAAGACCCAGTCCGGGGATCCCAAGGCGGTACCGGCCTCCCAGGCCCTGGCCATGGGCACCTGGATGGGCGCCAAAGCCGTGGGGCTGAAGGACACCGGGAAGCTGGAAGTGGGACAGAAGGCGGACATCGTATTGTACAATATGGATTCGCCCGCCTGGTACCCCCGGCACGACCGGACGTCTCTGCTGGTGTACGCCGCATCCTCCGCGGATGTGGACACGGTGCTGGTGGACGGCAACATCCTGCTGCGCAAAGGAGAACTGACCACCATCGACCTGGAAAAAGTCACTGCGGAAGTGGGACAGTGCTTGAAGGAAATGACAGCCAGTGCAGAGTGAAGAGTGGGGGGGCCGTTGGCCGAACCCCACCACCGTCCTGACGGACGGTCCCCCGCCCCTTGCAGGGGACGGACAGCCCTTCGGGCGAAATAACCAGGACGGGCTCCCGGCTGTGGAGCCCCTGCGGCATTGACGATGGATCATCGGGACCGTAGGGGCCGCACGCCGGGCGGCCCCCCTCGATGAACGACTCACGATGAACGATTCACGATGAACGACAATAAAGGAGTGTTTGGTGTGGCAAAGATCTTGAAAAAACTGCAGCTGGCACCTGCAGTCTGGGAATTTGAAGTGGATGCGCCTCTGATTGCGCACAAATGCAAACCGGGACAGTTCGTCATGGTACTGGTGGACGAAACCAGCGAACGGATCCCTCTGACCATTGGTGATTTCGACCGGGAAAAAGGCACCATCACCCTGATGGTCCAGGCGGTGGGGAACACCACCCGGCATCTGTGCGAGGATTTCGCCCAGGGCGACGAGATCCAGCACATCCTGGGGCCTCTGGGCCAGCCTTCTGAAATGGGCAGGTTCGGCACTGTGGTCATGGTCTGCGGGGGCATCGGCGTGGCGCCGGTCCATCCCATTGCCCGGGCCTACCACGAACTGGGCAACAAGGTGATCACCATCATCGGGGGCCGGCACAAGGACCTGATCCTGTGGCGGGACCGGATGGAAAAGATCAGCGATGAAGTGATCATCACCACCGACGACGGGTCCGAAGGCATCAAGGGCTTTGTCACCGATCCTCTCCGGAAAATGCTGGAAGAAGGGAACCATCCGGACCTGGTGGTGGCCATCGGCCCCATCATCATGATGATGAACGTGGCCAAGGTCACCCAGCCTTACAACGTGAAGACCACCGCCAGCCTCAGCTGCCTCATGGTGGACGGCACCGGCATGTGCGGCGGCTGCCGGGTGCAGGTGGGGGGCGAAAGCAAATTCACCTGCTGTGACGGGCCGGAATTCGATGCCCATCAGGTGGATTTCAAAAATCTGATGCAGCGTTCCAAGATGTACAAGGACCAGGAAGCAGTAGAATACAGTTGCGGGGGGCATTGCAGATGCGTGGAGGAATGAGAAATCCCATGCCGGAACAGCCGGCGGATGTACGGAACCATAACTTTGAAGAAGTGGCCCTGGGCTACCCGGAAGACGTGGCGGTGGACGAAGCCCAGCGCTGCCTCAACTGCAAGAATCCCCAGTGCGTCAAGGGCTGCCCGGTGAACGTGGATATCCCCCAGTTCATCCATGCGGTGACGGAACGGGATTTTGACGGAGCCATCCACATCCTGAAGAACAAGAACTCCCTGCCCGCTGTGTGCGGCCGGGTGTGCCCCCAGGAAAACCAGTGCGAAAAACACTGCATCCTGGGCATCAAGGGAGAACCGGTGGCCATCGGCCGTCTGGAACGGTTCGTGGCGGACCGGGCCCGGGAAGCGGGCACGGATATCGTGAAAGAAGGCCTGGCACCCAAGAACGGCATCAAAGTGGCCGTGGTGGGGGGCGGACCTTCCTGCCTCACCGCCGCCGGGGACCTGGCCAAACTGGGCTATGACGTGACGCTGTTCGAAGCCCTCCACAAGGTGGGCGGGGTGCTCATGTACGGCATTCCCGAATTCCGTCTGCCCAAGGCCATCGTCCAGCACGAAATCCAGCAGCTGAAGGAACTGGGCGTGAAGATCATGACCGATGTGGTGATCGGCCGCACCTTCACCCTCCACGAACTTCTGGGCGAAGAAGGATTCCAGGCCGTGTACGTGGGCACCGGCGCCGGGCTGCCCCATTTCATGCGGATCCCCGGAGAAGCCCTGAACGGGGTGTATGCCGCCAACGAATTCCTCACCCGGGTGAACCTGATGGGAGCCTGGAAGTTCCCGAAAATGGCCACCCCCGTGTATGTGGGGAAGAACGTGGCCGTAGTGGGGGCCGGCAACGTGGCCATGGATGCCGCCCGGACCGCCAAGCGGCTGGGGGCGGAAAACGTCTATGTGGTGTACCGCCGGAGCGAAGCGGAAATGCCCGCCCGGAAGGAAGAAATCGCCCACGCCAAGGCGGAAGGCATCGAACTCCACATGCTGAACAACCCGGTGAAGATCCTGGGCAACGAAGAGGGCTGGGTCACCGGCATCGAATGTGTCCGGACGGAACTGGGCGAACCGGATGCCTCCGGCCGCCGGAGCCCGGTGGAAATCCCCGGCTCCAACCATGTGTTTGACGTGGACATGGTGGTGATGGCCATCGGCCAGGGGCCCAACCCCCTGCTGAAGCACACCACCCCGGACCTGGTGACCAACCGGAAAGGGCTCATTACCGTGGACGAAAAAGAAGAAACCTCCATTCCGGGGGTCTTTGCCGGGGGCGATATCGTCACCGGGGCTGCGACGGTGATTTCCGCCATGGGGGCCGGCAAGAAGGCTGCCCGGGAAATCGACGCCTATCTGAAAGAAAAATTAGGGAAGTAACAGAAGGAATGAACAAACTGAAACGATGGGGGCTGGCGGCGGCCGTCCTGTGCCTGGGACTGATCCAGGCCGGGACTGCCGGAGCGGCAGCGCCCAAAAACACCTATAAACCGGCCAGCGGGGGCTATACCATGACGGTACCCCCCGGCAGCCGGGAGATTTACCATACCTCCACAGGGATCCGGTTCACCGTGGGGAAGGATTTTCTGGTCAGTGCGGATCTGTACACCCTGCCCAGTTTCGTATCCGTCCCCATGAAGCAGTATTCCTCGGAGCAGAAGAAAGATTTCAAGAAGTTCCTGGGGAAGATCCAGGACCAGGAAAACGACACCATCCAGGATGAGGGCAGCTCCCGGAATTTCGGCAGCCAGCCCGCCCTGGACGGGATCCTGGGGGAAAAGCTCCGGAAATACCGGGCCACCTCCGGGGAACCGGAACCCCAAAAGAAGGACAAAAAGGAACAGGACAGCTACACCTATGTGGCGGTACCCCAGGACAAGCTGCGGACCCACCGGCCCTTCCTGATCGGCCGGGCCTACCAGCCGGAAAAGAACGTGCTGCTGGTGGTGAACGTGAGCGCTCCGGAAAACCTGGAAGCCGCGGCCCGGGCTGCCCTCCAGTCCCTGTGCGCCGATCTGACCCTTTCCCGGGTGAAATACACCGATGTGAACCTTCTGACGGTGCCGGGGATGGGCTATGAAATGGAGATCCCCAGTGGCTGGCGGATGTACACCCTTCGGGCGGACAATGTGCTCCTGGGCCGGTCTCTCAGCAGCGTCCATACCGACGGGCTGCTGATCCGGGAATTTTCCGATGACACCTTTGCGGAACTGGGGAATTCCACCCCGGAAGGGCTGAAGGAAGCGGAAGACGCCTTCATCCAGAAAGTGACCCGGTACACCCCCAACATCACCGTGCTCCGGCACCAGCCCATTTCCGTGGGCAGCCTGAACGGCAGCATGTCCGAATGCACCGACAGCGGGGACCTGAAGAAAGTGTTCGTGGTGAACACCTATCTGATGAACGCCCGGGGCAACGGGTACATGATCCGGTACCAGACCGATGACACCATCAACTACGACCTGAAACTGAAAGCCTTCAAACAGTCCGTGGAAAGCTTCAGCCTGCTCCAGAACAACGACGGCAGCGGCTTGAAGCCGGAGAGGGATATGTAGGATTTTGGTTGACAGTTGATAGCTGACCATTGACAGGGGGTGTGAAAGTTATTTTTTCACACCCCCTCCCCCTTTTTTTTACATTTCCGTCACAAATCCTTCATGAACCGTTCATTTTAAAAGGTGTACAATAAAACCATAAGAAGTGACTGGCCAGTCCGGTCTCTTTTCTTTTGGTAAAAATTGAAACGGGAAGAAGGAATCTTCAATGCAGAAGAAAATGTTTGCAGTGACGCTGGCTGTGCTGGCATCCGTGGCCTCCATGGGCTTTGCAGCTCCCCAGACCAGCTGGGAACAGGGGGAATGGCAGCTGAACGCAGGAGCCTGGGCTCCCAAAGCCAAATTCGACGGCAATGAATCCAGCACCAAATGGAACTTTGACGGCGGTGTGGGCTACGGACTGTCCGACAAATGGGCTCTGGAATACAACTATCGGGGCCTGAAGACCAAAGCCGGGGATTTCAAGACCGACGGGGACCAGAACGAAGTGAACCTGGTTTACAGCCTGAACAAGAACTGGGCTCTGTTTGGCGGCTGGAACCGGATCAACAATGATTTCGACGGCAGCTACCATGGGCCCCACACCGGCAGCGCTGACAGCGTGATCAACAACGTGGCCCAGTTCGGGGTACGGACCAAATACGACCTGGCCAAGAACCTGGCCTTCTATGCAGAAGGCTCCCTGGGCACCAGGAAGACCAGCCAGTGGGATGCGGGCCTGGCCTACACCATTGCGGACAACTGGGATCTGAACGCCGGCTACCGGTATGTGGATACCAAGCTGAACGATGACAGCAACATCAAATACCGCGGCTTCCTGGTAGGCCTGTCCTACCGGTTCGGCGGCCACAAGAAGGCAGCCCCCGTGGTGGAAGAACCGGTGGCACCGACGGTGGCTGAACCGGCAGCTTCCGCTCATGTGTACAATGACTACTATCTGGACAGCATCCACTTCGATTCCGATGTGGATACCCCGAAAGCTTCCGAAGCGGCCAAACTGGCCAACTTCGTAGCTGTGGCCAAGGCCCATCCGGATTCCACCTTCAAACTGGTAGGGAACACCGACTCCGATGCTTCCAACGCCTACAATGAAGACCTGTCCAAACGCCGTGTACTGAACGTGGCCAGATACGCCAACGACAACGGCGTGGCTGCTTCCCGGATGCAGCTGAACTACAAGGGTGAAAACAACCCTGTATCCTCCAACGCCACCGAAGCCGGCAAAGCCGACAACCGTCGCGTGGATATCTGGGAACATAAATAATTAAGAAAAAGGGGACTGTTGCAGGAGCCACGGTCCCCTTTGGTCGCGGCCCGTGGCTGGGGTGTGGCAGGTTTCCTGTCACACCCCTTTCCTTTTCCCCCTCTATCCCCTATAATAACCCTATGAGAAAGGTTGTGATACTTTATGGAACCATTGGAACAGCTTGCCTGGGCAGCCATTGCCTGTGATGCGGGGGATCCCCGGCGGATCCACCATCTGTTGAAAGTCCATGCTTTTGCCCGGCTCATCGGGCTGGAGGAAGGGCTGGATCCTCGGACCCAGTTCCGCCTGGAAGCCGCCGCTTACCTCCATGACATCGGCATCCACGAAGGAGAACGCCGGTACGGCCACTGCACCGGGAAAATCCAGGAAGAACTGGGGCCCGGGATGGCTCAGCCCATCCTGGACAAGGCCGGCATCACCGGGGAAGACGCGGAACGGATCAAATGGCTCATCGGCCATCACCACACCTATGCCAGTATCGACGGGCCCGACGCCCAGATCCTGGCGGAAGCGGACATGCTGGTGAACCCCTACGAGGATGGCACCGACCGGCAGCAGAATGAAGCCCTGTATCAGCGGCTGTACAAAACGGAGGCCGGGAAGAAGCTGTTCCGGGAACTGTATCTCACGGACTGGGCTCCGGGGAAGCAGGTGTCTCTCTGAAAGGGAGAAAGGACCCGCTTTAGCGGGCAGAGGGTTTCCCGGAGGGGCAACCCCACCATTGCGCCAGCGCAACGGTCCCCTGCCCCTTTCAGGGGACGGACCAAAAAGGAGCAGCAATACCATGACAGAACAGCAGACGGACGGGAACTTTTCTCCGGATTCCCGGAAAACAGAACAGGAGCAGGAACGGCTGAAAAAGAAAAAACGGAAAAAGATCACCCTGGGAGCGGCCCTGGCAGTCCTTGTGGGGGCTGTTTCCGGATGGTATTTCCTGTACTATACCCGCACCCCCCAGTATGCGGTGAAGCTGATCCGGGAATCGGTGAACAAGCACGACATCGTCACCTTCCAGGACCACACGGATCTGACCCGGGTGGTGGAAAAGGGCTATGACGCCATCCTCACCGCCCAGGGAGAGAACGATGTGGAAGATGGCTACACGGAAGGGGAAAAGGACGAAATCACCCGTCACCTGGAGGAACTGATCCACAACGGGGTGCTTACCGGGGACTGGACCGATTCCTACCGGAAAACCAACCCGGACAAGGTGCTGCCGGTGGAATGGACCGCCCTGAAGGTGAAGGACATCCAGCCCGGGGCCAGGTACCCCCAGGATGCCCTGGTGAACGTCCAGATGGACAACCCTGCCGTGGGGAGCGACACCCTGGTGCTCCACATGCACAAAAATGAAAAAGGCGACTGGCAGCTGGTGGAGATCACCAACCTGAAAGGGTATTACGGGAAGATCCTCCAGAAGGGGACGAAGAAAAAGCAGGCCAGACAGGCGGCGGGCGTGGCCGGAGCGGTGCTCCAGGCTGCCCAGGGACTGGAACAGACGCCTCTGGCTCCGGTGTATGAAGTGATCCGGGACAAGGTCCAGGAAGCCGCGGACAGCGGGGATGGAGAGACGGATACCCCGGCTCCCGGCACCCGGAAGAAATCATCCGGGGAAGGCCGTGCCCTGCCGCCGGCGGCAGCGGTACCCGGCAGCACCACCAGCCCCGAGACCCTGGAGCAGCAGCGCAGGGCCCTCCAGAAGGCACTGAACAATCCTCTGGTGGGGAAAGTGGTGAGGACCCTGGTGGACCACCAGGATGAGATCCTGGAGAAACTGGACCAATTGGCCCGGGCCGCCCAGAACGGTCAGGGAGATGCCGCCCTCCAGCAGGAAATGGGCAAGTACCAGGACCAGCTCCGGACCATCGGAAAGATCCTGGACCTGGCGGCCCGGTGGTTGAATTAGGAACAGGAAAGGAAAAGAGGTGCTGGGGTGAATTGGTGTAAACATTTGGGGGCTTTTGTGGTGCTGCTGATGGGTGTCTGTGCACCGGCGGCAGCGGAAAAGATCCTTTTCATTCCCCTGGACAACCGTCCCGTGTCCCTGGCCTATACGGCGGACAGCTTCCGGAAAGCCGGGGTCCAGGTGGTGACCCCGCCGGAAACCCTCCTGGCCAGCGATCGGCAGTCCGGGGACCCGGAAAAACTGGCCTGCTGGCTGGACCAGGAAGCCCGGGGCGCGCAGGGTGCGGTGGTCTCGGTGGATTCCTATATTTACGGGGGACTGGTGCCTTCCCGGACCCATGAACTGGATCCGGCGGTGCTGGCCCGGCGGGCGGGAGATTTGCTGGCCTTCCAGAGCCGCCATCCCGGGGTGCCCCTGTACGCCTTTGCCACGGTGGTGCGCTCCCCCAGATGGAGCAGCGCACCGGCAGAACCGGCCTATTATGCCCAGTACGGGCCCCAGATCTTCCGGTGGGGGCAGCTTCGGGACCGGCAGCGGCTGGGGAAGCTGACCCGGAAAGAGAAAAAGGAACTGGCCCAGGTGGAAAAGGCGCTGCCCCTGGATATCCGCCGGGATGTGCTGGAACGCCGGAAAAAGAATCTGTTCGTTCTGAAGGGGCTGACCCGGGGGCTGGAACGGGGAAAACTGGATTACCTGCTCATCGGCCGGGACGATTCCGCTCCCTATTCCGAAGCCCACCGGGATGCGGAAGACCTGGCCGCCTTTGCCGATCCGGCCTTCCGGCACAAATTCCGGAGCTTTTCCGGCGCCGACGAACTGGGGATGGTGCTGCTGAACCGGGCCATGAACAAAGCCCGGGGAGAGACGCCACTGGTGTATGCCTGGTACAACGGAGGCGCCGGGCCGGCCACGGTGCCCAGCTATGAAGACGGTCCCATCCGCCGGAGCTTCCGGGAACATGTGCTGGCGGCCGGGGGCTTTCCCGCCCGGACGGACAAACGGGCGGATCTGGTGCTGGGGCTCTATACCCCGGCGGACGGGGTGACCCTTGGGGCCGATGTCCCGGCCAACGGGACGGAACTGGATGAAATGGGACGGCAGTTCCTGGCCACGGCCCGGCAGTACGTGGAAAAAGGCCGGAACGTGGGGATCGCCGACGTGGCTTTTGGCAACGGAGGCAGCCGGGCCCTGGTGGAAACCCTCCTCCGGAAGGAAGGGGAACGGGAGCCCCTGGGGTACCGTCTGGGGTCCTATGCCGGATGGAATACTGCCGGCAACAGCCTGGGGTACGCCCTGGGCCAGGGGATGCTCCGGCCGTACCTCAGTGACCGGGACCGGCAGGATCTCCTGACCGTCCGGTACCTGGACGACTGGCTGTACCAGAGCCGGGTCCGCCAGGAAGTCCGGCAGCAGCTGATCTGGCCCAACCAGTGGCCCGACGGGAAACTCACCGATGACCAGACCGCCCGGGCAGAAACCATGATCACTGAAAAAATGGAAAAAGAAGGAACGCCCCTCCTGGGAAAACGGCCGGAACAGTACCGGTACCGGCTCCCCTGGCACAGGACGTTCGAAGTGGCAGTGAAGAATGCAGAGTAAAGAGTGAAGAGAAAAGAGTGAAGAGGGAAGAGGGAAGAGCGGGACGGCGGGAACCCGATGAACGATGAACGACCAACGATAGGGCCGCTGTGAATCAAATACAATCAGGGAGGAAATGCCATGAATTACTATGAAGAAGCCATGGGAATGAAAGAGGAGTTGATCCATCAAAGACGGGACTTCCATGCCCATCCGGAAACCGCCTGGACGGAATTCCGGACCACCTCCATTATCGCCACCGAGCTGGAAAAACTGGGATACGAAGTGAAAATGGGCAGCGAGGTACTGGATGACAGCGCCCGGATGCTGGTCCCTGACGAAAAGACCCTGAAACAGTGTGCCCAGCGGGCCATCAAAGAAGGGGCCAACCCGGTGCTGGTGGACCGGATGAAAGGGGGCATGACCGGCTGCGTGGGCATCATGCATTTTGCCAAACCCGGAAAAACCGTGGCCCTGCGGTTCGACATCGATTCCCTGTTCGTGGCCGAAGATCCGGCCCCCAGCCACCGGCCCAGCGCCCTGGGATTCCAGTCCTGCCATCCGGGGCTGATGCACGCCTGCGGCCATGACGGCCATGCCACCATCGGTCTGGCCGTGGCCAGACTGGTGGCCGCCCACAAGGACCGGATGGCCGGCACCCTGAAAATCTGCTTCCAGCCCGGGGAAGAAGGGGTGGTAGGGGCCAAGAGCATGGTCCAGAGCGGCATTGTGGACGATGTGGACTACTTCATCAGCGGGCACATCGGCCTGGGGGACTACAATGACGGGTCCCTGGTGTGCATGACCAAGGGATTCCTGGCCACGGACAAACTGGATGCGGAATTCAGCGGGGTGCCCAGCCATGCAGGGGCTGAACCGGAAAAAGGGAAGAATGCCCTCCTGGCCGCCGCCCAGGCCGCCATTTCCCTTCATACCATCAGCCGCCACAGCGGGGGCTCCTCCCGGATCAACGTGGGGGTGCTGGAAGCCGGCACCGGCCGGAACGTGGTGCCCGCCAACGGGCTGATCAAATTCGAGACCCGGGGGGAAACCGCCGAAATCAATGATTTCATGGCCAAAGAAGCCAAACGGATGTGTCGGGCCGCCGCCATGCTCTACGACGTGGATGTGAAGATCACCCCCCGGGGCAGCGCCACCTCCTCCAATTCCTCCAGAGAGATGGGGGAAGAGATTTACAGCCTGGTGGAACCACTCAACGTGTACCAGCATGTGGTGAAAGAACAGAAAGTCAGCGGCAGTGAAGACTGCTGCTACTTCATGAGCCGGGTCCAGGAACACGGAGGCCAGGCCGTGTACATGCTCTACGGCACCAAAGAAGCCGCCGGCCATCACCAGAGCGACTTCGACTTCAACGAAGAGGTACTGCCCCGGACCGCCGCCACCATCGCCATGCTGGTGGAGCATTTCGGGAATAAGGAAGAGTGAAGAGCAGGACGGCGGGGGCGGATCGTCCATTGCAATGCTGTAGGGGGCGCAGGCCGGTTGCCCCGCCAAGGCCGGTTCAGACGTATTCTCCTGCCTGTAGGGGCCGCACGCCGGGCGGCCCGCTTGATGCACGGCCTTTCCATGGGAACCTGGTTCCAGGTTCCTTTCATCGGCCGTTGACCGTTGACAGCTGACAAAGGCCGCCGGAGGTTCCGGCGGCCTTTTCTCACAACACCCCACTGCTATCCGTAGTAGTAATATACTTGGCCGGGATGGGGTTGTCCAGGTGATAGAGGATGGTAATGGGCTGGCTGCCGCTCCAGCTGGAGAGTTGGGCGGTTCCCAGGAAGGTGTAATTCTGGGATGTGCCCTGGGCGTCTTTTTTCTGTTCCCTAACGAACAGCAGCACAATATTTCCTTTTTCCCGCTGGTGGATGTACCGCTGCCCGGTGGGGGAATCGGGGGTGGTGGCGTTCTGGCTTTGCCAATGGAACAGCCGGTCGTTGATGGAATAATCTTCGTACCGGGTGGATTCGGAGAATTCTTTTTCGGATTTGTTCAACGTGACCAGGAATACATCCGTATCCCGGGTAACTACCTGGCTGTTTTTTTGATGCAGGTATTTCACTCCTTCCCGGACGCTGTTGGGTTTGGCCAGGCCCAGGGCCGCAAAAATCTGGTCCCGGGAATAATTGCAGTATACTTCCAGAGCGCAGGGATAGGGCAGACGGGCCTTTTGGGGCAGCACGGTGAACTGGTCGAACTGGAAAGCCAGTACGGACTGAATCTCCCGGGCCAGTTCCGGGGTCTTTTTCCACAGGGTTACTGCTTCCCAGGGGTCAGCAAGACCGGTCTCCAGCCAGTCTTTACCCCACAGGGTAAACTGCCACATCCGCAGATACTGCTGGGCCACAGGCTCCAGGGCAGCGGGGTGGGTGTTTTCCTGGAAGGCCTGTTGCAAAAAGCTCAGCCAGTGGGGAGAATCCAGGCCCAACAACCGGGGCAGGGCCCGTTCCAATACTTTTTCTTCCGGGGTATCCGGAAAATCCGGGATTACCTGGGCCTGGGCACACAGCCGGGCATAGGTCCGTTTGCCGTTGAAAAAGACTTGGGGCTTTACATTGGCGGCTTTCAGGAACTGGGTCAGGGTGGGTACCTGGTGGCCAGTGGCTTCGTACAGGTCCCGGATACACTCCTGGTAGAATGCATCCCCCCGCAGCCGGGAGCGGATGTTATCCAGGACCCGTTTCTGGGCAATTTCTTCCAGCTGGATGGAACAGCCTTTAGGCACATGGGGGAACCCTTCCTTCAATTCCCGGGGAACGGAAACTGTTTCCCGCCCCACCAAAGCCTGGAACCGGCTGGCGAAATCGTATTTCCGGTTGGCCTGGGCCACAAAGTCCAGGACGGTCAGGCAATCTTTTCCCTGGTCCAGGCGAAGTCCCCGGCCCAGCTGCTGGAGGAACACTGTCATACTGTTGGTGGGCCGTAAAAACAGGATGGTGTTGATGCAGGGAATGTCCACTCCTTCGTTGAACAGGTCCACCACAAACAAGAAGGTCAGAGCTCCGCTTTCCAGCTTTTGCCGGGCACTTTGCCGGTCCTCTTCGGAAGAATGGGCATCCAGGGCCAGGGAGGGGATTCCGTTGTCATTGAAATAGTCCGCCATAAAATGGGCATGGTCCTGGGAGACGCAAAATCCCACGCCGTGGATGTCCTGCCAGTCTGCGGTGTAGCGTTCCACAGCCTGGAGAATGGCCTGGGCCCGGTTATTGGCGGTATGGGATTCCATTACATACAGATTGGTCAGGGCACCTGTATCGTAATGGCCGTTGGTCCATTTCACATGGGACAGATCCACCGTGTCCGCCACCCCGAAATAATGGAAAGGACACAGCAGCCGTCGTTCGATGGCCGCCGGGAGGCGGATCTCTGCGGCAATATGGTCATCGAACCAGTGGAGGATATCTTTCCCGTCCATCCGTTCCGGAGTCGCCGTCAGCCCCAGCAGGATTTTTGGTTGGAACCAGTGAAGCAGATTTTGGTAGGATTGGGCTGCCGAATGGTGGAATTCATCTACAATGATCATATCGTAAAAATCCGGCTCCAGATGGTCCCACAAGGAAAGGCTGTTGCAGGTCTGGATGGACATGAATACCTGGTCCAGGTGCTCCGGACGGCTGCCCGCCACCGCCAGTTCGCCAAAATTGGGGTCCTTCAACACCTGCCGGAAACAGGAAAGGCTCTGCTCCAGGATTTCTTTCCGATGGGCGATGAACAGCAACCGGGCCCCTTCTGGACGGCTGGCAGCAAAACGCCGGTAATCAAAGGCGGAAATGGCCGTTTTCCCCGTTCCTGTAGCGGCTACAATCAGGTTATGCCAGCGGCCCCGTTCTTTTCGTTCCACGTCCAGAGCGTCCAGGATCACCTGCTGGTAGGGGTAGGGACGAATGGTAAAAGAATAGGAAACTTCGCTGCCCTTGGCTGTTCCCTGGTACCGCTGCTGACGGATGGCTTCCTGGAGCTGGGGCAGGTCCTGGGAGGTATAGGGCTGGAAATCTGTAGAATGCCAATAGGTTTCAAAAGTGGCATTCATTTTGGCCATGATTTCCGGCATGTCCTGCTGGGTCACCTTCATGTTCCATTCCAGACCATCGGCAATGGCCGCATGGGACAGGTTGGAAGAACCCACATAGGCCGTGGAATACCCGCTGTTCCGCTGGAACAGGTACGCCTTGGCATGGAGCCGGGTTTCTTTCACGTTGTAAGAAATCCGGACTTCCGTATTGGGCAATTGGGAGAGCAGTTCAATGGCCTTAGGGTCCGTGGCTCCCATATAGGTGGTGGTCAGCACCCGCAGATGGCCGCCGGCAACTGTAAACGTCCGGAGATAGGGAAGAATTAGCGTAAGACCGGAAAATTTAATGAAGGAAACCAGGAAATCGATCCGGTCACTGGAGGCAATTTCTCGCCGGAGTTCCGACACCATGGATACATCTTTCTGGCTGTTGGTAAAAAGAAATGAATGGGACAGGGAAGTGGCCGGGCGGGGACGATGGGTTTCTTTCAGATGGTTCAGCCGGTGCTGAAGTTCCAGCAGCAGGAAATCTTCCCGGTCCACCTGGCTATCCGCAGCCAGGGCCGGGGCTTTTTCCGTGAGATAGCCGACCAATCCATTGGTCAGGGCCAGTTCCTGTTCCAACAGGCTGTCCCCGTTCTGGTCCGCCAGGTCCTTCAGGCAAAGATGGACCAGCTTCCGGATATAGTCCGACAAATACCCCACCGCTTCTTGGGGATCTACCCTGTCCGAAATGGTGGCCCAGATTTCCTGGTTGTCCAATGCCTGCTGCAACTTTCGTCCCAGTCGTTGAGAAATGACTTTTTCATACAGTCCGTCTTTGTATTCGTCCATGGTCCAGCCTCCCTGTGGTGATAGGGGTATTATAGCATGGATGGTGGAGGGGGTGGCAGGGGAAAAAGGCAGAAGGGCTAGGTAAGAAGTCAGACACGGCCCTGCGGGATGCACGGCCTGTCGATACCGGAACCGTAGGGGGCGCAGGCCGGTTGCCCCGCATAGTTGCAGGTCCCGCCCCAGTCGCCCAGGGGGCAGATATGTTCAAAGGCAGATGCGGAGCATCTGGCGTCAATCGGCCGTTGACCGTTGACAGCTGACAAAGGCCGCCGGAACTTCCGGCGGCCTTTCCATTCGGAAGGAAAACGCCCAGGGCGTTTTCCAACCTACAATAATCCATGCAATTTTCCCAGTTTCTGGATCTGGTCCAGGGAATAGTGGGTGATCCGGGAAATGGTTTCCATGGGGATCTTTTCCCTCAGCATGCCCAGGATGTTGGCTTCCCGTTCTTTTTGACGGCCTTTTTCCATGCCTTTCTGCATGCCTTCTTCTGCTGCTTCTTTTTGGCGTCTTCTGATTTCATCGCTTAAAATCATATATTCTCGCCTCACTTTATCCATACTTTTGACAAGATGGACTTCCTGATCCAGGCTTTCCACGAACCTTCCTTCAGCCGCTTTTCCGTCCACGTACCGGAGAAAGGCGGCGATGTCAGGATCTGCCGCATTCTCGCTGCCCTTGCTGTTCAGGAACATCCGGGTCTCTTCGTCTTTTAATTGTACTCTGTTATCCTCATTACAGCAATGGGTAAAAGTGTAAATGGGCAGCCCTCTGTGAAAAGGGTCGAAGGTGCAGATGAAGATTACGTAGGACGGATTCAGTTCTTCGTAGGGTTTGCCCTTGTCCAGCAGCTCTCCATCAATCAGGCTCTGGTAGAAACGGCTGCGTTTGGCCAGGTCATTCCTGGGGGAATTGGAACACTGCATTTCGATGTCGTAAACACGGCCTTCATTGTCTTCCACGAAGACATCCAGGCGGATGCTTTTGCCCTCCAGACGGAGATCGATGGTTTTTTCGAAACTCTGGTACTGGAGGGAACGGATCTGGATGTTCAGGAACTTTACTGGAAAAAGAAGGTCATTATCGGGCATTTTACCGGCATGAATGGGATTTGGGGAGCCTGATAGCTCCCTTCTTGACTTTTCTTTCCCCCCGTGCTACACTAGAAAAAACTTCAAAGAACCACCTTTTAACCTAGTCCTGTGAGACTAAGAAAGGGACTTTTATCCAGAAGCAATTATTAGAAGCCTTCTTGTCTTAGGACGAGAAGGCTTATTTTTGTTGAACCTGGGTGCGGCAGGGGCCGTTTCCCTGATTCCATCTGTAACTATAGGAGGCTACAACATGACAAAGGCGGCAGTCAGCCTGTCCGGACGGGATATCCTGGATCTTTCCTCCCTGTCCGTGGAAGAGTACGATCTGATCATGCGAACGGCGGCGGAGATGAAAAAGGTCATGAAACGGGACATCAAGAAGCTCCCGTCTCTCCGGGGCAAATCCATCGTGAACCTGTTCTATGAAAACAGCACCCGGACCCGGAGTTCCTTCGAACTGGCCGGGAAGTACCTGGGCGCCGACGTGATCAACCTGAGCACCGGTACCTCCAGCGTGAAGAAGGGGGAATGCCTGAAGGACACCATCCTGACCATGCAGTCCATGGCCTGTGATGCCATCGTCATGCGGCACCCGGTGGAAGGGGCGGCCAAATACGCGGCGGACATTGCCGCGCCGGTGGTGATCAACGCCGGGGACGGGGCCCATGCCCATCCCACCCAGGGACTTCTGGACATGTTCACCATCCTGGAACACGGGAAACAGTTCAAGGGCCTGAAGATGACCATCATCGGGGATATCCTCTACAGCCGGGTGGCCCGGAGCAATATCGCCGCCTGGACGAAACTGGGGGCGGATGTCCATGTGGCCGGCCCCATGACCCTGATCCCCCACGATATCCAGGAACTGGGTGTGACGGTGCACAAACGGGTGGAAGACGCCATTGAAGGGGCGGATGTGGTGGATGTGCTGCGGATTCAGCTGGAACGCCAGGACAAGGCCATGTTCCCCACCCCCCGGGAATACGCCCGGATCTACGGGGTCAACGAAGAACGGATGAAGCTGGCCAAGCCGGACTGCCTGGTGATGCATCCGGGTCCCATGAACCGGGGCCTGGAAATTTCCTGGGATACGGGCTACAGTGACCAGGCGGTGATCCGGGAACAGGTGACCAACGGGGTCGCCGTGCGGATGGCGGTGTTATTCTTGACGATTATGGGAGGAAAGCCAGTTGAAAACGCTAATTAAGAACGGACGGATCGTTGATCCCAGCCAGCAGCTGGACCAGGTGATGGACCTTCTGGTGGAAGACGGGAAAATCGCGGAAGCGGCGCCTCACATCGATGCAGCGGCGGACGAAGTGTTCGATGCCACGGGCCTGGTGGTGGCTCCCGGCTTCATCGACCTGCACACCCATCTCCGGGAACCGGGGCTGGAAGCCAAGGAAGACCTGGTCACCGGCACCATGGCGGCAGCCCACGGGGGCATTACCCGGGTGGCCTGCATGCCCAACACCAAGCCGGTGATCGACAGCTCCATTGTGGTCAGCGGCATCCAGGAACGGGCCAAAAATGAAGGGTATGTCCACGTGGAAGTGATCGGGGCCATCACCAAAGGGGAAAAAGGCAAGGAACTGACGGAAATGGGCGACATGGCCCAGCGGGGCGTCATGGGCTTTTCCGATGACGGCCACTATGTTTCCAGCGCCCTGGTGATGAACCTGGCGGCCCAGTACGTGAGCGCCTTCGACAAGCCCCTGATCGTCCACGACATCGACGAGGAAATGAACCACGAAGGGTTCATGCACGAAGGGGCGGTTTCCGCCCGCCTGGGGGTGCCCGGCATCCCCTCCATCGCTGAAGACATCTGCGTGGCCCGGGATGCGGCCATTGCGGAATACACCGGGGCCCACATCCACATTGCCCACATTGCCAGCAAGGGAGCGGTGGACATTGTCCGGAAGGCCAAGGCCAAAGGGGTGAACATCACCTGTGAAGTGACGGTGCACCACCTGACCCTCACTGACGAGGCCTGTGCCGGATACAGCACGGCCACCCGGGTCTCTCCGCCTCTGCGGAGCCGGGACCATGTGGAAGCCATGCGGGCGGGCCTGAAGGACGGCACCATCGATGCCATCGTCACGGACCATGCGCCCCATGCGCCGGAAGAAAAGGATGTGGAATTCCGGTATGCCCCCAACGGGTTCTGCGGTCTGGAAACCTCTGTGGGAGTCATCCTTACGGAACTGTACCACACGGGAGAGTTCTCCATCAATGAAATCGTCAACAAAATGAGCACCAGCCCGGCCCGGATCATGAATCTGGACGCCGGCAGCCTGGCACCAGGGAAGAACGCGGATATCACCATCCTGGATCTGGACCGGGAATGGACGGTGGATTCCAGCAAGTTCTATACCCGGGGCAAGGTGACTCCTTTTAACGGAAAACACTGCAAAGGCATGGCAGTGGCGACCATGGTCGATGGCCGGTTTGTGATGAAAGACGGTGTAGTATGCAAAAAGTAAAAGGCAAATTGGTATTGAAAGACGGCAGCGTCTATGAAGGGACGCTCTACAGCACCCACAAATCCGTAGGGGAAGTGGTGTTCACCACCGGCATGTCCGGCTATCAGGAAACCCTGACGGACCCCTCCTTCTGCGGGCAGATCGTCATCTTCACTTATCCCCTGATCGGGAACTACGGCTGCAACGACCTGTTCTGTCAGAGCGACAGCTGCTGCTACAAAGGGCTGATCGTCAGCGAACTGTGCGACGAACCCTCCAGCTGGCGGGATGAAGGCACGGTGTTGGACTTCCTGGAAAAGAACGACATCTCGGTGCTCACCGGGGTGGATACCCGGGCGCTGACCCGCCGGATCCGCTCCTACGGGACCATCCAGGGCGTGATGGTGCCGGCGGATACTCCGGAAGACGAGATCCAGGCCCTCCTGGCCACTCCGGAAGAACATGACCAGGTGGCCCAGGTGACCACCAAAAAGGTCTACACCATGGGTCCGGAAGACGCCAAATATTCCGTAGCCGTCATGGACTACGGGGTGAAGCGGCACATCCTGGAATGCCTGGTGGAAAAAGGCTGCCGGCTGACGGTGTTCCCGGCGGAAACTCCGGCGGAAGACGTGCTGGCCATCGATCCGGACGGGATCTTCCTGAGCAACGGCCCCGGGGATCCGGCGGACCTGAAACCGGAAATCGAAAACGTGAAGAAGATGATCGGGAAGAAACCCATCTTCGGCATCTGCATGGGGCATCAGGTAATGGCTCTGGCCAACGGGGCCAGGACCAAGAAGATGCTCTTCGGCCACCGGGGCATCAACCAGCCGGTCCGGGATCTGGTGGACCACAAGATCTGCATCACCTCCCAGAACCACGGGTTCATGGTGGACGAGGATTCCCTGAAGGGACTGCCCATTGAAGTGATCAACCGGTCTTTGAATGACAACACCATCGAAGGCCTGCGCTATCTGGACCATCCCACCTTTACGGTGCAGTACCATCCGGAAGCATCCCCCGGTCCCAGCGGCAATGCTTATCTGTTCGACCGGTTTATCAAAATGATGGGAGGGCACTGATATGCCAAAAAAAGAGAATGTAAAAAAAGTCATGGTCATCGGTTCCGGCCCGATCATCATCGGTCAGGCGGCTGAATTCGACTATTCCGGCACCCAGGCCTGCCGGGCCCTGAAGGAAGAAGGACTGGAAGTGGTGCTGGTGAACTCCAACCCGGCCACCATCATGACCGACGTGCACATCGCCGACCGGGTGTATGTGGAACCCCTGGATGTGGAATTCCTGGAAGCCATCATCGCCAAGGAACGGCCGGATTCTCTCCTGGCCACCCTGGGCGGGCAGATCGGCCTGAACCTGGCCATCGAACTGGATAAAAAAGGCATCCTGAAGAAATACAATGTGCAGCTCCTGGGCACCCAGATCGCCAGCATCATGAAGGCGGAAGACCGGGAACTGTTCAAGGAAACCATGGAAAAACTCCACCAGCCCATTCCCCAGAGCACCATTGTGGAAAGCGTGGACGCCGCCAAGGAATTCGCCCAAAAGGTCGGGTTCCCGCTGATCGTGCGGCCGGCGTACACCCTGGGCGGCACCGGGGGCGGCATTGCCCACAACATGGACCAGCTGGATGACATCACCACCAAAGGGCTGATGTACTCCCTGATCGGCCAGGCCCTGATCGAACGGTCCGTGGCCGGCTGGAAGGAAATCGAATACGAAGTGGTCCGGGACCATGAAGACAACTGCATCACCGTCTGCAACATGGAAAACATCGACCCGGTGGGGGTCCATACCGGGGACTCCATCGTGGTGGCTCCCTGCCAGACCCTGACGGACCGGGAAGTGCAGATGCTCCGGACCGCCGCCATCGACATCGTCCGTGAACTGGGGGTGGAAGGGGCCTGCAACGTGCAGTACGCCCTGAACCCGGACAGTGAAGAATACATCGTCATCGAAGTGAACCCCCGGGTGAGCCGGTCTTCCGCCCTGGCTTCCAAGGCAACGGGCTATCCCATCGCCAAAGTGGCCGCCAAGATTGCTGCCGGGTACACCCTGGACGAAATCGAAAACGCAGTGACCAAGAAGACTTCCGCCTGCTTCGAACCCACCCTGGACTACTGTGTCATCAAGATCCCCCGCTGGCCTTTTGACAAGTTCGTCAATGCCGACCACACCCTGGGGACCCAGATGAAGGCCACCGGGGAAGTGATGGCCATCGAACGGAACATCGAAGCCGGCCTGCTGAAAGCCGTCCGCTGCCTGGAAATCGGCCTGACCCACATGGATATGCCGGAACTCCACAAGCTGACGGACCAGGAAGTCTTTGAAAAAGTCCGGAAAGTGGACGACGAACGGCTCTTTACCATCGCCGAAGCCTTCCGGAGAGGGATGACTGTGGACCAGGCCCACGCCATCACCAAGATCGATGAATTCTTCCTGCGGAAGATCCGCCACATCGTGGAACTGGAAACCCGTCTGAAGAGCGAAGAACTGACTCCGGAACTGCTCCGGGAAGTGAAGAAACGGGGCTTTGCGGATGTGACCATCGGGAAACTGGTGGGCAAGACCGGTCTGGAAATCCGGGCCATCCGGAAAGAATGGGGCATCACCCCGGTGTACAAGATGGTGGATACCTGCGCGGCGGAATTCGACGCGGAAACTCCGTACTACTACTCCACCTACGGGGTGGAAGACGAAGTGGAAGACACCCCCAACAAAAAGGTGCTGGTCCTGGGCTCCGGTCCCATCCGGATCGGCCAGGGGGTGGAATTCGACTACTGCTCTGTCCACTCTGTATGGGCCCTGAAGGATCTGGGCTACGAAACCATCATCGTGAACAACAACCCGGAAACCGTATCCACCGACTTCGATACCGCTGACCGGCTGTATTTCGAACCGCTGACCCTGGAAGATGTGCTGAACGTGATCGACCGGGAAAAACCGGAAGGGGTCATCGTCCAGTTCGGAGGCCAGACCGCCATCAACCTGGCCGGGCCGCTCCATGAATGCGGGGTGAAGATCCTGGGCTCCTCCGTGGACAGCATCGACCGGGCAGAAGACCGGGAACGGTTCGACGAACTCCTGACCAGCGTGGGGATCCCCCGCCCGAAAGGCCATACGGTGTTCGACATCGACGGGGCTCTGAAAGCCGCCAACGATGTGGGCTACCCTGTGATGGTGCGTCCTTCCTATGTGCTGGGCGGCCGGGCCATGGAAATCGTCTATAATGACGAAGAACTGAAATACTACATGAACAACGCCGTGAAGGCGTCCCAGGAACACCCGGTGCTGGTGGACCACTACCTGATGGGCACCGAAGTGGAAGTGGATGCCATCTGCGACGGCAAGGACGTGCTCATGCCCGGGATCATGGAACACATCGAACGGGCCGGGGTCCATTCCGGGGACTCCATCGCCGTTTATCCGCCCCGGACCCTCAGCGAGCATGTGATTGAACAGATCATCGACTACACCACCAAACTGGCCCTGGGCCTGGAAGTCCACGGGATGATCAACATCCAGTACATTGTCCGGGATGACAAGCTGTATGTGATCGAAGTGAACCCCCGGTCCAGCCGTACGGTGCCGTTCCTGAGCAAGGTGACGGGCATCTCCATGGTGGATGTGGCCACCAAATGCGCCATGGGCGTATCCATCCGGGATCAGGGCCTGGAACCGGGCCTGAAGCTGTTCCCGGATTACTATGCAGTGAAGGCGCCGGTATTCTCCTTCAACAAGATGACCGATGTGGACATCACCCTGGGGCCGGAAATGAAATCCACCGGGGAAGTGATGTGCATCGACGCCCAGTTCCCCAGAGCCCTGTACAAGGCCTGCATTGCCGCCGGCACCCACATCCCCAAGAGCGGGGCCATCCTGATCACCGTTGCGGACCAGGACAAGGAAGAAGTGGTGCCCATTGCGGAAGGATTTGAAAACCTGGGCTACGAACTGGTGGCTACCGCCGGTACCGCCAAGTTCCTGGAAGAAAAAGGCATCCATGTGGGCCGGGTGGAAAAGGCCAGCGCCGGCACCCCCAACCTGCTGGATGACATCAAGGAAGGCCGGATCTGCATGGTGATCAACACCCTGACCCACGGCTCCGACGCCACCCGGGACGGCTTCAAGATCCGCCGGTCCACGGTGGAACACGCCATTCCCTGCCTGACCAGCCTGGATACGGCCCGGGCCCTGTACAAGGCCATGGGAGCCATGCGCCGCCGGAATGTGGTGAGTGTGGTGGCCCTCCAGGATCTGAAAACGGAGTAAATCATGGCAGTGTATTTGGATGGAACCATTGTCCGGCAGGAAAAACTGTCGGAAGACATCCGGCTGATGGAGATCCGTTGCCCGGAAGTGGCGGCAGCGGCCCAGCCGGGTCAGTTTGTGACGGTGCGGGTGAATCAGCTCCACGAACCCCTGCTCCGGCGGCCCTTCGGGGTGGCCGGGGCGGACCGGGCGGCGGGGACTTTTTCCCTGATGTACCGGATCGTGGGGGAAACCACGGAGCTGATGGACACCATGGAGGCGGGAGCAACCATCAGTGTGGTGGGGCCTCTGGGCCACGGTTTCCACCTGGGGGCCAAACGGGGTCTCCTGGTGGGCGGCGGCATGGGCCTGGCGCCCCTGCATTTCCTGGCCCAGGCTGACCCGGATCACAAAATGGAAGTGATCGTGGGCGGCCGGACCAGGGCGGAAGTGTTCTGGGCGGACCTGTTCAAGGACAAGACCGCCAGACAGTATGAAACCACCGATGACGGCTCCTACGGGGTGAAGGGCACGGTGAACGCAGTGCTGCCGGGGCTTCTGGCCACGGGACAGTATGACTGCGTGTACGTGTGCGGTCCCAGCCCCATGATGAAGGCCGTGGTGGAAGTGGTGAATCAGTACGGGGTGCCCTGCCAGGTATCCCTGGAAAAATACATGGGCTGCGGCCTGGGTGCCTGCCTCTCCTGCTCCTGCGAGGGCAAGGGCGGCAAACGGATGAAGATCTGCAAGGACGGACCGGTGTTCTGGAGCCAGGAGGTGGTGGAATGGTGAAGCCTTATGAAGATCCCCGGATGCAGGTGGACCTGGCGGGGGTGACCATGAAGACGCCGGTGACCACGGCCTCCGGCACCTTCGGGTTCGGCCTGGAATTCACCGATTTCCTCAACCTGGACCACATCGGCGCCATTACAGTGAAGGGGACCACCCTGAAGCCCCGGCCCGGCAATAAGGGCCAGCGGGTGGTGGAGACCCCGGCAGGGGTGCTGAACTGCGTGGGGCTGGAAAACCCCGGGGTGGAATTTTTCCTGAAGGAAACCCTGCCCCAGCTCCGCAAGGTGACAAAGACCCCGGTGATCGTGAACATCGACGGAGACAGTGCGGAAGACTACGGAACCCTGGCGGAAATGCTGGATGTGGACGGAGTGGATGCCATTGAGCTGAACATCTCCTGTCCCAACGTGGCCCAGGGGGGCCTGGCCTTCGGCACCGACTGCCATGCGGCGGGAGAAGTGGTGAAGGCAGCCAAAGCCCATACCCACAAGCCGGTGATTACCAAACTGTCCCCCAATGTGACGGACATTACGGAAATCGCCCGGGCCGTGGAAGCGGCGGGCACCGATGCCATTTCCCTCATCAATACCCTGGTGGGGATGAAGATCGACATCTGGAAGCAGCGGCCGGTGCTGGGGAATACCGTGGGAGGCCTTTCGGGCCCGGCGGTGCACCCGGTGGCGGTGCGCATGGTGTACCAGGTGGCCCAGGCGGTGAAGGTGCCCCTCATCGGCATGGGCGGCATCAGCAGCTGGCAGGATGCGGTGGAATTCATCCTGGCAGGGGCCACGGCTGTGGCTGTGGGCACCTGCAGCTTTACGGATCCCAGCCTGGCGGAAACCATCAGCCTGGGGATCCAGCAGTATCTGGACCGCACGGGAGCGGCATCTCTGGACGAGATCCGGGGACAGGCCCTGCCGGGACGGAACTGAGGAGGAACGACCCATGGATGCAAGAGACAGACTGATCTGCGCCCTGGATTTCCCCACCTTTGATGAGGCCAAAGCCCTGGTGGAGGAACTGGGAGACGCGGTGACCTTTTACAAGGTGGGGATGGAACTGTTCTACGGAGCAGGTCCGGATATCATCCGCTATTTGAAGGAAAAAGACAAGAAAGTGTTCCTGGACCTGAAGCTCCAGGATATCCCCAATACGGTGGCCCACAGCCTGGCGGTCCTGACCCGGCTGGGGGCGGACATCATGAACGTCCATGCGGTGGGCGGTCCCAAAATGATGGCCGAAGGGATGAAGGCGGTGAAGGAAGCGGCGGCGGAACTGGGCCGGCCCGCTCCCAAGCTGATTGCCGTCACCGTGCTCACCAGCATGGATGAAGCCCAGTGGAAACCCCTGAACTATGCCAGACCCATCGGGGAAGAAGTGCTGGACCTGGCGGCCCTCACCAAAGAGAGTGGCCTGGATGGGGTAGTGGCCTCTCCCCGGGAAGCGGCGGGGATCCGGGAACGGTGCGGGAAGGATTTCCTCATCGTCACTCCGGGGGTGCGCCCGGCCTGGGCGGCCTCCAATGACCAGAGCCGGATCGCCACGCCGGCAGCCGCCATTGGCAACGGATCCACCCATCTGGTGGTGGGACGGCCCATTACCAGGGCGGACAACAAACAGGAAGCTGTACGGAAGATCCTGGAAGAAATGGAAGGAGCTTTTTAACCATGAACGATACGACGGTACTGCATATGCTGGAAGAAACCAACGCGGTGATGCACGGTCATTTTCTGCTGACCAGCGGTCTGCACAGCCCCACTTACGTGGAAAAATTCAATGTGCTGCAGCAGCCCCGGTACACGGAAGCCCTGTGCAAGGAAATCGCCGCCCGGTTCGTCAACGACAACGTGGAACTGGTGGTGGGCCCCATGACCGGCGGCATCCTGCTGGCCTATGAGGTGGCCAAGAACCTGGGCACCCGGTTCTTCTTCACCGAACGGGTGAACGGGAAAATGACCTTCAAGAGAGGGTTCCACATCGAACCGGGCACCCGGGTGCTGATCGTGGAAGACATCGTCACCACCGGCGGCAGCGTGCGGGAAGTGCTGGACGTGGTGAAGAGCGAAGGCGGCGTGCCCGTAGGCGTGGGCCTTTTGGTTGACCGGAGCGGCGGCAAAGTGGATTTCGGCGTCCGCACCGAACCCCTGCTGCGCCTGGATGTGGAAGCCTACAAACCCGAAGAATGCCCTCTGTGCCAAAAGGGCGTGCCCCTGACCCAGCGGGGACGGACGGGGAAATAAAAAATGGGGTGTGAAAAATACTTTTCACACCCCGTCACTAGTCTCTAGTCACTAGTCTCTAGCCGATGGAAGCCAGCTTACGCTGGCAAATTTAAGGCGCTGTGAATGATTTTTTCACAGCGTCTTTTTTTGTGCCTTATTTTGCTTCTTTTTTGTCGTTGCCTTCCACTTCAGCGATGCAGTCGTTGATGTCGGCGATCAGGGCTTCCACGTCGATGCCGTGGGCGGCAGCACCCTGGCCGATGGTCTCGAAGTTGGCGGCCATGCAACCGATGCAGCCCAGACCATACTGCATGAAGATGTTGACGATTTCAGGGTGCATCTGCACCGTTTCAATAATGCTGGAATCAGCAGTAACCTTTTCCATCTGAATCCTCCTTAAGTACATTTAATGGGTATGATTTATTATACCACAGGTTGTCAAGAAAGGGGGAGCCAACGTATCTTCCGCGCCGGGAAGAAATCCGATTATTCTGCGGGGTGCCGGGCCTGCGCCCCCTACGGTTGGAAAAGAACCCGACCATCCAGGAGGGTTCTTACCATCAGCCATTGACCATTGACAATAGACCATTGACAACCAGGACGCCTGCACCCCTGTCTTGTCTGACTTTGCATTGCTTTTTCGGGGAAAACATTCTATAATGGTGAAAAGTGGGTAAAAGTGGCGGATTTTTTCACGGAAAGGGGGCGCGGCCCATGCTGATGGGTGAATTTGAACATGCACTGGACAGCAAGGGCCGTTTGTTCGTCCCGGCGAAAATGCGGGAGAACCTGGGCCCTTCCTTTGTTGTGACCAAAGGGGTGGACGGCTGCCTGGACGTGTATCCCCTGGAAGCCTGGGAGAAGCTGAAGAACAGCTTTGCCCAGAAAATGATGCCCAAACAGAAGATGCGGGATGTGTCCCGGTTCATTTTCGGCGGCGCCTGTGAGGTGGAGCCGGACAAACAGGGACGGATCCTGCTGCCGGCCAACCTGCGGACCTATGCCCGAATCGGGGAAACGGCCCTGATCGTGGGTGTGGGGGGCAAGGCGGAAATCTGGGATGCCCAGCGCTATGCGGATTACACCAAAGCCGTGGAAGGCGATGTGGCGGAACTGATCGAAGAGCTGGATTTTGAGTAAAAATGGAAGCCGGGCGCCTGCTTACGCCCTTGAAAAGGGCGGATATACCGTAATGGAGAAAGTTGGGCTGTGCTGCAGTCTGTCAGATAGAATGAGGAATAGTCATGGAATTTGTCCATAAAAGTGTATTATTGGAAGAAAGTGTACAGTGGGTGGTTACGGATCCCAAGGGGATCTATGTGGACTGCACCCTGGGGGGTGGGGGCCATTCTCACCGGATCACGGAACTGCTGGACCCGGAAGGGCTGCTGATCGGCATTGACCAGGATGAGGACGCCATTGCCGCGGCTACGGAGCGGCTGAAGGACGCCCGGTGCCAGGTGAAGATTGTCCACAACAACTTCCGGAACCTGGACCGGATCCTGGACCAGCTGGGGATCCCCCAGGTGGACGGGATCCTGTTCGATCTGGGGGTTTCTTCCTACCAGCTGGATACCCCGGAACGGGGCTTTTCCTATATGCATGACGGCCCTCTGGACATGCGGATGGACCAGGAAGCCAGCCTGACGGCGGAGCAGGTGGTGAACCGGTACAAAGAGGACGACCTGGCCGGCCTGATCTACAAATACGGGGAGGAACGGTGGGCCAAACGGATCGCCCAGTTCATCGTGGAGGCCCGGAAGGAGCATCCCATCCGCACCACCGGGGAACTGGTACACATCATCAAGGCAGCCATTCCCAAGGGAGCCCGGCAGGACGGTCCCCATCCGGCCAAACGGACTTTCCAGGCCATCCGGATCGAAGTGAATGACGAGCTGAAGATCCTGGACGCCACCATGGAGGCGGCGGTCCACCATCTGAAAAGCGGGGGCCATATCGGGGTGATCACCTTCCATTCTCTGGAAGACCGGATCATCAAGCAGGCTTTCAAACGGCTCCAGCGGGGATGCATCTGCCCGCCGGAGCTGCCGGTATGCGTCTGCGGACGGAAGCCGGAACTGAAGAAACTGAAGGAATTCACCCCCGGCGAGGCGGAACTGGCCGAAAACCCCAGAGCCAGAAGCGCCCGGCTGCGGGGAGCGGTGAAGATCTGACCCGCCATAGAACGAACATCAACCAATAAAGGAGAGGGCAGGATGGTTACCAGGAAGAACGGACGGCCTCCCATGTGGACGTCCCAAAAATATTATACCTATGGTTCTGCCGCCATCCAGGAGGAAGAGGCACCCGTCCCTTCCCGTCCCCGGAAACCGGTGGCGAAACCAAAAAAATCTGCAGAAGGGAAAAATATTGTGCTGCGTCGGGTTGCATTTTTTGCCTGTTTGGTATTATCATTAGTATTCGTGAATGTTGCCCTCAGCGAGCTCTATTTTGTCCGGGCCCAGGCCCTGGTGAAGCTGAAAAACCTGGAAGCCCAGGCCCTGGATGAAAACGAAACCCTGAAGATCGATGTGGAGCGGCTGCGGAGTCCGGAACGGATCACCAGCATCGCTGAGAAGAAACTGGGCATGCAGACCGCCCGGAGCAATATTTATGTAAGGGAGTAGAGCAGCAGTGCTGCTCTGGGGCCCAAGGGCCCTGTCATTGGTCCAATGGCCAGAGACCAGTGACAAGAGATCAGTGACAAAAAAGCGGCCGGATCCGGCCGCTGCCAACAAGGGGGATAAACATGGAAAGAAACCTGCAGGATGTAATCAGACAGCTGCCTGGCGCCGTGGTTACTGGGAATGGGGCAGATCGGACTGTCAGCGATTTGACCATCGATTCCCGGACCGCCGGTCCCGGCAGCCTTTTTATATGCATCAAAGGGGTCAACACCGACGGCCACAAGTATGTGGCCAAAGCGGCGGCCCAGGGGGCGGTGGCAGCCCTGACGGAACAGGAAACGGAAGTGCCGGAAGGGTTGACGGTGATCCGGGTGCCCAGCACCCAGGAAGCGGTGAAGACCCTGGCACCCTGGTTCTATGACTGGCCCGCCCGGAAAATGCGGATGATCGGGGTCACCGGCACCAACGGCAAGACCACCACCACCAATATCCTCCGGACCCTTCTGACCCGGACCGGCCACAAGGTGGGGCTCATCGGCACCATCAACGTGATGATCGGGGACGAAGTGCGCACCAGCCACAACACCACCCCGGATGTGGTGGATCTCCAGAAGATGCTCTATGAAATGGTGGAAAACCACTGTGACACCTGCGTCATGGAAGTATCCTCCCATGCCCTGGCCCTGGACCGGGTGGCGGGGATCGAATACGATACGGCGGTGCTCACCAACATCACCCAGGACCACCTGGATTTCCACAAGACCATGGAAAACTACCGGGAAGCCAAGGCCCTGCTGTTCACCCGTCTCCATGAAGGGACAAAGCCCAACAAGACGGCGGTGTTCAACACCGATGACCCCAGCTCGGCCATCATCATGCCCCGGGTGAAGACGAAAATCATGACCTACGGGAAGGGGAAGGACAACGATGTGTATCCCCTGACCTTCCATGTGGCCGCCAGCCATATGGAATTGAACCTCCAGACTCCGGTGGGAGAAATGGACCTGAAGCTGCATATTACCGGGGAATTCAACGTGTACAATGTGATGGGCTCCATCTGCGCCGCCATTGCGGAAGGCCTGACCCGGGAGGACATCATCCGGGGACTGGACGATTTCGCCGGGGTGCCCGGACGGTTCCAGCTGATCCATGCGGGCCAGCCCTTTACGGTGGTGGTGGACTATGCCCACACCCCGGACGGCCTGGAAAACGTGCTGAAGACTGCCCGGCAGATCACCAAAGGGAAACTGTGGGTGGTCTTCGGGGCCGGGGGAGACCGGGACCGGAAGAAACGGCCCATTATGGGGAAAATCGCCCTGGACCTGGCGGACATTGCCGTGGTCACCAGCGACAATCCCCGTTCTGAAGACCCGGAAGCCATTATCCGGGATATCGAAGAGGGACTGAAAGACAATCCGGAAGGAAAGGAAATCCACAAGATCACCGACCGGCGGGAAGCCATCGAGTATGTGATGGCCCATGCCAAGCCGGATGATGTGGTGATGATAGCGGGAAAAGGCCACGAGAATTACCAGATCCTGAAGGATCGGACCATCCATTTCGACGATGGAGAAGTGGTGCGGGACTTTTTCCAGAAGGGGAAGACCAATGCTTGATGCTGCTTTGCTGAAACGCGCCCTCCAGGTGCCCATGGCCCTGGAAGACGGAGAAGAATTTACGGATGTGGTAACGGATTCCCGGGCCATTGTGCCCGGGTGCCTGTTTGTGGCCCTGAAAGGGGAAAAGTTCGACGGCCACCGGTTCGTGGCCCAGGCTCTGGAGGACGGAGCCCGGGCGGCGGTGGTGTCGGAAGTGCCGGAGGGCGTGGCCGCTGACCGTTGCGTGGTGGTGCCCGATACCCTGACGGCCTACCAGCAGATCGCCAGCCGGTACCGGCTGGACAAAAAAGGCCTGACGGTGATCGCCATTACCGGCAGCAACGGCAAGACTTCCACCAAGGACTGCATTGCCGCAGTGCTGGGGGAAAAATACCGGGTGATCAAGACCCAGGCCAACTTCAACAACGAAATCGGTCTGCCCAAGACCCTGCTGACCATCCGGGAAGACACGGAAATGGCTGTGGTGGAAATGGGCATGCGGGGCCTGGGACAGATCCGGGCCATGAAGCATGTCGCCTATCCTGATGCGGCGGTGATCACCAATGTGGGGGATACCCATCTGGAACTGCTGGGGTCCCTGGAAAACATCGCCAAAGCCAAAAGCGAGATCCTGGAAGACTTTACGCCGAAGAACCATGCCTTCCTCAACGGGGATGATCCCCGGGTCAGTGTGATGGAAACCGGTGCCGCAGTGCATACCTACGGCATCGACAGCGACGCTGATGTGAAGGCGGTGGAAATTTCTGCCGACGGGCTCCGGACCGTGTTCACCTACCGGAGCAGGATCACCGGAGCCACCCAGAAGGTGCAGCTGCCCCTGATCGGCCGGCACAATGTGATGAACGCCCTGGCGGCGGTGGCCGTAGGGGAAGTGTACGGGGTCCCCGATGCAGCCATTGCCCGGGGCCTGGAAAACCTGAAGATGACCGGCATGCGCCAGGAAATCCTCCATTTTGGCCCGGTGACGGTGATCAACGATGCTTACAACGCCAGCCCGGCATCCATGGAAGCGGCTCTCCGGACCCTGGGAGATGTGGTGAAAAGCCAGGGGAAGGGCCGGGCCATTGCGGTGCTGGCGGATATGCTGGAACTGGGGGCCCATTCCCAAAGCGGCCATGCCCAGGTGGGGACCTGGTGCAGCCAGTACGGGGTGACGGAACTGGTGTGCTACGGACCGGAAAGCCGGTTTATGGCGGAAGCTGCCCAAAAGGCCGGGGTGCCCGTCCACTATGCCCAGGATCGTGGGGAAGCGGCCCGGGTGCTGGCCCGGCTGGTGCGCCCGGATGACGTGGTGCTGCTGAAAGGCTCCCACGGCATGGAAGTGTTCAAACTGATCGACGAAGTGTTCCGGAAGGGGGATGCAGCATGCTGAGCGGCCTGGGGATCCTGGTGACCTCTTTCGTCCTGACAGCCCTTTTCGGTCGGTTCCTGCTGCCCCTGCTCCACAAATGGCATTTTGGCCAGAGCATCCGGGAATGCGGCCCCAAGGAACATCTGAAGAAAAACGGCACCCCCACCATGGGGGGGCTGATGATGATTGCCGCAGCCATTGTGGCGTCCCTGCTGTGGATCCCCCTGGATTCCCGGACCATCGTGGCCCTGTGGCTGTTTGTGGGCTACGGGATCATCGGGTTCATCGATGACGGCCTGAAGATTTTCTTCAAGCGGAACCTGGGGCTCACCTCCAAACAGAAGATGGCCCTGCAGATCCTGGTGGCCGCCGTATACCTGCTCTATCCCGGGGATGTGACCGTGTACAGCACCCGGATCTGGGTGCCGGTGGTGAATGCCACCCTGGACCTGGGGGCCGGGTACTATCTGTTCCTGCTGCTGCTGCTGGTGGGCACCACCAATGCAGTGAATCTGACTGACGGGCTGGACGGACTGGCTTCCAGTGTGACCATCCCTGTGATGCTGGCCTTTGCCTATATCGGCTTTGCCAGCGGCCTGCTGCCGGAGGCGCTGTTCGCCCTTGCCATCGTGGGCTGCTGCCTGGGCTTTCTCATTTACAACCATCACCCGGCCAAGTGCTTCATGGGGGACACCGGTTCCCTGGCCCTGGGGGGCGCGGTGGCTGCCGTGGCCATCGGGACCCATACGGAACTGCTGCTGGTAGTGATCGGGGGCATCTACGTGCTGGAGGCCCTGTCCGTCATGCTCCAGGTGGGGTATTTCAAGCTGACCCACGGGAAGCGGATCTTCCGGATGGCGCCTTTGCACCACCATTTTGAACTGGGAGGCTGGAAAGAAGTCACCGTGGTGAAGCGGTTCTTCCTGGCCAGCTGCCTGTTCTCCCTGCTGGGGGTGGGGATGTATCTGGCCAGGTAAAAGGTCACGGGTCTCGAGTCACGAGTCTCGAGCCGAAGGAGAAATTTGCAGGCAAATTTTTGCATGCAGGAAATTTGACTTTTTCAAGATAAAATGATCGGTACTGTTTCAAGGACGGTACTGATTCAGGAGGTTCAAAAGAACCAGGCCGAAGGACGGGTTCTTTCCAGTGGCCCGAGACTCGAGACCCGAGACTCGAGACCAAGTCGGCTGCTTGTACAGCCGACTCCTGAACGATAATCATATACTGGGGGGCATCATCATGGATGACAAGAAAAAAATCTTTGTGTACGGAGCTGGGATCAGCGGCCAGGGGGTATCGGAAGTCCTGGCCCGGAAAGGCTCTGCCGTAATCCTATACAACGATGACAAAAAGGAACTGGATCCGGCCTGGCTGAAAGCCTTTGAAGCCCTGGGCGGGGAATATATCCAGGGAACGGATCCGGAACCGTATCTGGAACAGTGCCATCTGTTCATCATCTCTCCCGGCATCCCCTTCACCACGGAAACGGTGAAGAAGGCCCGGAACCTGGGCATGGAAATCATCGCCGAAGCGGAAGAAGCCAGCCGGCTGTACAAGGGCCACTGGTGTGCCGTAACCGGCAGCAACGGGAAGACCACCACCACCACCCTGCTGGGCGAAATGCTGGCCACCCTGCCGGTGAAGACCGCCGTAGCCGGGAACATCGGCTTTGCCCTGAGCAAGGAACTCCAGGACCTGGACCAGGATTCCTGGGTGGCGGCGGAACTGTCCAGCTTCCAGCTGGAAGGGACCACCAGCCTGGCGCCGGACGTGGCCTGCATCGTCAACATCACCCCGGACCATTTTGAACGGCACGGGGACATGGCCGGCTATGTGGCGGCCAAATCCAAGATTTTCGCCTTCCAGACTCCGGATCAGATCCTGATCCTCAATGCGGATGACCCGGTTTCCAGCAAACTGGGGGACAAGGCCAGAAGCCGGGTGATCTGGTTCAGCACGGAAAAAGTGCTGCCCGAAGGGGGCTTCATCGAAGACGGCTGGTTCACCCTGGCCCTGGACGGAAAGAAGGAAAGAATCTGCCAGGTGTCCGATCTGCAGATCTTCGGGGCCCACAACGAACAGGACGTGCTGGCAGCCTGCCTGTCCGCCCATTTCGCCGGGGTCACCGCCGACAACATGGCCCGGGTGCTGAAAGCCTTCCGGGGAGTGGAACACCGTCTGGAATACGTGACCGCCATCAACGGGGTGAAATACTACAATGATTCCAAGGCCACCAACACCGATTCCGCCATCAAGGCCCTGGAGGCCTTCAAGGACGGCCATGTGATCCTGCTGGCCGGGGGCCACGACAAGATGACCGGCCTGGATGACCTGATGGAAGCGGTGAAGGCTAAAACCGACGCCCTGATTCTTCTGGGAGAAGCCCGGCAGCGGTTCTGCGAAGCCGCCAAAAAACACGGGGTGCAGAACATCATCATGATCGACGGCACTTTCGAGGATGCGGTGCGCAAGGCCTACAGCCTGGCCAAAGCACCCCAGGTGGTGCTCCTGTCCCCGGCCTGCTCTTCCTATGACATGTTCGCCAATTTCCCGGAACGGGGCCGGGTGTTCAAGCAGATCGTCATGGATCTGGCCAAGGAGGCAAAAGCGTGAAAGTCGTACTGTCCGGCGGGGGAACCGGCGGCCACATCTATCCGGCACTGACCATTGCCGGGGCGCTGCGGCGGCTGGACCCGGCCTGTGAAATCACTTTTGTGGGGACCCGGAAGGGACTGGAGAAGGACATCATCCCCCGGTACGGATATCCCCTGGAATTCATCAATGTGGCGGGCTTTGAGCGGCACCTGGGCCTGGGCACCCTGAAAAGCGCCGGGGAACTGCTCCTGGGCATGAAGGAGGCCTACAGCCTGCTGAACCGGATCGATCCGGACCTGGTGATCGGCACCGGGGGCTATGTGTGCGGACCCATACTGTTCTGGGCGGCCATGAAACGGGTGCCCACCTGCATCCAGGAACAGAACGCCATGCCCGGAGTCACCAACAAGATCCTGTCCCGGTTCGTGGACGAGGTGTTCCTGGGCTACCAGGAGGGGGGCCGGTATTTCGCCTCCCACGCCAAAAAGCTCTTCACCGGCAATCCGGTGCGCCGGGAAATCCTGGAAGCCACCCGGGAAGAGGGACTGAAAAAGTTCGGCCTGGATCCGGACAAGACCACCCTGCTGGCCTTCGGGGGCAGCAGGGGGGCACGGACCATCAACCAGGCCATGGTGGCGGTGGAACAGCAGCTGGCCGGGAATTCCCGGATCCAGATCCTCCACGCCACCGGTACCGTGGGCTATGAAAAGCATGCGGAAGCCCTGGGGGATCAGGTGCTCCATGCCGGGAACATCCATGTGGTGCCCTATCTCCACGATATGCCCCTGGCCCTGGCGGCGGCGGATCTGGCGGTTTCCCGGGCGGGAGCCATCGGGCTGGCGGAACTGATGGTGAAGGGGATTCCTTCCATCCTGGTTCCCTATCCCTATGCCACCGCCAACCACCAGGAATACAATGCCCGGGCCCTGGCTGCCAAAGGGGCTGCCATCGTGGCCCTGGACAAAGACCTGACCGGGGACTGGCTGCTGGGCGAAGTGGAAAAACTGCTCCAGGAACCGGAACGGCTGGAAACCATGCACCGGAGCGCTCTCCGGTGCGCCATGCCCCAGGCAGCCGATGCCATCGCCGAAGAGGCCCTGGCACTGGCAGAACGGAACAAATAGGAGGACGAGACCATTGGTTGATCTGGATAAAATCAAAAACATACATTTCATCGGCATCGGCGGAGCGGGCATGAGTGCCCTGGCCTATGTGATGATCAAACGGGGATACCATGTATCCGGGTCCGATGCCAAACCGGGCTACATGGCCACCAAGCTGGCCAAGGAAGGGGCCCTGGTGTTCATCGGCCATGCGGCCTGCCAGATCGAGCGGGCGGAAGTGGTGGTGGTATCCACCGCCATCCATCCGGACAATCCGGAACTGGTGGAAGCCCATCGGCGTCAGGTTCCGGTGATCCACCGGAGCGACGTGCTGGCCTGGCTCATGAACCGGCACAAGGGCATTGCGGTGGCCGGAGCCCACGGGAAGACCACCACCAGCTCCATGCTCAGCTGCATCACCAGCGACTGCGGCCTGGATCCCACCATCGTGGTGGGAGGCATCGTGAACAACCTGGGGTCCAACGCCGCCAGCGGCAAAAGCGACTGGGTGGTGGCGGAAGCCGATGAAAGCGATGGCTCCTTCCTGAAGTTCAGCCCCTACATCGCCGTGGTCACCAACATCGAGGACGACCATCTGGACCATTACGGCAGCCAGGAGAACATCCAGAAGGCCTTTGCCCAGTTCGTGTCCCAGATCAAGGAAGACGGCTGCGCCGTACTGTGCTATGACAACGACCGGGTGCGGACCATCGGGGAAGCCACGGACAAGCGGGTGATCAGCTACGGCATCGACAGCCAGGATGCGGATTACCAGGCGAAGAACATCATCTACGGCACCCATTTCGATGTGGTGTACCAGGGAGAGACCATCGGCCAGGGCCATCTGATCATCCCCGGCCGGCACAATGTGCTCAATTCCCTGGGGGCCATTGCCGCCGCCCGGGAACTGGGCCTCGAACTGCCGGACATCCTGACTTCCCTGGAGAAATTCAGCGGGGCCAAGCGCCGGTTTGAAACCAAGGGCAAGGCGGACGGCATCTGGGTGGTGGACGACTACGCCCATCATCCCACGGAAATCCAGGCGACCCTGAAGGCGGCCCGGCAGACTCATCCGGAACGGCTGATCGTGGTGTTCCAGCCCCACCGGTACACCCGGACCCAGCTGCTGCTGGACGAATTCGCCGTGGCCTTCAAAGACGCGGATAAGCTGATCGTCACCGACATCTATGCGGCCAGCGAAGATCCCATCCCGGGAGTCAGCGGGGAAATGCTGGCGGACAAAGTACGGGAAACCACCGGCCAGCAGGTGGAATACCTGCCGGACCAGCCCACCATCCTGGACCATCTGGAACATGAGGCCCAGAGCGGGGACCTGATCATGACCATCGGGGCCGGGGACATCTACAAACTGGGAGAACATCTGGTACAGGCACTGGAACGGAGGAATTGACAATGGATAAAAAAGATCGTGTGGCAGTGGTCATGGGCGGACCGTCCAAAGAACGGGAAGTGTCCCTGAATACCGGGAACGCCATCCTGAACGCCCTGAAGGAAAAAGGCTATGATGCAGTGGCCATCGACCTGGATCCGGAACATATCGTGGACCAGCTGAAGGCCTCCGGTGCCAGGGTGGTGTTCAACGCCGTCCACGGGCTCTACGGGGAAGACGGCCGGCTCCAGGGCATCCTGGAAATGCTGGGCATCCCCTACACCGGCAGCGGAGTGCTGGCAAGCGCCCTGGCCATGGACAAGGTGTATACCAAGCACCTGTTCCAGAACAACCATGTGCCCACGGCCCGGTGCATCTTCCTGGACAAGAAGCGGGACCAGGACCCCAAGGCCCGGATCCTGGAGGAAATCGGCATCCCCTGCGTGGTGAAACCGGCCACCCAGGGTTCCAGCATCGGCGTAGTGATCGTGAAGGATGAAAAACAGCTGGATGATGCCCTGCAGGAAGCCTTCCAGTACGGGGACCATGTGCTGTGTGAAGCCTTCTTCACCGGCAAGGAAGTGGCCGCCGGGGTGATGATGGGAGAAGACGGCCGGGCTGTGCCCATGCCCCTGGTGCTCATCGAACCCCATGTGAACTTCTATGATTTCCACAACAAATACACCAAAGGAGCCACCACCTACACCTGTCCGGCTCCCTTCGATGCAGAGACCACCCGGCGGCTCCAGAAGATTGCCGTGGCCGCCTACGAAGCCCTGGGCTGCAGCGGTGTGGCCCGGACGGACCTGATGCTGGCGGACAACGGGGACTGCATCGCCCTGGAAGTGAACACCATCCCCGGGATGACGGCCACCAGCCTGATCCCCAAAGCGGCTGCCGCCATGGGCATCTCCTTCCCGGATCTGTGCGAAAAGATCCTGAAGACGGCCCACTGACATGAAGAGGCCCAATTGGCTCCGGCCCCAGATCGGCCAGGGGCATCCGGGAGGACGGGACCGGCTGCGGCCGGACCGTGAGGAACGGAAGGAAAGTCCCCGGCCCCGGCGGCTGAGCCGGGAGGACGACAACCGGAAGGACAGGTCCCCCGGGACGCCTGCTGCCGGCCGGAATCCCCAGGGGACCCGGAGCACCTTCCGGCAGGAGATGCGGGCGGCCCGGCTGCGCCAGGAAGAACGGCGGCAGGAGGAAGAAAAGCGCCGGGCGGAACGGGAAAAAGTCCGCCAGGAAGCCCAGGCCTACATTTACGGCCGGACGGAAGAAGTGGAACGGAAAGCCCTGGAAGACCGGGCCGCCGGACGGGAAACCTTCCGGGCCCGGCAGGAGCAGAAGGCGGAAGCCCTGGAAAAGAAGGAACGGCGGAGCCTGTTCCGAAAACGGAAGAAAGCTCCGGCCGGGACGGAAGCCGGGAAGCCCGGCAAAAAAGGGGAACGCCGTCCCCGGCGCCGGCTGAACTGGGCCCGGGTGCTGCTGCTCCTGGGCTCCGCAGCCCTGCTGATCGCTTCCTATGTGACCCTCCATCAGCCCTGGCTGGCCTTTGGCCGTCTGGAAGTGGCGGGGAACACGGCGGTGACCCTGGACGAAGTGAAGGAAATGGGGGATGCGGCAGAACCCCTGAACATTTTTAACCTCAACCGGAAAAAGCTGCTGGACAGCCTGCGCAGCGATTACCGGGTGGAAAAGGCGGAACTGGCCCTGGGCTGGCCCAACATCCTGAAAGTGGTGATCACCGACCGGCAGCCGGCCCTGTATGTGGCCATGGAAGGGACCCGGTACGCCAAACTGGACCCCACCGGCCACATCATCGGCCTGGCTGACGGGATCACCGGCGGGGACGCGCCTTTTGTGTCCGGCTGGCACATTGCCCAGGGAGAGCTGGGGGGTGTGACGGAGGATGAGGAAATCCAGGGCATTCTGGGCTTTCTCGGGAAACTGGACCCGGACCTGAAGGAACGGATCATGGAGATCCATGTGGATGACCAGAAAAGCCTGAAGATCTATCTCCACAACGGGATCCCGGTGATCCTGGGCACCTATGAGAATGCGGACAGCAAGCTGAAGACCTTCAAGGCCATCTGCCAGGAGCTGGAAGCCAAGAAAATCAAAGCCCAGTATATCGACCTGACCTACGAAAAACCGTATATCAAACTGTAAGGGGAGGATGGCATGGTCTTTCGGACCCATAGAGAGAAGTTTTTCCTGTTCCTGGTCTGCCTGATCATAGGCACCATGGTTTCCACCCAGTTCCGCAGTGCGGAACACGCCAAGCAGTCCGTGAACCAGCAGCGGGCGGAAGACCTGGCGGAAAAACTGAAAAATGCGGAAAAAGAGAACAAGGAGCTGGCCCAACAGCTGGAAGAACTGGAGACCCAGGGAACCGGCGGGGACCGGAAGGTGCTCAACGACCTGAAGATCAAGGCCGGAGAGGTGGCCCTCCGGGGACCCGGTGTGGTGGTGACGGTGAACGACAGCCAGGTGACCTCCAAAGCCGGGGAGAATCCCAACCTGTACGTGATCCACGATGACGATCTGCTGCGGCTGCTGAACGAACTGAGGGCTGCCGGGGCGGAAGCCCTGGCCATCAACAAGGAACGGCTGCTGGATGTGTCGGAAGTGCGCTGTGCCGGGCCCACAGTTTCGGTGAACAACACCCGGTTCACCCCGCCTTATGAGATCCGGGCCATCGGGGACCCCAAGACCCTGGAAAGCGCCCTGCGGCTCCGGGGGGGAGTGGTGGAGACCCTGAAGTTCTGGGGGATCACTGTGGATGTGAAGCGGATGGACAAGGTGGAGATTCCCGCCTACAAGGGGACCCGCCATTTTGAATATGCCAAGCCGGAAGAGGGGGGAGTCCAATGATCTACGCCCTGTTGGGACTGGGGGCCGGCATCGCCCTGGGAGCCTGGTTCCCGGTGGTGCCGCCCATGTACAGCAAACTGGTGGCCGTGGCCTTCATGGGCTGCCTGGATGCGGCCTTCGGAGGGTTCCGGTCCTCCCTGGAACGGCATTTCGACCTGAAGATCTTCCTCAGCGGCTTCTTCGCCAACGGGATCTTCGCCGTGTTCCTGTGCTATTTCGGGTACCGGCTGGGGATGGACCTGTACTATGTGGCCATGATCGCCTTCGGCCTGCGGATCTTCAACAACATCGCCATCATCCGGCGGCTGCTGATGGGAAGCTGAAAGGCCGCTTCGCGGCCGTCAATGGTCAATGGTTACTGGTCACTGGCCGAAGGAGGGAATCTGCCGGGCAGATTCCTCTGAACGTTCTTCTTTCAGACCGTTAAAATTTTCCCCAAAATGGGGATGAAATATTATCTGTTAAATGGTATACTAGATATAGTGTACGAAGAAACAAGTATCTTATCACACAAATAGATGAGGAGGACCATGAAACATGTTTGAGGCAGACAAAGATACGATGGATCAGCCCCTGGAAAAAATCAAGGTCATCGGTGTGGGCGGTGGCGGCAACAACGCCGTGGACCGCATGATCGAAGCCGGACTGCAGGGCGTTGAATTCGTCGCTGTAAACTGCGATGCGCAGCAGCTGAAAAAATCCAGCGCCCCCACCAAGATCCAGATCGGTGAGGACGAAACCAGAGGCCTGGGTGCAGGGGCCAACCCGGAAGTAGGGGAAAAATCTGCAGAAGAATCCAAAGATGTACTGGCAGAATGCGTGAAAGGTGCTGACATGGTCTTCATCACCGCAGGCATGGGCGGCGGTACCGGTACCGGTGCAGCCCATGTGGTGGCGGAAATGGCCAAACAGGCCGGAGCCCTGACCGTTGGCGTTGTGACCAAGCCCTTCTCCTTTGAAGGACGCCGCCGTTTCAACGTGGCTGAACAGGGGATTGCCAACCTGAAAGCCAAGGTGGATGCCCTGATCACCATCCCCAACGACCGTCTGCTCCAGGTTGTGGATAAACGGACTTCCATGAAGGATGCCTTCAAACTGGCCGATGATGTGCTGCGCCAGGGCGTACAGGGCATCTCTGACCTGATCAGCGTTCCCGGCCTGATCAACGTGGACTTCAACGACGTGAAGGCCGTTATGACCAACGCCGGTTCCGCCATGATGGGCATCGGCACCGCCAAAGGGGACGAAGGCGCTGCTGCCGCGGCTGAAAACGCCGTGAAGAGCCCGCTGCTGGATTCCACCATCGAAGGCGCCAAGGGCGTGCTGCTGAACATCACCGGCGGCCCCAACCTGAGCCTGATGGATGTGAACGAAGCCAGCAAGATCATCACCGATGTGGTGGATCCTGACGCCATCATCATCTTCGGGGCCAACATCGACGAAAACATGGAAGACGAAATCCGCGTCACCGTGATCGCCACCGGCATCGAAGAAGGGAAACCCTCCGCTGCCAACACCCCGAAACCCGCTTCCTTTGTGAAACCCCAGACTTCCACCAGCCGCATCACCAAGGCTGCCGAAGAAGCTGCCGGTTCCAAGGTAAGCAGCTTCACTTCTCCCACTTCGGAGATTCCGCCCTGGATCCGCAACAAATAAGGAACAGGGGGTGTAGGTTATGAAATGCCCATTCTGTGGCTGCGAAGACAGCCGTGTCATTGATTCCCGTTCCGTTGAAGAGGGGGCGTCCATCCGACGGCGAAGAGAATGTCCCCGCTGCGGACGGCGTTTCACGACTTACGAAAAATATGAACAGATCCCTCTCCTGGTCATCAAGCGGGATGGCCGGCGGGAAATGTTCGACAGCAAGAAAATCCTGGCCGGACTGCTCCGGGCCTTTGAGAAACGGCCCTTTACCTACGAGCAGATCCAGTCCCTGACGGCCCAGATCGAAAACGAGATCCGGGCGTCCGGGGAAAATGAAGTGAAATCCACGAAAATCGGAGAAGTGGTCATGGCCCATCTGGAAAAGATCGACCAGATCGCCTACGTGCGGTTCGCCTCCGTGTACCGCCAGTTCGCCGACGTGAACAGCTTCATGCAGGAAATCCAGAATATGCTGGATAAAGGGAAATAAAAAATGCTGCATGTGTGGAATCCACATATGCAGCATTTTTTTGTCAGCTGACCGTTGACGGGGGGTGTGAAAGTTTTTTCACACCCCCTTTTTCCATTCATGCCGGTAAAATGCCCAATAATGACCTTCTTTTTCCACTTGGGAAGGAATTGGCTCCCTCCTTCCGGAATGGAAATGGGGAAAGGAGGTGATTCCATGGAATCCATTCTGCAAAAGGAACGGTCCCTGACGGACCTGGAACGGGAGACTTTCTTCCGGCGGCTGGGGCTGCTGCTCCAGGGCGGCCTGCCCATCCTCCGGGCGCTGGGAGCCCTGGAAGGCCACAGCGGTCCGGCGGTGAAGAAACTGTGCCGGAGCCTTGCCCGGAGCCTGGGCCGGGGCTTTTCCCTCTCCCAGGCCCTCCGGCAGCAGGAACGGCAGGCGGGGAATCTGGCGGCACCTCTGGCCGCCGCCGGGGAAGCCAGCGGCCAGCTGCCCCTGGTGTTCCGGCATTTGGCGAACTTTTATCAGAAAAAACGGGAGAATCAGAAAACCGTTCTCCAGGCCTGTCTTTATCCGGCCCTGGTGCTGACCCTGGCCCTGGTACTGGGCGGGGTGTTCTGCTGGCTGGCCCTGCCCCTTTTGGGGGACCTGTACGGGACCCTGGGGCTGGTGCCTCCGGCCGGGTTCCGGCTGCTGCTGGCCCTGGTGATCCAGATCCGGGACCGGCCCTGGCTGCTGGGAGGGGCCCTGGCCCTGGGAATCCTGGGCTTCCGGCAGCTGTGGAAAAGCCGGGACCGGTGGCTGGCCCGGCTGCCCCTGGTGAAGCCCCTGGTCCGGACCTTCTGGGAGATCCGCTTCCTGGGGCTCCTGTCCCTGCTGCTCCAGGGCGGCCTGCCCCTGGACCGGGCCCTGCCCCAGGCGGGAGAGATCCTGCCCCCGGGGCCCTTCCGCCGCTGCGCCCGGCAGTTGGAATGGGCGGTGGTGGCGGGGGCTTCCCTGACCGCGGCCGCCCGGAACCAGACCCTGCTGCTGAGCCCCCTTACGGTGGAGTTCGCAGCCCTGGGGGAAGCCAGCGGCCATCTGCCGGCCCTGCTTTCGGAAGCGGCCCGGCTGCTGGACCAGGATTTCCAGGCCCGGCTGAAACAGCTCCGGACCCTGCTGGAACCGGTTCTGCTGCTGGTCCTGGCCCTGGGCTGTGCCGGTATGCTGGCGGGGCTCCTGTCCCCGCTCTTTGCCCTGCTCCAGGGTCTGCCCCTGCTGCCCTGATTTTTTGTCCGTCCGTACCTGATTTTTATCAATGAAAGGAGAAACTGTCATGAACCAAACTGCAAAAATATCCCGGCGGAGAAAAGAACCCGGATTCACCCTGATCGAACTGATCGCCGTCCTGGCCATCATCGGGGGCCTGGCCGCCTTCCTGCTGCCTTCCATCCGCAGTGCCATGGACCGGTCCAAAGACAGCCAGCTGATTTCCGACCTGGCCCTGCTCCAGAGCGGTGCCCAGCTGTACGAACTGGAAATGGCGGAGAAGCCCCGGGACATCCAGAGCCTGGTGGAGAAAAAATACGTGCCCAACCGGGATTACAGCCGGATCACCCTGGAACAGAAGGACGGGGACTGTGTGTTCACTGCCACCCTGAGCAGCGGGGAAAAGGTGGCCAGCGATACCCTGGGAGAAAAGAAAACAGCCGGGGAGGGGAAGGCATGAAGACCCGGTACCGGCGGCAGCCCGGCTGCCTCATGGCCGAACTCCTGGGGACCCTGGGGATCTGCCTGGGGCTGACCCTGGCCCTGGTGCCCCTGGGAATCCGCTGGCAGGCCCTGGCCGGGAGACTCCAGGTGCAGCTGGGAGCCCGGGCCGCCGGCAGCACCTTTTCCGCCCTTCAGCAGCGGGCCCAGTACCTGCACCAGAACCATGTGCGGTTCAACACGGCCCCGGACGGGAAGCGGGTGTCCGGATTTTACGGCACCCGGCAGAAAACCGTCCTGGATTTTCCCGCCCTGGGCCTGGGAGGCTGCCGGATCCGGACCCAGGAAGGCGGCTTTGCCCCCTCAGGGAATGGGGAAGAAGCCTTTACCCTGGCGGTGTACCAGGGGGATCACCCCAAACGGTATCAGCTGGTGACCTTTTCCCCCTTTGTGGGACGGATGGAATACCATGGGGCCCGGTAAGCGGCAGGGAGGCTTCCTGCTGCTGGACGGGGTGCTGGCCTGTTTCCTTCTGGCGGCCGGTGCCCTGACCCTTATGCTGGGTCTCCGGACGGGGGTACGGATGATCCGGCTCCAGCGGAACCTGGAAACGGTCAGCCGGGAAGGGACGGCCCTGCTGGAAGAGGAGGGGCTGCCCTGGGGAGAAACCGGGGAACGGACCCTTACCCAGACTCCGGTGCCCCAGCTTCCCGGCACGGTGCTCCGGACCCTCTCTCTCCACAGGCCCGGGAAACCCGCCCTGCACTTTGCCCGGTATGAGAAAGAGTAGGGGGAGCATCCTGGGGGAAGGACTGGGGGCCCTGGTACTGGTGACCCTGGTGCTGGCCCGGCTGCTCACCGGGCTGCCCCCGGCGGTCCGGGCTCTGGAGACGATATGGACCCAGGGAGAACTGGACCGGCTGGAACAGGACCTCCAGGCCCGTCTGGAAAGCCGGTTCCTGTTCGAAGGAGACCAGGTCCGGGTGTTCCAGGGGGACCACGGGACCGAAGTCCGGCTGTACGGACGGCCGGATGCCGCCTGGGTGTCCTGGTTCGTGATGACCACCGGGAAACGGCCCTGGCCCACCCTGTACACCAAGGTGTGGCGCCCCAGGAAGCAGAACCCGGTGAGCCTGCCCCTGACTCCCGAGCATGTGCGGGCGGAAGGGTTCCGGGCCAGCATCCTGGAGCCCGGCCGGCTGGCCTGGGAACTGACCCTGGTGGACCGGAAGACCGGGGCCCGGAAAGTGTGGAAGGAGGTGTTCCGGTATGGCCGCTAAAAGGCGTCCGGGGATGGTGAGCCTGGCGGTGCTGGTGGGACTGGGGCTGCTGACCACTGTCACCGCCGGACTGCTGGGGGTGACCCGCCAGGCCCTGTACAGCTGGCAGCTGAAGGAGGAAGCCCGGCAGGCCGCCTATCTCTTCCAGAGTCTGTGCCGGGTAAGGGAAGGAGAGCCCCTGCTGGTTCCGGGAGAACACCGGGCCCTGGAACCGGTGGTGTTCCGGAAAGACCGGCCCGGGGTATACGGTTCCCTGACCGGTCTGGCCGACGGGCCCATCCGGGAAGAGCGGATCCGGCTCCATCGGGATACCGGAGAAGAGCTGATGGCCGCCAGCCGGTATGAAATCACCATGCCCGGAATGGAAAAGGGAGAAACCTTCCCGGAAACCGGCATCTGGGCAGAAGGACGGAAGCAGGGGAAACTATGGGTGGACTGGTCCCGGTTCGGCCGGTGCCGCACCCAGACCCTGCCGGACACCCGGCGGATGGAAGTCCCCCTGGAAGGGGTGTTCTGTTACGGCCGGGAAACCCTCCAGTGGCCGGAAAAAAACGGAAAGACCGCCCTGCTCCAGGGCAGCGGCATCCTGGTCAACCGGGGAAGCATTCGGTTCCGCCAGGGTTTCCGGTGCCAGGGGGATTTCCGCTTTCTGGCCAACGGGGACATCACCGTCCACTCCGGTGCCCGGTTGGACAAAGTCTACCTCTGCGCCACCGGCACCCTGACCCTGGAAAAAGGGGCCAGGGTCAAAGGGATCCTGGCCTGCCGGGGCCCGGTAGTGATCCAGGAGGGGGCGGAGTTTGAAAAGGATGAGAGTGTGATGGGTGTATTTTGCACGAAGGCTAACGCATAACCCAGGCGCACGATATGGGCCCATCTGCTTTGTCAGCGGGAAATTTGGTCCGCGGCATGTACTATGCCATGAACCAAATTTTCCGCTTTCGCGCATCTGGGCCTTCTTGTGTGCAGGGAAGAAGTCGGGGGGGGACGGGTACTATGCCCCGGCTAAAATCCGCTGCTCTCGTGCATCTGGATCCATGCAGAGTGAAGAGAAGCGGCAGAACCGGAAGATCCATTGGGGGGCCGTAGGGGCCGCACGCCGGGCGGCCCGGCAGAAGCTGCGGCCAGTCTGCTTGTCACGACTATGCTGACCGCTGACTTCTGACAGGCCCGAAGTGCCGGTTCGCCCGCTCCCCGCTTTTTTGACCGGCAATGACAATTTACATACGTATGATTACGTGATAAAATAAAAGAGGTGAACACGTGCGAACGGCAGAACTGTTGAAAATCTTAAAACGGCATGGCGTGTTTTTGCTCCGGGAGGGAGGAAGACACAGCCTTTATTACAGTCCATTGACCGGCAAAAAGATCCCGGTCAGCCGGCATGCCAGGGAAATCCCCGCAGGGACAGCCCTGCGGATCCTGAAAGATGCCGGTATCGACAGTGAGTGAAAACAGGAGGTTCCCATGAAAAAATGGTATCCCGCGATTGTGACCCACCAGCCTCCGGAAGAAGGGTTTCCGGCTGGCTGTTACAGTGTTGATTTTCCTGGAATGGACGCCTGCTACACTTTTGGGGCAACCATGGAAGAGGCCCTGGAAATGGCAGAAGATGTGCTGAACCTGCGGATGGTGGAAGCCGAAGACGCAGGGGAGAAAATCCCTGCACCGCCCAGCCTTGAATCCATCAAGGTTCCCCCTTCTTCCTGCCTGACCCTGATCCAGGTGGATACCCTGGCATACCGCAAACGGAATGACACAAGGGCCGTAAAAAAGACCCTGTCCATTCCCCGGTGGCTGGATACCCTGGCCCAAAAGAAAAACATCAACTTTTCCAATGTGCTCCAGCGTGCGTTGATGAGGGAGATGGGGATTGGGGGATAAGACGTCTGGTAGGGCTGACGTATAACCCAGCGCCTGGAGGGAGTCGGGAGTGCGGGTACTATGCCCCAGCCAAAATCCCCGCATCTGGCATTTACAACGATGAACGATGAACGACGAACGACGGGCCGTCAGCCTCCTCTTGCAACTTTTCACAAATTTCATCTTTCTTTCCCGGTTTATCGTGTAGAATAGAAGGGAAGCTTACGAAGGAGGGAATCCATGATGCATCTGAAAAAATCTGCGGCGGCACTGGCCCTGGGACTTTCCCTGGCCCTGCCTCTGTCCGCGTTTGCCTTTGGCCATACCACCCTGCTGCGCCAGGACTATTCTGACGGGAAGGCATCCGGCCAGGTCCCCTTTGTGGACGGGCTGAAGGAAGCCAATCTCCAGGCCAACCTGAACCACCTGATCAAGGAAAAGGCCAACGCCCTGGGCCGGGAGGCCGGGGGCAAGGCGGTGCTCTCCTATGAGGTGACCATGAACCGTCCCACCCTGTTCAGCATCATCCTGAAGGCGGAAGGGGACCGGACGGTGTATGCCGGCATGAACCTGGACGTGACCGGAGGCAAGGTGCTGGAGGACAAGGATCTTTTGTACACCAATGCGGCGGAGTACGCCCAGTACCTCCAGGGGAAAAACTACGTGTTTGCCGAAGACGGGGTCCGGATGGCGTCCCAGCCGGGAGGGCCTCTGGATACCACCATCCCTTATACGCAACTGCTGAAGGCCATCAACGTGGCGGAAGGAGCCCGGCTGCTCACCAGCTACAAACTGGACAGCAGTGCGGAAGACATGACCCTGGACCTGAAGGCCGGGGAACTGGTGGCTCTGTACATGGAAGCCAACCCCACCAGCGGCAACCAGTGGGTACTGGTGGACCAGAGCAGCCAGCCGGGATTCGTGAACCTGGGCCATTCTTTCACCCTGCCGCTGCTGAATCCCACCGGCCAGGCCGGATCCCCCGGGGTCACCATCCTGTTCGCCGGCTTCAGCCAGCCCGGTGACTACCAGATCAAAGCCGTTTACACAAAAAAAATGGCCGTCCCCCTGAGGGAACGGGTGTTTCGGTTTAAGGTGAAATGAACTGGATTTGTCAGCTGACAGTTGACAAGGGGGATGTGAAAAAATGATTTTCACATCCCCGTCACTAGTCTCTAGTCACTAGTCTCTAGCCGATGGAAGCCAGCTTACGCTGGCAAATTTAAGGCGCTGTGAATGATTTTTTCACAGCGCCTCTTTTCATTTCCCAAAATACTCCTCATAGGCCTGGATCAGCTGGCGGGCGATCAGGGGATCGGCGTACCGGCAGATCCGGGCCACATGGAGATATTTGTGGCCGTACTGGGGCGGCAGGATGATCATGGCATGGAAATTCCACATGTATTTTCCGTTGGGCATCCGGGACCGGAAATAGTCGGCGGCCGTGTGGTTTGCCGGATCTGCCCGGCTTTCCAGATTCCGGTAGCTGCTGAATTCCATGAACCGCTGCTGGTCGTCCGGGTGGATGTATCCCTCCGTATAGGCGTGCCAGGTTTCAAAGGCATTGTAGATCCGTCCAGGCTGGAGCTTGTCGTCCCGGCACCAGAAGGTCAGAAGCTGGGCGGTTTCTCTGTCCCGGTCCAGCAGGGTCACGGTGTTGTACAGCTGGTAGATTTTGTCCCGGAGCCCTTTCAGCTTGGCTTCCTGGAGTATGTCCATGGAGGTGGTGATGTTCTGGAAACGGCATTTCAGCAGCCAGCAGTTCTCGTGCCGGGCGATCACTTCCACCTGGAGCCACATGAACTGATCCCCTTCCTGGAAGGTGGTGGCCTCCCGGCGGCCGCCGTTCCGGATGCTCTGGATGATGCAGGAAGAAAGTTTTTCCCACAGACCGGTTTCCGTACTGTTCAGGGCATTTTCTGTCTTTTGCACCGTGGTCAGGCCCATGGAGGCCAGGGATTTCCGGTAGCCGTCATTGGCGAACAGGAACCGGAAATTGTGTTCTTTCGCCGTGTTCTGCCGGAATTCCACCAGGGCCAGGGGTGTATCAGTCAAAAGGTCCACTTGGGCAGCCCGGTCAAAGTACTTCCGGACTTCCGGAGTTTCGTGGATCAGTCCCAGGTCTTTCTGCACCACTTTTTCCCGGGTCATTTCAAAAGGTTTGCTGAACAGAAAGCCCTGGAACAGGCTGCAGCCGATGTTGCGGAGAAATTCCGCCTGGGCTTCGGTTTCCACTCCTTCAGCCAGGGTCTGGATGTTGAGGTCCTTGGCCATACGGATCACGGATTCCACAATGACCCGGGCCCGGTCCGTGAACCGGCGGAGAAATCCCATGTCCAGTTTGATGGTGTCGAAGGCATAATCCTTCAGCACGTTCAGGGAGGAGTAGCCGCTGCCGAAATCGTCCATCCACAGGCTGTACCCGTCCTGGCGGAACTGGTCCAGGATGGGGGCTATGCGGCTCATATCCTGGACAAAGACGCTTTCGGTGATCTCGATGGCCAGGTTCCCGTGGGGGACACCGGCCCGGTCCACCCGGCGGCTGATTTCCGCATGGATGTCACAATCGAAGAAATCCAGCCGGGACAGGTTGAAGGAAATGGGGACGGTGGGAAACCCCAGATTGTTCCGGGGTCCGTACAGGGAGCAGATCTGGTCCACCATATACAGATCCAGTTTGTGGATGGCATGGATTTCTTCCAGGGCCGGGATGAACGCGGCCGGGGAAATCAGCCCGCGGACCGGGTCCTGCCACCGGGCCAGGGCTTCGTAGCCGGCAAGGGTTCGGGAAAGCGCCCGGACCACGGGCTGGTAGTACAGCCGGATCCAGCCTTTTTCAAGGGCTTCGTCAATATGGGTTTGGATGTACTGGCGGAGTTCCGGAACCGCCGTCCTGTCTTCTGATGGAGCCGGCGCAGGAGGCATGGTGACGGGCATGGGTAATACCTCTTTTCTGATGGGGTGGCGCAGATTCATATTTTTGATATCCATAAGTATAATACATATACTTTAAAATACAACTGGTTTGAAAGGAAAAAGCCCAGGATTTTATCTCAGAGGAAATCTGGCCAGCAGGGCGGGAATATGGTAAAATATAAAGTCACGGATTGAACGTAAAAAGGGGCCTGCCCCTGCTGGATCATAAAGGAGTCAGAATGGAAAGAAACGATATCGAACTGCTGTCCCCGGCGGGCACCTGGGAAGCTTTGGAAGCGGCTGTCTTCGCCGGCGCCGATGCGGTGTACCTGGGAGGGAGCCATTTTGGAGCCCGGGCCTATGCGGAAAACTTCGGGCCGGAGGAAATGACCCGGGCCATCCGCTTTGCCCATCTCCACCGGGTACGGATCTATGTAACGGTGAACACCCTGGTGGATGACGCGGAAATGCCCGACCTGGGGGAATACCTGTGCTTTTTGAGCAATATCGGGGTGGACGGGATCATCGTCCAGGACCTGGGGGTGATCCGGGTGGCCCGGCAGGTGGCCCCGGAACTGCCTCTCCACGCCAGCACCCAGATGACGGTGACCAATTCCGCCGGCGCGGTGTTTACCTATCACAACGGCATGGAACAGGCGGTGATGGCCCGGGAAACCACCCTGAAGGACCTGAAGACCGTGTGCAGCACCACTCCCGGCAAAATCGAAGGGTTCATGCACGGGGCTCTGTGCGTGTGCTACAGCGGCCAGTGCCTGATGAGCAGTCTGATCGGGGGCCGCAGCGGCAACCGGGGCCGGTGTGCCCAGCCCTGCCGGCTGCCTTACACCCTGGTGAACAAAGAGGGGAAGGACATGCTGGCCAAGGTGGATGCAGGCCATTACCTGCTGTCTCCCAAGGACCTGAACACCCTGGATGTGCTGCCCCAGCTGATTGAGACCGGCATCCGTTCCTTCAAGATCGAAGGGCGGATGAAGCGGCCGGAATATGTGGCGGTGGTGACGGACATTTACCGCCGGGCCATCGACAGCTATCTGGACGGTCATTATGAAGTGCCCCAGGAAGACCGGGACAACATCGAACAGATCTTCAACCGGGATTTTACCACCGCCTATATGGTGAAAAAACCGGGCCGGACCATGATGAGCGACCGGCGGCCCAACAACCGGGGGGTGCTCCTGGGCCGGGTCCAGAGCCTGAGCAGGGATCATACCGCCGGTACCCTGAAACTGGACCGGGACCTGCACCTGGGCGACGGACTGGAATTCTGGGTCAGCGTAGGGGGCCGGGTGGGCACCTCCGTGGATCACATGACCGTCAACGGCAAACCGGTGCCGGTGGCCCGCTCCGGCAGCAGTGTCACCATTCCGGTGCCCCGGGGCATCCGGCTCAACGACCGGGTGTTCCGGACCTATGACAATGAGCTGATGCAGTACGCCGCCCAGTATTTCGGGGAAGACCACAAGAAACGGATTCCCCTGTATGCGGAAGTCACCGCCCGTCTGGGCCAGCCCATGGAAGTCACCGTCACGGATGAAGAGGGGAACACCGGCACTGCCCACACCGGGTTCATTGTGGAAAAGGCCCGGAAGCACGCTTTGGATGAAGCCGCCGTCCGGAAACAGCTGGACCGGCTGGGGACCACGGAATTTGCCCTGGGAGAACTGATCTGCCACCTGGATGAAGGGGTGATGGTGCCCATGAGTGAAATCAACGAAGCCCGGCGGGCTGCGGTGGAGGAACTGACCCAAAAACGGCTGGACGCCTTCCTGCCGCCCCGGAAAAAGGCCGTGTGGCACCGGGAAGTGCTCCGGCAGCGGGAAAACCACGGCACCCGGAAGCACAGCCAGCTCAGCGTGCTGGTGGATACCCTGGACAAGGCCAAGGTGGCCCTGGATGCCGGGGCGGATGTGCTGCTGGTGGGGGGCGACAGCTACAGCCTGCCCCTTCTGACCCTGGAAGACTACCGGACCATCAGCGGCTGGGTCCGGGCCCGGGGCAAACAGTGGATGGCCGCCACCAGCCGGATCGTCAGCGAAGGCCAGCTGAAATACTTCCGGAATGCCCTCAGCCAGTGGGCGGCCCTCCAGCCGGACGGGTTCCTGATCGCCAACAACGGGCTGGTGGAAATGGCCCGGGATCTGGGGCTGCCCCTGTGGCTGGATTACGATATGAACGCCTTCAACAGCCAGAGCATCCTGTTCTGGCAGGAACAGGGCTTTTCCGGCATCACCCTGTCCCCGGAACTGACCCTCCAGCAGGTGGCGGGCCTGGTGAAAAAGAGCCCCCTGCCCATTGAATGTCTGGCAGAAGGGGCCCTGGAGATGATGGTCAGCGAATACTGCGTGGAAGGCAGCTTCCTGGGGAACCTGGACAAAGGCTCCTGCAGCTATCACTGCAGGGAACAGGGCTTCCTGGAAGACCGGAAGAAGGAAAAGTTCCCCCTGAAGCAGGACCAGTTCGGCCGGATGCACGTGCTCAACGGACATCCGCTTTCCATGCTGGCCAATGTGCCGGAAATGGAAAAGACCGGCATTGCCCGGCTGCGGATCGACGGACGGGATTATACGGCTGAAGAGCTGGGCGAACTGACTGCCCTGTACCGGGGTGTACTGGACGGGGATACCAAAGTGGAAGAAAACCGTCCCCACACCACCCGGGGCCATTATTTCCGGGGTGTGTTGTAAGAGAAGGCACTCTATGGCGGTGTGCCGGGTTCCGGGCACCCCCGATGGACCGTGGGACAAGGCTGCACGGTACCGTAGGGGCGGCAGGCCCGGCCGCCCGCTTTTCAACATAAAGGAGATTCTATGGCGAAATTTGCTGTCAATACATTGGAATTCGATAAAGTGAAAACCCTGCTGGCGGACCAGGCCGGCACCTCCCTGGGCCGGAAACTGGCCCTGGATCTGGTGAGCTCCAGCCGGTTCGAGCAGGTGAAACTGGCCCAGGAGGAAACCGCCGAAGCCGTCCAGCTGCTGGACGAAGGGAAACGGCTGCCCCTGGGGGGCATGACGGACATCAGCCCCCTGGTGAAACGGACCCGGGTGGGGAGCATCCTGGAGCCGGAAGACTTCAAGGCCATCGGGGACACCATCGACGGTCTCCGTCATCTGAAGCAGTTCCTGCTGGAAGATACGGAAAACGCTCCGGCCCTCCGGGATTACGGTCCCCAGCTGGGGGATTTCTCCCGGCTCAGCAAGCAGCTGTCCAGCGCCCTGGATGAAAAGGGCAACATCAAGGATAATGCTTCCGTGAAGCTCCAGGGCCTGCGCACCGGGATCCTGGCAGCCAAGAACCGGGTGAAGGACAAGCTGAACAGCCTGCTCCACGACCCCAACAACCAGAAATACTTCCAGGATGCCCTGGTGACCATGCGGGAAGACCGGTATGTGATCCCCATCAAACAGGAATACCGGCTGAACTTCCCCGGGGTGGTCCATGACCAGAGCGCCAGCGGGGCCACCCTGTTCGTGGAACCCATGGCGGTGGTGAACCTGAACAACGACATCAAGAAATACCGGCTGGAGGAACAGGCGGAAGTGGAACGGATCCTCCGGACCCTCACCGGCCACGTGGGCAGCGAGGCGGAAAACATCCTCAGCTCCCTGGACATCGCCGCCCAGGTGGATCTGATCGGGGCCAAGGCGGCCCTGGCCCAGAAGCTCCACTGCTGCCGGCCCATGATGATCCTCCAGCAGCGGCTGCGGATTACCCAGGGACGCCATCCTCTCCTGGACCAGGAAAAGGTGGTGCCCCTGGACATCAACCTGGGAGACGATTTCACCACCCTTTTGATCACCGGTCCCAACACCGGGGGCAAGACCGTGGCCTTAAAGACCGTGGGGGTGTTCGCCCTCATGGCCCAGGCGGGGATGTTCGTCCCGGCCAGAGAAGCCATCCTGCCGGTGTTCGGGGGCGTCTATGCGGATATCGGGGATGAACAGAGCATCGAACAGAGCCTGTCCACCTTCTCCGGCCACATGAAGAACATGATCTCCATCCTGGACGAAGTCCGGGAAGGGGACCTGGTGCTGGTGGATGAAGTGTGCGTGGGCACCGACCCCACCGAAGGGGCGGCCCTGGCCATGGCCATGATCGAGTATCTGTACAAGAAGAAGGTGCTCACCATCATGACCACCCACTACAGCGAACTGAAGACCTTTGCCTACGAGCATGAAGGCATGGAAAACGCCAGCGTGGAATTCGATCCGGAAACCCTGCGGCCCACCTACAAGCTGCTCATGGGGGTGCCCGGCAGTTCCAACGCCTTCTACATCAGCAAGAGGCTGGGGCTGCCCCAGGGGATCCTGGACGAGGCCAGGACCTTCATCGGGGAAGGCCACAGCAATATGGAACGGGTGCTCCAGAACCTGGAAGGGGAGCGCCGGGAATACGAAAGCCGGAAGGACGAGATTTCCGCCCTCCAGCGGGAAGCGGAATACCTGAAGAACGAACTGACCCGGCAGAAACAGGATCTGGAAAAGAGCCGGAACGCCATCCTCCGGAAGGCCCGGGAACAGGCGGACGAACTGTACCGGAACGCCCGGCGGGAATCCACCTCCATCCTGAAGGAACTCCGGGCCAACCAGGACATGGTGGAAAGCCGGAAGGTGGAACAGCTGGCGGAACTGTCCCGGAAGGTGCTGAACAAGAACTTCTCCATTGACGGGAAGCCCATGCCCGAAGGCCAGGGGCTCACCAGCGGCAATGCGGCGGTGGGCAAGAAGGTGTACGTGAAGAAGATCGGCCAGAGCGGCACCATCGTGGCCCTCAACGGCAAGGAAGTTACGGTGCGGATCGGGATCATGAAGATGAACCTGAAGCTGAAGGACTGCCTGCTGCTGAAGGAAGCTCCCAGCCAGCCCAGGAGTACCCACCGGACCCTGAAGAAGAGTACCAGCCAGGGCCACAACCTGTTTGTGAAGAAGGCCCAGGATGCCACGGTACAGATCGATGTCCGGGGCAAAACCGTGGATGAGGCCATCCCCTGTGTGGACAAGGCCATCGACGACGCCCTGCTGGCCGGGATGGACCGGTTCCGTCTGGTCCACGGGAAGGGCACCGGCATGCTCCGGAAAGGCCTCCTGGAATACCTGGACCAGCACCCCAATGTGCTGAAAACAGAAATGGCCCCCCTGAACGAAGGGGGCTTCGGCGCCACCATTGTGTGGGTGAAATGAAAAGGGGGTGTGAAAAAATTCACACCCCGGTCGTGGGCCGCCAGGCACGGGTCGCGACCTGCAATCAAAGGCACTGTGAAAAAATCATCCACAGTGCCTTTTTTTCGCTAGCGTCAGCTGGCTTCCATCGGCTAGTGACTAGAGACTAGTGACTAGTGACGGGGTGTGAAAAGCATTTTTTCACACCCCCTTTTTATTCATTTCACCTCTTCCACCAGCTTCGCCAGCCGGCTCCGGGCCACATCGGCCTGGGTGATGGCGGATTCCGGTTTCCACCAGGCCAGGGACCAGGATGGGTCGTGGAGCCGGGAAAGGCCCACAGGCGTCCCGATGTCCCGGGGAGAGGCCCAGGAAAACAGGGTCAGATCGGGCTTGTAAACGCCCAGCTGTTCTCCCGTGGGAGCCAGGGATCTGGTCATGGGCTGGACAATGGGCCGCAGGGGGATCCGGGGCAGCTGCACCGGCCGGGCAGGGGTCACGGGCGTATAGACGGGAGTGGGGATGGGCCGGTGGTTCTGGTAGCCTCCAATGGGAACCGTGGGACGGGGCAACGGGGAACCGATCCGTCCGGGCTTGGGCACCGGGATGGCCCCGGCGGCCAGCGCCGAGCCGCAGACGGAAAGCGCCGTAAGGATGGTCAGGAAAAACCGTTTCCAAATGGACTGTGTCATGGGAATCACCTCTTTGTTTCCTATTATACCATATTGCGCAGGGAGCTGCACGCCGGCGCCGGTGGTCCGTGTTGGGGGCCATGGCAATCTTAGCATTGCGATGCCGTAGGGGCGCCAGGCCCGGGCGGCCCGCCAAATCAGCAGTTGACCATGTGTTTTGCGGGGCGCCGGGCCTGCGCCCCCTACGGTTGGAGCAGAGTTCCCGCCCATTTCGAACGATAGTGTAACTTATGTTATAAAAGTTCGATAAATCATTGACATCCCCCCGGTCCGTTGATAGAATAAGAGTATAAAATTATTGTGGTGGTTTGGCTCTGAGAAACTTGAACAGCGTTGTGCAGGCGGTATCACGGGCCTTTTTTCATTGGAGGTGCTCACGAATGAAAGTAGCAATTATCATGGGAAGCAATTCGGACTGGCCGGTGCTGGAACCTGCGGAAAAGGTCCTGAAGGATTTCGGCGTGGAAGTGGAAGTGGTGGTGGCCAGTGCCCACCGGACTCCGGAACTGGTAAAGGAATTCGCCGCCGGTGCCCGTGACCGGGGTGTGGAAGCCATCATCGCCGCTGCCGGGGCCGCTGCCCACCTGGGCGGGGTCATTGCCGCCTACACCACCCTGCCGGTGATCGGCATTCCCATCAATGCTACTCCCCTGAACGGGATGGATTCCCTGCTGAGCTTCGTCCAGATGCCTTCCGGCATCCCGGTGGCCACCATGGCCATCAACGGAGCCAAGAACGCCGCCATCTTCGCAGTGGAGATCCTGGCCGGTGCCCATCCGGAACTGGTGCAGAAACTGGCGGATTTCAGAGCCAGGATGCAGGAAGAAGTGAAGGCCAAAGGGGAAAAACTGGCTGCTGCCAGAGCCGCCGCTGCCAAAGCATAAGGAAACGGGAGGAACTATGGGGGACAACTTTTTTGCAGAAGACAAGCTCCATGAAGAATGCGGGGTCTTCGGCATCTATTCCAAAAAAGACGATGTGGCACTGAACACCTACTGGGGGCTGTTCGCCCTCCAGCACAGAGGCCAGGAAAGCGCCGGCATTGCCGTTACTGACGGCCGGCACATGCACATCAAAAAGGGTATGGGCCTGGTGAACGATGTGTTCAAAGACGGCCTGAAGGGCCTGGACGGTTACATCGCCGCCGGCCATGTGCGCTATTCCACCACCGGCGCCAGCATGCCCTACAATGTACAGCCCCTGAAGGTGTTCTACGACGGGGGCAACCTGGCCATGAGCCACAACGGCAACCTGACCAACGCGGCGGAACTGCGGAAGGAACTGGCTGCGGACGGGGTGGTGTTCCAGACCACCATCGACAGTGAAGTGGTGCTGAGCCTGATCGCCCGGAGCCGGAAGAAGACCCTGCCGGAACGGGTGGCGGAAGCCGCCGACACCATCAAGGGGGCATTTGCCATCCTGATCATGAACGACAGCCAGCTGATCGCCTTCCGGGATCCCTACGGGTTCCGGCCCCTGTGCCTGGGCCGTCTGGACCATGGCTGGGTGGTGGCCAGTGAAACCTGCGCCCTGGATCTGGTGGGGGCCCATTATGTGCGGGATGTGAAGCCCGGGGAAATGATCGTCATCGACGACGAAGAAGCGGAACCCAGAAGCATCATGTACAGCACCTGCAAACCGGCCCACTGTGCCCACTGCATCTTCGAATACGTGTATTTTGCCCGTCCGGACAGCATCATCGACGGGGAAAGCGTGTATCAGGCCCGTCTGAACATGGGCCGGATCCTGGCACGGGAAACCAAAGACATCAAAGCGGACGTGGTGATTTCCGTCCCGGATTCCGGGACTCCCGCCGCCATCGGCTACGGTCTGGAAGCGGGGATCCCCTTTGTGGAAGGGCTCACCAAGAACAAATACATCGGCCGGACCTTCATCCAGCCCACCCAGAAACAGCGGCTCAACGCGGTGCGGCTGAAACTGAACGCCAACCGGAGCCTGGTGGCGGGCAAATCCGTGGTGATGGTGGACGACTCCATCGTTCGGGGCACCACCAGCGGGAAAATCGTCCAGCTGCTCCGGGATGCGGGAGCCACCGCCGTCCATGTGTGCATCAGCTCTCCTCCTGTGATGGATTCCTGCTTCTACGGCATCGACACTTCCGAACGGAAGGAACTGATCGCCGCCAGCAAGACCGAAGAGGAAATCCGCCAGTACATCAAGGCGGACAGCCTGCACTACATCACCATGGAAGGGCTCCGGGCCAGCCTGTCCGTGCTGAAGCCCGATGACATGTGCTATGCCTGCTTCAACTCCCATTATCCGGATGGAGCAGATAAAGAAATGAAAAAAGGATCCAAATTACAGTTTGAACTGGGTTGCTAAGGAGGAAACAGCGTGAGCGAGAAAAAGGTCATTACATACGCAGATGCAGGAGTGGACATCGACGCCGGCAACAAGGCTGTGGAACTGATGAAGGACAGCGTCCGGGCCACCTACCGTCCGGAAGTCATCGGGGATCTGGGGGGCTTCGGGGGCCTGTTCGCCCTGGGGAACAAATACCAGGATCCGGTGCTGGTTTCCGGTACCGACGGGGTTGGCACCAAGCTGAAGATCGCCTTCATGATGGACCGGCACGACACCATCGGCCAGGACGCCGTGGCCATGTGCGTCAATGATATCCTGGTCCAGGGGGCGGAACCTCTGTTCTTCCTGGATTACATCGCCACCGCCAAGGTGGAATCCCAGAAAATCGCCGACATCGTCAAAGGGGTGGCCAATGCCTGCAAGGAAAGCGGCTGCGCTCTGATCGGCGGGGAAACCGCTGAAATGGCCGGGTTCTATGCCAAGGACGAATACGACATCGCCGGCTTCAGCGTGGGCGTTGTGGAACGGAGCAAGATGATCACCGGGGAGAAGGTAAAGGCCGGAGACGTGCTGCTGGGCCTGCCTTCCACCGGGGTCCATTCCAACGGGTTCTCCCTGGTCCGGAAGATCTGCTTCGAAGCCCAGGGCTTCAGCGTGGATACCTACATCCCGGAATTCGGCAAGACCCTGGGTGAGGAACTGCTGACTCCCACCCGGCTGTATCCCAGGACCATCCTGCCCATGATCAAAAAATTCGACCTCCACGGCATGGTCCACATCACCGGGGGCGGCTTCTACGACAACATTCCCCGGATCCTGCCGGAAGACTGCGATGCGGAAGTCCATGCAGACGCCTGGGAAGTGCCCGCCGTGTTCAAGAAGCTCCAGGAATGGGGCAATGTGCCGGTGAAGGAAATGTACCGGACCTTCAATATGGGTGTGGGGATGGTACTGGTGGTGGATCCGTCTGAAGCGGACGCCGTCCGGGCCCATCTGAAAGAAAACGGGGAAACCTTCTACGAACTGGGCCAGGTGGTGCCCGGGAACAGGAAGACCGTCATGAAAGGCGGGGTTTTCGGTGACTAAGCGGAAAATCGGGGTGCTGGTCAGCGGCCGGGGAAGCAATTTCCAGGCCGTGGCCGACAAGATCAAAAAAGAGAACCTCCCCATCGAGATCGCCGTGGTGATCAGCGACAGCCCGGAAGCCTATGCCCTGGAACGGGCGGAAAAAATGGGCATCCCCCATTATGCCATTGCCCGCCAGGACTATGTGGACAAGCCGTCCTTTGAAGCGGCCATCGACAAGACTCTCCGGGAAGCGGGAGTGGAACTGGTGGTGCTGGCCGGGTTCATGCGGATCCTCAGCGGGGATTTCGTGAATTCCTGGTACCACAGGATCATCAACATCCATCCGGCCCTGCTGCCGTCCTTTACCGGGCTGGACGCCCAGGGACAGGCCCTGAACTACGGGGTGAAGATCGCCGGCTGCACCGTCCACTTTGTGGATGCCGGGATGGATACGGGGCCCATCATCATGCAGGCTGCCGTGCCGGTGCTGGACGAAGATACCCATGATACCCTGGCTGCCCGGATCCTGGTCCAGGAACATACCATCCTGCCGGAAGTGGTGAAGCTGTGGGCGGAAGACCGGCTGACCGTGAATGGCCGGAAAGTGAAAATCCGGAAATAAGGAGAACGATCCATGTTGAAAATTCGCAGAGCATTACTGAGCGTTTCTGATAAGACCGGCATTGTGAAGCTGGGCTATTTCCTGAACAACAACGGGGTGGAAATCATTTCCACCGGCGGTACCATGAAAGTCCTGAAGGAAGCCGGCGTGCCGGTGACCTATGTGAGCGATGTGACCGGGACCCCGGAAATGATGGACGGCCGGGTGAAGACCCTGAACCCCAAGATCCACGGGGGCATCCTGGCGGTGCGCAGCAATCCCAAACATATGGAAGACATGAAGAAAAACGGGATCCAGCCCATCGACCTGGTGGTGGTGAACCTGTATCCCTTCCAGCAGACCATTGCCAAACCGGATGTTACGGAAGCCGAAGCCATCGAAAACATCGACATCGGCGGGCCGGCCATGGTCCGGGCTTCTGCCAAGAACTTCCACGATGTGGTGATCATCACCAATCCGGACCGGTATGAAGACCTGATCCACATGCTGAAGGAAAAAGGCGACATCGACCTGAAGACCCGGAAGATGCTGGCCCAGGAAGCCTTTGCCCATACGGCGGAATACGATACGGCCATTGCAGCCTATCTGAAGAAGCAGCTGGAAAGCGAAGAATAAGGGAGGCTTTAGCATGCAGGTACTGGTAATTGGCGGCGGCGGCCGGGAACATACCCTGGTCTGGAAGCTGGCCCAAAGCAAAAAGGTGACGAAACTCTACGCAGCTCCCGGGAATCCCGGCATGAAGGACCTGGCGGAATGTGTGGACCTGGATATTGCGGACCTGGATGGTCTGGCGGACTGGGCGGAAAAACACGCCATCGACCTGACGGTGGTGGGGCCGGAAGCCCCGCTGGTGGCCGGTATCGTGGATGTGTTCAAAGCCCGGGGTCTGACCATTTTCGGGCCCAGTGCCAAAGCGGCGGAAATCGAAGGCTCCAAGATTTTCTCCAAGGAACTGATGGAAAAGTACGGGGTGCCCACGGCCTTCTTCAAGGTGTGCGACAACCTGGCGGATGCCAGGGCCTTTGTGGAAGAAAAAGGCGCGCCTATCGTGATCAAGGCGGACGGCCTGGCTGCCGGCAAGGGTGTGGTGGTGGCCATGACCAGGGACGAAGCCCTGGCAGCCCTGGACGAAATGATGGGAGCCCACAAGTTCGGCAGTGCCGGCAACCGGGTGGTCATCGAAGAGTTCATGGAAGGGGAGGAAGCCTCCCTCCTGGCCTTCACCGATGGGAAGACCATTGTGCCCATGCTGGCCGCCCAGGACCACAAACGGGTGAATGACGGGGACCAGGGGCCCAATACCGGGGGCATGGGGGCCTACTGCCCGGCTCCGGTGATGACCGATGCCCTGAAGGAAAAAACCGTGAAGGAAGTGCTGCGCCCCATTGTGGATGCCCTGGCCAAGGAAGGCCGGCCTTATTCCGGCTGCCTGTATGCCGGTCTCATGATCAAAGGGGACAGTGTAAAAGTGGTGGAATTCAACGCCCGGTTCGGGGATCCGGAAACCCAGGTGGTGCTGCCCCTGCTGAAAAGCGACCTGGCAGAGATCATGGTGGCCTGCGCCAACGGCACCCTGACCCCTGACCTGGTGGAATGGAGCGACAAGGCGGCCGTATGCGTGGTCATGGCCAGCGGCGGCTACCCGGCATCCTACAAGAAGGGGATCCCCATCACCGGCCTGAAAGCGGCCAATGCCATGGACGATGTGGTGGTTTTCCACGCCGGTACCCGGGAAGAGGACGGGAAGATCCTCACCAACGGGGGCCGTGTGCTGGGGGTGACCGCTGTGGCTGATGACATTCCTTCCGCCCAGCAGAAAGCCTATGACGCCGTGGACAAGATCCATTTCGACGGGGCCCATTACCGCCAGGATATTGCCTGGAGAGCCCTGCGCCGGCTGAAGGCAAAATAAGAACCGTTACAGACCGCAGTCCCTATCCAGCCTCTGCGGTCTGTTTCCGTAACGGAAAGACTTTGTTGGAAAAAAACAGAAAAACCTGTTGCATTTGTGACAGACTGGTGCTAAAATGAGAAAAATATTTCAAAGGGGGATATACAATGGCTTTTATCTATGATGAACCTGCTCATACTTTCAGTGAGTATCTTTTAGTTCCTGGATATTCTTCCAGCGAATGCATCCCGGCAAATGTGAGTCTGAAGACTCCGCTGGTGAAATTCAAAAAAGGTGAAGAACCGGCTCTGACCCTGAATATTCCCCTGGTTTCCGCCATCATGCAGTCCGTATCCGACGACAACATGGCCATCGCTCTGTCCCGTGAAGGGGGCATCTCCTTCATCTACGGGTCCCAGACCATCGAAAGCGAAGCTGCCATGGTGGCCCGGGTCAAGAGCTTCAAGGCCGGGTTCGTGGTCAGCGACTCCAACCTGCGTCCGGAAAGCACCCTGGCCGATGTACTGGCACTGAAGGAAAAGACCGGCCACAGCACCATGGCCGTTACCAGCGACGGCAGCAAGAACGGTCATCTGGAAGGCATCGTCACCAGCCGTGACTACCGGATCAGCCGTATGAACATGGAAGACCAGGTGAAGGATTTCATGACCCCGGTTTCCGACATGGTGGTGGGCAGCAGCGACATCACCCTGAAACAGGCCAATGACATCATCTGGGAACACAAACTGAACACCCTGCCCATTATCGACAAAGAGGGCAACCTGATGTACATGGTGTTCCGGAAAGACTACTCCACCCATAAACAGTATCCCCTGGAACTGCTGGACAACCAGAAACGCCACGTGGTAGGTGCCGGCATCAACACCCGTGACTACGAACAGCGGGTACCGGCCCTGGTGGAAGCCGGTGCGGACGTACTGTGCATCGACTCCTCCGAAGGCTACAGTGAATGGCAGAAACGGACCCTGAAATGGATCCGGGACAAATACGGTGATTCCGTCAAGGTAGGGGCCGGCAACGTGGTGGACGCCGAAGGCTTCCGGTTCCTGGCAGAATGCGGCGCTGACTTCGTGAAGATCGGGATCGGCGGCGGTTCCATCTGCATCACCCGGGAACAGAAAGGCATCGGCCGGGGCCAGGCTACGGCAGTCATCGAAGTGGCCAAGGCCCGGGACGAATACTTCAAGGAAACCGGCATCTACGTGCCCATCTGCTCCGACGGCGGCATTGTGTACGATTATCACATGACCCTGGCTCTGGCCATGGGTGCCGACTTCCTGATGCTGGGCCGGTATTTCGCCCGGTTCGACGAATCCCCCACCAACAAGGTGAACATCAACGGCACCTACATGAAGGAATACTGGGGCGAAGGTTCCGCCCGTGCCCGGAACTGGCAGCGGTATGACCTGGGCGGCGACAAGAAACTCTCCTTCGAAGAAGGGGTGGATTCCTACGTGCCCTACGCCGGCGGCCTGAAAGACAACGTGAACCTGACCATCTCCAAGATGCGGTCCACCATGTGCAACTGCGGGGCTCTCACCATCCCCGAACTGCAGAAAAAGGCCAAACTGACCCTGGTATCCGCCACCAGCCTGGTGGAAGGCGGGGCCCACGACGTTCTGCTGAAAGAAAATACTTCTTCCAACTATCCGAAATGAGGCGGATAAGGGGGGTGTGAAAAAATGCTTTTTCACACCCCGTCACTAGTCACTAGTCCCTAGTCACTAGCCGATGGAAGCCAGCTGACGCAAGCGAAATAAAGGCGCTGTGGATGATTTTTTCACAGCGCCTTTCCTTTTTCCTTCCGTTATGTTACAATGGGGAAAATTTTTTCAGGAGGTCCTGGTATGACACGATTCCAGAAAATGGTCCTGGCCCTTTTGGCCGGGAACCTGCTGTGCACTTTCGGGCTGTATCTTCGGCTGGACAGCCAGCAGCTGCTGCTGGAAAAGGAAGTCCGGAGCATGAAGCGGGACATTGTGGGCACCCGGTACGACGACACCAATCTGAAAAACAGCCTGGCCAGCCTGGAAAAGCAGGTGGGGAAGCTGGGAGAAGATACCCGGAAGGCCCAGGCCAAACAGGCGGAACCGGCCCCGGCACCGGAACCCCGTCCGGCTCCCAAAAAGGACCCCAGCGGGATCCAGAGGCTGATCGACAGGATATTCGGGCTCCGCTAACAAGCCCGCGACTGGCGACCCGCGACCAAAGGGGCTGTGAAAAAATGATTCTTCATTTTTTCACAGTCCCTTTTTTGCATACCAAAACCCGTTCCCATCACCCGTTACATATGGTACAATAAACTATACGACATTAACCGGGAGGGCGGAAGCGTATGCGTGAATATACGAAAGTGACCATCACCCGCAAAGGGGAAAAAATGGCCCGGGGCGGGCACCCCTGGGTGTTCGGGGACGAAGTGCTGGATGTGGCCGGTCCTGTGGAAAACGGGGACCTGGTGGACGTGGTCAGCGAGAAGAAGGGCAAGTACATCGGTACCGGCTTCTACAACGACCATTCCAAGATCCGGGTGCGGCTCCTGTCCCGGAACGCCAACGACCGGTTCGATGAAGCCTTCTTTGCACGGCGGATCCAGTACGCCCTGGATTACCGGAAAACCGTCATGCCCGGAGAGGATTTCAAAGACTGCCGGCTGATCTTCGGGGAAGCTGACGGCTTCCCGGGACTCACCGTGGACCGGTTCGGGGACGTGCTGGTGGCCCAGGTGCTGAGCCTGGGCATGGAACAGCGGAAGGAACTGATTTTCACCCAGCTCCTGGAGCAGCTCCGGGCCATGGGCGAAGAGGTGAAAGGCATCTACGAACGGAACGATGTGAAGATCCGGGAACTGGAAGGGCTCACGGAAGGCCAGGGCATTGCGGAAATCCCCGGCAGCACCCTGACGGAACAGGATCTCATGCCCATCATCACGGAAAACGGCCTCCGGTACCGGGTGGACGTGGTGAACGGCCAGAAAACCGGCTATTTCCTGGACCAGAAGTACAACCGGCTGGCGGTTTCCCGGATCTGTGCCGGCAAGCATGTACTGGACTGCTTCACCCACACCGGTCCCTTTGCCCTGAACGCGGCCAAAGGGGGCGCCGCCAGCGTCACGGCGGTGGATATTTCCGGGGAAGCCCTGAAACGGGCCCGGGACAACTTTGCCCTCAACGGACTGGAAGACAAAATCCAGACCGTGGAAGCCAATGTGTTCGAATATCTGACGGATCTGGAAAACAAAAAGCAGCATCCCTTCGATTTCATCATCCTGGATCCCCCGGCCTTTACCAAAAGCAGCCACACGGTGAAAAGCGCCTTCCGGGGCTACAAGGAGATCAACCTGAAGGCCATGAAGCTGCTGCCCCGGGGAGGCTACCTGGCCACCTGCAGCTGCAGCCATTTCATGAAAAGCGAACTGTTCGTGGAAATGCTCCATGAGGCCGCCCGGGATGCGGCGGTTTCCCTCCGGCAGGTGGAAGCCCGGCAGCAGGCTCCGGATCACCCGATCCTGTACAATGTGCCGGAAACTGATTATCTGAAATTCTATATCTTCCAGGTGGTGTAAGCCCCTGGAGAAACGAGGTGTCCCATGTTCAAGAAAATCACCCTGGCGCTGGCGTTCTGCTCCCTGGTGGGGGTGGGCGCCCTGCCGGTCCTGACCGGTACGGCTCATGCCGCTTCTACGGAAGAACGGTTCCAGCAGTCCAAGATCATCATGATGACCACCCGCAATGGTGTGCCTTTCTATGCCGAACCGGGAAAAGACAGCCTGACCCTGGGCTTTTATCCCAAAGGCACCATTTTCGTGCCCATCAACCAGACCCGGAATGCGGTGGAAAACAAAGTCTACAATCTATGCATCCGCTTTGACGGTGCCGTTGGATGGCTCTCGTCGGACGACGTGGCTCTGACGCGGAAGTAAAAGCGGGGGAACGCTGACCGGGGAAGGTCGGCCTTTCCCACCATACAGGCCCCGGGGAGGACGGGGACCCATGAGGGGAGAGTGTTCAGCATGGATGAACAGAAAGAGAACCATTCTGTAGAAGAAAAACAGGAAGAACTGGAAGAACGGGTAGAGAATGAACTGATTTCCGCCCTGAACCGAAAAGATAAAGAGGCTGTCCTGAAGCTGGTGGAAGATTCCCACCCCATCGATCTGGCCTATGCCCTGGAAGAAGCCAGCGACAGCGACATCGTGTTCCTGGCCACCATCCTGCCGGACCAGCAGATGGCGGAGATCATCGAACAGGCTGATGACGAGCTCCAGGTCCGGATCATGAAGCTGTTCGATCTGAACAAGATCATCCGGATCTTCCAGCATATGTCCAAGGACGATATCGTGGATATCCTGGGGGATATGCCCGCCAACCGGCGGAAAGAGCTGGTCAAGCTGATGAAATCCAGCGACCAGGAAGTGATCCGGAACCTGCTGGGCTATGGGGAAAGCACTGCCGGCGGGATCATGACCACAGAATACATTTCCATGCGCAGCTCCCTTACCGTGAGCCAGGCCCTGGAAAAGGTGAAGGAAATCGCCCCCAAGACGGAAGAAATCAACATCCTCTATGTGCTCAATGAAAAAAAGCAGCTGGTGGGCACCGTGTCCCTCCGGGAACTTCTGGTGGCCAAGAACTATGACACCCTCCAGGACATCATGGAGGACAACGTGATCTCCGTGGAACCGGAAGCGGACCAGGAAGACGTGGCCCGGCTGGTATCCAAATACGACCTCCATGCCATCCCGGTGGTGAACAAGCGGAAGGGCATGCTGGGGATCATCACCGTTGACGACATCATCGACGTCATCGAAGAAGAAAACACCGAAGACATGTTGAAGATGGGCGGTGTCAGCAAGGAAGAAGACGTGGACAGCACGGTGCTGGAAAGCGTCAAGCTCCGGCTGCCCTGGCTGCTGATCAACCTGGTGACGGCGTTTTTGGCTTCCTCGGTGGTTTCTTTGTTCGAAGACACCATCAGCCAGGTGGTGGCCCTGGCCGCCGCCATGCCCATTGTAGCCGGCATGGGGGGCAACGCGGGCACCCAGACCCTGGCGGTGGTGGTCCGGGGCATTGCCCTGGGGGACATCAAACTCCACGGCAACGGACTCCGGATCCTCCGGGGCATCACCGTAGGCTTCATCAATGGCCTGGTGAACGGGATCATCGCCGGGGCAGTGATCGTGTGGATGAACCACAATCTGGCCCTGGGGCTCATCATCCTGGTGGCCATGATCTGCAACCTGATGATCGCAGCCCTGGTGGGGTTCCTGGTGCCGGTGGTCCTGAAAGCCATGAACTACGACCCGGCCGTGGCTTCCAGCATCTTCATCACCACTTTCACCGATGTATGCGGGTTCTTCATTTTCCTGGGCCTGGCCAAGATGTTTCTGCCATATTTGTTACAGTAATCGGCCCCTTGAAAAAGTTTTTCCTATAAAGCAAAAATTTTCTTGACAAAATGCCCTTATCCTCGTAAGATAAGGGCATGCTTTTCAAAGAGAAGCAACTCAATTGCATAAGGAAATCTGATGATGGGAAAGAGTACTTTCTGGATGCGTGCCTCCAGAGAGCCGGTGGATGGTGTGAACCGGCGGCCTGGCCGAAAGGAAAATCCTCCCGGAAGAGACGGACTGAAGCAAAAATAAGTCCGTACGGCTGATCCCCGTTAGTGGAAACGCGTATGTTGGTACGTTGAGAGAGCCTGTGGGCTGCAAGGCCTGCGGGAAATTGGGTGGTATCGCGGAGATGGCTCCGTCCCTTTCAAGGGACGGGGCTTTTTTGTTTCCGGAAAAAGAAAGGATGAGGAAAATGAGTTTGAAAAAAGTTTGTGGACTGATCGGCAAGTATTTCGGCGTCATCGCTGTGGTGTTCCTGGGCATCGGGCTTTTCGCCCCCCATGCTTTTTCCTGGGTGCTGGGGAAGGCCTACGGGGTCTCCATCCTCAGCGTCATGCTGGGGATCATCATGTTCGGCATGGGGATGACCACCAGCCTCCACGATTTCGCCCTGGTGCTGAAGCAGCCCAAGAACATTTTCTTCGGGGTCTGCGCCCAGTATTTCGTCATGCCCTTCCTGGCTTTTCTGCTCTCCAAGGCCTTCCATCTGGATCCAGCCCTGACGGTGGGGGTGGTGCTGGTGGGCACCTGCCCCGGCGGGACGTCCTCCAACGTGATCACCTTCATGAGCCATGGGGATGTGCCCTTTTCCGTGACCATGACCAGCTGCTCCACGGTGCTGAGTCCCATCATGACCCCGCTTCTGACCTGGCTGCTGGTGGGCAAGCAGATCGCCTTTGATCCCATGGGCATGTTCGTTTCCATCCTCCAGATCGTGTTCGTGCCCATCGGTGTGGGCCTGGCGGTGAAGAACTTCTTCCCCAAATTCGCCAAAGAAGCGGTGGATTACCTGCCCGCCGTTTCCAGTCTGGTGATCAGCTTCCTGATCGCCGGGATCATCGGAGCCAGCCGGAACGCCATCCTGAACAGCGCCGGACTGATCCTCCTGGTGGTGATGCTCCACAATGTGCTGGGGTATCTGCTGGGCTTTGCCATCGGCAAGCTCACCGGCATGAGCTGGAAACAGATGGTGGCCCTGTCCATCGAAGTGGGGATGCAGAATTCCGGTCTGGCCACCGGCCTGGCCAAGGCCCATTTCGCCGCCATGCCCATGGCCGGTGTCCCCGGAGCCATCTTCAGTGCCTGGCACAACATCTCCGGTGCCGTCCTGGCCTACCTGTACAGCAACTATCTGAATGAAAAGTTCGATTCCCAGTATGAAGAGGAAGAAGGACTGGAACCGGTACCGGTGAGGGTGAAATGAAAAAAGAGGTGTTGCGCGTGTGTGATTTTCACACGTGCAACACCTCTTTTTTATTCGTCTTCTTCCAATTCCTTCGGTACCATATCTTCTGCCTTCAGGGTTCCCATCCGGGCTCTTCTGGCGTATTCGGCGGTGGCGGTGAACAGCACGTCGCTGCTGCTGTTCAGGGCCGTTTCACAGGCGTCTTCGATGATACTGATGATGAAGCCCACGCCCACCACCTGCATGGCGATGTCATTGCTGATGCCGAAAGAGGCACAGGCCACGGGGATCAGCAGCAGGGAACCCCCGGCCACCCCGGAAGCCCCGCAGGCCCCTACGGTGGAAACGATGCACAGCAGCAGGGCCGTGGGCAGGTCAACAGCCACGCCCAGGGTATGGGCGGCGGCCAGGCTCAGCACCGAAATGGTGATGGAGGCCCCGGCCATGTTGATGGTGGCCCCCAGGGGAATGGAGATGGTGTAGGTATCCGGGTTCAGCCCCAGCCGTTTGCACAGGGTCAGGTTCACCGGGATGTTGGCGGCGGAAGAACGGGTGAAGAAAGCGTAGATGCCGCTTTCCTTGATGGTGGCCCACACCAGGGGGTAGGGGTTCTTTCGTACGTTCAGGTACACGATGATGGGGTTCATCACCAGGGCCACCAGGAAATAGGAACCCAGCAGCACGCCCAGCAGGCTGAAATAGGAAATCAGGGCGGACAGGCCGCTGGCGCTGATGGACTGGGTCACCAGGCCCATGATCCCCAGAGGAGCGAAATGGATCACCCAGGTGACCACTTTGGTGATGCCGGCGGACAGGTCTTCCAGCACATGCTTGGTTTCCGGGCTGGCCGCCTTGTGGAGAGCCAGGCCGATGATCACCGCCCAGGCCAGGATGCCGATGTAGTTGGCGTTCAGGATGGCATTCAGGGGATTGTCCACGATGTTCAGCACCAGGTTGTGGACCACTTCCGCAATGCCGCTGGGGGGATTCACCTTGGCATTTCCCAGCTGGAGCATCAGGGTCTGGGGGAACAGGAAGGACAGGACCACGCCCACGATGGAAGCGGCGAAAGTACCGATCACATACAGGGTGATGATGGGCTTCATCTGGGTGTCGCCCCCTTCTTTCCGCTGGACCATGGCGTTCATCACCAGGATGAATACCAGCAGGGGAGCCACCCCTTTCAGGGCCCGGACGAACAGGTCGCCGAAGATGCCCACCACGGGCACGGCGCCGGGGAGGAACACGGCAATCAGGATGCCGATGATGAGACCAACGGCGATCTGGTGGATCAGAGGGATTTTACGAAGTGTGCGGATCGTAGAGTTCATACTAGACTTCCTTTCTAGGTTTTAGAAAATATTGACAAATCATCGTCCTTAAGTATAATGAATTCCCATGGAAAATACAAGTGTTTTTTTAGAATGGACAGTGCCCCGGCCCCTTGAAGAAAAGCCCCATTCATAGTATAGTTATACATGATGCACTGATTTTCAATATATTGTAACAACAGCAGAAGGCGAGGAATCGTTATGACAAAAATCATTCTGACCGGGGACCGTCCCACCGGCCATCTCCATGTGGGCCATTTCGTTGGCTCTCTCCAGGAACGGGTGCTGCTCCAGAACAGCGGGAAATTCGACGAAATCTACTTTATGATCGCCGATGCCCAGGCCCTGACCGACAATGCGGAAAACCCGGAAAAAGTCCGGCAGAACGTGCTCCAGGTGGCCCTGGACTACCTGGCTGTGGGCATCGATCCCCAGAAAGCCACCATCTTCATCCAGAGCCTGATCCCGGAACTCTTCGAACTGTCTACCTATTATATGGACCTGGTCACCGTGGCCCGGGTCCAGCGGAACCCCACCGTCAAGGCGGAAATCCAGCAGAAGAACTTCGAAGCCAGCGTGCCCCTGGGCTTCTTCTGCTACCCGGTGAGCCAGGCGGCGGACATCACCGCATTCCACGCCACCCATGTGCCTGTGGGGGAAGACCAGAAACCCATGTTGGAACAGTGCCGGGAAATCGTCCACAAGTTCAACAGCGTCTATGGGGAAACCCTCACCGAACCGGACATCGTGCTGCCTTCCAACAAGGCCTGCCTGCGTCTGCCCGGCCTGGACGGAAAAGCCAAGATGTCCAAATCCCTGGGCAACTGCATCTACCTGTCCGATGATGCGGACACCATCAAAAAGAAGGTCATGAGCATGTTCACCGATCCCACCCATATCCAGGTCAGCGATCCCGGCCATGTGGAAGGGAACCCGGTGTTCACCTATCTGGACGCCTTCAGCAAACCGGAACATTTTGCCGCTTTCCTGCCCGATTACGCCAACCTGGATGAGCTGAAGGCCCATTACCAGCGGGGCGGCCTGGGCGACATGAAGATCAAACGGTTCCTGAACGAAGTGCTCCAGTCCGTACTGGGCCCCATCCGGGAACGCCGGGAATACTGGGAAGCCCGGAAACCGGAAGTGGTGGACATCCTGAAGGAAGGCACTGCCCGGGCCGAAGCCAAAGCCGCTCAGACCCTCTCCGAAGTACGCGCCGCCATGAAGATCAACTACTTTGAGAACGACAACCTGCTGAAATAAAAGGGAGTGATTCCTTGGCCAAAACGTCCACGAAGGATATGACCCGGGGCGGGATCTTCCCGCATCTTTTCTGGTTTGCCCTGCCCCTCCTGTTCGGGAACCTGTTCCAGCAGCTGTACAATGCAGTGGATTCTGTGGTGGTGGGGAATTTCGTGGGTTCTGCGGCCCTGGGCGGGGTGACCTCCGTCATGCCCTGCATCAACACCCTGGTGGGCTTTTTCCTGGGGATGAGCACCGGGGCCAGCGTGGTGATCGCCCAGTATTTCGGGGCAAAAATGGGAGCAGAACTGCGCCGGGCGGTCCATACCTCCCTGGTGGGGACCTTCCTTCTGTCCCTGGTGTTCATGGCCCTGGGCTGGACCATCACGCCCTTCCTGGTGAAGAGCATGCAGACGGCGCCTACGGTGGCACCCCATTCCATCACCTATCTGCGGATTTATTTCGCCGGCATCATCGGCCTGATGATCTACAACATGGGGTCCGCCATCCTGCGGGCCGTGGGAGATTCCAAACGGCCGCTGTATTTTTTGGCCCTCACCTCCTTCCTGAATGTGGTGCTGGACCTGTATTTCGTCATCGGGCTCCGCTGGGGAGTGGCCGGTGTGGCTTACGCCACCATCCTGAGCCAGTTCGTTTCGGCGGTGCTGGTGCTGGTGGTGCTCTTCCGCAGCCGGGAGATCTATTCCCTGACCTGGGGGGAGATGCGCCTGGACCGGACCATGCTGAAAAAAATCGTGGATGTGGGGCTGCCCGCCGGGTTCCAGATGGCCCTGACGGCTTTTTCCAACATCTTCGTCCAGTCCTATGTGAATGCCTTCGGCGCTGCTTATACGGCAGGGTGGGGCATCTATATCCGGATGGATATGTTCGTAATCATGCCCATGCAGAGCATTGCCCTGGCCATCACCACCTTTACCGGGCAGAACGCCGGTGCCGGGAATCCGGACCGGATCCACAAAGGGATCCGGGTGGCCATGACCATGGCGTTTGTGGCCACCACCTGTCTGGTGATCCCGGAATTTTTCCTGGCCCCGCATATCGTGCGGCTGTTCAACCAGGAGCCGGAAGTGGTGGCAAAAGGCGTACTGTTCATCCGCTGTGTGTGCCTTTTTGACATCTTCGCCTGCATGAACCAGATCCTGGCCGGGATGCTCCGGGGGATCGGAGATGCCCGGGCACCCATGGTGATCATGCTGTTTTCCTTCGTCCTTTTCCGGCAGCTGTACCTGCTGGTGGTGAGCCATCTGACCCCCAGCATCATCCCCATCGCCCTGGGCTATCCCATGGGCTGGATGATGTGCAATCTGCTCCAGTGGATCTATTACCACAAGAGCGGGTGGGAGAGACGGATCACCGGGCTGAAAAGTGCCTGAAGGAGAAAAGGAATCAGCGGAAAAAAATTTTACTGCAAAGGAGAAACCATATGGATCGCAAACTGACCGGCCTGCTGCTGGCCGGAGTGACGGCTATGAGCCTCTTTGCCGGCTGCGGCAGTGAAAAGAAAGCAGCCCCGGCAGCCCAGGAAAAGGCACCTGCGGCGGCCCAGGCCAAAGGGCCTCTGACCCTGGAATACACCTACAACAGAAAAGACGGAAAGGCCACCAACCAGATGGCCGCCTGGATCGAAGACGGGAATGGCAAAGTGGTCCGGACCCTGTTCGCTACCAAATATGTGGCCACGAAAGGCTATAAAAAACAGAACCAGGCCCTGCCCCAGTGGGTGAAGAAATCCGGGGTGGCCCAGCTGGACAAGGCCAAAGTGGACGCTTTTACCCAGGCCACTCCGCAGTCCGGACAGGTGAAAGTGGCCTGGGACGGGAAGGATGACAGCGGCAAGGACGCACCCGACGGCACCTACACACTGGTGCTGGAAGCCACCCTGTTCCAGGACAGCGATGCCGTCTACACCGGCACCTTCCAGAAAGGCGGGAAGGAACAGACTGTAGAAATGAAAGAAAAACGTACCAAAGAACCGGACCAGGCTGCCAACAAGGACATGGTCACCAACGTAAAGGCCGTGTATCGGCCGTAGAGATTCAGTGCAGAATCCTGGAACCAGGGGCTGTTGTGTTTGCAACAGCCCCTGTATTTATTTGTAACCGAGGCGATTTTCAATGGGTAAAAATTGGCAAAGCACCCTGCTTTGCACATTGGTCATAGTCATCTGGGGCAGCCTGTACATCTCCGGGCGCCTGGTGCTGCAGCACATCCCGGCCCTGTGGGTGCTGTTCATCCGGTACGCCCTTTCTTCGGTGATCCTGCTGGCCGCAGGGTACCATACTCTCCAGGGCCGTATAGCCATAGCCCGGAAAGACTGGGGAGAACTGTTTTTTGTAGGGGTGGTGGGATACTTCCTTTCCAATGCCGCCCTGTTCCTGGGCATCCAGTATTCCAGCGCCTCTTTTGCTTCCCTGATCAATTCCCTGACCCCGGTGGTGATCTCCGGTCTGGCCATTGTCCTTCTGGGAGAAAAGGTGACGAAACTCCAGGGGCTGTCCCTGCTGGTTGCGGTGGCAGGGACCGGGATCATCATCGGCAGGCCCACCCAGGGAGTGACCACCGCCGGCATGGTGATCTGCGTATTCGCCCTGTTTTCCTGGGCCTATGCCACCATCCATCTGAAGAAACTCACTGCCCGGTATGATCCCCTGCTGGTCACCGGCTACGGCATGGCCATTGCCGCCCTGCTTTCCCTGCCCAGCGCCTGGGTCTTTGTCCGGGCAACCGGCGCCGCCGTGTCCTTTACGGGGACGGTCTGGATGCCCCTGCTGTATACCTGCCTGGTGTGCACCGCCCTGGCCCATCTCCTGTGGAATGAACTGCTCCAGAAGCTGCCCGCCACCTACTGCGCCTCCTTTTATCCCCTCCAGCCCCTGACCTCCATGGTCCTGGGGGTGCTCCTGCTGGGGGAGACCATGACCCCAAGCCTGATCACCGGAGCCCTGTGCATCGTGGCCGCCATGGTCCTGAACACCCTGGCCGCCCGGAGGACCCGCAACCGTTCATAGGCAGATGCCCGGCATCTGGCATCCAAAACGACCAACGATGAACGACCAGCGATGAACCCACAGCTGCACCTGGAAAGCCTGATGCTTTTCCGTCCCATATTTTACCCACCAATTCTGGTATGATGGATATAGAGAAAATCCAATATCGGAATGGAGGGTATTAATGTATGCTGCATGATTTCTTTTGGGGGACTGTCAAACTGGGGCTGTTCCTGGAATATGGGGTGCCCGCTATTGCGGGAATGATTGTTCTCATCCGGTGCCTGGCGGCGGAAGGCAATCCCCTGTCATTCAAAGGCCGAACAGGAAGGAAAGCCTACCTGATCCAGTACCTGGTTTCGTTTCTCTTGCTGTTTGCCGCCTGCCGTTTTCCCGGGTGGATTGCCTTGTTTGTGGTCCTGGTGGTGGGGACGGGAATGTACGCTGCCATGTCCCGGCGGATCCGGGACATCGGCGGCAGCAATCGCCTGGCCGTGGGTATTCCATTGCTGGTGCTGGCCCTGACCTTTGTGGAAGTGAAGGCCGTTTCCCATGGTTTGGCGGTGGTTATGATCGGGTTAGGGTTTGTGCCTGGGGGGATTCTGGAAAACAGGGAAGAACCGAACAAAATCCAGGAAGACGACGGCTACTATCATTTTAAAAATAAATAAAAGCCATGGGCAGGACAGGATTTTCTTTTAGGAAGGTCCTGCCCTGCTGCTTTATGACCATAAACAAGAACAATTACAAAAATAATGGAATGAGAGACGAAATGTATATTTCAGTGTATAATAAGAACATATGCAGTGATAAACAATAAAATGAAGGTGAGGAAATTTTCATGGGGAATTGGCTGTCTTGGATTTCAGATTTTTTCTATTTATTATTTATTATAGCTGCAGGTTTCTGTATTCTGTGGTTTTTCAGAATCAGTAAAGCTGGTTCTTTTGTGGAACAGATTATTTCTGTTTTGCAGAATTATTCTCGGGAATCCATCAGGGAAAATTACGGAAATCTTCAGGAAGAAATGGGGCAGGCCCCGTATGATTCGATTTGGAAGAAATTTGAACGGACGCTGTTCAAAAGCAAAGCAGAAGGGGTGCTGATGACCCAGGATCCGGAGGCTTTTTACAATGATCAGACTTTGTTGGACAATCTGCCTCTGGACCTATTCCATGCCATGCCGGGAATTTTTACCGGCTTGGGGCTTTTGGGGACTTTTGCCGGGATTACCGCAGGAATCAGCGGCATCGACCTGGGTAATGTGGAAACTATGAAAAGCGGGATTGAAGTCCTGCTCAGCGGGACACAAACGGCTTTTGTGACTTCTGTGGTTGGCCTTATCCTGGCACTGGTGTACAACCTCGTTGACAGCTGGATTTACCGTCCTTACACCAAAAAACTGGACACTCTGATCGATCAGCTCAATACCCTTTTCCCCTCTAAAAGCCTGGAAGAATTTCTGTCTCATCAGGCGGAACAGGCAGAAGACCAGACGGATGCCATGCGGGAACTGAATGGGGAACTGGTGGGCCGTCTGGAAGACATGTTTGTAAAGCTCAGCCAGAGCATTGATGTGGCACTGAAGAACAATTTAACAGAATCCTTCACCCAAAGCCTGGAACCGGTTTTCCAGGATTTGAACCAGTCCATTGACAAACTGGGCAGCAGTGCCGGGGATACCCTGTCCAAATCCATCGAACAGGGGGCCGGGGACCAGATCCAGGGCCTGGCCGTGACTCTTCAGGATTTCCAGGGGAAAATGGGCAGTATGATGGAAGTCTCTGAACGGCTGAATGCGGAAAATACCGCCCGGCTCCAGGGTTCGGTGGAACTGATGGTAACCAAACTGAACGAAGCCATGGACGCCAATATCCAGAAACAGGCTATTACCAGTGATGCCAGCCAGACGGCCATGAAGCAACTGGTGGAAGAGATGAATACCAACCTGAAAGCGGCACTGGAACAGATGGTGGAAGCCGGCCGGACAGCCAACCAGGCTTTGCTCCAGACTACGGAGGCTACCCGGGGGACCATCCAGGAGATTACAGATACCATGAGCCGGAGCACCCGGACCCAGAAGGAAGAAATGATTCAGGTGACGGCCAATATGAAAGATTCCGTACTGGAAGTGCTGAAACAGCTCCAGCACGATATGCAGGAACGGAACCGGACCATGGATGCCTATATGGCCGGGCTGAAGGAAATGCTGGGCCACAACCGGGAAATCATGGCTTCGGCCGGGAAAACGGCAGACAAGTTTGCTTTGGCCAGCACACCCATGCAGAAGGTGGCGGATACCCTGGGCAGTCAGCTGAACCTGGTGGTCAGCGCCAGCAACCAGTTCAACAGCCATGTGGATCAGAACGTCCAGAAGCTGGTCCAGGTCAGCCAGAGCAGCCAGAAAGACCTGGAACTGATCCGGGACTCCATGAGTACCATGCGCAGTGCCTGGGAAAACTATCAGCAGACTTTCCAGGGAGTCAGCCGGGAAATGCGGGATGCTACGGATACTTTGGCCCGTACTCTGGAACAGTACAATACTTCCACCAGCAAATGGCTGTCTGAAACTCTTGGTCAGTACGACAAGAGCATCAAAGAGGCCATGAATTCTGTGTCCACCATCAACCAGAGTCTGAGTGATTCCATCCAGGATCTGTCCGATGCCATGGACAAGAACAGACGGCACTAAGGAGAATCTGAATGTGGAAGAAAAAGAAAGAACAGAAGGCCCAACAGAGCGGTGATGCCTTTACCACCTCGGTCAGCGACCTGATGGCTGGGCTCTTGAGCATCTTTATCTTGGCTCTGTGCTATTTCATGCTGAATTTCCAGACGGTGACCAACAAATATACAGGGAATACGGAACTGCGGAATCAGCTGTTGAAAGATGTAGGGAAGGATCTCCAAGCTCAGGGACTCCAGGTGCGGATCGACACCAAGCAGGGGGTGCTGCGGATCCCAGAAAGTGTGTTGTTTGAATCCGGGGAAGCCAATATCAAGGAACAGGGCCAGGCGGCTGTGGGCAAGCTGAGTCAGTCCCTGTTGAAAACCATGACCCGTCCGGAATACCGGGAAGCCCTGGAAACAGTTTTCATTGAAGGCCATACGGACAATGTTCCCATCCACAACGAGTTTTTCCAGTCCAACTGGGAACTTTCCACACAGCGGGCCATCAATACCTGGAACCTTATGCGGAATGATGTACCGGAATTCAACTGGCTGGTGAATCCCCGGGGAGAGCCCATTTTCTCCTGCTCCGGTTATGCGGAAACCCGGCCGGTACGGGAAAACGGACTGGATCCCAATTCGGAAGAGGGAAGAGCCGCCAATCGGCGAATTGATATCCGTTTTGTTATGATGCCGCCCCAGGATCCTGGGGAAAAGCCTTCGGGAGGAAGTCATGGATAAGTCGCTGATGCACAGTCTGGAACGGCTGAAATCTTTTAAAATCCGCCTCCCTGAAGTCTGTCTGCATCCCGGAAGGCCGGTGGAACTGGAAAAATGGCTGAAAAAGACAGTGTCCGATTCCGGAAGACGGCCAGCACTGGATCCGGTGACCATGGAAGAACTCTATACCAAGGTGAAAGTACAGGAAAGAGGGAAGAAAGTACAGCTAGACCTAAGGCGGGAGGTTCCTTTCCTGCCGGTCCTGCTGACCCGTGAAAAAAAAGAAAAACCCCGTTTTTATGAAGTACTGCTTCAGGACATCCTGAAGGTCATTCAAGAGGGAATTCCCCGTTCCGCCCGGCGGAACACCTTCCGGAATCTGGTATTTGCCTACTTCACTGTATACGGACAGCCTTACAAGGGGGAACGGCTGCAGAAATGCATCTCCCTGTTTCTCCAGAAAGATCCGGAACTGCTGAAATCGGTGCTGTATCTCCGGAACCGGAAACAGCTGCTGAAACCCAACGGACACAAGCTGCTGACCCGGGAAATCCAGAAACAGCGAAGCTTCCGGAAGGCGCTGGAGAAATTCTGCTGGCCGGTGAACCTGTGGTATGGATCCTTTTCACAGTGGGCCGTCAAAGACTTTTTCCAGCTGGAGGAAGAGGACGACTGGGATGAACTGTTCGGCGTGCTGAAAGAAATTTGTGAGGACAAAGCCTGTGGGAACATGGTCCCTTATGCTGCGGAAAAGATGATTTATCTGACGGACCGGTTCGGTGACGGAAACCGGGAAAAAGAAGTACGGATCCTGCTGTTTCAGGCGCTGGGAGATCCCCGGGATCCGGGAGCCAGCTTGAACTGGGTGGATGTGGAGGAAAGAGCCCGGGAAATTTTCCTGTCCTGGTTGAAAAAGAACGATCTGAACCTGTTCTTTACCATTATTTCCAAGACAGTACGCCAGGTTGCCACATCGGAAAATATGTGGAAATACCGGAAAAACTTTTGGGAAAAGTATCTGGATGCCATGTACTATACTCGGGTGTTCCTGGGCCCCGATGCGGAACGGATCGCCTGGCGCATGGAGCTGGCCAAACAGGGAATGGGCTTTGGAAGGCTAAACGGGTCGGGAGATTCGATGAGAAGTCTGCTGATGTTCAGCATTGGAGATTATGTTTTTATAGAAGCCAGTCACAATGGCAAACTAAGAATTTGGAAAAGGGGAAAAGAGCCCCTGCCTTTTTATCAGGCGAAATATACGTATAAAGGCTTTTCTTATTCGGACGTTATACAGGCTTCCAATGTGGAGAAGGATTTTGTCCATTCCAGTTCAGAAACTGGTTCCTGGCAGCGGAAGGTCAATGAATGGGTGCGGAGACACTGTGGAGTACAGCCCAAAGAAAGCCGATGGAGGTAAAATATGACCAACCACCACTTTTGGATAGCCCAAGAGAAAGGATATTTTTATCCCTGTCACCAAACAAAACCTACAGGAGATTGGCCTCTGATCCAGGGACAGCTGGAAATCCTGGCCTCTGAAGGGAAAGTGGAGGAGGAACCGGAAGGATTCCTGCTGCCCCATGTCCAGGCGGTGGACCTTGATCCGGAAATTTCGGAAATCCTGGAACTGCCGGATTATTTCCCTTATACAATCACCCTTCGCAGTCATGGCAGCCTGGGCTCCCCGTCCTTTCGGTATGAGGTGGAATACCTGCGCCCGGACGGGACGCCTTTTTATGGCTTGGTAGTACGGGGTTCTTACGTGGAGCTTAGCCGGGAAACCTGTTACCGGTTCAACCGTGACCAGTATGATTTGCTGAGCCTGGTGGAAGAAAGCAACCGGGAGAGCCAGAAAATCCAGGACAGAGGGGAAGTCAGTCAGTACAATACTCTTCAGCTGGCCCGGATCAAGGAACGGGCGGAAAAAATCCATGCCACCCTGGACCGGTTCATGGAACGGCAGAAAGTTGTTACGGCTGACAAGCTTTCCGTGCGGCTGGAAAAGAATCCGGACGGTTCTTTTTCCGTACTGCCGGTCCTCCTGCGGAGGGATGGGGATTCCTATACCCGGATCGAAGCAGATTCGCTGGACCAGGGGTTTCGGAGCAATCCCTACAACACACGGAAAATCTATGGGACGGACAAGACCCAGTATGTTTTCACTCCAGAACAGGCGGAAGGCATCCGTCAAATGCGCCAGTGCCAGCGGCTTTCTCCAGAGGCGGCCCGACAGGTGGCAGAACATCCCCGGGAGGTTTTCGGTTCTGAAGCCTTTGATTTTGATTTGGGTGTGTACGGGGACAGGGTGGTTTCCATTGGGGAATTCCTGGCTCCGGATCTGCCTTTTTCTCTCAGCTCCGGACGGAAATGGCTGCCTCCGGAAGGAACCGTTGAAGAAGATGGCCGGGAAGGTTCAGCTCATAAGACGGAAACACTTCATCTGAAGGAAAAAGACTATCCGGAATTGTTCCTGAAGGTCAGCGATGCTCTGGACCGGGGAGAAAAATGGATTGTCCTGGGCAGTCAGGAAGTGGAACTGACGCCAGAATTTTTGGACTATGTGGATCAGCTGAAGGCAAAAGCTGCAGAAAAACAAACGGACCAGGTGCAGGGACCAGAAAATACCGGAGAAAAGAAAAAAGACGCATCTCTGCAAATCCAGGAGAATTTCCTTTCTCAGGAATATCATTCTCGGAAAGCAAAACGGGAAAAGCAGCTGGGCGGGAACCGTCTGGGAAGTTTTCTGGGCAAGGGACTTAAAGAGGGTATCCGCCCCATGCCCCATCAGCAGGTGGGGATGGAACAACTGGCGGCCTGCTGGGAGAGTGGTTGTCATGGGGTGCTGCTGGCGGATGATATGGGTCTGGGGAAAACCCTGCAGGCTTTTGGATTCCTGTCAGCACTGAAGAAAGCCTATGGCAGCAGGGACATGGCATCAGTGCTGATTGTGGCACAGGTTTCCTTGCTCCAGAACTGGATGGAAGAATACCGGAAATTTGTGGCAGAAGGCGTATTCGATAGTATTGTGCCCATGTATGGCAGTGAGCTGAAAAAACACTGGGCCCGGAATCCGGACGGAAGCCGCTGTTATTTCCGGCCCCCGGACCCCAATCTGAAGGAAGTCTCCATGTTGGATTTTCAGGACCGGGAACGGCAGATTGATTACAGTCAGAATCACTTGATCCTGACCACCTACGAAACCCTTCGTGAACTTCAGCTTTCTTTTGGACGGGTAGCCTGGAGTGTCATGATCCTGGATGAAGCCCAGAAAATCAAGAATCCGGCCACCCGGACTTCTGTAGCGGCACGGGCCATGAACTGCGATTTCGGGCTGGCACTGACAGGAACTCCTGTAGAAAATTCCTGGACGGATCTGTGGACCATTATGGATTTTGTGGAACCGGGAAAACTGGAATCCCTGAAAGATTTCAACAGCCATTATCAGCATCAGTTGCAGAATCTGGAAAACAAGGGGGAACGGATGAAAGAACTGGGAGACCAGCTGCGGAAGAATCTGGATCCCTGTTTTATCCGGCGGCTGAAGGAGGATGTGAATCTGGGACTGCCTGCCAAAGAAATCCTCCGCTTCAAGGATCCCATGCCGGAAGAACAGCGGAAACTGTATGGGGAAGTGGTCCGGGAAGCACAGGCAGGGCAGGGAGAAAAATCCATTACCATGCTCCAGGCCATTGCCCGTCTCCGGGATATTTCTCTTTGCCCCAGTCTTGGTGCGGGGAATGGAAAGAGATATTCGTTGGGTGATCCAGATTGTTTCTTCGGTTCCTCTGCCAGACTGATGCGGACAAGAACAATCCTGGATGGAGTGAGAACCAAGGGGGAAAAGGCCCTGATTTTTGTGGAAAGCAGGAAGATTCAGCTGCTGCTACGGACTTTTCTGGAACAGGTCTACGGCATCCAGGTGCAGCCGCCCATTAACGGGACCACACAGGCTGTGGCACGGCAGAAAATGGTGAACCAGTTCAACCAGGCCTCAGGGTTCCAGGTGCTGTTGCTGTCCCCGGAGGCTGCCGGTGTGGGGCTGAACATCACCGGGGCCAATCATGTAATCCATCTCAGTCGCTGCTGGAATCCGGCCAAAGAAGACCAGGCTACGGACCGGGCTTACCGGATTGGGCAGAAAAAGGCGGTAACCGTCTATCTTCCCATGGCAGTGGATACGGATTTTCCGGAGGAGGCGTCTTTTGACCTGAATTTGGATGCTCTGCTTCAGTACAAACGAGATTTGAGCCGAAGTGCCCTGTATCCTACGGAAGCCAGTGAAGAAAACGCTTTGGCCATGCTGAAACGGATTGAAGAAGCGGCAGGGTGAAAAGCGGCAGAGCTCCTTTTTCGTCCCACGCAAAAGGAAACCATCTGCCAGAGCAGCTGCTTTTGAAGGGAGACGCAGCCCAGGGGGCTGCTAACCCACCACCAGCCTTGCGGCTGGTCCCCAGCTACGGCATAAGCGACCGCCAACGCCGCTAAAGCGTCGGGCGCCTGCTTACGCCCTTGCAAAGGGCGGATTGAAAACCGGAAGTCAGGAAGGGGGGCCTGTGATCGCCCCTGCGGCGTTGGTATCAGATGTCTGATTCCAAAGGTCAGAGAAACGGGGCCTTCGGTAACCTCGTTTCTGAGATTTTTCGTTATATCTCTGACCTCAACGCCGTAGGGGCTATCCGGAGGAGAGCCCGTCCCGGCCGCCCAAGGGGCAGATCCATTCAAAGGCAAATGCCCGGCATTTGGCGTCAATCGGCCGCTGACAGCTGACCGTTGACAGCTGACAAAGGCCGCCGGAATCTCCGGCGGCCTTTCCATTCGGAAGGAAAACGCCCAAAGCGTTTTCCAACCTATAACAATCCATGCAGTTTTCCCAGTTTCTGGATCTGGTCCAGGGAATAGTGGGTAATTCGGGAAATGGTTTCCACGGGGATCTTTTCCTTCAGCATGCCCAGGATGTTGGCTTCCCGTTCTTTTTCCCGGCCCTTCTCCATACCCATCTCCATACCCTTCTGCATGCCCTTCTCCATGCCCTTCTGCATACCTTCCTGCCAGCCTTCTTCTGCTGCTTCTTTTTGGCGTCTTCTGATTTCATCGCTTAAAATCATGTATTCTCGCCTCACTTTATCCATACTTTTGACAAGATGGACTTCCTGATCCAGGC